>Ga0075420_100000398_pt1 | contig 34045 bp, 35 predicted proteins | sample SoiMetdeltSBSDD4_FD_75296 | JGI IMG/M metagenome (GOLD analysis project Ga0075420, IMG submission 75296) | Bulk soil microbial communities from a Populus tree surrounding site in Tennessee, USA - Soil MetaG P. deltoides SBSDD4 | ecosystem: Environmental > Terrestrial > Soil > Tree plantation...
TGCATGATCGGATGAATCCCGGTCTCGAGGTAGTAGCGCTCCTCGACCTCGCGGGGGTTCTCGATCAGGCGGCGGATCTCGCCGTCGCCCTGCTTGAAGGTCTCGGGTGGATGGGCCGACACGATCGCGTCGAGCTCGCCCGCGATCAGCATCTCCGAGAGCGTCCGGTCGCTGACCGGCGTGAGACGGATGCCTTCGGGGACCGCGAGCTCGATGCCTTCGATCCGCCCTGGCTCGTTGACGCCGCCCTGGAACCAGTGCACACCGTCGAGGGCGACCCCGTACTGGTGCTCGAGCAGCGCACGCACGTAGATGCCGGCCGTCTGGCTCCACTCGGGGATGCCGATGCGGGCGCCGGCCAGCTGGGCGGGGTCGAGGATCGACGCGTCCGCACGCACGAAGATCGCGGAGTGGCGGAACTGGCGTGAGGGGAACACCGGGATCGCGACGATCGGCTCGCCCTGCGAGCGCAGCGCGACGAACTTCGCCAGCGACAGCTCGGTCACGTGCCATTCGCGGTACCGGCTGAAGCGGTAGAAGATCTCCTCGACCGAGAGCGTGAGCGTCGTCAGCGTGACTCCGTCGACCGGAACGCGCCCCTCGACGACGTCGCGAACGTGGTCGTAGTCGTTGATCGCCAGCGTCAGCGCCAGGTCCTGGGCGCCGCTCACCGGTGACGTCCGAGCCTCTGGCGAGCCGGGATTGACCCGCGACCTGCCCGTCTGTATTGTCTGCTCTGCGGAATCATGATTCTGCGTACGCTAACATCCCGCCGGTCGCTAAGCAACCGCTGCAGCCCGCGGATCACCAGGAGAGCCACTTCATGACCAAGCCTGTCGAGTTCCGGATCCTCACGGCCGGGCGTAATTGGTTGAACATCGGCAGCGCACTGGCGATCGGGCTGAACGGCTACTACAGCCCGCTCGGCCCCGGTTCCAGCGTCACCGTGACGACGTTCGATCCCGGCGCGGCGTGCATGGAGGGTCCGCGACTTGTGGCCGACGGGAAGTTCGACGTCTGTATGACCACACCCCAGTGGTACGTGGACATGGCGCGCCGCGGCGCCGGCCGTTTCGACGCGCCGCTGCCGATCCGCGCGCTGGCCGTCTTCCCGCACGACGACCTGCTCGGCATCGCGGTGCGGGCCGAGACCGGCATCACGAGCATCCGCGACATCGTCGACAACAAGATCCCGATCAAGCTGTCGACGCCCTCGCGTGAGATGCACCATCCCGGCGGTTACGCCGCCGACGTCGTCATGGAGCAGTACGGGTTCTCCCGCGAGGACATCGTGTCCTGGGGCGGGACGATCCTCGAGGACCGGCCGCGCAACCAGAACGACCCGAAGTCGGTCCCGATCGATCCGAGCTTTGACATGCTCATCGACGAGGCGATCGTCGCCCCGCGCTGGAAGAAGGTCGCCGAGGCCTACGACCTGCGCTTCCTGCCGATCGAGGACGAGATCCTCGAGCGGCTCGGCGAGATGGGTATGCCGACGCGGGCGATCGCGAAGGACCGGCTGAAGGGCGTCGACGCCGACATCAAGACGATCGACTTCGAGGGCTGGATCCTCTGTTGCAGCGAGGACCTGTCCGACGAGCTCGGGTATCTCGTCGCGCAGGCGCTCGACCAGGAGTGCGAGGCGATCAACGCCCGCTTCGGGCCGAAGTCCGGCATGAGCAGCCCGATGGACATGAACAAGATCGGCCGCAACACGCCGGTCCCGCTCAACCCCGGGGCCGAGGCGTACTACCGCGAGCACGGCTACCTGTAGCCGCGCGACGGCAACCACACCTTCATAAGCAGTCGAAAAAGAGAAAGGGACTCACAGTGAGCCAAACCGAGATGATGTCCAACGTCCACGTCGACGGAAGCAAGCGGTTCGACCGGGACGACAACGAGTTCGGGCTGCAGACGCTCGACCACTTCGCGATGCCGACGCTCGACGTCGACCGCATGGTGCGCTTCATGGTCGAAGTGCTCGGCGGCGAGATCTGGGCCGCGCACGGCTACGACGAGCGCGACCGCGAGCTCGGCCGCCACAAGCACGTGTTCGTGCGCATCGGCAACGTCCTGATGCAGGTCGCGGTGCCGAACGACGGCAAGCTCAAGATCGGAAAGGACGATCCCAACTTCTGGCCGCACTGGGCGTTCCTCGTCAGCGCCGAGGACATGGACCGCAACATCGAGCGGCTGCGCTCGCTGGGTATCCCGATCTTCGGGCCGGTGCAGCATCGCGGCAGCAACGGCATCACCACGGCGTACTTCCTCAGCCCGGACGGTCACAAGCTCGAGCTCGTGACCTACGACGTGTACCCGGAGGACAAGATCCTCGGCATCTCGGGTGACAAGGGCGTCGGTCGCGCGGAGGTGCAGAAGCTGATCCACGACTGGCCCGACGTGGACGGGACCGCGGCTGCATGACGCTGCTGCTGAGCAAACGGGAGGTCGAGGGTCTGCTCGACCTCCCGAAGGCGATCGAGCTGACCGAGGCGACTTTCCGCGAACAGGCGGAAGGCACCGCGGTGACGAAGGCGCCATCGCACATCGAGTTGCCCAACGGCGGCATCCGCATGGTCAGCGGTGCCCTGGGCATCGACGGTGGGCGCATTGTCGTCCGGACGAACCTGCTCGGGTCACCGACGCCGGGCGGCGGCATCGCGATGCTGTTCGACGACGAGAAGGCGGAGCTCGCCGCGGTGATGGCGTACCCGTTCGGGGTCTTGCGGACGGCTGCCGTCTTCGCGGTGACGACCGATCGGCTGGCCGATCCGGCGGCGAACGAGCTCGCGATGATCGGCATGGGCCGCAACGCGATCGGGCTGATGCGCGCCGCGTGCGCCGTCCGGCCGATCGAGCGGATCCGCGTCTACGGCCGCGATCCGGAGCGGCTCGCGGCGTACGTGGCGGAGGCGAGCGAGGCGCTCGGCCTGCCGGTCACGGGCGCTTCGACGACCGAGGAGGCCACCGCCGGCGCGCAGGTCGTCTACGTCTCGACGTCCGCGACCACGCCCGTGCTGATGAGCAACGCGGTGCCGAACGGCGCGTTCGTGGCGGCGATGGGCACGACGGCCGAGCTCGACGGGTCGGCGTATCTCGCGGCCGACCGGGTGTTCGTGACGACCAAGCTCCACGAGGAGCGTCATCTGGACGTCTGGAACGAACGCGCCGGCGAGGAGCCGATGCGTCACACCTTGCTCGAGCTCGATGCCGACGGCACGCTGCCGTGGTCCGAGGTCAACGAGTTTTCGGACGTCATCGGCGGCACGCTGCCGGGACGTCGTGACGGCGAGACGATCGTGTTGCGGGAGTCGCAGGGCGGCTACGGCGACGCGGCGTTCGCGAGCGCGGCCTTCGAGGCCGCCATCGCCAACGGGGCGGGGACGCCGTTCAGTTTCGTCTGAGCCCAGCGATTGGGCGCTTGAGCCGGCGCGCGGAGGTTCGCGGCCGGTGTGCAGAGCAGAGATGCGGTTCATCGCTTGTGGGCCGTGACAATGGGGACAAGGAGGAGTGTTCATGAAGGGGAATGGAGTCGCCCACCGGGCGACGTCGGACAACCACGGAGCGCGGCGCTGGCTGATGGTGAGCCTGACGCTCGTCGTGGCCGTGTTCGCAGTGTTCGCGGGCACCGCGAGCTCCGCGACGCCACGCTGGTCGGACGGGGGCAGCCCGAAGTGGAAGTCGGTGCTGAAGAAGGCGCGCGCTGAGGGCAAGCTCGTCCTCAACGGCCCGCCCGAGCTCCCGAGCACGTCGTTCGCGAAGGACTTCCAGAAGGACACGGGCATCAAGCTCGTCCTCGCGGCCGGTGAGTCCGGGGTCCGCGGTGCCGCGATGCGCGCGCAGGCCAAGGCGAACAAGCTCAGCTACGACCTCGCGGTCGGAGGCGCCGGCGAGCTCGCCGACATGCTTCCGCAGGGTCTCCTGCGTCCGGTTGCCCCGCAGCTGATGCTGGCCGACAGCACGAACCTGCTCAAGTGGAAGAACCACGCGATCAAGTACGTCGACTCGCAGAACAAGTACCTGCTGCAGACGACGAACTCGCGCTGGCCGGTCGTCTACGTCAACAGCAGCAAGGTCGATCCGAACTCGATCGCGTCGTGGAAGGACCTGCTGAACCCGAAGTACAAGGGCAAGATCGCCGCGTACGACCCGCGTGCCTTCGCACAGGGCCTGCTCGCCGCGATCGTGTTCAACGAGTCGTTCGGCACGAGCTACGTGCGGACGCTGTACGGGACCCAGAACATCACGTACTCGCAGGACCGCACGCAGCTCGCCAACTGGGTGGCGCGCGGCACCTACGACATCGTGATCGCCGCCACCCCCGGCGACATCGCGCCGTTCGTCAAGCAGGGCCTGCCGGTCAAGCCGGTCTTCCCGAAGGACGGCCCGCAGTTCCTCACCGGCAGCTCGAGCGCGCTCAAGCAGCCCCAGAACGCGAACAAGACGCCCGGCCCGCACCCGAACGCCGCGACGGTGTTCATCAACTGGTACGCCAGCAAGAACGGCCAGATCTCGTTCACAAAGGCGATGCATGACATCAGCCGGCGTCTCGATGTTCCGGTGCCGAAGGACGTGCCGTCATACCTCGTGCCGGCCAAGAAGCTCACGGCCATCGACACGTTCTCGGCCCCGATCTACGGGACGCCGCTGAGCAACACCCGCAAGGTCATCGGCCAGGTCGTGCGGTGAGCTCTGCGGCCGGGCGTGTCAGCAGTGCGTGGCACGCCCGGCCGGGCCGTCACACAGGCGCCGGCCGCGTCGTATGGGGCATCGTCCTCTGCGTTGTGGTCGGCGTCTTCACGGTGTTGCCCGCGGCGTGGGTGATCATCAACAGCTTCAACTCGGCGCCCCCCGGCGACTCGTTCGCCTTCAGCACCGACGGCTGGAGCGACATCTTCTCGGACCCGACGACCGTCAAGTCGATCGGTTACACGTTCCTGCTGTCGCTGCGGATCCCGATCGCGATGGCGATCGCGCTCGCGATGACCTGGGCGATCGTGCGCATGGATCTTCCGGCGCGCAAGTTCATCGAGCGCTGCCTGTGGCTCGCGTTCTTCCTGCCCGCGCTGCCGGTGACGCTCGGCTGGCTGCTGCTGGCAGACCCTGACTACGGCCTGATCAACAAGCTGCTGCATTCGCTGCCGCTGCTCGGCGGCGTGACGCTGTCGATCACGTCGGTCGCGGGCATCATGTGGGTCTACATCAGCCTCACGACCGTGCCGATCATGGTGATCCTGCTCTCGGCATCGTTGCGCCAGATCGATGCCTCCTACGAGGAGGCTTCGGAGGCGTCGGGCGCGAGCGTGCCCAAGACGATGCGGCGCGTCACCTTCCGTCTGCTGCTTCCGGCGATCCTCACGGCGCTCGTCGCCGGCTTCATCACCAGCCTCGAGGTCTTCGAGGTCGAGCAGATCCTCGGCACGCCCGTCGGCATCCGTGTCTACTCGACCCAGATCTTCTCCTACGTTGGCAGCGTCCCGCCGCTCTACGCGCAGGCGCTGGCGCTCGGCACGCTGTTCTTCTTCGTGCTGCTCGTGATCGCGGTGGCATACCAGATCCAGGTGAAGCGCGCCGGGGCTCACGCGACGATGACGGGCAGCGGTTCGCGCGTCGCCCGTCGCCCGCGCACGCGTGCGGCATACGTCGTCTCGGGTCTGATGCTGCTCTACATCGCGATCGGTGTCGCGCTTCCGGTCATCGTCCTGATCCTCGGCTCGTTCTCCAAGCTGTTCGGGTTCTTCTTCATCGACAGCCCGTGGACGACGGCGCACTGGTCGCAGGTCCTGCACAGCAGCGACTTCACGACCGCCGCCCGCAACTCGGTGATCGTCGGCCTCGGCGTCGGCATCGTCGGCACGCTGCTGTACGCGCTGCTTGCGTGGACGATGGTGCGCACTCGCATCTGGGGCCGCTCGCTGATCGGCGTGATGGTCTGGCTGCCGTGGGCCATCCCCGGTGTGCTCGCGGGCGTCGCCTGGCTCGTGATCTTCCTGCGTGTTCCGGGCCTGTCGAGCCTCTACGGGACGCTGACGCCGCTGGTCATCGTGCTCGTGGTCAAGGGGTTGCCGCTCGGCACGCAGATGCTTCGCACGAGCGTCGAGCAGGTGTCCGAGGATCTCGAGGCGGCGGCGCGGGCGTCCGGCGCGGGCTTTGCCCGGACCTTCCGGACGGTCACGCTGCCGTTGATCTCGCCGATGGTCGTCAGCGTGTTCATGATCCTCTTCATGACCAGCATGCGCGACGTCAGCTCGGTCGTCCTGCTGGCGCCACCGGAGACGCGGACGCTGTCGCTGCTGATGTTCAGCTACGCGACGTCGGGCCAGCTGGAGTCGAGCGCGGTGATCGGCGTGATGCTCGCCGTGCTCGCGATGTTTGTCGCGGGCTTCGCCTCGCGAATCGGCTTGCGGATGAACATGGGGCAGGAGGCCTGACGTGCAGCAGACATCATCGACGATCACGATCCGGGCGCTGACGAAGCGCTTCGACGGTCCCGACGTCACAGCCAACGCGGTCGACGACATCTCGTTCGACATCGCCGACGGGACGCTGGTCACGCTGCTCGGCGCCAGCGGCTGCGGCAAGACGACGACGATGCGGATGATCGCCGGGCTCGAGACGCCGACCTCCGGTGAGATCAGCATCGACGGCGCGTTCATGTACGCCGACGGTGGCCGCGTCAACGTGCCGGTCAGCAAGCGGCCGATCGGGATCGTCTTCCAGTCCTATGCGATCTGGCCGCACATGTCGGTCTTCGAGAACGTCGCCTACCCGCTGCGGGTACGACGGCCGCGCATGTCCAAGGCCGAGGTCCGCGAGCGCACCGAGGAGTCGCTCGAGGCCGTCGGGCTGGCGAAGTTCTCCAAGCGCCCGGGTACGGCGCTCTCCGGCGGGCAGCAGCAGCGTGCCGCGCTGGCGCGCGCGCTGATCAAGGAGCCCAAGGTGCTGTTGCTCGACGAGCCGCTGAGCAACCTCGACGCCAAGCTGCGCGACCGCATGCGCGAGTGGATCCGTGAGGTCCAGCAGCGCAGCGGGATCACCACGATCTGCGTCACGCACGACCAGGAAGAGGCGCTCGGGATCTCCGATCGAGTGCTGCTGATGGAGGACGGCCGAATCGTCGACTCGGGCGTGCCCGAAGACATCTACCGCCGGCCGACGAGCAAGTCGGCGGCGCAGTTCATCGGCATCGCCAATCACGTGTCCGCGGTCGTGCGGGACGTCGGTTCCGTGTCGGCGCTGGTCCTCGACACCGAGCACGGGCCGCTGTCGTGCTCCGCTCCGGCCGGGTATTCGACCGGTGAGGCGCTGACCGTCTACCTCCGCCCCGAGGACCTCCGGCTCGGGCGTGCCGTCGGCGACGACGTCGCGTGGCGCGGCGTCGTGCGCTCACGCGTGTTCGTCGGCCCCTGCTGGGAGTACTACGTCACGATGGGGGCGACCGACCTGCGGGTGCGTCTGTACGGAGACGCGGAGACGTTCGAGGTCGGCGACGCCGTGCACGTCTGGCCCGACGGGTCGAAGGCGATCGTCGTGCGCGACGAGGAGGGCGCGAGCATCGAGACGCTCGCGCCCGTCGCCGCGCTCGACGACTAGCTCTCCTCGCCGAAGAACGTCTGCAGCTGCTCGATGATGAAGTCCGGTCGCTCCTCGCCGATCCAGTGCCCGCAGCGCTCGATGATGCCGCCGCGAACGTCGCTCGCGGCGAGCTCGAGGCACTGCTTCGTGTACCCGGCGAGGCACGCCTCGCCGCCGTAGGCGAGCACCGGCATCTCGAGCTTCGTCTCGGCGTGGAGCTTGTTCTGCTCCGCGGTCTCGAAGAAGCTCGTGTAGTAGCCGAGCCCGGCGGCGAGCGCGCCGACGCCCTGCATCGCGTCGACGTAGTGGGCCATCTTGTCGTGCCGGACCGCGTTCTTGTTGTACGCGTAGGTCTGGAAGATGTTGTTGAGGTAGATGTCCTCGCGGCCTTCGATCAACGCGAACGGCACGTTCGGCACGGACTGGAATCCCATGTGCCAGAGGAAGTTCCCGTCGGGCTGCGGGACCATCGCGCCCTCCATGATCCCGAAGCCCGGCAGCACCATCTCGAAGATCGCCAGACGGCGGACGTCGTCGCGATGCTGGGCCGCGTAGGAGTACGCCGTGGCACCGCCCCAGTCATGCCCGGCGAGGAAGATCTTCTCGTGGCCAAGCTGGCGGACGAGCTGGTAGACGTCGTCGGCGACGTTGTCGATGTCGTAGCCGGCCGCGGCCTTCGACGTCGCGCCGAGGCCGCGAAGGTCGGGCACGATCACGGTGTAGTCCTTCGCGAGCGCGAGGGTGATCGGATCCCACTCCGCCGACGTCTGCGGCCAGCCGTGCAGCAGGACGACCGGGTCGCCCTCGCCTGCCAGCACGTAGTGCATGCGCAGGTCCTTGACGGTGGCGCTGTGGTAGCTGATCGATGGTGTCGTCACGTCTTCTCCGTCCCTCGAGGTACCTGCGTATCGCTTCAATTCCTACCTGATACGTCGTCTACAGCGTTGGAATCCGAATCGGGTCGCGTCCGTCCCAGTCGACGCTCGCCTCCTTGAGCATCCCGAAGAAGCCGTGCAGCGCGGGGACGTCCTTGTGCAGCTCGACGAAGTGGCCGAGGGTCTGCGTGGCGTCGTGGTGGTAGTGCGTGATCTCGCCGACGTTCGCCTGTAGGAACAGCGGTGCGTTGTGCTTCTCGGCGAGCTCCGCGCTGGCCTGATCGAGATCGGGCACCACCCAGGCGATGTGGTGCAGCCCCGGCGCCGGCGTGACGAACCTGTCGCTCATCTCGGCGGGCTCGCAGCGGTGGATCTCCTGCAGCTCGATCGCCATCGTGCCGCACTGGCCGAAGGCGGCGGTGTGCTCGAAGACCGCCGGCTCGCCGTGGTAGCGGACGTTCTCGAGCGGGACGTTCTCGAGCATGAAGAACGGCCCGGCGCCGAGCGTGGTGACGAAGTGGCCGATGGCCTCTTCGATGTCGTCGACGACGTAGGCGTAGTGGTGGACCGGACGCGGCAGAGGATGGTTCATCGGCTCGCTCGTTCGTGGGTGGCACCGGCGCCTGCCTTCGCGTGAGGACCGCGAAGGCAGGCTCGGACGGAGGAGGACCGTCCTTCGGTGCCAGATGGCGATGGCGCGGGCGCCATCCTTGTCCCGCCGCGGCGAGCCCTCAGGCCCATGCGGCGGACACGTCTGGTCTGGGTTTGAAGCGTGCTCGCGGCTACTCCGCCGGCGCGTAGATCGGCGCCACGTCGATGTAGATCCGCAGTGCGTCGACGAGGTCGCCGCGGCGGTGGAGCACCGACGCCGCAGGCACCGTGACGATGCCGCCGTCCTTGCGCGTGTAGTCGATCGACAGCTCGAGGTAGGTGGTGTCGCCGTCCGTGTAGCTGTGGACGAAGGTGTGCTTGAGGCCGCCGATCGTCGAGAAGAAGCCGCCGATTGCGGCACGGATCGCTTCCTTGCCGACCGCAGGCGGGTTGTTGCCGAACGTGACGACGGCGTCGTCGGTGTGGTGCTCCAGATACGGCTCGAGCCGCATGTTGTCGACGTCGTCGTAGTAGTCCGTGACCCAATCGCTCATTGCCCTACTCCTCTTGTGGTCTGCGGGTGATGTCGGCGATCAGCCGACGATCCGCGCCGCGGGGTGGTCTTCGGTGATCATCCGGCGCACTGCCGCCAGCGTCGCGGTCGCGCCGTGGAGGTAGTCGTCGGTCATCGTCGCCTCGTAGTCTCGCTGGTCGGCGCTCCCGGGGGCGTACCCGTCGGTGTCGAGGTCGAACGAGAACGTCAGCTCGAGGTTGCCGTCGAGGTCTTCGCGGATCTCGTTGAGGATCGTCCCGAGCACCGGGCCCGAGGTCCGTTCGAAGCGCACCTGGCGCTGCGGCTCGAACGTGACCCGCTCGCCGAGCTCGTGCCCGCCGAGCTCGATCGTTCGCACGATCGCGTTCTCACTGCGCGCGAGGACCGTGCACTTCGTCGGCGCCGTCACGAACGGCAGCGCGTTCTCGGCCTTGAGCACCAGCCCGCGCCAGACGTCCTCGCGCGTGAGCACGAGCGGCTCCCCCGGAGGGTTGACCGCGACCGTGTTCGAGACGGCGATCGCCGATTCGGGGTCTCGGCGCCTGGCGCCCGTCTCCGCGGGCGGCGCCGCGAGGATGCGGCGCAGGCGTGCCACGCCGTCGGCGCGGCTCTCGGATGAGCCGATGCGTTGCACTGTCGACGGGCCTCGCGGGTCGCTCATCGTGTCCCCCTCACGACTACTTCGCTGAGCGGGCAGCGAGCCCGATCCAGCACTCCGACCACCATAAGACGTGCTTGCCGCAGGGCTCAAATACGAATACGTGCCGTGTCCATACGTTCGCGTGTATGCCCTCGTCGCCGGTCGTTGAGGCCTCTGGGAACGTCGTCTAGAGTCCCGGCGATGAGCGCTATCGGGGGAATGCACGGCGTCGAGCATGTCGGCGTCACGGTGCCGGACATCGAGGAGGCCAAGACGTTCTTCGTCGAGGCTCTCGGCTGTGAGGCCTATTACGAGCTCGGTCCGTTCGCCGATCCGGACGGGACGTGGATGAGCGACAACCTCGACGTCCATCCGCGAGCGGAGATCCCGAAGATGGCGATGCTGCGCTGTGCCAACGGCGCGAGCTTCGAGCTCTTCGAGTACAAGGCCCCCGACCAGGTGCAGCGGGTGCCGAAGATGGCCGACTGGGGCGGAACGCACATCGCCTTCTACGTCGATGACATCGATGCGGCGCTCGCGCACGTCGAGGCGCACGGCGCACGCGTCCTCAACGGCAGGAAGGACTGCATGGGCCCCGAGGCCGGCGAAGAGGCCTACTTCGCGCACTTCCTCTCGCCGTGGGGCCAGGTGTTCGAGTTCGTCAGCTACCCGAACGGCCGCGAGTACATGAAGGACGGCACGCGCCCGCTGTACAAGCCGGCGCCCGTCTCCTAGCGCGCGGCGTCAGCGGCAGCTGAAGCTGCCGCTGACCTTGGTGCTCTTGCCGAGCAACTGGCCGGAGAAGGTGCCCTTCGTACGGCCCGACTTCAGCGTCACCGTCGCGTTGATGATCGCGTAGCCGGCGTTCTTGTAGACGAGTGCGACGACGGCGTTCTTGGTAAAGGTGCCGTCGCGGTCGACGGGCGCGCCGCCCTTCGCCGAGAGGACCGTGACGCCGAAGTAGTCCGGGCGCTTCGGCGCCGAGCCGAGCACGATCGTGCCGATGTTGAGCGCGAACGACGCCGACGTCCGCGCGCATTCGCCGCCCTTCACCGTCACCGATTTGCTGCCGATCTTGACCTTCGCCGACGCCGGGCCGCAGAACGTCCGTGACTGGACCTTTCCGAATGGATGGACGCCGGCGTTGCAGGCGGCCGACGCGGGCGCCGCGCCCTCGGCGAACGCCACCGGCAGTACGACGAGGGCGAGCAGCGAGCAACGACGGATGGAGTGGCGCACGGCGCGATCGTACAGCGCGCGTGTTCCATACGATGATGCGATGTCCTGTGTCTTGTCACCCGACTCGCCGTCGGCTCGATGACCCTCCGTGCCGCGATCGTCGGCGCCGGCCCGTCCGGGTTCTACACGGCCGATCAGCTGCTGGGCGAGGGTTTCGAGGTCGATCTGTACGACGCCCTGCCGACGCCGTTCGGCCTCGTGCGCGCGGGGGTCGCTCCGGACCATCCGAAGATCAAGTCGGTCACCCGGGTCTACGACCGGACCGCCGCGAAGCCGGGGTTTCGCTTCTTCGGCGGCGTCGAGCTCGGTGCCGACATCACGCGCGAGGACCTGCTCGAGCGCTATCACGCCGTCGTCTACGCGGTCGGGACGTCACTCGACAACCGCCTCGGCGTACCCGGAGAGGACCGCCACGGATCGATCGCGGCGACCGAGTTCGTCGCCTGGTACAACGGCCACCCGGACTTCGCCGACCACGAGTTCGACCTCTCCTGTCAGCGCGCGGTCGTCGTCGGCAACGGCAACGTCGCGATCGACGTCGCACGCATGCTCGTGCTCGATCCCGACGAGCTCGCGCCGACAGACACCGCCGATCACGCGATCGGCTCGTTCGGCGGGGCGGCGGTCCAGGACGTCGTGATCCTCGGCCGCCGCGGCCCGGCGCAGGCCGCCTTCACCAACCCGGAGCTGCGCGAGCTCGGCGAGCTCAAGCGCGCCGACATCGTCGTCGATCCGGCCGAGCTCGAGCTCGACCCGCACAGTGCCGCGTGGCTCGAGTCCGAGGACGCCTCACCGACGGCCAAGCGCAACGTCGAAATGCTGCGCGAGTACACCGAGCGGAGCCCCTCGGGCAAGTCGCACCGGATCGAGATGCGGTTCCTGCGCTCGCCGATCGAGCTCGTCGGCGAGGAGGGGGACGACGGGCCGGTCACCGGCCTGCGCGTCGGGCGCAACCGGATCGAGCTCGGCGACGGCGGCGCGCTGCGCGCCGTGGCGACGGGGGAGGAGGAGGTCATCGAGTGCGGGCTGGTCGTGCGCTCGATCGGCTATCGCGGTCGCCCGCTCCCGGGCGTCCCGTTCGACGACCGCCGCGGGTTGATCCGCAACGAGGGCGGTCGCGTCGTCTCCGACGACGGCGAGCGCCAGCCGGGCGAGTATGCGGTCGGCTGGGTCAAGCGCGGTCCGAGCGGCGTGATCGGCACGAACAAGAAGGACGCGTCCGACACGCTCGAGCGCATTGTCGAGGACGTCGAGCGCGGCGCGCTCAACGAGCCCGCTCAGCCCGACGGCGACGCCGTGCCCGCGTGGCTGGCGGCGTGCGTGCCGGGATTGGTCACGTGGGAGGGATGGCAGGCGATCGACGCCCACGAGCAGGCGCTCGGCGAGCCGCACGGGCGGCCGCGCGTCAAGATCGTCCGCGTTCCCGAGATGATCGCGCTCGCCGAGCGCGGCCGCGTCAGCGACTGACGCGGCGTTCAGCCGGCGCGGAGCGCGAGCTCGAGCGCGAAGCGCGAGTCGGCGTCGTCCAGCGCGTCGCCGAGCAGCTCGCGCAGCCGCGCGACGCGGTAGCGCACGGTCTGCGGATGAACGTGGAGCTCCTCCGCGATCGCCGCGCGGCGCCCCTGATGGCGCAGCCAGGCGGAGAGCGTCTCGAGCAGCCTGGCGCGACTCGCCGGCGTCTCGTCGGCGAGCGGGGCGAGCAGCTCGTCGCGCAGCGCTTCGGTGACCTCGGGCAGGCCGTGGATGACGATCTCGACGAGATGCTCGGTCGCGACGACCGGCTCGTTCCCGGTGCCGGGCAGCGCGAGCGCTCGTCGCGCGAGGTCGAACGAGCGTGTCGCCTGCTCGATCGGGACCGCGGGGCCGACGCCGAGCCGTGCCCGCAACGTGCGCGGGATCGCGACGTCGCCTCCCGGGGGGTTGGGGACGACGACGCAGCCCGTGTCGCGCGCCGTGCCGTGCAGCGCGTCTGGATCGAGCTGCCGCGCCACCCGCGCCGGCGACGTCGTTCCGCAGACGATCACCGCGAGCGTCCGCGGCAGCGGCCAGCCGGCCTCGAGCGCCGTCCGCCGCAACGTCGGCGTGTCGGCCTGCTCGCCGCTCAGCAGCAGCGCGACGAGCGCCTCGCGACGCCGGTCGCGTTCGCCGGCAGTGGCCGCCTGCGCCTGCGCATAGCCCTCGACCGACTCGCTCGCGAGCTCGTCGATGTAGGCGAAGATCGCCTCCGCCAGCAGGTGCTGGTCGGCGACCGCGAAGCCCGCCTCCTCGGCGGTGACGCTGAGCCGGCGCCAGGCGACGCGGGCACCGACGCGGTATGCCGCCTGGAGCGCGTCGAGGCTGCGGCCCTGGCGCAGCTCGCCGCGGCCGAGCGCCCGGTAGACCCCGGGTGGCTCGGCGTCCTCGGGATCCTCGATCGCGACGAGGAAGCGATCGAGCGCCTCCTCGACGCCGAGGCGGATCCCACGCCCGAACTCGCCCTGGAACGGGCGGTCGTATTCCGGGACCTCCTGCCGGATCGCATCGAGGATCTCCGACGCGAGCCCCGGCAGCTCCGGTCGAAGGGCCCCTGCCAGCCCTGGAGGCAGGCGAGGAATTGTTCGCATAGAACAAGTTTAGCCCATGCGTGCGTCGCGTCTCGGTCAAGATTCGTCCCACGCTTACGCCTTACGGTCCAGTTCATGTCACCGGAGAAGTCCATGTCCCGCATGACGCGCACGATCAACCTCGTCGCGGTCTTCGGGCCGTTCGTCGCCCTCGCCGTCGCGATCCCGCTGCTGTGGGGCGATCTGGTCGGTTGGTCCGACGTCGTCGCGTTCGCCGTCATGTACCTCGTCGCCGGCTTCGGCGTCACGGTCGGCTATCACCGGCTGCTGACACATCGCGCCTTCGCGACCCACAAGCCGGTCGAGTACACGCTCGCGATCATGGGCTCGCTGGCCGTGCAGGGATCGCCGATCGAGTGGGTCGCCGACCACCGCAAGCACCACGCCCACACCGATGTCGAGGGCGATCCGCACAGCCCGCACGTCGGCAACGGCTCGGGCATCAGCGGTGCGCTTCGCGGGCTCTGGCACTCCCACGTCGGCTGGCTGTTCGAGACGCAGGGTCTCGCCAGTGCGCGCAAGTACGCGAAGGAGGTCGTCGAGGACCCGAGGATGCGGACGATCAGCCGCGCGTTTCCGCTGCTGGCGCTGCTGACGCTGGCGCTGCCGGCGTTGATCGGCTACGCCCTCACCGGGACGGCGCGTGGCGCGCTGACGGGCTTCGTCTGGGGCGGGCTCGTCCGCGTCGTGATCCAGCACCACATCACGTGGTCGGTCAACAGCGTCTGTCACTTCTTCGGCAGCCGGCGCTTCGCGCTCGACGATCACTCGACCAACGTCTTCTGGCTTGCGCTGCCCTCGCTCGGGGAGGCGTGGCACCACAACCATCACGCCTTCGCGCGCTCGGCCTACCACGGCCTGTCGCGCCGCGAGGCGCTGCTCGACCCGAGCGGCTGGGTGATCCGCCTGATGCGCCGTGTCGGCCTCGCCTGGAACGTCGTCGCGATCACACCTGAGCGCCAGGGTGAGAAGCTCGCGAAGCCGGCCGAGCCGGCCGACATCGCCGCATAGGCTCAAGGATGGCGCCCGCGCGCCGATTCCTCTGATGTGACTTTGTTCGATTCCGAGACCGGGCTCCCCGGGCGGCTGCTGGCGCTTGACCGTCTCGGCGTGGCGACGGCGCGCAGCGTGCGCACCGGCGCGAGCGTCGCACTGCTGCTGGTCGATCCCGACGGCGAGCTCGCCGCGGCCGCTGCCGGCCTCGCCGACGTCGTCCGCGCCGGTGACACCGTCGCGCGGATCTCCGACGACGAGCTCGGCGTGATCGTCGACGACCTGACGTCGCCCGCTGACGCGGAAGCGATCGCCCTGCGCGCGATCGATGTGCTTCACGGTGGCCGAACCGCCGTCGGCATCGCGATCAGCGTCGGCGAAGCGCGGCCCGTCGAGGTGCTGCTCGCGGAGGCCGAGCAGGCGCTGTCGCAGGCCCGGGCGCGGCACGGCGGCTCTGAGCTCTTCGACTCGGGCGTCGTCCACGAGCGGGCGCAGGCCCGGGCGGAGGCCGACGCCGAACTCCGGGAGGCGATCGCCTCCGGTGAGCTGTTGCTGCACTACCAGCCGATCGTCGACACCGAGGACGGGCTCGCGCGCGGCGTCGAGGCGCTCGTTCGCTGGGAGCACAACGAGCACGGCCTGCTCGGGCCCGACGACTTCGTGCCCGTCGCCGAGGCGTCAGGCGCGATCGTCCCGCTCGGCGACTGGGTGCTCCGAGACGCGTGCCGGCAGATGAAGGCGTGGCAGGCGAAGCACCCCGAGTCTGAATCGCTGTGGCTGTCGGTCAACATCTCGCGCGGCCAGCTGACACACGCGTCGATCGTCCCCAGCGTGCAGCGTGCGCTGGCCGAGAGCGGGCTCGCGCCCGAGCTTCTGTACCTCGAGGTCGCACAGGCCGACGTCGCCGGCGATCCGGCGACGATCGCCGCGTTGCGCCGGCTGCGCGCGATCGGCGTCCGGATCGCGATCGACGACGCCGGAGCCGACTGGCGCGACGTCGTCGGCGACGCGCGGATCGACATGGTCAAGGCGGGTCCGGCGGCGATCAAGGCGGTGTTGGCCGGGATCGACGGCGCCGCCGCCGTCGTCGCACAGCGGGTCGAGGACCGCGAGCACGAGGTTGCGCTGCGCGAGCGCGGCTGCCGGCTCGGGCAAGGATTTCTGTACGCGCGCCCGGCGCCCGCGGACGAGCTCGACGCCCTGCTGGCGCTGGCGCCCGTCGAAGAGCCCGAGACCGAGCCCGAGCTCGTCGAGCTCTGAGCGCCGCCTACACTGAAACGTGCAACGCGCTTCCGCTGCCACGCGGACCGCTGCCACTGACAAGACTTCGGAAGGACCATCATGGATACAAGCGTCACGACCCACGGCGGAGCCGTGCTGACGTTCAGCGATGTTCGCCTCGAACGGCGAGCACTCACCGCAACACTCGAAGGACGGCGCGTCACGATGCCCGTCGACCGCGTCCTCGCACAGAAGATCCTGCTCGCGCAGGCACGCGCCGCTCGCGGCAGACGACGCTAGACCGGCTCAGGTCGTCGTGTCGGGCAGGTGCCTGCCGACGACGCCGACGGTGATTCCGCGCGGAAGCCCGTCGTTGCCGTCGGCGACGTGCAGGTAGATCCGCGCGACGAACCCGGCGCCCGAGCCCGAGCCGAGCGCGATGTGCGGGCCGAGCTCGGCCTCGTGGCCGTCGATCGTCACCAGGTACTCGTCGCGCCAGCGCGTCCGCGCGAGCTCGGAGACCCCGTTCTTCCACTGCGTGATCCCGGCCTGCGGCGCCGCTTGCGAGAGCGAGATGCCCATGTCTCCGGCGGCGAAGCGCCCGGCCAGCTCGTCGAGCTGGCGCAACGCTCGCAGCACGAGGCCGGGGCGGCGAAACGGCGAGTCGGCCGCGGTCTCGAACGCGCGTGGCGCGAAGCGAAGGTGGCTGGACGTCGCCGCGGCGCGCTCGACCGCTTCGAGCACGGTGCCGGGGACGTCGTCATCGGCCGCCGGCTCGTCCGAGGCGTCCTCGCCGGCGCCGGCGCCTGCGGCGTCGAGCCGTGCGAGCAGCCGGGACAGCTCGGCGATCGTCCGCCGATCGTGATCGTGCTCCGTTCGCTCCTGCTCGAGCGCGTCGTGGATCCTCGTGACCTCTGCCCGCGCCGCCGCCAGTTCGCCGCGTAGCGTCTCGACCTCGGGCTCGGCGGGCGTCGCGCTCGGTGCCGCTTCGAGCGTCGCGACGCGGCGCTCGAGCTCCGCGGCGCGTCGCTCGGCGGCGTCGCGTTCGGCGGCGAGCCGCTCGTGCCCGCCCTCGATCTCGCGCACCCGCAGATCGGCCTCGTCGCGACGCGCCTTATGGCGTTCCATCTGGCGTTCGAGCTCAGGCGTCCGTTGCGCATCCTCCTCGAGGCGGCGCTGTGCGCGCTCGAGCTCGTCAGCGCGCGTCCGCAGGCCCTGCTGTGCCGAGGCGACCTTGTCGAGCAGCGTCGCGACCGACGACTCGAGCACGCCGCTCTCGGAGAGCGCGTCGTCCCACGAGCCGAACAGCGCCTCGACGGCCTCCGGCTGGGGCCACTCCTCGTCCTCCTGCCAGTCCTCCGGCTCGGGCGGCTCGCCGCGAATCGCCGTCCAGCGACAGATTCCGTAGAGCACCATCAGGCGGTCGAACGCGTCGAGTGCCTCGGGTGCCGCGCGTAGGTCGGGCGCGGGGCGCGGCCGCTCGACCGCGGTCAGCTCGAGCTCGTCGAGCGACGTGCGCCGCGCACGCGCTTCGTAGTAGGCCTGGCGCTGCTGCGAGACCGTCGGCTCGGTCGACTTCTGTTGCGGCTTGGTCCGCTTGCGCTGCTTGGCCATCAGTTGAGCGTCGGATCGAGCGGCATCTTGGCGACGAGCGCGTAGGGGCCGCCCATGCGCGTCAAGACCTCGCTCCAGAGTGCGTCGGGGTCGGCGGTGAACGCGTCGCCGGGGATGAACGAGGCGAGGATCCACGCCTCGTCCTCCAGCTCGTCCTCGAGCTGTCCCGGTCCCCATCCGGCGTGCCCGGCGAAGGCGCGGGCTCGGCGCGTGCCGTCGGCGATGTGCTCGCCGTCGCTGCCGAGCGCGACGAAGCCGAGGCCACCGAGAACCGGCAGCGCGGCGGCGTCCGGGTCGTCGAACTCGGCCAGCACCATCACGCCATCGGGCTGCACGGGCCCACCGACGTAGACGGCGTCGCCGTCACCGACGACGTCGGCCAGCTCCGGGACGGCGTCGCCGACGATGTGGTCGCCGGGACGGTTCAGCACGACGCCCATCGCGCCCTCCTCGTCGTGGTGGGCGACCAGGATCACCGCACGGGCGAAGTTCGGGTCGTCCAGCGACGGTGCGGCGATCAGGAGCTGTCCGCGCAGCGACTCCATGGCTTCAGGGTACGCGCGTGCCGGCTCGGGGCTGAACGCCGCGGCCGTCAGCCCGCGTAGGCGAGGTCGCGTTCGGGCACGATGCCCCAGCGGTCGGCGAGAGCGACCAGGTGCTCGTCCAGCGGCCAGCCGTCGGCGCGGACGTCGCCCTCGAAGCCGGGGACGCCGCCCTTGAGCGCCATCCGGTTGACGTTGTCGCCGATCGCCCGGATCTCATCGATCTCGCTCGCGCTCAGGAGCACCTCGGGCGGGAGCTCCGCGAGGTCGGCGCGCTGCGCCTCGATCGGCCGGGCGCCGTCGCCAGCTTCCTGCAGCAGCGTCGGCGCGACGCAGGCGACGGGCTCGTGGGCGAGGTTCCACTGGCAGGCGAGCTGCAGCAGCGACAGGCCGTGGCGCTCCGCGAACGGGCGCAGGCGGTCGAGCCGGTCCCAGCCGCGCTCGACCCAGCCGTCGGGGCGGAAGGAGCGATGGTCGTGGCGGCCGAGCACGGTGCCGGGCCGCAGGTCGCCGTGGAACAGGCCGCCGTAGTCGACGACGCGGGTGATCAGCTCGACGTCGTGACCGCGGGCCGCCGACAGCACCAGCTCTCCCGGCCACGGCTCGAGCGGGTTGAGGATCACCATCGCCCAGTCGATCAGCGCGCCGAAGCGCTCGAAGCAGTCGATCAGGTCGAGCGTGAAGCCGTTCGCGGGCCCGGGGGCGACACCGATCCTCCGCGTCAGGCCGGCGTCGCGCAACGCCGCCATGCCGTCCCAGACGGCCTCGTCGGTGTAGCCGACGCGATCGGGGTTGTGCAGCAGCAGGAGGTCGAAGTGGTCGGCGCCGATCCGCTCCAGCGAGCGCTCCGTCGCCATCCGCAGGTACCCGGCGTAGCCGTCGCGCCCGCGCAGCCGCGGGTCGGTGAAGCGCGGAAAGCCCTTCGCTCCCTCGCGCTCGCCCTCGTAGAAGTCGTGGCCGACGGCGCCGACGAGCGAAAAGCTCTCGCGGTCGAGCCCGGCGAGCGCCGTGCCGAGCAGGCGGTCGGCATCACCGGCGCCGTAGGCGTCGGCCGTGATCACCGTCCGGATCCGGTCGTCGGGGCGCAGCAGCTCGACGAGTCGCTTGTCGTCGATCGGCTCGCCGAAGTGCATGAAGCGACCGCCGCTCCATGTGCCGATCGCGCTGTGGCTGGGCTCGGGCATCTCACCGTGCAGCCTAAAGCCCGCGATGCGCGACACTGCCCGGACGATGGGTGTCGCGGTCGTCCGTTGCCTGCACCTCGGCCACGCGGAGCGTGGCTCGTGATCGCCCGCCTTTCGGTGCCGATGCGCCGGCTCGTCTATCGCGTCGGCTACGTCGTCCTGAAGGTCGCCTCGCTGCTCGTCCGTCCGCACACGCGCGGCGTCAAGTGCGTTGTCGCACGGGGTGACGAGCTGCTGCTCGTCCGGCACACCTACGGCCCGAAGCAGTGGGACCTTGCCGGCGGCTTCTGCCGCCGAGGGGAGGAGTTCGCGGTCTGCGCGCGGCGCGAGGTCGCCGAGGAGCTCGGCGTCCACATCGTCGGGCTGACCGACATCGGGGAGGAGCTGCGTGGCTTCTACGGCCGGCACGAGACGCTGCGGCTGTTTCGCGTCGACGTCATCGATCGCGAGCTCGCGATCGATCGCGGAGAGATCGCCGAGGCGCGCTGGTGGCGGCGCGACGAGCTTCCCGTTCCGCGATCACCGCTGATCGATGTCGCGCTCGCGCGCGAGGCGTTGCGCGAAGCGCCTGACGCGGCGCCGCGCGCTAGTGCGAGGTGAGGACCTTGTCGATCAGGCCGTACTCAACGGCCTGCTCGGCACGGAAGAAGCGGTCGCGCTCGAGGTCGGTGCGGATCTGCTCGACGGTCTGCCCGGTGTGATGCGCGTAGATCTCGTCGATCCGCTGGCGGGTCCGGAGGATCTCGCGAGCGTGGATCTCGATGTCCGTCGACTGGCCCTCGAACCCGGCTGACGGCTGATGGGTGAGGATGCTCGAGTTCGGCAGCGAGAAGCGCTTGCCCTTGGTGCCGCCGGTCAGCAGCAGCGAGCCCATGCTCATCGCGACGCCACAGCAGATCGTCACGATGTCGGGCTTGATGAACTGCATCGTGTCGTAGATCGCCAGGCCGGCGTAGATCGAGCCGCCAGGCGAGTTGATGTAGATGCTGACGTCCTTGTCGGGGTCAGCCGCCTCGAGGTGCAGGAGTTGGGCGACGATCAGGTTCGCGACTTGGTCGTCGACTCCCGTGCCGAGGAAGATGATCCGGTCGTTGAGCAGGCGCGAGTAGATGTCGTACTCGCGCTCGCCGCGCGCCGACCGCTCGACGACCATCGGAACCAGGGGCATGCCCGGAGCGTAGCCCGAGGCTGTGGCTGCTCAGGCGTCGAGCAGCGACATCATCGTCTCGGGGTAGCGCAGCCCGGCAGCCGGCGGCAGCGTCTCGGCGATCGTCTGCAGCTCGTCCGCGCTCAGCACGATGTCGAGCGCGCCGATGTTCTCCTCGAGCCGGTCGACATGCCGGGTTCCGGGGATCGGGACGATGTCGTCGCCCTGGGCGAGCACCCAGGCGAGCGCCAGCTGCGCCGGCGTACAGCCCTTGGCGGTCGCGAGCTCGTTGACGCGATCGACCAGCTCGAGGTTCCGGCGCAGGTTGTCGCCGAGGAAGCGCGGCGCCGCGCGGCGGGTGTCGTCGGCATCGAAGTCGTCGAGCGATCGAATCGCGCCGGTCAGCAGCCCGCGGCCGAGCGGGGAGTAGGCGACGAAGCCGACGCCGAGCTTGCGGCACGCCGGCAGGATCTCCGGCTCGACGTGGCGCGACCACAGTGAGTACTCCGTCTGCAGCGCCGTGATCGGATGGATCGCGCAGGCGCGGCGCAGGGTCTCGGCCGATGCCTCGCTGAGCCCCAGATAGCGGACCTTGCCCTGCTCGACGAGCTCCTTCATCGCCCCGACCGTCTCCTCGATCGGGGTCCGCGGGTCGACGCGATGCTGGTAGTAGAGATCGATGTGGTCGACGCCGAGCCGGCGCAGCGAGGCCTCACACGCATCGCGGACGTAGGCCGGCGTGCCGTTGACGCCGCGGGCGGTCAGGTCGTCGGGATCGAGCACGATCCCGAACTTCGTCGCGATCTGTACCTCGTCGCGGTGGTCGGCGAGCACGCGACCGACGAGCACCTCGTTGGTGTGAGGCCCGTAGGCATCGGACGTGTCGAAGAACGTCACGCCGAGGTCGATCGCCCGGCGCAACGTCCGCGCCGAAACGTCGTCGTCGTGGCTGCCGTAGAAGGCCGACATCCCCATGCATCCGAGTCCCTGCGCGCTGACGCGCAGTCCCTGACGTCCCAGCTCCCTCGTCTCCATCTTTCGTGCCTACCCCCGGGGTTCGCGATCTAACGCCGCTGCGCCAAGACGGCTAACGTCGCGGGCCTCGCGTGTTCACCTTGAACGTCCCCAATGCGCTGACGCTGCTGCGGATCCTGCTGGTGCCCGTGATCGTCGTGGCGCTGCTCGACGCGACCGACAGCGGCGACCTGCTGGCCGCGATCGTGTTCGCGGTGGCATCGATGACCGACGCGATCGACGGCTGGCTGGCTCGCCGCCAGCGCGCGATCACGACGTTCGGCAAGCTGATGGACCCGGTCGCCGACAAGCTGTTGATCGTCGCGGCGCTGATCGCGCTCGTCTCGCTCAACCGCGTCGCGGCATGGATCGCGATGGTGATCATCGCGCGCGAGTTCGCCGTCACCGCGACCCGCATGGCCGCCACCGGGCAGGGCGTCGTCATCGCCGCGAACTGGTGGGGCAAGGCGAAGACGATCGTCCAGGTCGTCGCGATCTTCTTCGCGATCGCCTTCGACCCGACGCCGCTCGCGGTCGACCTGCTGCTCTACGCCGCGGTGGCGATCACGGTGATCAGCGGCATCGACTATTTCTTCGGCTTGCGCAGGCTCATGCGTGAAGCGGAGGCCCGGCGCGTCGCGAGCCGGCCGGGCGCGCCGAGCTAGGCGCGACCGTCGAGCCACTCGCGCATCGAAGTGTGATGCGGGAGGTGGTCTCCGGAGGCGATCTCCTGGCGGATCTCGCCGAGCAGCCCGAAGCGCTCGGCCGCCACGTTGTGCTGATGGATCGTCTCGAGATTCTCCTGGCGGGCCGAGACGAACGTCGTCCCCGGCAGGTCCGCGTAGCGGTCGACGACGCCGCTGATCATCTCTCGCACGCAGTCCTCGACGAAGCGAGGACGGCGGTGGGCCTTCTCGACGACCGCCGCCTCGTCCGAGCGCTTCATCAGCTCGTAGATCTCGCTCGACATCGAGCCTTCGACGATCGCCAGCAGGTCCTCGGCCTCGATGTCGATCGTGCTGCCCTCCGGGCAGCCGATGTAGAGCGTTCCGAGCCCGCGCTGGTTGTGTGTCGCGACGGGAACGTGGTCGAAGATCCGCTCGATCTGGTCGTCGCTGAAGCCGTCGGCGGCGAGGCGCTCGCGTGACGAGCCGGTGATCAGCTGTTGCGCGCACGGGCAAGCCGTCATGCCCTGGGCGCTGACGCCGATCAGCCGCCGGGTGCCGTGCTCGGTCGCGACCGCCGTGCCGAAGAGCGTGTAGAGCTCCTGCGTCTCGATCCCGGACACCGGCGCCGGCTTCTGCTCCGGATAGCGCGCGGTGATCGACACCTCGGCGCGCAACGCGTCCTGGCGCGTGCGGACGAGCTCGGCGATCTGGAGCGCGAGATCCTCGGCACGGAGCACGTTGCCCGACAGCACGACCTCGCCGATCGCCTCGTTGACGACCTCCTCGAAGCGCGACATGTGCGCGCCCTTCTGCTTCGGGCCGAGGTCGACGAAGCATTCGAGCTGTGCCCAGTAGAGCTGGTCTCGAACACGGATGACCTTCTCGACGTCGGTGACGCCGACGCGTGACAGCGAGACATGGACCGTCGGCGTCTGGCTCTGGACATCGAGAGACGCACTCGCAAGTTCCATACCGCCAAGGATACGGCCGTGTCGCGTTTGGAGATCGTCTGGTATCACTTGCCACCAAGTTCCGGTCTGGGGAGGCCGGCGCATACCAAGTCTGAGTGCTCGGGGCAGGTGCCCGAGGGGGTGTGAGTGATGAGTGAGGCGATGCTGGCGGACGAGATCTCGATTCTCGAGATCGATGAGCTCCGTCCGCTGATTACAGAAGGTCACGAGAAGGGCGTCCTGACCTTCGAGCAGATCTCGGCCTGTCTGGAAGAGGTCGACGTCACGAAGGAGCAGCTGCAGGAACTGCATGCGCACCTGATCGAGCAGGGCATCGAGGTCGTCGGTGCGGACGGGCGCGCGGCGACGAGCGAGGCCGCGAAGCTCGAGGCGCACGCCGAGGCGCGCGAGAACAAGGAGACGCAGGACCCGCCGCGCAAGCCGGAGCTCGACCTCACGGTCGAGCCATCGCTCGACTCGCTGCGCCTGTACCTGCGCTCGATCGGCCGCGTGCCGCTGCTGACCGCCGAGCAGGAGGTCGCCCTCGCGAAGCGCATCGAGCGCGGCGACATGGACGCCAAGACGCACATGGTCGAGGCGAACCTGCGTCTCGTCGTCTCGATCGCGAAGGGCTACCTCGGCCGCGGCCTGACCTTCCTCGACCTGATCCAGGAGGGCTCGCTCGGCCTGATTCGCGCCGTCGAGAAGTTCGACTACCGCCGCGGCTACAAGTTCTCGACCTACGCGACCTGGTGGATCCGCCAGGCGGTGACGCGCGCGATCGCCGACAAGGGCCGGACGATCCGGATCCCCGTCCACATGGTCGAGAAGCTCAACAAGGTCGTCCACGTCGAGCGCCAGCTGGTCCAGACGCTCGGCCGCGAGCCGACGCCGGACGAGATCGCCGCCGAGCTCGAGACGACGACGCGCGAGGTCCGCGACATCCTGCGGATGAGTCAGCAGCCGATCTCGCTCGAGAAGCCGGTCGGCGACGAGGAGGAGTCCGAGCTGGGCGACTTCGTCGAGGATCAGGCCGCCGTCTCGCCGTTCGAGCTCGCCAGCGAGACGCTGCGTCGTGAGAACGTGCACAAGGCGCTCTGCGCGCTGCCGGCGCGCGAGCGCGAGGTGATCGAGATGCGCTACGGGCTGACCGGCCAGCGGCCGCGAACGCTCGAGGAGGTCGGCCGCGCGTTCAACGTCACGCGCGAGCGGATCCGCCAGATCGAGAACCACACGCTGAAGAAGCTCGAGTCGCTGCCCGAGGCGCAGCGACTGCGCGACGCGTCCTGACGCGCTCGGCGGTATCTCCGTGGCGCGCGTGTTGCGCGCCACGGCCGGGCGATGGCGGGGACAGGATTCGAACCTGTGTAGGCGTAGCCAACCGGTTTACAGCCGGTCTCCTTTAACCACTCGGACACCCCGCCGAGGGTCGGTGAGGATACCGATCGGGCGCGGTGCCGAGCGCGAGGACCGGCCTGTGGTGCTCAGGCGGTGATCGCGAGCGGGATCGCCCACGGATCCCGCGTGAGGAATCCGCCGGCTCGCTCCTCGATCGGCGCGCCCGCCGCCTCGAGCCGCCGTCGCGCGGCGGTGACGGCGTCCGCGCTCGGCAGGATCAGCGTCCACTGCCGCAGCCCGATGGCGTCGGGCGACGCCGGCGGCACCGCCTTGCCGCCCCAGATGTTCGCGCCGAGGCGGTGGTGGTAGCCGTCGACGGACAGGAACGCCGCCGACCCGAGGTCGACCATCAGCTCGAAGCCGACGACGTCGCGGTAGAACGCGACGGCCTGCGGGATGTCGCCGACCTGCAGGTGCAGATGCCCGATCGACAGGCCCGCTTCGACGTGACGCCGAGGCTCTTCACCGGCGATCGTGGCGAGGAGGGCGTCGAGGTCGAGCGGCTTCGGGCCACCGGCGTAGCCGGCCTGGCTTCGCATGTCGGGCCACTGGTCGCGCGGCCGGTCGGCGGCGAGCTCGATGCCGTTGCCGTCGACGTCGGCGAGGTAGATCGCCTCGTGTGTGCCGTGGTCGGACGCGCCCTGGATCGTGGCCTGTGTCGTCGCAAGTCGCGTCGCGACCCGTGCCAGCTCCTCCCGCGTGGGAAACAGCAGGCAGTAGTGGTAAAGCCCGGCCTCGCGTCGCGGCCGGCGCGCCGCTCGCTCCTCGGTCAGCACGACGAGGTCTTCGTCGCCGGCGCCCATCGCCGCTTCGTTCTCGTCGCGGCGGTGCAGGCGCAGGCCGATGGCGTCCTGGTAGAAGCCGATCGCGCGATCGAGGTCCGTCACCGAGATGCGGACCAGGCCGAGCCGTAGGCCGGGTGGCAGGACCGCTGCGGCCTCGGCACCGGCGGCCGTCTGTGCGCTCGAGTGCATCGTTCGAGGATAGTTGCTCGCGCAATGAAGTTGTTGAGTTTTCTGCCACACGGGCAGGATCGGTGGGAGAGTGGCCTCTCCGGCAAGAAAGGAGTTCCCGATGGAGTCCTCCAACCCAGCCCGTGTTCTGGTCGTGGCACACAAGACGGCCGCGACCCAAGCCCTGCTCGACGCCGTCGCCGCGCGCGCGGCCGAGAGCCCGGCGGTGTTCACGCTGCTGGTGCCGAACCCGGCACACGGCCTGCACAAGGTCGTCGACGCCGAGGATCAGGACAGTGACGAGGCCGATGCCGTGCTGGCGGCGGCCCTGCCGTTGCTCGGGCACGTCGCGGGCGCACCCGTCGAAGGCATCGTCGGCGACTCCAACCCGCTCGACGCGATTCAGGACGCGGTCAACATCCGCGGCTTCGACGAGATCATCATCTCGACGCTGCCGGCACGGATCTCGAAGTGGCTGCATCTCGATCTCCCGGCGAAGCTCAACGGCCTCGGGCTGCCGGTGACGACCGTCACCGCGCGCGAGGAGGCGAAGGTCTGAGATCCCGGCGGGCGGATGCCCGCCGCCTCAGCCGTTGGTCAGGATCACCTTGCCGAGCTTGGAGCCGGCGGCGAAGCGCTCGTACTCCGCGGCGGCGTCGCCGAGCGGGAACGTCGCGGCCACGGGCACGCACAGGGCGCCGGTGCGGCCTGCCGCCTGCTGGATGTCCGCGGCGTTCAGGCCCGCGGCGGCGACGCGCACGAGGATCTCGCCGGCACCGGGGACAGGATCGGGGTGCTCGGCGACGACGATCTCGCCGTCGCGAATCGTGGCGGCACGCACGCTCGCCACCCTAGTCGCAGCGTGCTCGCGCCGGGACGCTACGATTTCCGCTTCCAGGCTGCTCAAAAGGGCGGCCGGCGCGCCCTCCTAGCTCAGTTGGTAGAGCACTTCCATGGTAAGGAAGGGGTCATCGGTTCGAGTCCGATGGAGGGCTTGGGGAGAGCGGCACCGCAACCCATCGTGGGAGCCCTCAGTTCGATCGTTTCACGAGCTCAGGGGGTGGCCTGGTCAAATCGTGGCCGGGCTGCTCAGGTCCGAGCAGTTGATTGTCGGGGCGAACGGGCGCACTGTAAGCGTCGTCAGGTTCTCTGCGCTGCGCGGCGCACTGTGCCATGAGCGAGGATGCTTCGACTCGACTGGGAAGCCCCCTCGTGGTCGGTAGAACGTCAACGAACAAGACGGGACGGCGGGCGTTCCCGGGCGTGCGGGGACGACACCGCCGTATTATCGCCCCGAACAGCAAGTACCGCTGCCTTCTCGTCATCGATCCACGCAGGCAGATAGGCTGCGTGACCCGTGTCGGACATCCCAAAGCCATTCGAGCAGGTTGGGATCAGGCTGATGGGTGCTTTCAACCCCGCCATCGTGACTCCGGACTGGCTGCTCTCGAAGCAGCTCATCGATGAGCAAGACCGTTCGTACGTCCTGCAAGACGGCGAAGATCGCTTCATCACTTCAAGCGTTTTCTCAGGAGGCCGATACGCCTGGGTAACGTTGGAGTTTTCGCGAGAGAGCTTGCATATTCAGTCTACGTCTGAAACCGAGACGGGCGAGCGCGTTCGTGAGTTGGCCGTAGGGCTTCTTGCTGCGCTGCCGGAGACACCTGTTGGCCGAGTTCATCTGTCCCACTTCATGTTCCTGACGCTCAACCAAGAGCAAACCGATCGGCTGACGGCGACTCTTGCCCCCGTAGGACCGATCCTTGAGCACTTCCGCGATGCACAGTTCGAGGCGGTGGAGTACCGCTCGACCCGGGAGCGCGGCTACGCGGACCTGCTGGTCGAGCCTTCTCATCGAGACGGATATCAGCTCTACGTCGAATACGAACGTGTATGGGAACTAGCTGATCCGCCGGGGGTCGATCCCGCCGTTGCCGTCGAAGTGCTTGACGGTGAGTGGGAAGCAACCCAAGCCGAGGCAAGCGCGATCGTCAACCACCTAATCCACCTCGCATGAGTCGCGCTGGGCTGCTCGAATCTCGCGTTGGTCGTGCGGTTTCCGGTCCGTCATATCGCGAATTGCTTCTGGACGCGACGAGTAGACACGGCGGGGCGGGTCTAGGTAACGAGATTCCACAAGCCGCACTTCTGCGAAAGCTCACGTCGTGGTTTGAGTCCTTGCCCGACAGCAGCATCAAGCCTTCGCCCGACAGGCGTGCTGACTTGATCGCGATGCATCGTGGCCGAGCCGTCGCCGTGGAAATTAAGACCTACAGTCGAGATCTGCCCAGCCGTAGTCTCATTGCCGAGTGGAGACGCGAGGCCGACTTGGTTTCGTCTCGGGCGCTATTTGAGCGTGTGGAGGAGTTCGTGGGGCGTGTTCGTGAGGTTGACGTCACCGCACGGACCTTTACCGCGATACTCGGCGGGCGGTTCGCTGATCCCTCCGACGAAGTGGTAGGGACGTTTGACCGACGGCTAGTTGGCGACCTCGCCTTCGATCAGTTGCGGCCCGGGTCGACATTTACGCTCGTCACGGGCTACCAGATTCACCTTGACACGCAGGGCAATGCTGAGTCGAGTTCTTTGGCAACACGTGTGATCATGCACCGAGCCAGACCACGCAGTCGAGGTCGCCGCGCTGCCGCTGCCCGACAGGCTTCCGACTTGCTCGAGGACTAGCGGAGACTTGCCCGAGCGTTACCGCGTCCCGCCGGCCGCGGAGCAGTTGGAGATAGCGGTATTGGGCCGTGGGATGGGGGAGAGCATCCTGTGCCATATCGGCGATTCAAAGTGGGTGATCATCGACAGCTTCCGCTCGTCGCGAGGGGTCCCGATTGCCTCGGAATACCTCCAGCAGCTCGACGGCGACCACGAGGTCGTGGCAGTGGTAGTGAGTCATTGGGATGACGATCACATCCACGGTATGGGTGCGCTAGTCGAGCAGTGGATGCCTAATCAGGTGTGGCTTCCGACCATCCTGAGAGATCAGGAGCTCGTTGCGTTTGCTGTGGAGCACGATGAAGCGATGGCGGGTGTCGCGCCGTCCGGGCTCAAGGAATTCCTGCATGTGATGCAGGTAACCAAGGGGCAAGGCATCCGGCGTTGGGGAAGTCAGGGGCATTCGATTGCCACAACCACCCCAGCTGTGATGACGCTCCTCTCGCCCACCCACGAGTTCATCGACGAAGCCCTGACGGTGCTCGGCATCAACCATGCTCCAGGCGAACGCGAAGTTACCTCGGTGCGCTCGAACCGAACGTCGATTGTGTTGTGGGTGCAAATGGGTGGTGCCACTGCGCTTCTAGGCGCCGATCTAGAAGCCACATCCGCTGGATGGTCGACTGTCGTCGGCGCCCACGACGTGTCAAGGCCGTCTGCTGGAGTGATGAAGGTGCCACATCACGGGTCCGGCGATGCAGATGACCAGCGCGTGTGGGACATCATGGTGGACAGTCGCGCATTCAATGTGGCGACTCGGTACACGCGCCTAAAGGAACCGCTCCCGCGTCCGGACGACGTTAAACGCCTATTGGATCGTACGGGTGGCTTGTTTGTAGTCGGTGAGCTTTCGAAGAGGCTTAGAACGGAGTCGACCGCGTACGACCTGCACCTCGACGCGGCATCAACCGACGGTATTCGTGCTCTCGGCCAAGTAGGAGTAGTCCGGCTCCGCCACGGCCCCGAGATGGAATGGCGGTGCGAAACATTCGGCGCAGTTGAGGTAGTCGTCGGCTGCGGCGTTGGGAGTGACACTGCGCCCATCTCTGGCTAAACACGCGCTACGCCACGCCGGGGCGGCTGCCCAGCTCGGCGTCGATCGCCGAGCGCAGCCGGGTCGCGTCATGGTCCGGGTCGAGGTCGCCGATGACCTCGAACGCTGTGCGTGAGTAGTGGTTGACCAGCGCGAGCGTCGCCGCGTCGGCGTCGTTGGCCTTCGCGGCGTCGAGGATTGCCCGATGCTCGGACCGTCGCTGGTCCCAGGTCGCGGGGTGCAGCGTGCCGTGGACGCGGCGATAGCGTTCGGCGTGGTCGGAGAGCTGGTTGGCCAGCTGGACCACCCGCTGGCCGCCGGCGTCGATCAGCCCGCTGTGGAACTTCCGATGCGGGATCTCGAGCCGGTCGAGGTCGCGGTCGTCGGCGAAGTGATCCATCTGCGTCATCCAGCCCTCGAGCTGGGCGATCTCCTCAGAGCCCAGCTGCGGCACCGTGACTTGGATCGCTGTCGTCTCGAGTGCGATGCGAGCGATGTAGAGCTCCTCGACGTCGATCGCCGAGAGCTCGGCGATGCGGATCCGCCGCTTCGGGTCCGAGACAACGAGCCCCTCGTGCTGGAGCATCCGCAAGGCTTCGCGCAGCGGCGTCCTGCCGGCATCGACGATCTCGCTCAGCCTCGCCTGCGACAGCACCTCGCCGCCGCGCAGCTGGCCGGTCAGGATCGACAGCCGCAGACGCTCGTGCGCGATGGCGACGCCGTTGCCGTCGCGGTTCGATCGATCGGTCACGACGCCGGAGTCTCGCGGCTGGAGCCGCCGGCCGTCAAGGACGCGAAGCGGGGGATCAGCTGGAACGCGTTGCCGGCGTCGATCGCTTCGCGGGTCCCGCCGTCCAGCGCCGCCAGTGCCGGCGTCGGGTCGGATCCCGGCGCCGCCGCCTCGCAATACGGCCAGTCGCTACCGAACACGACCCGGCCCTCGCCGCCGACCGCCAGCGCGCAGTCGATCGCCGGCACGTTGTTCGACAACCCGGTGTCGTAGTACAGGCGCCGCAGGTAGGAGAGCGCTCCCGCGGGCGCCGCGGCGGCCGCCGCCGGGTCACGGTTCGGCTCCGCGAGCGACGCGATCCGCTGCGCGATGAACGGTGCGGTGCCGCCGAGGTGGGCGAACTGGAAGCGGATGCTCGGGCAGCGTTCGTAGGTGCCGTCGTAGAGCAGCCCGGCGAGCGCGCGGGCGGTGTCGGTCGGGTACTCGACCATCCAGTCGGGCAGGCTCGTAAGATTCGGCGTCAGCGGCGAGTTCGGGTGGACGAAGACGTACGCCGCACGCTCCTCGAGCAGGTCGAACAGCTCGGCGAAGCGCGGATCGGTGAGCGCGACGTCGCCCTGGTTGGTCAGCAGCATCACACCGTCGAGGCCGAGCTCGTCGAGTGCGTAGCGCGCCTCTTCGAGGCTGCCTTCCAGGTCGGGCATCGGCAGCGCCGCCAAGCCGGCGCGGCGCGCAGGGTCGTCGCGGATCGCCGTCGCCAGCCACTCGTTCAGCTCGCGGGCGAAGGCCTGCGACGCGGCCGCCTCGCCCAGCCACGCACCAGGGGGCGACGGCGACAGGCAGACGCCGTCGAGGCTCCACAGCCGCAAGTGCTCTTCGACCGTGTCGAACGACCACTCCGGATAGGCGATCGGCGAGCCGCCGGGCAGCCCGGCGATCGTCTCGGTGAACAGCTTCGGCAGGTGATGAGCGTGGAGATCGAAGCGCATCGTTACTCGCGCGAGCTGCTCAGGCCTCGGCGTCGGAGGGCAGGTCGTTGGCGAGTTGCAGACGCGGCAGCAGCGCCATGTAGCTGAGGTCGCCGAGTCCGCGGGCGATCGCGTCCTCGAGCAGTGCGCTGATCTGCGTCGTCGCCGGCAGCGTCACGCCGGCTTCGTCGGCCACATCGGTGATCAGGCCGACGTCCTTGAGCAGGCCCTCGACAGTGAAGTTCGGCGTCGCGTAGCTGCGGTCGACGACGACGGGCGTGCGCATCTTGATCACCTGCGAGCCCACGGCCGACGTGTTGATCGCCTCCATCAGCGTCTCGCGGTCGACGCCGCCCGAGTCTCCGAGCACGACCGCCTCGGCGACGAGCTCGACGACCCCGGCGATGATCAGGTTGATCGCGAGCTTGACCGTCCGGCCCTGCTCCGCGTCGCCGAGATATGACGGGCGGCCAAGATCGCTCAGCAACGGCTCGGCCGCGTCGTAGGCGTCGCGCGGGCCCGAGGCGAGCACGGCGAGGCCGCCCTTGCCGGCGCCGGCGGGGCCGCCGCTGACCGGCGCACGGAGGAAGCGCACGCCCTGCTGCTCGCACGCCGCCGCGACCTCGAGCGACGCGCCGGTCGACACGGTCGACATGTCGATCAGCACCGCTCCCGCGGGAGCCGCCGCGACGAGGCCGTCGGCGCCGAGGCACACGTCCTTGAGCGCCGTGTCGTCATAGACCATCGTCAACGCCATCTCGGTCGACTGCCACACCTCCGCCGGCGTGGCGGCGGCACGAGCGCCGGCCGCGGTCAGCGGCTCGGTTCGCGCGCTGGTGCGATTCCAGACCGTGACCTCGTGGCCGGTCTCCAGCAGTCGCTGGGCCATCGGAGCGCCCATCTTTCCCAATCCCAAGACAGCGATGTTCATGGGGCCGAATATATCCGAGCTGAAATTGGATATCGTTTCGTCCCGGCCCTCGATCGCCCGAGTCGATGTGCCGCTACACGTACGTCCGCCAGCGAGCCGGCCCACCGGGCCGGCTCTCTCGAGCCGAGGAGACTGACGCTTCAATGACCCCGCACCACAACGGCGCACCGTTCGGCATCGGCGTCTTTGCCGCCCTTGACGACTCAAGCGCCTCGTTCTGCGGCCTGGTCCGCGACGATCTCGTCGCCCCGCTTCCCGGCGTCAGCTTCGGCTCGCTGTTCGATGACTGGGAGCGGTCGGTGCGAGAGCTGTCAGCGGTCGCGGACGACGCGACGACGTGGCAGGCCTCGGTCCCGTTGGCCGAGCTGCGCCCGTTGGCCCCGCTGGCGGGTTGCCCGGCGCTGTTCCTCGCCGGCGCGAACTATCGCCAGCACGTGATCGAGTTGATGCTGGCCGAGCCGGAGATGTCGGCGCGCGCCGATCTCAGCGACGAGCAGCGTCACGCGATCGCGGCCGAGGCGATCGACAAGCGCGCCGCCGAGGGGACCCCGTATGTGTTCCTCGGGCTGTCGCGGGCGATGTCGGGTGCGTATGACCCGATCGTCCTCCCCGAGCGCGGCGAGCGCCATGACTGGGAGCTCGAGCTCGCGGTCGTGATCGGCCGGACGGCGCGCAACGTGCGGCGCGAGGACGCGCTCGGCTACGTCGCCGGCTACACGGTCTGCAACGACATCACGACCCGCGACCTCGTCTTCCGCCCCGACGTGACGTCGATCGGGACGGACTGGCTCCGCAGCAAGAACGCGCCGGGCTTCTACCCGATCGGGCCGTACGTGGTGCCGGCGGCGTTCATCGACGACCCGATGGACCTCCATCTGACGCTGCGCCTCAACGGCGAGGTGATGCAGGACGCGAGCACCGGTGGGATGGTGTTCGACATCGCTCGGCTGATCGAGTACGTCTCGTCGACGACGGAGATGCGACCCGGGGACGTCCTGCTGACCGGCTCGCCTCCGGGCAACGGCGCCCACTGGGGCCGGCTGTTGCAGCCGGGGGATGAGATGGAGGGCACGATCGAAGGCCTCGGGACGATCCGCAACCGCTGCGTCGTGTCGTAATCCCGGCCGGAAAAGCCCAGTACGTAGCTGATACCGATGTCTAATATCCATTTCGACAATCAATATCCGGCCGGTTGTCACCAGTCATTCGAACGCGGGCGTTGCCAGCACATCGAGCTGGCGGGCCAAAGGAGGGGGAAGCAGTGAACACTCGTCTGGTCTCACAGCTCGCACATGTCGAGATGCTCACGCCCGAGGTCGAGCGAAGCAGGCGCTTCTTCATCGACGTCCTCGGCCTCGAGGAGTCCCACTTCGACGGCACGTCGTCGTATCTCCGCGGCTGGGGCGACTGGTTTCACCACAGCGTGCAGGTGACCCAGGGCGACTACGTCGGGCTCGGGCACATCGCCTGGCGCGCCAATGGCCCGGACGAGCTTCAGCTGGCCGCCGAGCGGCTTGAGGAACAGGGCGTCGGTGAGGGCTGGGTCGACCCGACGATCGGTCACGGCAAGGCCTACCGGTTCAGGGCGCCGTCCGGCCAGCAGATGGAGATCTTCTGGGACGTCGATCGCTACGTCGCGCCGCCCGAGCTGCGCTCGACGTATCCGAACCGCCCGCAGAAGTACGTCGGCCGGGGCGTCGCCGCGCGGCACCTCGACCACGTCACCTTCCCCTGCGTCGACCTGATGGCCGACGCGGCCTGGTTCCGCGACACGTTCGGCTTCCGCCTGATGGAGTGGACGGTGCTCGGCGCCGACAAGGACATCCCGATCTTCGCGATGGTGTCGAGCAACGAGCAGGCGCACGACGTCGGGCTGCTGCACGAGCCCACCGAGCTCCGCGG
>Ga0075420_100000402_pt1 | contig 33909 bp, 27 predicted proteins | sample SoiMetdeltSBSDD4_FD_75296 | JGI IMG/M metagenome (GOLD analysis project Ga0075420, IMG submission 75296) | Bulk soil microbial communities from a Populus tree surrounding site in Tennessee, USA - Soil MetaG P. deltoides SBSDD4 | ecosystem: Environmental > Terrestrial > Soil > Tree plantation...
TCGGCGAACGCCGCGCTCACCGGCTGCATGTAGCGGGAGTGGAAGGCACCGCTGACGCGCAGCGGGGTGTAGGCGCTGGCGCCGGCCGCGGTGAGGACCGGACCGGCCGCCCTGATCGCGTCGACCGGGCCGGAGATGACGACCTGGTCATGGGTGTTGAGGTTGGCCAGGTCGAGCGTGTCGAGCCGGGCGCCGTCCAGCGCGCTGCGCACGTCATCGGCTGCCATGCCCACGACGGCCGCCATTCCGCCGCCGGTCATCGTGGCCATCAGCCGCCCGCGCAGCGCGACCAGCCGTAGCGCGGCGACGAAGTCGAGTGCGCCGGCGGCGTACAGCGCGGTGTACTCACCCAGGCTGTGGCCGGCGAAGAGGTCGGCCTGCACCGGCTCCCGCCGCTGCCTGTCCAGGTACGACAGGACGCTGACGACGAACAGCGCCGGTTGGGTGTACTCGGTCCGGCCGAGCACATTGTCCACGTCCCGCCGGCACAGGTCGGCGATGGAGTATCCCAGGACGTCGTCAGCCATTGCGGTGAGCTCCGGGAGCTCCTCGAAGAGCGCACCGCCCATGCCGCGGGCCTGGGAGCCCTGGCCGGGGAACACAAAGGCCCTCATCTGCTCAGTCGCGCACGGCAGGCAGCCGAGCCAGGAAGGAGGCGAGCTGCTCGTCGGTGAGCTCCGCATCGACCAGGTTCCCAGCAAGGTAGGAGTCGTAGGCGGCGAGGTCGAGCTGCCCGTGCCCGGTGACCAGCATCAGGATCGCCTTCTCCGCGCCGGTCTGCGTACAACGTTCGGCCTCGTCGATGGCTGCGGCGATCGCGTGTGCGGACTCGGGCGCGCTGAGGATCCCCTCCGTACGGGCGAACCTCAGGCCCGCGGCGAAGCACTCCGTCTGCGGCCTGGCAACGGCGTCGACCATGCCCAGGTGCCGGACGTAGGACAGCAGCGGCGAGACACCGTGGTAGCGGAGCCCGCCCGCGTGGATCGGCTGCGGAACGAACTTGTGCCCGAGGGTGTACATCTTCACCAGTGGCGTGTATCCCTCCTGGTCCACGTGGTCCCAGGCGTACCGGCCCCGGGTCAGCGTGGGGCAGGCGGTCGGCTCCACGGCGAGCACCCGCGTCTCGCGGCCACGGGCGATGTTCTGCGCAAGGAACGGGAAGCCCAGGCCGCCCAGGCTCGAGCCTCCGCCCACACAGCTGATGACGACATCCGGGTAGTCCTCTGCCAGTGCGAACTGTGCCAGGGCCTCCTGGCCGATCACGGTCTGGTGCAGGAGGACAAAGCCCACCCCGCTGCCGAGCGCGTAGCAGGTGTCCGCGTTGGTAGCGGCCACCTCGATGGCCTCGCTGACCGCCAAGCCGATACTGCCCTGCGAGTCGCCGTTGGCCGTGGCCTTGCGACCGGACTCGGTCGCGTCCGACGGGCTGCGATGCACCCTCGCCCCGAAGGCTTCCATGAGAACCCTGCGGTAGGGCTTCTGGTCGTATGACGACCCGGTCCAGAAGACCTCGCATGCCACGTCGTACTGTGCGCACGCGAAGGCGAGGGCGGCACCCCACTGTCCTGCCCCCGTGTCGGTGACGAGCCGTCTGGTGCCCTCCTGCGCGCTGTAGTACGCCTGAGGAACGGCGGTGTTCGTCTTGTGCGAGCCGGTAGGGTTGTAGCCCTCGTACTTGTAGTAGATCCGGGCCGGGGTACCGAGCTCACGCTCCAGCCGCCGCGCCCGGTACAGCGGGCTTGGCCGCCAGTGCTGGTACACCCGGCGCACGTCGTCCGGGATCTCGATCCACCGGTCCGTCGCAGCGTCCTGAGCGAGCAACGCCTCCGCCATGACCGAAGCCGCGTTCCCGGGCGACGCCTCCTGGTGGGTACGGGGGTCACGGGCGGGTGGTGGGCGTTCGGGAAGATCCGCGACAATGTTGTACCAGTGCGTGGGGGTGGTCGACCCGTCGGACCCGAACTCGAGCCGGTCTTCCATCGTCACTCCTATAGCCCACGCTATGTGTAGTCACTGATATGAATATCTACACGCCTTGATAACCTGAGGGAGTCAGTCGCTAAGGAAGTTGGTGATGTAGGCAGACGACGTCCAGACCGCACGTCCAGGCTGTTTAGCCCGGCTCACCGGTGGGCGTCGCCAAGCGACAGCAGCCGCCGGACCGGCTGGCGCAACCACGCCCAGAGACCAACCCCGGCAACCTTAGGTATCCGCGACACAGCCAGATACACCGACGAGAAGGCGTTCAGCATTGTCTATCGGCGAATATCGTGAGCGTGGCAGCGCCGGGCAGGGCCACAACATGCTGCTACGCAAAGTCCGCATCGACGAAACGACAAGCGTGAACGGCCACTTGCTGCATTCAGCCTGGCACCCATCACACCGCCGAGGTCCTGAGCGGTACACGTGACGATACGCGGCGGGGTTTGCGGTGTCCACCCCTTGCGCCTGCCGCGCGACCGCGACGCTGGGCCTTGCTGGCAGCAGACTGGGCTGGCAGCATTGGTGTCTGGCGCGGCAGCGCCCGGCACCGTCACTCTGCCCTCTCACCCGACGCTCTGCTTCGGAAACCCGCCCAACCACTGGGTGAGACAACCGACTGCGCCCGCGCGGAGGTGCCGAGTAATGCGCTCTCGAGCGACCCAAGACCGGCCGGCCGGGGAGCTGAGCCACCGTCAGATCCAGCTCGTCATGCTGGCCCTGATGTCAGCTGTCTTCCTGTCCGGCGTTGATGTGTCCATTGTGGCCGCCGCGCTACCGACTCTCGTTGGCGAGTTCCACCGGCCCGACCTCTACAGCTGGGCGGTGACGGCCTACCTGTTGACAGAGACGGCGTCCGTGCCGCTGTACGGGAAGATCGGTGACCTCTACGGTCGCAAGCGCGTGCTCCATGCGGCGATCGCGCTCTTCCTCGTCGGTTCGGTGCTGTGTGGTGCCAGCGGGAGCATGTGGCAGCTCATAGTCTTTCGCGGCCTGCAGGGCCTCGGCGCTGGCGGGATAGTCAGCTCAGCACTGGCGATCGTCGCTGACATCACCTCCGCCCGCGAGCGCGGCCGCTACCAAGGCTACTTCATGGGCACATTCGCACTGTCGAGCCTCGTTGGCCCGCTGCTCGGCGGGTTCTTCGTCGACGGTCCCGGATGGCGCTGGGCGTTCTACGTCAACCTACCGCTCGGCCTGTTCTCGATGGCGGTGGCCAGCCGGCTGCTGCAGATGCCGCCCCACCGGGGAAAGGCCGTTGTCGACTGGTGGGGTATCGGTCTCGTGTTCAGCGGGGTCTCCGCGCTGCTGCTGGCCATCTCGACGGGCGGCCACCACTACGCCTGGCGATCCCCAGTGGTAGCTGGGATGCTGGGTGGCGCGGTGGTGCTGATCGGCTGCTTCGTGCTCCGCCAACGGTATGCCCCGGAGCCGGTCCTCCCCTTGCGGCTGTTCGGCAACCCGGTCTTCCTGGTCAGCATGTCGCTGTCGTTCGTGGTTGGCGCGGTGATATTCGGCGCGTTGGCGTTCATGCCCCAGTTCCTGCAGCTGGCCAGGGGCGACACAGCTACCCAGGCCGGTCTGCTGATGGTCCCGATGCTGGCTGGTGCAGTCGTGACGTCCACAGTGGTTGGTCGGATGGTGAGCCGGCGCGGCCGTTACAAGGTCTTTCCGGTCGCGGGCATGGCGGCCTGGACGGTCGCGCTCCTGCTGCTGTCCCGCGTCCACGCCGATATCCCGCACGCCCAGCTCCTCGTACCAGTCACCCTTCTGGGCATCGGGATGGGGCTGACGATGCCCATCCTCACCGTGGCGGTCCAGAACTCCGTGGAGTTCCGGGACCTCGGCGTGGCATCCTCCGCAATCGTCTTCTTTCGCTCCCTCGGTGGCTCGGTCGGTGCCGCGGTGTTCGGCGCGGTGTTCATCGCCCGGCTGGACACCCGGCTTGCTCAGCAGGTGCCCGGCCTCTCCGGCGGCGTCAACGAGATCATTGACACGCCCCAGCGCGTCGCCGGCCTCCCCTTTCCGTTGCGTGAGGGGGTACGAGCGTCGTACGCCACGAGCATGCATGAGATCTTCCTCATCGCCGTTCCGGTCGCACTTGCCGCGTTCGTCCTCGCGTGGTTTCTGCGTGAGTACAAGCTGCGTACGACGAGCGGGCTGCAACAGGCGGCCGGTGCTCGCCGGGCCGCTGACGAACGCGTCGCCGTGCCAGACGGGGACCCCTGAGCCGACACCCGCCACCGCAGGTCCTGCGAGAGCGACCACAACGTCATCGAAGGAGCAGGGACGTGGACACTCAGGTGATCGTCGTCGGCGCTGGCCCGGCGGGGCTGATGCTCGCTGGCGAGCTGCGGCTCTGGGGCGTTGACGTAGTCGTCCTGGAACGCCTTCCCCAGCCTGGCCGGGAGTCCCGCGGCCTGGGGTTCACCGCACGGACGATGGAGGTGCTGGACCAGCGCGGGCTGCTGCCCCGCTACGGCAAGATCGAGACCAGGGACTTCGGTCACTTTGGCGGCCTGCCCTTGGACTTCGGCGTAGTCTCCGGTGCCCACTTCGGCGCAAAGGGAGTGCCACAGTCACGGACGGAGGCGATGCTTGCGGACTGGGCCACCGAGCTCGGCGCCGGTATCTGGCGGGGACGGGAGCTTGTCGGTCTGTACGACAACGGCGACGGCGTTGCGGCTGACGTCACCGGCCCGGCTGGTATAGAGCGCCTAGACGCGTCCTTTCTGGTGGGCTGTGACGGCGGACGAAGCACCGTGCGAAAGGCTGCCGGGTTCGACTTCCCCGGCACCGCCTCGACCATTGAGATGATCCTGGCCGACGTGAAGGACTGCGATATCCGGCTACGCATCCTCGGCGAGGCGGTACCAGGCGGCATGGTCATGGCCAGCCCGCTGGAGGACGACGTCGTCCGCATCTTCGTCTGCGAACGCGACGCCCGGCCACAGGCACGTGGGACGCCGCCCACCTTCGCGGAGGTGGCTGACGCCTGGCTGCGCCTCACCGGCGAGGATATCCATGCGGCAACCCCGGTATGGGTTAGCACCTTTGGCGATGCGACCCGGCAGGTGACGGAGTACCGCCGCAGTAGGGTGCTGCTCGCCGGCGACGCGGCTCACATCCAGGTGCCGGCGGGCGGCCAAGGACTGAACGTGGCCATCCAGGACTCCGTAAACCTCGGCTGGAAGCTCGCCGCCACGGTGCAAGGCTGGGCGCCCACCGGTCTTCTGGACACCTATCACAGCGAGCGGCACCCGGTGGGTGCCCGGCTGCTGATGAACACCCGAGCACAGGGCATTCTCATGCTCGGTGGCGACGAGGTGCAGCCGATACGAGACCTCCTGACCGAGCTGGTCGGGCTTGACGTCGTGAGCCGCCACCTTGTCGGTATGTTGAGCGGCCTGGACATCCGGTACGACGTCGGCCCAGGTGAGCATCCACTGCTGGGCCGGCGCATGCCGCATCGGGAGCTGTTCGACGGAGCGAACCGGACCAGCACCACCGAGCTGCTGCACCCTGGCCGAGCGGTGCTGCTGGACCTCGTCGACAGCGCAGAGCTGCGTCGCGTAGCGGCAGGGTGGGCCGACCGTCTCCAGGTATCGACAGCGGTGCCATACGCCGTCGAGGCGGACGACCAGCTGGCGAACACCGATGCGGTACTCGTACGCCCGGATGGTCATGTCGCATGGGCCGCACCCGGCGGCGGCGAGCTGTCCACCGCCCTTCGGCGCTGGCTCGGCGCGGCACGAGACGGCTGAGACCGGGGTGGCCGGTGTCTGGCACCTCGACCGTCGACAGTGGAGTCTCCCAAGCTCGATCTTCGCTACGCAGGGCACTCATGTGACTACCGTGCGCCCTGGAACCCGGGCGGCCCGGTCCGCCATGGCCACAGACGCGCCGTTGACAGATCGGGCGATCCGGCGGTTATCATTCATCTACGGATGTTGATGCTGCTCCGGTCCCCGGCGGCATGTGACCGACAGGAATGCCTTGACGCTCGCGTTAGTTCTCGGCGGCTAGCTGGTACCACATAGCGAGGAAGATGCCGTTCGCGGCTGTCGCCAGCCGCGCACCACGAATGTACGTTCGCGTCGCCAGGCCACGGCGTGGGACACGTACCGGAATACTCGGCTGTTCGACGATGTCGCCGCGCGGAATCTCAGTATGAGCACGCAGAGGAACCGCAGCGCAGGGACTTTGGCTTACCACTGACTGGGGGAGTGGTGGAATGTGGCACACAGACACGACCTGGCCCTCGCTGTTGTCGAGTTCGCTGACGCCTTGGTTAGCGACCTCGATATTGTCGACCCGTTGCATGTATTGACCAGCCGATGTGTCGAGCTGCTCGGGGTGCATGCCGCCGTCCTTATGCTGCCTGACGAACGCGGCCAGCTGCGAGTGATGGCAGGCTCCTCCGGCCAGGCGCACCTGCTGGCGCTGTTTGAGCTGAAGACCGGTGAGGGGCCGAGCCTGGGCTGTTACCGCGCCGGCCGGCCCGTGTCAGATACCAACCTCGACCGTCCCGACCCGCGCTGGCCGCGTTTTAGCGACCGGGCCCGACGAGACGGGTTCGCGTCCATGCACGCGCTCCCGTTACGGCAGCACGAGGACATCATCGGCGTACTGGGCCTCCTCTCCACCGCTGCCGGCCCCATCAGCGACGGCGATGCCCGCATCATGCAGGCCTTGGCCAGGCTCGCCACCGTCACCGTGCTGCGGCAGCGGACGATCCAGCACCTACAGGTGATCGTGGAGCAGCTACAGAGCGCGCTGAGCAGTCGGGTACTCGTCGAACAGGCCAAAGGCGTCGTCGCCGAACGCTTCAAGATCGATATGAGCATGGCCTTCGAAACGCTGCGCAACCATGCCCGGCGGACAAACCTACGGCTGAGCGACCTCGCCCAGTGCGTGGTCGACGGCGCCGTCGAGGCCGACCAGCTGGCCCCGCCACTCGCCGTCCCAGCCAGCCGCGCCCAGACGCCTGCGGTCATGAGATGAGGCAGGCCGCAGAGGTGGACGTCGAGAGGTGGGGACGAGAACTGGCGGTCGCCCGTCCCGTATCTCCGCCAATGCACCCAGCGAAGGGACCACCACGATGTACGAGATCCGCACCCGCGAGCTACCGGAGCAGAGGGTTGTCTGCCTAAAGCGGCGAGTATCGATCAGCGAGCTGTTCGACTTCTACGAAGAGGAACACACAATAATTAAACACATAAAGGCGTGCGGCGGGACGAAGTCCGGTCCGTTCACGGTGATATACCACGGCCCGGTCGACGAGGTTGCGGACGGCCCGGTGGAGCTGTGCGTGCCGTTCACCGGAACCGTCGAACCCACCGACGAGATGTTGGTACGGGTCGAGGCGGCGCACCAGGTGGCGTATGCGACGGCCGCAAAGGGCGACGTGGCCAGCCGCAAGAACGCAGCGGCGCACGAGGCTGTCCAGCAATGGCTGGCCAGCCACGGCCACGTGATGACCGCCTCCCCACGGGAGGTCTACTTCGCCTGGGACGCGATCGGGGACGACGAAGGCGCGTGCGACATTGCCTACCCCTTCGACGCCAGCAGCACGCCGAAGGTCGCCGCTGTCGCCCCGCCACCGGGGCAGCCCGGGGAGCGCCGGTGAGCTCATTCGACATCGCCATCATCGGCGCCGGCTTCGGTGGCATCGGCGCCGCGGTCAGGCTCAAGCAGGCCGGGTTCGACGACTTCAGTGTCCTCGAGCAGTCCGACGACGTCGGCGGCGTCTGGTGTGCCAACACCTACCCCGGGCTGACCTGCGACATACCGTCGCACCTGTACTCGTTCTCGTTCGCGCTCAACCCCGACTGGCCGGACACCTTCTCCAGCAGGCAGGAGATCTGGGCCTACCTGCGTAGCTGCACAGACCGCTTCGGCATCAGGCCGCACCTGCGGCTTGGGCACAAGGTGCACGAGACCACCTGGGACGACCGCGAGCAGTGCTGGCGGCTTTCGACCACGCGCGGGACCTTCACCGCGCGGGTCGTGATCAACGCCATCGGCGCGCTCTCTGACCCGTCCATCCCGGACATTCCCGGACTGGGTTCGTTCCAGGGCACCATCTTCCACTCGTCCCGGTGGCGCCACGACCACGACCTGACCGGTCGCCGGGTGGCGGTCATCGGCACCGGCGCCTCGGCGATCCAGTTCATCCCGCAGATCGCGCCGCAGGTGGGCAAGCTGACCGTGTTCCAGCGCACGCCGCCGTGGGTGGTGCCGCGTCGCGGCCGGCCGATCAGCTCGATGGAGCGGCTCGTCTACCGCAACGTACCGGGCGCCCAGCGACTGGTCCGGGCCGCGATCTACTGGGGACGGGAGACCATGGCGCTCGGCTTCCTGTACCCGAACCTGAGCCGCAGGGCACAGCAGAAGGCCGTCGCCCACCTGGAGCGGCAGGTCCCCGATCCGGCGCTGCGGGCCAAGCTCACCCCGGCGTACGGGTTCGGCTGCAAGCGGGTGCTGCTGTCCAACGACTACTACCCGGCCCTCGTCCGGGACAACGTCGAGCTGGTCGTCGACCGGATCGGCCAGGTACGCCCGCACGCGGTGGTCACCGCGGACGGCGCCGAGCACGCGGTCGACACCATCATCTTCGGCACCGGGTTCCACGTCACCGACCCGGCGTTCCCGCGGTACGTGCGGGGCCCGGGCGGGCGCACGCTGGCCGACGCGTGGACGCCGACGATGCGGTCGTACCTGGGCACCATGGTCGCTGGTTTCCCCAACCTGTTCCTGATGCTCGGCCCGAACACCGGGCTGGGGCACACCTCTGTCGTGCTGATGATGGAGAGCCAGCTGCACCACATCATCGCCGCGCTGCGGCACATGCAGCGTACCGGTACGCGCGCCATCGCGCCGGTGCCCGAGGCGCAGGAGCGCTTCAGCGCGTACATCGACGCCAAGCTGGCCGGCACGGTCTGGACCGCCGGCGGCTGCACCAGCTGGTACCTCGACGCGAACGGCCACAGCCCCAGCATCTGGCCCGGCTTCGCCAACAGCTTCCGGCGGCGGCTGCGGCGCTTCCAGCCGGCCGACTACCAGGCCGCCCCCGTCCTGAAGGAGGTGTGAGATGGCCTCGCCCCTGGCCGGGAAGGCGGTTCTGGTCACTGGCGCCGCCCGGGGCATCGGCGAGCACTTCGCCCGGTGCGCCGCCGCCCGCGGCGCCCGGCTGGCCCTGGTCGGGCTGGAGCCGGAGCGGCTCAAGGCGGTCGCGTCCGATGTGGACGCCGTCTGGTACGAGGCCGACGTGACCGACCAGGCAGCTGTCGACGCGGCGGTGGCCGGCGCGGCGGCCGCGCTGGGCGGCTTGGACGTCGTGGTGGCCAACGCCGGAGTGGCCAACCTCGGCACCGTCGCGATCACCCCGGTCGACGCGGTCCTGCGCACGGTCGACGTGAACCTCGGCGGGGTGATCCGCACGGTCAGCGCGACCCTGCCGCACGTGCTCGCCAGCCGGGGGTACTACCTGCTCGTCTCGTCGGCTGCCGCGTTCACCGCGCTGCCCGGCATGGCCGGTTACAGCGCCGCCAAGGCAGGGATCGAGCAGTTCGGCAACGTGCTGCGCCTGGAGACCGCCCACCGCGGCGTACGGGTCGGCGTGGCGTATCCGTCCTGGGTGGGCACTGACCTGGTTCGCGACTTCGCCAGCGACCTGCCCTCGTTCCGGAACGCGCCGAGCAGGCTGCCGCCCCCGTTGCGGTCCACGGTGACCACGGTGCAGGCCTGCGCCGAGGCGCTGGTGCGGGCCGCGGAGCAGGGCAGGCGCCAGGTCTACGTGCCGCGTGCGGGCGCTGTTGCGCAGGCGCTGCGCGCCATCAGGCTAAGCGCGGTCGGCGACCGGATGGGTGCCGCCCGTGCCGGGCGTGGCCAGCGGATCGAGCAGCTGGAGGCCGAGGTGCGGCAGCTGGGCCGGTGGTTCGGCCGGAACAGCGCCGCATCCTGGGACACCGCGCCGGCCCCGGACGCCGACCGGAAGGCGTGACGAGCACGCGCTTGCGATGGACGTAGGCCGTCCAGTGGCGCCCGACCAGCGCGAATCCGCAGGTGGCTCGTTGATAGATAGTCCAATGATATTGATGAATATTAGTTGATGTCTCTTAATTTATTGCAATCAATACTACGATAAGTTACATTACATTTAACGATCAAATCCGTTCACATTAGGAGGTACCGTGCGTGATCGTCGCCGGCAGCTGCTTCGCGCAGTCCTGGTCACAGCGTTACTGACGGTGGGTGTCGTCGCCGCGGTACCCACCGCCGCACACGCCGCTGACCGCGCCCGCATCGTCGATGTCGCCTACAACCAGTGGTCCGACCCGAGCCACAACCATGAGATCGGCGGGTACAACTGCAACTTCTTCACCAGCTACTTCGTCTCCGGCAGCGCCGGCTGTACGAACGGCTGGCGGACACAGGAATGGTGCGCCGACTTCGCCCGGTTCGTCTGGGGACGCGCCGGCGTGGCGTACACCGGCCAGCTCACCCCAGCTGCGTACAGCTTCTACGCCTACGGCGTCAACCACGGCACCTGGCACGGCGGGAACCTGTCCGGCATCCAACCCGGGGACGTGATCGTGTACGCGCTCGGGTACTACGGACCCGGCACCGCGCGGCATGTGGCGATCTACGTCGGCAACAGCCTGGTCATCTCAGGAAACGCCGGACCCAACACAAACGAGGTCTACCGGCAGCTGACCTCGTCCCTCGGCTACCTGGGCGTCTCCGGCTACACCCGCCCGGTCTGACCTCCTGCGGACCGGCGACCGCCCTGCGGTCGTCCCACCAGCGGGCCGTCGAGGAGCCGTGATGGCTCCGGCACCTCGGCGGCCCGCGGCCGTGCGCTCGGGAGATGGCGAGCGACCCATACGACGCCGCCGGGGGTCTGGCACGCGGCCATACCTAGAAGTACTATCCATGGTGCTCCTAGGCGTAGGGGGTGTGAGCAAGATGCGTGTCACCAAGGACCTTGTCGCGGCCTCGGCCACCCCCATGGTCCTGGGCATCCTCGCCAAGGGCGAAAGCTACGGGTACGCGATCCTCAAGCAGGTCAGCGAGCTGTCCGGCGGCGAGCTCGAGTGGACCGACGGCCTGCTCTACCCGCTGCTGCACCGCCTGGAGCGGCTCGGCTATGTCGAGTCGACCTGGCACACCGCGCCCAGCGGGCGGCGGCGCAAGTACTACCGCATCACCGAGCAGGGCCGGGCTGAGCTAGCCAGCCAGCGACAGCAGTGGACCACTGTCGTGGACGCACTCAAGGGCATCTGGCACACGACCGGGTCCCTGCGCCCGGTCATAGCAGGACGGCTGGAGGGTTGATGGTGGCCATCGACGGCGACAAGGATCTGGAGAGCCAGATCGCCGAGTGGCGAAGCTACGTGCGCCGCCGCAGTGCAGTGCACGAGGTCGACGGCGAGGAGCTGGAAGACCACCTGCGCAGCATGGTCGGCGAGCTCACCGCCGCCGGCCTACGCCCGGACGAGGCCTTCCTCGTCGCGGTCAAGCGTATGGGCAGCCTGGACGAGCTGTCGCGGGAGTTCGCCCGCGAGCACTCCGACCGGCTGTGGAAGCAGCTGGTGCTGGCCGGCAGCCCGGATGCTGGTACGCCCGCGACGGCCAGCTCCCGCAGCGACCTGCTGGTCATGGCCCTGTGTACGGCCGCCGCCGTAGCCGCCGTCAAGATCCCGGTCGCGTTCGGCTATGGCTTCGACGACGAGGGCACCTTCTACGCCCGCAACCTCAGCCTGCTGGTGCTACCTCCGCTGGCCGCCTACTTCGCCTGGCGGCGCCGGGTCCGCCCGGGCGTCGTCGCCGTGCTGGCCCTGCTGTTCGCCCTCGGCGCGGTGGGCGCCAACGCGTACCCGCTGGGCGACGACGCGCAGAGCACCGTGCTGACCGCGCTCCACCTGCCGCTCGCGCTCTGGCTGGTGGTCGGCGTCGCGTACGTGGCTGGGGACTGGCGCTCCAGCCGCAGGCGCATGGACTTCGTCCGGTTCACCGGTGAGTGGTCCGTCTACTACGTGCTCATCGCACTCGGCGGCGGTGTCCTCACCGGCGTCACCGTCGGGACCTTCCAGGCGATCGGCATAGACGCGTCGAACTTCGTCGAGTCCTGGCTGGTGCCGTGCGGCGCGGCGGGCGCCGTGGTCGTCGCCGCCTGGCTGGTGGAGGCCAAGCAGAGCGTCATCGAGAACATGGCACCGGTGCTGACCCGCGTCTTCACGCCGCTGTTCACCGCGGTCCTGCTCGCCTTCCTGGTCGCTGTCCTGTGGACCCGGACCGCGATCGACGTGGAGCGGGACGTGCTCATCCTCTTCGACCTGCTGCTCGTCGTCGTGCTCGGCCTGCTGCTCTACGCCATCTCGGCCCGCGACCCCGTGGCACCGCCCACCATCTTCGACCGGCTGCAGCTCGCCCTCGTCGTCAGCGCGCTCGCCATCGACGTCCTGGTGCTGCTGGAGATCGCCGGCCGGATCGCCGAGTGGGGCTCCACCCCCAACAAGGTCGCGGCGCTCGGCTTGAACGTCATCCTGCTGGCCAACCTGGCGTGGTCGGCGTGGCTGTTCGCGCAGCTCATCCGCCACCGGGCGCCGTTCACGCCACTGGAACGCTGGCAGACGGGCTACCTGGCGGTGTACGCCGCCTGGGCCTGGGCGGTCGTCCTCGTCCTTCCGCCGCTGTTCGACTTCGCCTGACGCGTCGGCCAGCTGTCGTTGGCGGGGTTGCGGGGTCCGGTTCCGCCGGCGGCCGGGGCGGTGGTGGTGGCCACCTAATGCTCTGCCCCATCGGCACGAGCAGAGCCGCACCGTGCTGTTGGCGGTCGCGCAGGGCAAGGTTGACCGGTCGACCGGCGCGGCCGCTCGTCCACCGCGGCGACGAGCCCTCCCGCGGTACGCCGGGGCATGGTCCTTGTCGAGCCGTGGCGCATCACGGCGACCGTTCGCTGGCGGACGGCGTACCCTGGGATCTTGGAGAATTTATAGATTTATGTAAGAATATCGATTGCTGTGCCTACGGACGGAGGGGTCGTGCGACGCAGGCTTCGCAACACTGTTGTCGTCCTGGGCGCGGTGGGTGCGCTGGCCGTGCTGGTGCCGGGTGAGGCGGTCGCCGACAGCAGCCAGTGCAGTGTGCCGTCCAGCACCTGCGCCGCACGGGTGACGTTCCAGTCGTACGGCGAGGTGTTCAGGGTCTACGACCAGGTGGGGGACGGGCACTCCGCGGTGCTGCTCTACTGGCTGTCCGACGGCTCCGGGCCGTACTACGGCTGGAACCCCAACGGCAACGGGACGCAGGTCACCGTGGACCTCGATCTGGCCGAAGGCGACTGGGTCTTCTACCGGGCGTGCCTGGGTGAGTACGGCGACCGGAGCCTGGTCGCGGGTACGTGCAGCGCCGGTGTGACCGACTACGCCTGAGCGCAGCCGGCGCCGGTCCCTGGCGCAGGCGGGCACGGGCAGCTTCGACCTCGACGTCTGAAAGGAACCGCGATGGGCACAGTCAGCCGGCGCACGTTCCTGCTCGGTGGCGCGGCAGCCGCTGGCGGGGCGGTGGTGCTGGGCGTCCCGCGCTGGGCCAGCGCCGCGGAGCCGACCATCAGGTACCCGTTCACCCTCGGCGTGGCCTCCGGCGACCCGCTGCCGGACAGTGTCGTGCTGTGGACCCGGCTGGCCCCCGCCCCGCTCAACGGCGACGGGCTGGGCGGGATGCCGGCCAGCAACTTCGCGGTCGCCTGGGAGGTAGCCAGCGACCCTGCGTTTGGCAGCGTGGTGGCCTCCGGCACGTCCACCGCCGTCCCCGCCAACGCGCACAGCGTGCACGTGGTCGCCGGTGGCCTGCAGCCGGGCGCCTGGTACTACTACCGCTTCAAGGCGCAGACCCACATCTCGCCGGTCGGGCGTACCCGCACCGCCCCGGCGAGCACCACCCAGCCGTCGTCGATGCTGTTCGCGTTCGCCTCCTGCCAGCACTGGGAGCAGGGCTGGTACCACGCGCACCGGTTCCTCGCCAACGACCAGCCCGACCTGGTGCTCTGGCTCGGCGACTACATCTACGAGGGCACCTCGTCGCAGGCCACCGACGTGCGCGGGTACACCGTCACCGACGAGGTCGACACGCTCGCCCAGTACCGCCAGCGCTACGCCCAGCACCGCACCGACCCCAACCTACGCGCCGCGCACGCCGCCGCGCCGTGGGCCGCGGTCTTCGACGACCACGAGGTGAAGAACAACTGGGCCGGCAACGACCCGACCACCACCAGCCCCGAGCCGGGCGCACCACCCATCCCCTCCACCCGCAAGGCCGCCGCGTTCAAGGCCTGGTGGGAGAACATGCCCACCCGCATCCCGCAGCCGACCACCTCCAGCATCGCCGCGTACCGCCGCCTGCAGTGGGGCACCCTGGCCAGCCTCCACCTGCTCGACACCCGCCAGTACCGCGACGACCAGGCACCCGACGGCAGCTGCCCGGTCATGCGCAGCAGCACCCGCACCATCACCGGCGCCACACAGGAGCAGTGGCTCCTGGACGCCCTGGCGACCCGGTCGGCGACCTGGGACCTCCTCGGCCAGCAGGTGTTCTTCGCCGGCCGGGACACCGGCGGCGACGCGGCGGACTGCAACGACATGAGCACCGACGCCTGGGACGGCTACACCGCCTCCCGCCAGCGCATCACCCAGGGATGGGTGAACCGGCAGGTACGCAACCCGGTCGTGCTCACCGGCGACGTCCACCGGCACTGGGCCGCCAACCTCCACCTCGACTACTACACCGGCGGCCAGATCGTCGGCACCGAGCTCGTCACCTCGTCCATCTCCTCACTCGGCAGCGACACCGCACCGGACCTCAGCCGGATGCCACACATCCGCTACATCGGCAACCAACGCGGCTACGTCCGCTGCCGGCTGACCCCAAGCCAGCTCACCAGCGAATGGGTCGGCATCTCCTCAGCGTTCCAGCAGAACCCCTCGCTGGTCACCTCCTCCGTGGTCAGGCGCTACGCCGTACTCGACGGCCAACCAGGACTGGTGAGCATCTGACCCGACAACATGCCCGCCTTGTACGCCGTCTGGCCTGGGCGGTCGTCCTCTCCCGCCGGGTTGACACGGCCATACGACCATGCCGGCCTCAGCTCAGAGGATCTGCCTGCGTACCTGGTGGGTGAAGTCCCGCAGGCCGGCCCTGCTCAACGATGCGAGGAGCGCGTCGAGGGTCTTGGGGTCCCGCTTGTACCGCTCGGCCTGTCTAGTCAGGGTGAGAATCACGGTGCCGGCCGAAGCGTCAAGGAGCTCGAGGAGAAACTGGTCTGCGGTCAGCACTTGGATCCCGTGTGGCAGGGTCGCGGCCGGTGGGAAGTCAGCGGTGTTATCGGTGATGAGCAACGCCGTGCCTGCCTTGATCGCGGCCGCAAGCACATGCCGGTCCTTCTCGTGACATGTCACGGTCGGGATCAGCGGTTCGTAGCCGGCGATCTCTGAGTCGGGGAAGTGGCTCCGCACGAGCTTGATGATCCGGTTGGCTTGGTCCGTCGTCGTTGTGCCTTGGCGGACCAGCGCTCTGTGCAGCTCCGTGAGGATGTGCGTCGACCACAGCGGCTGGTAGATGTCGGCGGCGGCGAGCCGCAGCAACGTATCGCGCAGGTACATAGGGAACAGAACGCAGGTGTCGAGCAGCGCGGAGAAGGCCACGGCTACTCGGTCCGTCGGTACGGCTTGGCGGTCTTGCGGTAGCCGTCGGCGGCCTCCGATATCTCCACTAGCTCGTCCAGCGCTGCCTGCCGGGCCATCCGCCGCTGCTCCTGGAAGGCCAGCACGTCGCGCAGCAGCACACGACGATGGCGGCCGGGCTGCGTAAACGGGATGAGGCCGTCATCGAGCATCTTGACCAGCGTAGGCCGGGAGACACCGAGAATGTCCGCGGCTTCCTGCGTAGTCAGCTGCTGGTGATGCGGCGCGATGGTGACCGCCTGTCCGCGGGCCATGGCGAGCACCACATAGTGCAGTACCTCGTACACCGCAGCGGGTAGCGGCGTGCGGGCGCCGTCAGGTCCGACCAGCTCCGCGTGGCCGTAGCCGTTGACGCGACGTACGAAGTCGACCAGATCGTCGAGGGACTCCTCCGGTGGCAGGACGGTGCGTTCGCTGACTGCTACGGCCATGGCATGCTCCTTCCAGCTGTTCAGCATACCCGCCAATTCAAAAGAAACGAAAGAGAGATGGGTTGGCTCGGCACATCTACGGACCGGCCGCTACGTGAGACTCCAGCCGCACCGGCACTTGAGCTGCGGCGGGCCGGGTCAGGGGCGTTGTGCCACCTCCGCGCTGACCTCGGGTGAGCAGGGGTCCCAGCAAGTGACTATGGAGCCCACGACTCACTGGTGTGGATGCCATCGCGGGCCAGCAGGACCACGTGGATGTTCGCAGCCCGCCGACCGGTCCGGGTCCGCTCGGCGAGATCCCGGTAGCGGGGGTAGTCGGGCAGCACCACCAGCGACTCGTGATCAGGATGGCTGTCCAGCAGCATCATCGCCTTAAACAGCGCCTGGCTGAACCAGTGTCCAGCCTGGGTACTCGGCTGGGTACGTTTTACCTCGGCAGCGCGGCGGGGATCGGCGTAGCCGGCGGACGGCCAGCCCTTGACCTCGGCGCCAAGCCGCCGCTCGCTCTTGCTCGCCAGCACGTCGACGCCGGGTGCCTTCCTTGCGGTGTCAGCCGCGAGAATGTCTGACCACCCGTGCTTGCGCAGGAGACCGACGAAGACGTCCTGGACGCTGCCCTCCCACGGCCACTGATGCCCAGCGTCCGCTACCGCGACCGGTGCGGCGCGCGCGACAGTGGCAGTGTGGCTGGGTGGTGAGCCGACCGGGCTGGCGATGTCGAAGCCGAGGGCGTGCAGGTGCCGCATCGCGGTGTGGCTCGTGAACTCCGCCCGAGGGACGCTGCTGGCCAGCTCGAACGCCTGCTTGACCGGGTACGTCACGCCCTCGATGCGAACACCATGTGTCCGTACCGGCTCCGGAGGTACGCCACGGACGCGGTCGACCACCGTGTCGCGGTCGAGGTGGTGCACGACGCCGTTGAGCACGAAGTGCAACCGTTGGCGCCACCGGTCAGCCACGGCGACGAGAGATGGCGGCCCCCACCACCGCGCCTAGCAGGGCTGCCGCCGCGCCGAACACCGCGCCCACCACGAACCCGCTGGGCGCCAGCACCCAGCGCGGCCCGGCGCCGGGCGGCCGGGTGAAGACCAAGGGAGCAGTCGCCGGCGGCTCTCCGGGAGCGGCAACGCCCGCCGGCACCGGCGCACCAGCCTCCGCCGGCTCCGTACCGGTCGCGCCCGCCGCGGCTTCGGCGCCGGTCAGGACGGCGTCGACCGCGGCGAAGAACTCCCCCGCGGTACGCCGGGCCACGCTGGTCAGCACCCGCTGGCCCACCCCGCCGACCACGCCACCGACCACCGCATCCGCGTCGTAGCTGACCAGCGTGGTCTCGTCGCCGGCCGGCGCCAGCCGTACCCGAGCCTGCGCCGAGACCGTGCCGGGCGTGCCGGACCCGGCGGCCTTGAGCACGAACGCGTGCGGCGGGTCCTGCTCGGCCAGGGCCACCTCGCCCAGGTAGGTGCCTTTCACCGCGGCCACCCCGGCGGTCACCACCATCCGGTACGCGTCCGGCCCGACCTGCTCCAGCCGTTCGCAGCCGGGGATCGTGCGGACCAGGACCGCCGGGTCGTTGAGGGCCGCGTAGACCCGGTCGACCGGGCCGTGCAGCGTCGCCTCGCCGGAGACCTTCATCCCTGCTCCTCTCTGCGCCGCAGCTCCCACAGCTCCGATGGTGAGATGGGCATGCGGTGGATCGGGATCCCCTCCGCGTCCTCGATCGCCGAGGCGAACACCGCCGCGCCCGGGATCACGCCAGCCTCGCCAGCGCCCTTGATGCCGAGCGGGTTCAGCGGCGACGGCGTCTCGAGGTGGTCGGTCTCCACGACCGGGACCTCCGACGCGTACGGCATCAGGAAGTCCATGAAGGACGCGTTGAGCAGCTGCCCGTCATCGTCGTACACCATGCGCTCGTAGAGCGCGCCACCCACGCCCTGGGCGACCCCGCCGTGGATCTGCCCCTCCACGATCCGCGGGTTGATCAGCCGCCCGCAGTCGTGCACCACGCAGTACCGCAGGATCTTGATCTCCGCGGTCTCCGGGTCGGTCTCCACCACGGCGGCATGCATGCCGGCCGCGAACGTGGAGCGCAGCGGCGAGTAGTAGTCGGTGGCCTCCAGGCCCGGCTCGTCGTCGTCGGCGACGGGTGGCCGGTCCGCCCCGCCGCCGACCGCGAACTGGGTGGCCCGCTGGGTCTCCTCGTCGAACGCGTAGCGCAGCGGGTTGGCCAGCACCGCCACTGTGCGCAGCGGGATCGACACGTCCGGCGTGCCCTTGACGGAGACGACCCCCTCGACGACCTCCAGGTCACCCGGGTCGATCTCGAGCGCCTCGGCGGCGATGCGCAGCGCCTTTGCCCGTACCTTCCGGGCGGCCAGCGCCACCGCGTTGCCGCTCATCACCGCGGCCCGGGAGGCGAACGTGCCGACCGCGTACTTGAACCGGCGGGTGTCGCCGGTGACCACCGTGACCGCCTCCACCGGCACGCCCAGCTCGGCGGCTGCCACCTGCGCGAACACCGTCTCGTGCCCCTGGCCCTGGGTGGTCAGCCCGGTTGCCACGACCACGCTGCCGTTGGTCTCCACCCGCACGTGGGCGCCCTCGTACGGGCCGACGCCGGTGCCCTCGACGTAGCAGGCGAGCCCGATGCCGACCCGGCGCCCCTGGGCCCGGGCCTCGTCCCGGAACGCCGCGAACCCGTCCCAGCCCACCAGCTTGCGCAGCTTCTCCAGGGTGGCCGGGTAGTCGCCGGAGTCGTAGATGAGCGGCCGGCCGTCCTGGAAGGTCAGCTGGTGGTCGTAGGGCATCTCCTCGGGCTGGATGAAGTTGCGCTCGCGCACCACGGCCCGGTCCAGGCCCAGGTGGGCGGCGATGGCGTCCATGGTCCGCTCCATCACGAAGCAGCCCTGCGGCCGGCCCGCCCCCCGGTACGGCGTCACCTGCACCGTGTTGGTGTAGAGCGACCGGAGCTCGACCCGGTACGTCCCGGGCTTGTACGGCCCGAGCAGCTGCGTCGAGGTGATGACCGGGACGATGATCCCGTACGGCGTGTAGGCGCCGTTGTCGTGGTCGAAGGTGACGTCCAGCCCGCGCAGCACGCCGTCACCGTCGAAGCCCACCTCGACGGCGTGCCGCTGAGCGCGCTCGTGCGCCGAGGAGATGAAGTGCTCGCGCCGGTCCTCGGCCCACTTGACCGGGCGGCCGAGCCGCATCGCCGCCCACGGCACCAGCACCTCCTCCGGCCACGGGTGCATGATCTTGACACCGAAGCCGCCGCCGACGTCCGGCGTCACCACCTCCACCCGGTCGACCGGGATGTCCAGCTTTGCCGCGAGGGCGAACCGCACCGAGGTCGAGGTCTGGGTGGAGGAGTAGACGCGCAGTGACCGGTCGGCCTCGTCCCACCGGGCGTAGACCCCTCGCCCCTCCAGTGGCATCGAGGCGGATCGCTCAATGTCGAGGTCGAGGCGGAGCCGGTGCGGGGCCGCGGCGATGGCGGCCCGCGCGTCGCCGACCTCCTGCACCAGGTGGGCCGCGACGTTGTCCGGCAGGTCCTCGTGCACCCGGCGCTCGGCGCGCGCGGCGGCCTCCAGCCCCACCACCGGCGGCCGGGTCTCGTAGCTCACCCGGATCCGCTCGCACGCGTCCTCGGCCACGTAGCGGTCGGTGGCGACCACCATCACCACCGCCTCGCCCACGTGCCGCACCACGTCCCGGGCGAGCGGGTAGCCGGTGCGCGGGGCGTGCAGGGCCGGGTGCGGGATCAGCAGCGGCAGCGGCTCGGCGACCCGCCCGTCCAGGTCCTCGTACGTGTAGATGGCGACCAGGCCGTCGACGTCGAGGGCGTCGGCCACATCCACGTCGAGCACCCGGGCGGCCGCGTGCGGGCTGCGTACGAACGCCGCCGCCAGCGCCTCGGAGCCGAGGTCGTCGAGGTAGCGGCCGGCCCCGGAGACCAGCCGCGGGTCCTCCCGCCGGACGATCGGCTCGCCGAACATCCTCGTGGTCATGGTTGGCCGTCCCCGGTGATCTCGGCGGCGCGCAGCACGGAGGCGACGATGTTCTGGTAGCCGGTGCACCGGCACAGGTTGCCGCCGACCGCCTCCCGGGCCTGCTCCGGCGTCGGGTCCGGGTGGTCCCGAAGATACGCGGTGACCGTGGTGACGAACCCGGGGGTGCAGAAGCCGCACTGCAGCCCGTGGCAGTCCTGGAACGCCTGCTGCACCGGGCCGAGGCCGCCGTCCGGTGCCCGGCAACCCTCCACTGTGGTCACCTCGGCACCGTCCACGCTGACCGCGAAGAGCAGGCAGGAGCGCATCGGCAGGCCGTCAACCAGCACCGTGCACGCGCCGCAGACGCCGTGCTCGCACCCGACGTGGGTGCCGGTCAGGCCGAGGTCGTGGCGCAGGCAGTCGGAGAGCAGCCGGCGCGCCGGAACCCGTGCGGTACGCGGCACGCCGTTGACCGTGAGCCGTACGTCATGCTCTGTCACTCGCCACCCTCCCCTACGCCACCCACAGCGGAAAGCACCGCCGCCCGGCCGGCACGCTCGGTCAGCACGCCCACCAGGTGCCGGCGGTACGCCGCGGTGGCGTGGATGTCGTCGTCCGGCTCCACCGCGGCCCGCGCCAACGCTCCGGCCGCGGCCCAGTCCGCCGCGTCGTACGCCCGGTCGGCCACCGCCTCGGTCAGCTCCACCCGCACCGGTGTGGCCCCGACCGAGATGTACGCGGCGCGGGCTGTGGCGATGCGCAGATCCTCGTCGAGCGTGACCAGCACGCCGACCCCGCACAGCGCGTAGTCGCCGTGCCGGCGGGACACCTCCGTCCAGGCCGTGCCGGAGCGGGCCGGCGGCACCGGGAACACCGCCTCGACGGCGAGCTCGCCGGGGCGCAGCGCCGACTCGAGCGGGCCGACGAAGAACTCCGCCGCGCCGACCGTACGCCGGCCGGCGGCGCTGGCCACCTCGACGCCGCCGTCCAGCAGCGCCAGCACGCCGGGCAGCTCGCCGGCCGGGTCGGCGTGGGCGATGCTGCCGACGGTCGTACCCCGGTTGCGGACCGTCTGGTGCGCGACGTGCGCGGTGGCCTGGCGCAGCAGCGGGAGCACCCGGTAGGCGGCGGTGTCCCGCTCGGTGTCGGCGTGCCGGGCCAGCGCGCCGACCCGCACCACCTCCTGCGTGGCCCGCACGTAGGCCAGCTCGGCCAGCCGGTTGATGTCCACCAGGTGGGCCGGCGCGGCCAGGCGCATGTTCAGCAGCGGGACCAGGCTCTGGCCGCCGGCCAGCACCTTGCCGTCGGAGCCCACCTGGGCGAGGACGTCGAGCGCCTCGGGCAGGGTCTGGGGTCGGTGGTAGGTGAAGGCCGGCGGCTTCATTGGCTCGGCTATCTCCCGTCGCTCCGGTCGTTGGCGCGGCGCTCGGTCCGGTCCTCGGCGCGGTGCGCGCCTCGACCCGGCGCAGGTGCCGCGTCGTCTTCTCGGTCCGGCGCAGGCGCCGAACCTTCTCGGTCAGGCGCAGGCGCCGAATCTTCTTTGTACGCGCCTGGCCGGTCGATGACCACCACCGCCCCTTCGCCACGCTGCTGGTCGCGCAGGAACGGCGGTGCCAGCAGGCGCGCGAGGTGGTACCCGACGATCGTGACGATCGTGCCCAGGGCGATCCCGGCCAGCTCGAAGTCCTCGGTGACCACCAGCCGGGTGTTGCCGATCGCGATGATGATGCCAGCGGCCACCGGCACCAGGTTGATCGGGTTGCCGAAGTCGACCCCGTTCTCCTTCCAGATCTTCGCGCCGAGCAGGCCGATCATGCCGTACAGCACCACCGTGATGCCGCCCAGCACGCCGCCGGGGGTGGCCGAGATGACCGCGCCGAACTTCGGGGAGAGGCCGAACAGGATGGCCACCAGCGCGGCCACGTAGTACGCCGCGGTGGAGTAGACCCGGGTGGCCGCCATCACCCCGATGTTCTCCGCGTACGTGGTGGTCGGCGAGCCGCCCACCAGCGAGGTCAGCGAGGTGGCCGCGCCGTCGGCGGCGATGGCCCGGCCCATCACCGGGTCCAGGTCGGTCCGGGTCATCTCGGCGACCGCCTTGACATGCCCGGTGTTCTCGGCGATCAGGGCGATCACCGCCGGCAGCACCAGCAGGATGAAGACCGCGTTGAACGTGGGCAGGTGCCACCCGGCGACCTCCCGGCCGTCGGCCCCGACCGTGGTCGCCGGCGGGAAGCCGAACCAGTCCGCCGCCTGCACGCCGCTCCAGTCCACCCGGAACCGGGTGGACTCCCCGTTGGTCACCGGGTCGAACGAGGTGATCCGGCCGAAGCCCCGGTCGAAGAGCCAGGACAGCGTGTACCCGAAGAGCAGGCCCAGGAAGACCGCGATGCGGCCGAAGAAGCCACGGAAGCCCAGCGCCATCGCCATCACCGCGAGCATGGTGAGCAGCGCGACCCACTGGTCCTGCGGCCAGTAGATGTTGGCCACCACCGGCGCCAGGTTGAAGCCGATCAGCATCACCACGGCGCCGGTGACCACCGGCGGCAGCACCGCGTGCAGGACCCGCGAGCCGAGGAAGTGGATGGCGATGCCGCACGCGGCGAGCACCAGGCCGGCGATGAGGATCGCGCCGGTCACGTCGGAGGAGTCGCCGCCCTGGGCCCGGATCGCCGCGACCCCGCCCACGAACGACGCGGACGTGCCGAGGTAGCTGGGCACCTTGCCGGAGACGACGAGCAGGAAGAAGATCGTCGCGACCCCGCTCATCATGATGGCCAGCTGCGGGTTGAGCCCCATCACGATCGGGAAGACGAAGGTCGCGCCGAACATCGCGACCACGTGCTGGGCGCCGAGGCCGACCGTGCGCGGCCAGGACAGCCGTTCGTCGGGGGCGACCACCTCGCCGGGCGGCGGGGTCTTCCCGCCATGGACCACGCGCCAGTCCAGCAGAGCCATGACCACGCTCCTTTCGCCGCCTAGGTGTGCTGCGGGGCTAGGGTGTTGCGGCTAGGTGTGTTGCGGGCCACAGTGGACCTGCCGGCCCGGTCATCTCATGGGCACAACTCTCCTAACCTGAACCCTTTCGATTGGCATAGATTGCTCACAGGCCGCGCAGCTCTCGTACCCGCAGCGCCAGCCCGAGGTCCAGGCGCAGCGCTGCGGTGTCCATGAACGGCCCGACGATGCGCTCCAGCTTGCCGATGCGGTAGCGCAGCGTGTTGTAGTGGAAGTGCAGCCGCCGGGCCGCCTCAGCCACGTTGCAGTTGGTGTCCAGCAGCACCTCCAGCGTGTGCCGCAGGTCGGCGTGCTCCGGGGCGTCCGTCGCCAGCTCGCCGAGCACCTCGGTGACGAAGCCGGACAGCTCCGCGGTGTCCTCGATCAGCGAGATCAGGCGGTGCACGCCGAGCCGCTCGAAGCTGGCCCGCGCGCCCGCGCCGTGCAGCCGGCGGCCGATCCCGATCGCCTTGCGGGCCTGCTCGTACGCCCCGGCGAGCTGCGCCGGCGCGGTCACCACCCGGGACACGCCCAGCGAGAAGGAGCGCCGGCCGACGCCGAAGTCCGCGCGTACCAGCCGGTCGAGGTCTGCCACCAGGCGGTCCGCCGACCCGTCCCGGCCCACGCCGAGCAGCGTGACCACCTCGTCGGCGAAGCTCGCCACCGCGGCGGCCGGGTCCCGCGAGCGCACCGCGGTCTGCCACGCCGCCGTGAACCGCTCCCGCACCGGGCGCAGCTGCGGGCCTGGTGCCGCCGGGGCCACCTCCGGGTCGAGCTCGGCGACCAGCACCACCAGCGGCCGGTCCAGCTTCCACCCGAGGGTACGGGCGTACGCCACCGCCGCGGCCAGGTCCTCGGCCCGGCCGGTGAGCACGTCACGCAGGAAGTCGGCGCGGTACTTGCTCTCCACCGCGGCCACCGCCAGCCGTTTGGTGATGGCCAGGGCGGCCACTGTCGCGGCGCGCTCCAGGCTGTGTACGTCGGCCCCGGTGAGCGCGGCCCGGGAGAAGGCGACGATCCGGCCGTGGTCCACCCGGCCGGCCACGATCGGTACGACCGTGTGCGCGCCGGCCGGGCCCGGGGCGTGCGGCTCGTTCTCCACCCGGAACCGCCCGGCCGGGTCGAAGCAGCCGTCCCCAGCCAGCCGGGCCAGCTCCGCCCCGTCGCCGGCCCGGGCGACGACGTGGCCGTCCGGCGTGGTGATCGCGACCGGGCCGCCGAGGATGCGGGCCAGCTCGGCGGCGAGGTCGGCCAGGTCCCCGCCCTCCAGCACCACCGACACCAGCGCCCGGTGCACCTGCTCGCTGCGGGCCAGCACCGCGGCCTGGCGGTTCAGCAGGTCGCTGAGGACCTCGTTGAGGACGTCGTCGAAGCCGACCCCGTCCGGGAACTGGATCACCGGGAAGCCGCGGCGGTCCGCCTCGGCCAGCATCTCCGCCGGCACCGCGTCCAGGTAGCGGTGCAGCTTGATGGCGAGCGCCGCCAGCCCGTGCGCGTCGAGGTCGGCGACGAGCCCGACCAGCGCGCCCGGGTCGTGCCGCAGCGGGTAGCCCGTGGTCAGCAGCAGCTCGTGCGGCTTGACCCAGGGCAGGATGTCCGGCACCTCCATCACGTTGATGCGCTGGACCATCCGGTCCAGGCCGGTGGCGCCGGCCAGCACCCGGGCACCCGCCAGCGAGGAGGCGCCGAGCACGTCACGCACGCGCAGCCCGAGCGCTGGATGAGGGGAAAGCGCCGAAGAAGGCCCCCCATCCTTGGCAAGATTTTCCATCCCCGGAGGGTAGTGCAGCTTCTACCGTCGACTCCATCGCCAGCTCGCAGCCCGACCGGAAGGGGGCCTGCGTGCCGCCGTACCCGATGGCCGCCTCGGCGGTGGTAGCACCGGTCCTGGCCGGCGCGCCCCGCCCGGTCCGGGTGGTGGCGTCGACCTCTCAGGCGACGTACCTCGCCACAGGCGACCCGCGGCTGCCGGCGCTGTGCCTGGCCCGGCCCGGCGCGGTCCGCCTGCCCTGCGCGGTGCTGGTCGAGCCGGGTGCACCAGGGCCGTCCAGCTTGGAAGGTGCGGCCGGCACACCAGGGACCGCGGGCACGGCAGGCATCGCGGACATGGCACGTGTTCCGGATATGGCTGGCACGGCCGGCGTGGTGGGTTGGGGGCGGCTGGCGCTCGGGGCGTTCACCGCCCGGGTGGGCCGGTGGTGGCGCCCACCGCTGCTACCCCGGCTTGCGCGGGTGGATGCCGGCCGGCTCGCCGCCTGCGCCGCCAGCCTTACGGCGCGGCTGCTGGGCCGGCCTGGCTGCGCCGAGGCTGACCGGCTCGCCGCCGCGCTGCGCGCCGGCGAGCCACCAGAGCGGACCGTGCGCGCGCTGCTCGGGTGCGGGCCCGGCCTGACCCCGCTCGGTGACGACGTGCTGGCTGGGGTGCTGGTGACGCTGCGGGCACGGGGCGCCGCGACGGCCGGTCCGCTGGGCGCCGCCGTCACCGCGCTGGCTCCGGCGCGGACCACCTTCGTCTCCGCGGCCCTGCTGCGCCACGCCGACCGCGGCGAGTGCGTGCCGCAGCTGGCCGCGGTGCTCGCCGCGGTCGGGCGGGACGAGCCGCTCGACCGGCCGCTCGCCGCGCTGCTCAACGTAGGCCACACCTCTGGCTGCGGGCTCGCGCACGGGGTCGCGGTGGGCTTGGGAGCGCAGCCGTGACAGTGCGCCACGTGGAGCTGCGGCCCGGCACGTACCGCGACTCGGTGCGGCTGATGCAGGTCAGCGACCAGCTTCGGCAGGTGCCTGGGGTGACCGCGGCCCTGGTGGCGATGGCCACCCCGCTCAACATGGACCTCGCCGGGAGCATGGGGTTCGCTCAGCCGGCCAAGGCCGCCCCGGACGACCTGCTGGTCGCATTGGCTGCGGCCGACCCGCCGGCCGTGTCGGCCGCGCTCGATGCCCTGGCCGCGCTCCTCGCGGAGCCGCCACCCCAGGCCGGCACGCAGCTGCCGGGGGTCGCTCCGCGCACGGTGGGTTCGGCGGTACGCCGTAGCGGCGCAAACCTCGTCCTGGTCTCCACGCCCGGCCGGTACGCGTTCCTCGACGCCATGGACGCCCTCGACGCCGGCGCGTCAGTGCTGCTCTTCTCGGACAACGTGCCGGTCGAGCAGGAGGTGCGGCTCAAGGAGGTCGCCGCCGCCCGGGGGCTGCTCGTGCTGGGGCCGGACTGCGGCACCGCGGTGGTGGGCGGGGTGGGGCTGGGCTTCGCCAACGTGGTGCGTCCCGGGCCGGTTGGCCTGGTAGCCGCCTCGGGCACCGGAGCGCAGCAGGTGATGACCCTGCTCGACGCGGCCGGGGTCGGCGTGTCGCACTGCCTCGGGGTGGGCGGGCGGGACCTGTCCGGGGCGGTCGCCGGCCGCTGCACGCTCGCCGCGCTGGACGCCCTCGACGCCGACGAGGCCACCGAGCTCATCGTGCTCGTCTCCAAGCCACCGGCGGCTGCGGTGGCAGGCGCGGTCCGGGCCCACGCGGCGGCGCTGCGTACCCCGGTGGTCTTCGGGTTGCTCGCGACCGCGGCCGCCGGCTCCGCCACCGCCGCCGGCTCCGCGGCGGGCGCCGACCCGGCCGCCGCAGGTGGGGTCGACCTGACGGCAGTGGTCGAGCAGGTCCTGCGCCGCCTCGACCGGCCGGTGCCGGCGTGGCCGGAGTGGCACCCGACGCCGGCCTCGGCGCCGCGGGCGGGCTGCCTGCGGGGCCTCTTCGCCGGCGGCACGCTCTGCGCCGAGGCGCTGGCGGTCGCCGCGACTGGGCTCGGCGAGGTGCGGTCCAACCTGCCCTACGCTCCACAGTGGACCCAGGGCGGAGGCGGCGGGCACTACCTGCTCGACCTCGGGGCGGACGAGCTGACCGAAGGCCGGCCGCATCCGATGATCGACGGGTCCGGCCGGCTGGCCCGGCTGGCCGCCGAGGCCGGCGACGCGACGTGCGGGGTGGTGCTGCTCGATGTCGTGCTGGGCCACGGGGCGCACCCCGACCCCGCGGCAGACCTGGCACCGGCGCTGGCCGCGGCGCGGGAGCAGGGGGTGGCCGCCGTGGTGTCGCTGGTCGGCGCCGCCGGCGACCCGCAGGGGCTGGACGGGCAGGCAAAGGCGCTGTGCGACGCCGGCGCCGCGGTGTTCGCGTCGAACGCGGCAGCCGCGCGCCACGCGGTGCGGCTCGCCAGTGGCGCCAGCAGTGCCAGGGGTGGGCGATGACCGGCCTGCTCGACGCCGAGCCGCGCGTGGTGACCGCCGGCGTGGACCTGCTCGCCGAGGCGCTCGCCGCGCAGGCCGTACCGGCGCAGGCGGTGTCCTGGCGGCCACCGCCGGAGCGGGCCGCCGCCGCGCTGGCCCGGGTGGCGGCTGACCCGCGCCGCCGGGACGCCAACGACGAGGCGGTACGCCGCATGCTCGCCGCCGGGGCGCTCCTGGTCGACGTGCGGCCGGCCGCCGAGGTGCTGGGGCTTTCGGCCGGGCAGTTCTGCCACGCCGGCCCGCCGATCGGCTGGGACCGGGCCTCCGGGCCGCTGCGCGGCGCGCTGGTCGGCGCGGTGCTGCTGGAGGGGCTCGCGGCCGACCCGGCGGAGGCCGAGCGCCGGCTCGAAAGCGGCACCGGCATCGAGCTCTCGCCCTGCCACGCGCTGGGCGGGGTGGGTCCGATGGCCGGCGTGGTCTCGGCGTCCATGTGGGTCTGCGTGCTGCGCGACGAGGCGCACGACCGGACCAGCTGGTGCACGCTCAACGAGGGGCTGGGCGCGGTGCTGCGCTACGGGGCGTACGGGCCGGCGGTGCTCGACCGGCTGCGCTGGATGGGGGCGGTGCTCGGCCCGGCGCTGCAGGCCGCGCTGCGCGCCCGCGGCCCGGTCGACGTCAAGGCGGTCATCGGGCAGATGGTCCAGATGGGCGACGAGGGGCACAACCGCAACCGGGCCGGCACGCTGATGCTGCTGCGCGACCTGCTGCCGGCGGTCATCGACAGCGGGCTGCCCGCCGCCGACGCCGCCGCCGTGGCCCGCTTCATCGGCGGCAACGACCACTTCTTCCTCAACCTGGTGATGCCCGCGTGCAAGCTGGCCACCGCCGCCGCGGCCGGCATACCGGGCTCCACAGTGGTCACCGCCATGGCGCGCAACGGCACCGACTTCGGCATCCAGGTCTCGGGCACCGGTGACGCGTGGTTCACCGCGCCGGCCGGCGTACCCGAGGGGCTGTTCCTCGGCGGGTACGGGCCGGCCGACGCCAACCCGGACATCGGTGACTCGGCGATCACGGAGACGGCGGGGCTGGGCGGCTTCGCCATGGCGGGCGCGCCGGCGATCGTACGGTTCGTCGGTGGCTCGGTGCCGGACGCGATGCGCACCACCCAGGAGATGTACGAGATCACGCTCGCCGAGAACCCGGCCTACGCGCTGCCGGTGCTCGACTTCCGCGGCGCGCCGACCGGCATCGACGTGACCCGGGTGCTGCGCACCGGGATCCTGCCGCAGATCAACACCGGCATCGCCGGCCGGGTCGCCGGCACCGGGCAGGTCGGCGCGGGGCTGGTCAAGCCGCCGGTGGAGTGCTTCCTGGCCGCGGCCGGCGCGCTCGCCGACGCCGTGGCCTGACCGGCCGCTCTGCGCAGCGGACGGCAAAGGCAAGGAGGTCTCACTCCTTGCCACTTTTACCCTATAGCGCACCGGGGGGCTTGCGGCAAGACCCGGGTCGGGCCGCAGAATCGCCCGGCCGGACCGAGAACGGAGGTGCGCGCGCCCGCCCGGCTGGGCGGAGCGGCCGGCCGGCTCGTCCGAGGGAAGGCAGCGAGAGATGAGGACGTGCCGAACAAGAGGCTCGGCAGAGCGGGAGGCGCCGGTGGCTCGACCGGCCGGTGCAGGGCAGCGGAGCACGGCTGCCCCGGAGGTGTCGCGGTGAGCGAGCAGTACGTGTTGGGTCTTCACGAGGTTGACGAGGTGCAGGTCGCGGTCGTTGGCGGCAAGGGCGCGCACCTGGGGGCGCTGTCGCGGATCGACGGCATCCGCGTGCCGGCTGGCTTTTGCGTGACGACGGACGCCTTCCGGCGGATCATGGCGGAAGCGCCGTCGATCGACGATCAGCTGGATCGGCTGTCGCGCCTGAACCCGGACGACCGGGAGGCGGTCCGCACGCGCAGCGCGGAGGTCCGCCGGACCCTTGAAGGGACCGCCGTCCCGGACGATCTCGCGGCGGCGGTCACCCGTGCGCTCGCCCAGCTCGGCGAGCAAGCCGCCTACGCCGTCCGGTCCAGCGCGACGGCAGAGGACCTGCCGACGGCCTCCTTCGCCGGCCAGCAGGACACGTACCTGAACGTCGTGGGGCCGGCGGCGATCCTCCAGCACGTCAGCCGGTGCTGGGCCTCGCTGTTCACCGAGCGGGCCGTGACCTACCGCCAGCGCAACGGCATCGACCACCGTACGGTCCAGATGGCCGTGGTCGTGCAGCAGATGGTCTTCCCCCAGGCGGCCGGTGCCCTGTTCACAGCCGACCCCGTCACGTCCAACCGGAGGGTCGCCTCCGTAGAGGCCAGCTTCGGCCTCGGCGAGGCCCTGGTCTCCGGCCTCGTGAACCCGGACGTCTACAAGGTGCGCGACGGCGAGGTCGTCGCCAAGACGGTCGCCGCCAAGCGGCTCGCCGTCCACGCCTCGCCGGTGGGCGGTACGCAGGAACAGGCGATCGACCCGCAGCGGCAGGACCAGCCGGCGCTGACGGATGCGCAGGTGGTGCGGCTCGCGCAGCTCGGCCGGCGGATCGAGGCGCACTTCGGCCGCCCCCAGGACATCGAATGGTGCCTGGTCGACGACGGCTTCCAGATCGTCCAGACCCGGCCGATCACCACGCTGTTCCCCATCCCCGAGTCCGGCGACCGGGAGAACCGCGTCTATGTCTCCGTCGGCCATCAGCAGATGATGACCGACCCCATGAAGCCCCTCGGGCTCTCCTTCTGGCAGATGACGACCCCCGCGCCCATGGCCGAGGCCGGCGGCCGGCTGTTCGTCGACGTCACCCAAAGGCTGGCCTCGCCAGCGAGCCGCGCGGGCCTCCTGGAGGCCCTGGGGAGATCCGACCCACTGACCGGGGACGCGCTGCGGACCATCCTCGACCGCGACGGCTTCGTCCGGCCGCTGCCCGACGAGGGTCCCCCCGGGCCACTGTTCGGCGGCGCGCCAGCCCCGATCGAGGCCGACCCGGCCATCGTCACCGAGCTGGTCGGGCGCAGCCAGGCATCCATCGCCGCCTCGGAACGCGACATCCGGACGAGGTCCGCAGCGGCGCTGCTCGACTTCATCCTGGCGGACATCCAGGAGCTGAGGCGGATCTTGTTCGATCCGCGCAGCCATCAGGTGTTCATGTCGGCGATGGAGGCCACGTGGTGGCTCAACGAGCGGCTGGAGGCGTGGCTGGGCGAGAAGAACGCGGCGGACACGCTCACGCAGTCCGTGCCCCACAACGTCACGTCGGAGATGGGGCTGGCGCTGCTCGACGTCGCCGACGTAGTCCGCCCGCATCCGGACGTGGTGGCATTTCTGCAGCACGTCGAGGACGAGAGTTTCCTGGACGAGCTGCCCAGGCTCGCGGGCGGGCGGGAAGCGCGAGACGCCATCGCGGCCTGGCTCGACAAGTACGGCATGCGCTGTGTCGGCGAGATCGACATCACGCGGCCGCGCTGGAGCGAGCGCCCCGCCACGCTCCTGCCCATGATCCTCGGCAACATCAAGAACCTCGAGCCGGGAGCCGGCGAGCGGCGCTTCGAACAAGGGCGGCAGGAGGCCTGGAACAAGGAGCAGGAGCTGCTGGAACGCTTGCGGGCCCTGCCGGACGGGGAGCGCAAGGCCGAAGAGACGAAGCGGATGATCGACCGGGTCCGGACCTTCATCGGGTACCGGGAGTATCCGAAGTACGCCATGGTCAGCCGCTACTTCGTGTACAAGCAGGCCCTGCTGAAAGAGGCCGAGCGCCTCGTGCAGGCCCGCGTACTTCGCGAGAAGGAGGACATCTTCTACCTCACGTTCTCCGAGCTCCACGACGTCGTACGCACGAACCACGTGGATGACCAGCTCATCGGCCGGCGCAAGGACGCGTTCAGGTCGTACCAAGCGCTCACGCCGCCCCGGGTGCTCACCTCGGATGGCGAGGTCATCGCCGGGGCGTACCGACGCGACGATCTGCCGGCCGGCGCGCTGGTCGGCCTACCGGTCTCCGCCGGGACCGTCGAAGGGCGGGCCCGCGTCATCCTGGACATCGCACGGGCCGATGTCGAACCGGGCGACATCCTCGTCACGGCCCACACGGACCCCAGCTGGACGCCCCTCTTCGTCGCCGTCGCAGGCCTAGTGACGGAGGTCGGCGGATTGATGACTCACGGCGCGGTAGTCGCACGGGAGTACGGACTGCCGGCCGTCGTCGGTGTGGTGGACGCCACCCGGCTGATCCTTGACGGGCAGCGGATCCGCGTGCATGGAACCGACGGGTACGTCGAGACTCTGCCTTGACTGATCACACCGAGAACGCCCATCCGGCCGCCGTGACGGCCCCATCCACGGTGGCCGCGACCGAGCAGCCGCCCGTACGTTCCACCAGCATCGCCTACGGAGCTCGTCGCGTGGCGCGCCCTCGACCTGCGGTCCTTTGTGGACAACCGAACGGAGGCATCATGCACAGGACTCGCCCGGGCCCATGCCGGCCCATGCTCTCGCCGCTGTCCGTCGTACCGCGCCAACGTTAGCCTTTCACCCGCCTGCCGGCGACGTCCCGGCCGCCGCAGCACCCGGTGGCCAGACCGCCACCACGACCGGGCCGGCCACGCCGAGCGGACCGCAGATCATCTACTTCCGTGTCGCCCAGCAGCCCAGGTGCCCGCAGGGCACGACGCTCTACCCGGTCCCGGGCAAGCCGCTGGTCCTGGAGTGGAAGGTCAGCGGCGGCGGGGCGCAGCGGTCGAAGACGCTGACCGTCTCCGCGATGGTCTACGAGATCGGCTCGCCGTGACCGGCACCGGGCCTGGGAGCCGGGCCCAGGACGGCCACTACCGTGGTCTTCCCGGCGCCCGTGCGCCGGTGCCGATGTACCGGCGCACGGGTCAGCTCAGTCGGCCGGCCACTCGTGCACCGGCACGTTGCTGTGCATGTGCCCGATGTAGCGGCGCAGCACCTCGCGCAGGGCCTCGGTCCGGCCCATGCCGCCGCCGTTCTCCAGCTTGTGCAGGGTGTCAACCTGCCAGGAGGCTCCGTTGCGCTCGGTCAGGCAGCGCTGCTCGATGATGCGCAGCAGCCGGTCCCGCTCCTGCGGGTGCACACCCCACCGGTCCAGCCCCTCGTACGCCAGCGGCAGCAGCCGGCGCAGCACCAGCTCGGTGACGGGCAGGTAGCCCAGGCCTGGCCAGTAGACCGAGGCGTTGATGCCGTGCCGGGCGGCGTTGAGGAAGTTCTCCTCGGCCGCGCTGAACGACATCTGCGACCAGATGGGCCGCTCTGCGGTGGCCAGCATCCGGACCATGCCGAAGTAGAACGCCCCGTTGGCGACGACGTCGGCCACCGTGGGCCCGGCCGGCAGGACCCGGTTCTCCACGCGCAGGTGCGGCAGGCCGTCCACCACGTCGTAGACCGGCCGGTTCCACCGGTAGATGGTGCCGTTGTGCAGGCGCAGCTCGCCGAGCTTGGGCGTCTGTCCCTGCGCCAGCGTCTCCACCGGGTCCTCGTCGTTGCAGATCGGCAGCAGCGCCGGGTAGTAGCGCACGTTCTCCTCGAACAGGTCGAACACCGAGGTGATCCAGCGCTCACCGAACCACACCCGGGGCCGTACCCCCTGGGACTTGATCTCCTCCGACCGGGTGTCCGTGGCCAGGGTGAACAGCGGGATACGGGTCTCGCTCCACAGCTCCCGGCCGAAGAGGAACGGTGAGTTTGCGCCCAGCGCCACCTGGACCCCGGCGATGGACTGCGCCGCGTTCCAGTAGTCGGCGAACTCGTCCGGGCTGACCTGGAGGTGGAACTGCACGCTGGTGCAGGCCGCCTCCGGCGCGATCGTGTCGGCCGTGGTGTCCAGCCCCTCCACGCCGTCGATGGCGATGCGCAGGTCCTCGCCGCGGGCAGCGAAGATCTGCTCGTTGATCAGTGCGTAGCGGGGGTTGGCCGACAGCGACTCCAACGTCATGTGCTCGCTGCGCAGCGTCGGCAGGATGCCGATCATCACCATGTGGGCGCCGACCGTACGCGCCTTCTCCTCCGCGGCGTTGAGGCTGGCCCGCACCTGTTCCTCGAACTCGGTCGCACCGTGCCCGCCCAGCTGGCGCGGTGCCACGTTGACCTCGATGTTGAACTGCCCCAGCTCGGTCACGAACGCCGGGTCAGCGATCGCCGCCAGCACCTCGGCGTTGCGCATCGCCGGGTCAGCCCGGTCGTCGACCAGGTTCAGCTCGATCTCCAGGCCGGTCATCGGCCGCTCGAAGTCGAACCGTGACTCGCGCAGCATGGTCGCGAACACGTCGAGGCACCGGTGGACCTTCTCGCGGTACCGCGTCCGGTCCTCCCTGGAGAACTGCCGCTGCTGGACATCCTCGCCCATCAGGCTCACCACTCTCTGGCCCAGGTCTCGGGCCCCAGCCTAGCGGCGTATCGCGGGCCCCACGTCACTCTCGACTTGACTCGAAAATAACCCGTGGCGTGGTGGTCAGGCAGCTATCGGGTTGAGGGTGACGTGGTAGCCGAGTCGTTCCAGGGTGGCGATCGCTCGGCGGCGG
>Ga0075420_100000403_pt1 | contig 33845 bp, 29 predicted proteins | sample SoiMetdeltSBSDD4_FD_75296 | JGI IMG/M metagenome (GOLD analysis project Ga0075420, IMG submission 75296) | Bulk soil microbial communities from a Populus tree surrounding site in Tennessee, USA - Soil MetaG P. deltoides SBSDD4 | ecosystem: Environmental > Terrestrial > Soil > Tree plantation...
TCGGGGCCGACATGGTCGGCGCCGATCCGGCTACAGCCAATATCGAGGCGGCGCGGCTGCACGCCACGCAAAGCGGCCTTGCGATCGACTATCGCATCACCACCGCGGAGGCGCTGGCGGATGCCGGCGAGCGTTTCGACGTGGTGCTGGCGATGGAGGTGGTCGAGCACGTCGCCGACATGGCGCTGTTCGTCAAACGCTGCGCCGAGATGGTGAAGCCGGGCGGGCTGATGATCGCCGCGACACTCAACCGTACGCTCAAGAGCTTCGCGCTCGCCATCGTCGGCGCCGAATATGTGCTGGGCTGGCTGCCCCGCGGCACCCACCAGTGGGACAAGTTCGTGACGCCCAGCGAGCTCGAGGCCGCGATCGAGCGGCACGGGCTCGAGGTCGTCGACGAGACCGGCGTGATCTACAATCTCATCGCCGACCGCTGGCAGATATCGACCGACATGGACGTGAACTACATGGTGACGGCGCAGAAGGCGGGCGAAACGCCATGACGAGAACTCCCTTTCGATCCGTCACCCTGAGGTGCGAGCCTTCAGCGCGTTTACGCGCGTCTTCGACGCGCTATGGCGAGCCTCGAAGGGCGACGGCCCGGGCCGTGCATCCTTCGAGGGCCGCCACCCAAGTCGGCTGTTGCCGACTTGGGCATCTCAGATTGCCGATGTCGGGTAGACCCGACATCGGTGGCGGCCACCTCAGGATGACGGATCAAGACACAGCGCGCGGGTAAACAAAACGTGCTCGATTCTCCCTGGCTGTGGGCGCTGTTCACCATCGTCGCCGCCGCCGCCCAGACCGTCCGCAACGCGACCCAGCGCGAACTCACCACGACGATCGGCACCGCTGGTGCGACGCACGTGCGCTTTCTGTTCGGGCTGCCGTTCGCGCTGGTGTTCCTGATCATCGTGATGGTCGTGAGTGGCGCGGCGTTGCCGAGCCCGCCCGCGATCTACTGGCCGTGGATCCTGCAGGGCTCGATCGCGCAGATCGCCGCCACCGCGCTGATGCTGGCGGCGATGAGCGACCGCTCGTTCGTCGTGGTCTACGCCTATATCAAGACCGAGCCGGTGCAGGCGGCGCTGTTCGGCCTCGTGTTCCTCGGCGATGTCGTTTCGCTGCCGATGGGCGTCGCGATCCTGATCGCCACGACAGGCGTGGTGCTGATGGCGCTCAAGCCCGGCACGCGGCTCGACGGGCGTGCGACGCTGCTCGGCCTCGCCGCCGGCAGCATGTTCGCGCTGTCGGCGGTCGGATATCGCGGCGCGATCCTCGGCCTCGGCCTGCCGAGCTATTGGATGGCGGCGACGTTCACGGTGTTCGTCGGGCTCGTGATCCAGTGCGTGCTGCTGTCGGCCTGGCTCGCGCTGCGCGATCCCAAGGTGCTGAGCGCGATCGCGCGGCATTGGCGGCCGTCGCTGCTCGCCGGCTTCCTCGGCGCAATCGCGTCGCAGTTCTGGTTTCTGGCGTTCGCACTCGCCACCGCCGCCAGCGTGCGCACGCTCGCGCTGGTCGAGGTGCTGTTCGCGCAGGCGATTTCGTCGTTCGTGTTCAAGCAAACGACCACGCCGCGCGAGGCGGTGGGCATCGTGCTGATCGTGATCGGCGTCGCGGCGCTGGTGTGGGCGTATTAGGAAGGCACGGCCGTCGCGATATTTGACGCTGGTCAGTCCCACTGACCCATCCGCCTTAGCGATTCATTTATGACTGACGGCTCAGCATCGCAGCCGTGCGCGGAGCGCGGCTCAGAGCCTAAGGATTGCCAATGGCCAATTTGTCATCAGCACAGCACGCGATGGTCGATCTATTCCAGAAGCACGTGGACGCGGAGCTCGCCGGCGATCTCGACACCACCATGGCGACGATGACCGACGATCCGCATCTCAACAATGTGGCGTCCATGGTCGGTGGCGTCGGCCGCGACGGCGTGCGTGCCTTCTATCGGGATCATCTCGTCGGCCGGTTCTTTCCGCCGGACGTGACGATGACGAATGTGTCGCGCACCGTCGGGCACGATCAGGTGGTCGAGGAGCAGGTGCTCAGTTTCACCCATACGACGGCCATTGACTGGCTGCTGCCGGGCGTTGCGCCCACCGGCAAGCGCGTGGAGCTGGCCGTCGTCGTCATTGTCGGGTTCAAGGATGGGAAGATTTCGCACGAGCACATCTACTGGGATCAGGCCAGCGTGCTGGTGCAGATCGGCCTGCTCGATCCCACCGGTCTTCCGGTTAGCGGCGCCGAGAGCGCCCGCAGGGTGCTCGATCCCAAGCTGCCAGCGCGCCGGATGTGAGCCGCCCCGGCGACGCTTGCCGAGCAATCGGGAATGCGCGACCTAGTTCCGCTCGTCCGGCAGCACCGGCAGCGGGTGGAGCTCGATGCCTTCCTCGTGCAGCTCCTTGGCTTCCTGCGGCGAGGCTTCGCCGTAGATCGAGCGGTGCTCGCTCTCGCCGTAGTGCATCTTGCGGGCTTCTTCGGGAAATTTGCGGCCGACATTGTCGGCGTTCTTGGTGAGATGGTCGCGCAGCTCCTTGAGCTTGGCGCGGAACTCGCGCTCCTCCGGTGACACCATGGCGACCGGCGTCGGCGTCTCGGGCGCTGCGGGCGCCGCTTCGGTTGCTTCGGCGGCCGGCATTGCAGCCGGCAGCGACGGACGGCCGCGCTTCTTGGTGCCCGCGAGCGTCGGCGCCATCAGCGCCTTCTCGACCTTGCTGGTGCCGCAGACCGGGCATTCGACCAGGCCGCGCTTTGCCTGCTTGTCGTAGGCCGCGGAGTTCTGGAACCAGCTTTCGAAGCTATGGCCCTTCGAACAGGCCAACGCGTAGCGGATCATGAGGAGCCTCCGACCGCGTGCAGCGGTACGGCCTTGGTGTTGGGCTCGACCATCTCGAAACGCCGGCCGTGCTGGAGCGAGGGGATCCGCGCCCGTGCGGTCGCGACCTCGGCGGTATCGATCTTCGCCATCACCACACCCGGCTCGGTGCCACCCTCCGCGAGGATACGCCCCCAGGGGTCAATGACCAGTGAATGGCCGAAGGTGTCGCGGCCGTCCTCGTGATGCCCGCCCTGCGCGGCCGCGAACACGAAGGCCGTGTTCTCGATCGCACGCGCGCGCAGCAGCACGTGCCAGTGCGCCTCGCCGGTCTGCTTGGTGAAGGCCGCCGGGCTGGCGATGAAGGACGCGCCGGTCTCGGCCAGCGCCCGGTGCAGCGTCGGGAAGCGCAGGTCGTAGCAGATCGTCAGGCCGAGCCGTCCCCACGGGAGATCGGCCACCGCCGCCTGCTCGCCCGGCCGGTAGCTGCGCGACTCGCGGTAGCTCTCGCCGCCCGCGAGATCGACGTCGAACATATGGATCTTGTCGTAGCGCGCGACGATCTCGCCCTGCGGGTCGATCACGAACGAGCGGTTGGCGGCGCGGTCCGGTGAAATCCTGATCGCGAGCGAGCCGATGTGGACGTGGATGCCGAGCTTGCGCGCCAGCGCGCGGAACGCGGCCAGGCTGGTGTCGCTCTCTTCCGGCGCGGTCGCGGCCAGCATGATGTCGCGCTTGTTGGCGATGATGTTGGTCATCTCCGGCGTCTGCACATAGTCGGCGCCGTTGGCCTTGGCCTCCTCGATCAGCTTGACGGCGGCTTCGAGGTTGCGCGCGGGATCGAGCCCCGAACGCATCTGGATGAGGCCGACGGTGAAGGTCGTCATGCCGCTTGTCCTTTTCCGTTGAGCAGCGCGTCGAGTTTGCCGGCGCGCTCCAGCTCGTGCAGGTCGTCGCTGCCGCCGACGTGAACCTCGCCGATGAAGATCTGCGGCACGGTCATGCGGCCGTTGGCACGCTCGATCATCTTCGAACGCCCGGTCGGGTCGCCGCTGACGTCGATTTCGGTGAATTGCACGTTCTTGCGGTTCAGCAGCGCTTTGGCCGAGATGCAATAGGGGCAATAGCGAGTCGTATAGATTTCAACGTTGCTCATCAGAATGCCGTTTCCCGTGACTTTATATGGGATTGCGAGCCCCGGCCACAACCCGCGCGAATACCAGGGCATCGACCTGTGCGGCGCCGGCGCGCAGCAGCGCCCGCGCGCAGGCGTCCAGGGTGGCGCCCGAGGTCAGCACGTCGTCGATCAGGACCAGCCGGCGTCCGGCCACCGCGGCCTTGCCGTCCGGCGGCACGCGGAACGCACCCTGCACGTTCAGCGCGCGGGCCGACTGAGAGAGCCCGACCTGCTGAGGCGTCGCCTTCACCCGCTTGAGCGCTTGGTAGGCCACCGGCAGCGTGCCGGACCCATTGTCTCCGTTGCCGATCACCTCCTTACTGATCACCTGCGCGAGCAGCGCCGACTGGTTGAACCGCCGCGCCCATTGCCGGCGCCAATGCAGCGGTACCGGCACCAGCGCGTCGGCCTCGCTCAGCAGCGTCCGCCCGGCGTTCGCCATCCAGCGGCCCATGGTGGGTGCGAGGTCGAGCCGGTCGCCGTATTTGAACGCATGCACCAGCGTGCGCGCGACCTCGTCGTAGCGCACCGCGGCGCGGGCGCGGTGATAGGCCGGCGGATCGGCAATCGCTTCCATCGACAGGATGCCGGGGCCGGGATCGTAGACGAACGGGATGCCGAGCCGCTCGCAATAGGGTGGGGCGATGAACGACAGGTTGGCCCAGCAGCCGGCGCAGAGGCCGGCGTCGCCGACCGGCTCGCGGCAGGAGGCGCAAAGCTGCGGCAGTGCGACGTCGACGGCCAGGCCGACCGTCGCGCGCAACGCGCCGGCGATCCGGCCAAACCGGCGCGCCGCGTCGGCAATGCGACCAAGCCGTGTCGGCCGCGGGTCTGCAGTGGCGAGCCCCGTCTCCATCCGAGGATGCTAGTCCGCGGGCGCGTGGCCGCACAATCGCTCTCTCCGCTCCCCTCCCTCCCATTCGCGCAGCGAATGGCGGGGAGGGGTCGGGGGTGGGGGACCTACGGTGCACTATGGGATCACCCCCCCACCCCCAACCCCTCCCCGCCGCTATCGCGGGGGGAGGGGAGCGAGAGAGCCGTCGTAAATCAAAAAACTGATCGGACGGGTCGCGGATGGAAGACCCGATGGGCAGTACGGTCATCGACTATTCAGTCGAAATCATCGTCGCGCGCTATTAGGTTCGCCGGATGTCGTCGAACCCCATCATCTTCGATCGTCAGCTTCTGCGCGCACGGCGGCAACGCGCCCAGCGGCGCGGCGCGTCCGACTTTCTGGTCGAGCGCGTCGCCGACGAGATGGCCGAGCGGCTGTCGGTGGTGCTGCGGCAGTTCGATCTCGCGGTCGATCTCGGCACGGCGGGTGGGGCGGTGCGGCGCGCGCTTGCGGCCAGCGGCAAGGTCGGTGCCGTCGTCACGGCCAATTCGCTTGCCACCCCGGCGCCGGCAAGCACGCTGGCGGTGGTGGCCGACGAAGAGGCGCTGCCGTTCCGCGACGGCGCGCTCGACCTCGTGGTGTCGGCGCTGTCGCTGCAATTCGCCAACGACCTGCCGGGCGTGCTGGTGCAGATCAGGCGCGCGTTGCGACCGGACGGCCTGCTGCTCGCGGCGCTGCTCGGCGGCGACACGCTGACCGAGTTGCGCCAGGCATTCGCGGAGGCCGAGGCGCAGGTGGAGGACGGCATCTCGCCGCGGGTGGCGCCGTTCGCCGACCTGCGCGAGCTCGGCGCTCTGCTCCAGCGGGCGGGCTTTGCGTTGCCGGTCACCGACGTCGACCGCGTCAGCGTGCGCTATGCGTCGCCGCTGGCGCTGATGCATGACCTGCGCCGCATGGGCGCGACCAATGTGCTGACGGAGCGACGCCGCAGGCCGCTGCGGCGCGCGACCCTGATGCGCATGCTCGAAATCTACGGCGCGCGCTTCGCCGATCCCGACGGCCGCGTGCGCGCGACGTTCGAGATCGTGTGGCTGTCGGGCTGGGCGCCGCACGAAAGCCAGCAGCAGCCGTTACGCCCGGGCGCGGCGCAGCATCGGCTGGCGGATGCGTTGGGAACGAAGGAACAGCCGGCCGGCGAGAAGGCCAAGCGCTAGATCGCGCGGCTGCGCTCAGCTCGGCGTCACAGCAGCGTCGTCAGGTGCGAGATCAAGGGCACGTCCGCGGGCGGCATCGGATAGTCCTTCAGCCGGTTCGGACGCACCCAGGCGAGCCGCTGGCCCTCCTGGGGGACGACGGTCCCCTCCCAGCGCCGGCACACATAAAGCGGCATCAGGAGGTGGAAATCCTCGTAGCTGTGGCTCGCAAAAGTCAGCGGTGCGAGGCACGCCTCCTTGACGACAATGCCAAGCTCCTCCTTCAGCTCCCGGATCAGCGCGTCTTCTGGACGCTCGCCCGGGTCGACCTTGCCGCCGGGAAATTCCCAGAGGCCGGCCATCGATTTCCCGGCCGGCCGCTCCGCGATCAGGACACGGCCGTCGGCGTCAATGAGAGCGCAGGCGGCAACCAGGACGACCTTTGTGCTCAAGATCTGATTCCCGATGCTATCGAGGTCCGGGTTGTGGCACTTAAGAACGGTAGTCGCCGTTGATCGCGACGTACTCCTTGGTGAGGTCGCAGGTCAGCACGCGGTCTTTGCCGCGGCCGAGTCCGAGCTGCACCTTGAGCGGGATCTTGGCGTTCTTCATGGCTTCGGACACCTTCGCCTCGTCGTAGGAGGGATCGCGCGCGCCCTTGTGGGCGACGCGGATGCCGCCGAACCAGATCGAGAGCTTGTCGCGGTTGGCGGGCTCGCCGGCCTTGCCGACTGCCATCACCACGCGGCCCCAGTTGGCGTCCTCGCCGGCGATCGCGGTCTTGACCAGCGGCGAATTGGCGATCGACATCGCGATCCGGCGTGCGGACTGTTTGGAGACCGCGCCCTCGACTTCGATCTCGACCAGCTTGCGCGCGCCTTCGCCGTCGCGCGCCACCTGTTCCGCGAGATCGGCGAGCACCATCGTGAACGCTTTTCGGAAACCCTTCAGCCGAGGGTCACTGGCCTTGCTGATCTTCGGCGCACCTTTGGCGGCGCCGGTCGCGAACACCATCAGCGTGTCGGAGGTCGAGGTGTCGCCGTCGATGGTGACGGCGTTGAAGGTGTCTTGCACGGTCTCGCTCAGCAGCTTCTGCAACAGCGGCGCCGCGATCGGCGCATCGGTGAACACGAACGACAGCATGGTCGCCATGTCGGGCATGATCATGCCGGCGCCCTTGGCGATGCCGTTGATGGTCACCACGGTCTTGCCGATCGAGGTCTTCGCGGTGGCGACCTTCGGGAACGTGTCGGTGGTCATGATCGCGCGCGCGGCGTCGAGCCAGCCGTCGCCCTTGGCATTGGTGACGAGCGTGTCCATCACGCCGTCGAACACGCTCGCATTGAGCGGCTCGCCGATCACGCCGGTGGAGGCGAGGAACACGTCGTCTGGCTTGCAGCCGACCGCCTTGGCCGCGATCTTCGCGGTGAACGCGCAGGCCGCGCGGCCGGTCTTGCCGGTAAACGCATTGGCGTTGCCGGAATTGACCACCAGCGCCCGCGCCTTGCGCCCCTTGAGCTTGGCCCGGCACCACTCGACCGGGGCCGACGGGCATTTCGACTTGGTGAACACGCCGGCCACCGCCGTGCCCGGATCGAGCACCATCAGCAGCACGTCGGTGCGGCCCTTGTAGCGCACGCCCGCGGCCGCGGTGGCGAAGGTGACGCCGGCAATCGCCGGCATGTCGGGGACCGTGGTGGGGGCGAGGGGAGAGACCTTGGTGCTCATGTCATGGCCGCGTCATGTTGCTGCGTGTGCAGATTGCTGAGGGCGGGATAACCACCAGCTTCTTGCGCAACGCGCAAGGGTCCGGCATCAGGGTCCGGCATCAATCTTTGACGTTCAGTTTCGAGGCCGGAATGGCTGCAACCGATCTTCCTTGTCCCGCGCCTGACCGAAATCCCCGCGCGCCGCGCATGCAAATGCCTACCGGCGCCTGCGACACCCACGCCCACATCTGCGGCCCGGCGGACCGCTTTGCCTATGCGGACGAGCGCATCTACACGCCGCCGGATTCGACCTTGGAAGACTATCTGCACCTGCTCGGTGTGCTCGGGATCGAGCGCGCGGTGCTGGTGCAGCCGAGCGTCTACGGCACCGACAATCGCGCGCTGCTCGATGCGTTGTCACAGCGGCGCCAGGGCTTGCGCGGCGTCGCGGTGGTCGAGCCTGATATCGGCGCGGATCAGGTCCGCGCGCTCGACGCTGCGGGCATCCGTGGCGTGCGATTCAATCTTGTCGACCACAAGGGCGAACGAAATGTCGTGCCGCTCGACGTGGTGCGGACGCTGGCGAACACGATCGCGCCGTTCGGCTGGCACATCGAATTCCTGGTCAATCTCGACGATGCGCCGCAGTTTGCGCCGGCCATCGCCGGGTTGCCGGTGGACGTCGTGGTCGGACATCTCGGCTATCCGCGTCACGGCCTGGGGCCGTGGTCGAATGCCGCGAGCCTCGACGCCTTCTTGCGGTTGTTCGAGACCGGCCGCTGCTGGGTCAAGCTGACCGGGCCCTATCGCATCTCGGCGGCGCCCGACCTGCCGTACGCGGACGTGACGCACTTGGCGCGACGATTAGCCGGGGTCAATCCGGAGCGGCTGATCTGGGGCACCGATTGGCCGCACGTCATGTGCAAGAAGCCGATGCCGAACGACGGCGATCTGACTGAACTGATCGCCGCGTGGCTGCCCGATGCCGCGCTGCGCGAGCGCGTGCTCGTGGCCAATCCGGCAGCGCTCTATGGCTTCGCAGGAAGTGAGGCGCTGGGGAAGGCTCGGTAACCACCGCTCGTCCCAGCCCCGACTTGATCGGGGCGGGAATGAGCGGTTGAGAAATCCGTCGCTTACTTCTTCGCGGGCGGCGGGTTCATCGCAGGCGGCGCCGCCGGCGCGCCCTTCTGGTCGAGGCGGTCGATCTTCGCCTTCTCGCGCAACTGCGTGATCAGTTCGGTCTGGCCGCGCCGCACCAGGAAGGTCTCGATCTGCTGGCGGACCTTGTCGAACTCCGGCACCGGCCGGTTGCGACGGTCTTCGAGCTTGATGATGTGCCAGCCGAACGGGGTACGCACCGGGTTGGAGACCTGTCCCGGCTGCATCTGGAATGCGATATTGGCGAATTCCGGCACCATCTGGTCCTTGGTGAAGTAGTCGAGGTCGCCGCCGTTCTCCTTGCCGGAGGGGTCCTCGGTCAGCTCGCTTGCGAGCCCAGCGAAGTCCTCGCCCTTCTTGATGCGCTCCGCCGCGGCCTGCGCGCGCGCCAGCGCCTCGGCCTGCGCCTTTTCGTCTTTCGGGTCGGCCCGGAACAGGATGTGCCGGGCGCGCACTTCCTCGGCCGCGCCCATCGGCTTGATCTGCTCGTCGTAGATCTTGCGTAGTGCCTCGTCGGTCACCAGCGACCGCGCGTGGTCCTGCAGCATCAGGCCCATCAGGAGCTTGCGGCGGAAAAACGCGTCGCGCTTCTTGAAGTCGTCGGAATCCTGGAGCTTGCGCGCTTCGGCAGCCTGCGCCGCCAGCATGACGTCGGCGACGTAGCTGATGATCTGCTCGCGCCGGTGCTCCGGCGGCAACTGCTGGAGTTCGGGGCCCAGGTCTTCCTCGGCCATCGCGAGGTCGCTTTCGCGGATGTCCATGCCATTGACCCGCGCCACCACCGGATCGGACGCCGATCCTGACGACGACGAGGATGAGGACGAAGAGGACGACGGCTGCTGCCCGCAGCCGACCAGGATCGGCAGCACGACCAGCGCCACGGCGGCGACGGTCGAGACCGCGGTGCGGCGCGGCCGCTCGTTCGCAGATGTGGACCGGAGCGGAAGGGGAAGTCTCAGCGAAATCATGGCGCTGTCCTTGAAATCATTTTTTCGGGCCCGCCGACTGCGGAACGGCGGGGACACTCGCCCAATCGCCAATCCTTTGCAATGGTCGCCAAAGCGGGTGAATCTGACAAAAGTGTGAGAAAATGTCGCCAATTGACAAGGGTCTAGCCCACTCCTATGTCTCGATTAACCGGCCGGATCGGGCCCGAAAGCCGCCGTTTGCCCTCCGAAAGTCACTGTATTTCCGGCATGCTGTGGCAAGACCGATGAACGCGCGCGCCGTTTGCCGCGACAAAGGTTGGTTTCTTAACGTCCGATGCGCCACTTACGGCCGGCTTCGGTAGCTAGGGTCTCAAAGGGAATTCCAAGATGATTGGCGCGCTCGCCCGTAAGATTTTCGGCTCTTCCAACGAGCGCCGGGTCAAGGCCTATATGCCGCGCGTGGCGCAGATCAATGCGCTGGAAAAGGACCTGGAAAAGCTCTCCGACGCGGAACTGCAGGCGCGCACGGTCGAGTTCAGGAAGCAGCTCGAAGAAGGCAAAACCCTCGACGATATCCTGGTACCGGCGTTCGCAACCTGCCGCGAGGCCGCCAAGCGCACCCTTGGCCAGCGCCATTTCGACGTCCAGCTCGTCGGCGGCATGAACCTGCACGATGGCCGGATTTCCGAGATGAAGACCGGCGAAGGCAAGACGCTGGTCGCGACCCTTCCGGTTTACCTCAATGCGCTCGCCGGCCGCGGCGTCCATGTCGTGACCGTCAACGACTACCTCGCCAAGCGCGACGCCGAATGGATGGGGCAGGTCTACAAGTTCCTCGGCCTCACCGTCGGCGTGATCGTGCACGGCCTCGACGACGAGCAGCGCAAGAAGGAATACGACTGCGACGTCACCTACGCCACCAACAACGAGCTCGGCTTCGACTATCTGCGCGACAACATGAAGTACCGGCTGGAGGACATGGTCCAGCGCGGGCACGTGTTCGCCATCGTCGACGAGGTGGACTCGATCCTGATCGACGAGGCCCGCACGCCGCTGATCATTTCCGGCCCGCTCGACGACCGTTCCGATTTCTACAACACCATCGACGCCTACATCCCGGCCCTGGATAAGTCCGACTACGAGGTCGACGAGAAGCAGCGCACGGTCGCGCTCACCGAAGCCGGCATGGAGAAGTTGGAGCAGAGGCTGCGCGCCGCCAATCTGCTCAAGGGCGACTCGCTGTACGACGTCGAGAACGTCTCGACCGTGCATCACGTCAACCAGGCGCTGCGCGCGCACCAGCTGTTCCAGCGCGACAAGGATTACATCGTCCGCAATGGCGAGGTCATCATCATCGACGAGTTCACCGGCCGCATGATGCCGGGTCGCCGCTACTCCGACGGCCTGCACCAGGCGCTCGAGGCCAAGGAGCATCAGCCGATCCAGCCGGAGAACCAGACGCTGGCGTCGATCACCTTCCAGAACTACTTCCGCATGTACGAGAAGCTGGCCGGCATGACCGGCACGGCGATGACGGAAGCGGACGAATTCTCCGACATTTACAATCTCGAAGTGATCGACGTGCCGACCAACCGCGAGATGGTCCGCATCGACGACGACGACGAGGTATATCGCACCGCAGCCGAGAAATACCGCGCGATCCTCACTTTGATCGACGACTGCAAGTCGCGCGGCCAGCCGATCCTGGTCGGCACCACCTCGATCGAGAAGTCGGAGCAGCTCGCCGAGATGCTGCGCAAGGCGGGATGGGAGCAGCACGACTTCGCCGATCCCAACGCGTTCGCGGCGCTCTATTCCGGCGACGACGGCGCGTCCAAGGTCAAGGTGTTCGCCATCCTCAACGCGCGCTTCCACGAGCAGGAAGCGCAGATCATCTCGCAAGCCGGCGTGCCGGGCGCGGTGACGATCGCCACCAACATGGCCGGCCGCGGCACCGACATCCAACTCGGCGGCAACATCGACATGCGCGTCCGCCAGGAGCTTGCGGACGTTCCCGAGGGCGGCGCGCGCGACGCGCGCATCGCCGATCTCCGCGCCCAGATCAACCGCCTCAAGGACAAGTCGCTGAATGCCGGCGGCCTGTTCGTGCTCGGCACCGAGCGGCACGAAAGCCGCCGCATCGACAATCAGCTGCGCGGCCGCTCGGGCCGCCAGGGCGATCCCGGCCATTCGAAATTCTTCCTGTCGCTCGAAGACGACCTGATGCGCATCTTCGGGTCCGACAAGCTCGACGGCATGCTGACGCGCCTCGGGCTCAAGGAGAACGAGGCGATCGTCCACTCCTGGATCAACAAGGCGCTGGAGAAGGCGCAGCAGAAGGTCGAGTTCCGCAACTTCGACATCCGCAAGAACCTGCTGAAATACGACAACGTCTCCAACGACCAGCGCAAGGTCATCTTCGACCAGCGCGTCGAGTGGATGAAGATGGATTCGGTGGCCGACATCGTCACCGACATGCGCCATATCGCGGTCGACGAGCTCATTGCCAAGCACGTGCCGGAGAACGCCTATCCCGAACAGTGGGACACCGCCGGCCTCAAGACCGAGATCGAGCGCGTGCTCGGGCTCGATCTTCCGGTCCAGGAATGGGCCAAGGAAGAGGGCATCGCCGACGAGGAGTTGCAGACCCGCATCGAGCGGCGTGCCGACGAGCACATGGCTTCCAAGGTCGCCCAGTGGGGCGCCGAGACCATGCGCGCGGTCGAGAAGACCGTGCTGCTGCAGACGCTCGACCATCTCTGGCGCGACCATCTCGTGATGCTCGAGCACCTGCGTCAGGTGATCGGGCTGCGCGGCTACGGCCAGCGCGATCCGCTCAACGAGTACAAGGCCGAGGCCTACAACCTGTTCGAAGCAATGAGCCAGAATCTGCGCGAGCAGGTGACCGGCTATCTCATGCGCATCCAGGTCATGGACACGCCGCCGGAGCAGACCCCCGAGCTGCCTTATATGGAGGCGCACCACATCAACCCGGAGAACGGCGGCGACTACAGCATGGGCGACGCTCAGTTGGCCCCGGCGCTGGTCGGCAACGGCAACACGGTGCGCGCCGTCGATCGCAATCCTTCCGACCCCACGAGCTGGGGCAAGGTCGGCCGTAACGAGGTCTGCCCGTGCGGTTCCGGCAAGAAGTTCAAGCATTGCCACGGGCGGTTCGGCTGAGTGAAGCGCGCGTCGCATGGCTGAGAAGCTCAACGAAATGCATGTGAGGCTCGCTGAGCTCAGCGAGCAACGTGGCAAGCTCGACGCGGCGATCGAAGAGATGATCGGCGAAATGGCCGAGGTCGCGCCAGAGCAGCGCGCGGCCGGCGATTGGGCGCTCAATGGGCCAAAGACCCGGAAATACCTGGAGCTGACCAACAGCCAGGCGGAGATCGAAGCGGAAATCGCCGCGCTGAGCCGCGCGATCGTCGAGTCCGACGACGGGCCAGCCTCGTCGCTGCATTAGCGCGACATGCTGACTGAAGCGGCGCTCAAAAGTTATCTGCTCGATATGCCGAGCGGACACATCTTCGATCTCACCTATGTGCAGCTCGCGGGGATGTTCCCGCCGGGTGCGACGAGTGCCGATTCCCGCGCCAAGCTCGATGCGCTCGCCGTGGCGTGCAATTGCACCGTCATCAATAACAAGGCTGAAAGCCGCTTCGAGTTGACGCGGCGCTAGAGCAGTTCGATTGATTGGGCGTTCTAGGCAGAACGTACGCATCGTCAAAGCGAACCGAAAGCAAGCGTGCCATGAGCGACTCGTCATCTTGCGAAAGCAAATTGCTGTTCATGCTACTCGCCAGGCTGAACGACCAGATGACCGATATCCGGCGCCTGCTAAGTGCAAGTCCTTTTGTGCGCACAGCGTCTACGTGGCGCGATTTGACAACGACTAGAGATTCAATGGAACCCGATGGGGAGTATGCGGTCTTTGACACGTGCGTAGAGGTTGAAACGCGAGGTGGAGAAGCATTGGTTTGGTCTGTGGAGATTCGCCTCACATCGAAATCCTGGAGGCTCCATCGCGACATCAGCAAGGTTGAAGAATATGGCGCGCAGACAATAATGTCATTCGAGGGTGCCACGTTCGACCGCTTCGCTGAAATGGAAGAACGAGTTCCGGCACTCGTGGACGAGTTCGTTGAATTCGCAAGAACGTTTGATTTCACGCTAAAAGCTTAGCAGTCGCAGCCCGCCGGACAGGTAGGGCATATCGGGTATTGGTGTTAAAACAGGAATAATAAATTTAGGTTCGCGATAAGACATCAAAGCCTTAGCTGAGGACAAGACACGCTCCCGCAACAAGCGCATGCAACGTTGGAGGATCACGATGTCCATTCCCTGCAAATTCGAGCGCAGCCTGCTTGGCCACGACGAGTATGAACTCGTCGCGAGCACGCATCATCCGGCCATCTACGATGCCGGCCCCGATGAGCTGAAATCGCTGCTGAAGCGGCTTCGCGACCTGCGCGACAAGGAGCGCACGCTCTCGCGCGGGAAGCAGCGTGAAGCGCGGGGCAAGGGCGCCGCGCGCGGGGCAACATTCCCCGGCACCGCCGAGCATCCCTACAGGCGGAAGCAGGTTTTTGTTTCGGCGCTCAAACGCGTCGGCAAGGAGATTTCGCGCCAGGACAAGCTTGTGGCGCGTGCCGCTCTTGCCGAGTCGGCGCAGCGTGCCCTTGCCATGCGCCGCGCGGCCCAGTTCCCGGACCGCCCGGCCGCCGGATATTCCGCGCATGAGGGGATGCGGTCGCTGCCCAGCCAGCGCCGGCGCACCAAAGTGCCGCCGGCTAAAATCGGCAGTGTCTCGCAGGCGACGCGCAACGCGCAGGCAAGCCGCGACGCGCGCAATTGAGACTAGCGATTGGGGATCAGCGCCAGGCGCCGAAGCGATTGTCGAACGCGCCGCTCTGAACCGTCGGCTGCGCGCCGTTGATCGTGCCGGGGTTCGACGACGGCGACGCGGTCGACGCAGTCTGCTGCTCGGCGGGCTCGCTCTTCGGACGAATCGCGCCGGCGTTCGTCGTTTGTTTGGCGGGCTTCTTCTCGTCGGTCTTGGCCTTCGCCGTCTGCTTCGTCGGCGCGGTCTTGGCCTTGGGCGCGGGCGCTGCCTTCTCGGTGCTGCTGGAGCCGCCCAAGCCGACCATGCGCGCCATGCGGTCCATCACGCCGGGCTGCGCGGGCGCGGCCGCGGTCGATGCCGCCGCCGGCTGGCTGCTGCTGGAACCGCCCGAGAACAGGTTGCCGAACATGCCGCCGCCCGACGCAGGCGCCTCGGCGGTGCGGGTATCCCGGACCACCGGCTCGCTGACACTGCCGGTCGCGGACTTCGGCGTCGCGCGCGACGCTACCGCCCGTTCGCCGCTCGGTGGCGTACGGATGTTGGCCGGGATCGTTCCGGCTGAGGTTGAAACCCGCGTACGAACGACGCCGTCTTCGTCGACATTGTGCGAACTCACCGCGGCGGCGAATGTCGGGTGCATGCCGCCGTCGGCGAAGCTGCGCGCTGCCGGCAGGTTGACGCCGCGGCGCACGAGATCCGCCACCTGGGCTTCGTCGCGCTGCTGCTTGCTGCGCACCGCCGCGAGCACGTCGTCAGGCGTCGTCATTGCCGGACAGGCGGCCGTTGAGTTGTAACGGCCGGTGGTCTCGGTGTTGAACACGTAGCGGCGGTCGCAGACGTCGACCTTCGGCTCCTGACGGGTCACCTCGAAGTGGTCATACCCGGTCTTGAGCATCTTCCAGAACGCCATGTGCGGCGAGTTACGGTGCCGTGCCATGTTCTGCGGCGTCATCCGGAACGGGAACGCCTGGATCTGGAACGAGGACTGGCCACCGAAGAACGACTCGCGCGCCAGCGCATAGATCTCCGCAACCTGCTCGTCGGTCATCGCGTAACAGCCGGCGGATGAGCAATCGCCATGGATCATCAGGAACGAGCCGGTGCGCCCGTTCGCCCGATCGTAAGTGTTCGGGAATCCGATGTTGATGGAGAGATAGTAGTTGGAATTGGGATTCATCAGGCTGGGGGTGATCGTATAGAACCCCTCCGGCGCCTGACGGTCGCCTTGCTTGACCTTGGGACCGAGATCGCCCGACCAGCGACAGATCGGATAGGTCTTGAGCAGCGCCATGCGGCCGCTATGGTCTTCCTTCCAGACCTCGAGCTCGGATTCTTCCTTGAAGATACGAAGGAGGATCGGCGATTCCTTGCTCATCTGCCGCTGCTCGATCGCCGCAATCATCTGCGGCGAGAGCGGCTGGAGCGAGCGCAGGGTCGGGGTGCCGATCGTGTCGGTGTCACAGCCAGCAAGCGCCACTGCAGCCAAGATTGCCGCGGACACCAGAAGCGAGCGCACCAGTGGGCGACGATTCAAACCCGAAACTCCCCCGCCGAAGGCTATCCCAGAGCCTTTGAACGATAATGGTTATCTCTTGGAAGGGTTGACCGCAAGGCAAGTCCCCCCGCCCGAGAGCCGATTGAGCATGCCGTTGGTGAACGATTAGTAAATATTAAGAAAGTGTTCCCCACCAGCCACCGTATTCGCGGAGTAAAACAGTACCGTTCCACCCCAATTCCCATCCGACACTGCCCCAGAACTTGGGAAATATCGGGGCAGCCTCGTGAAATCCCCAGGAAGCCCAAAGCAGCCCGCTTGAGCCCTTGCGGGCCCCATTACCTTGGAATCGGTGTGGACTTTGCCTCGATAGAAGCCACAATCACCGAAAAGGCCCGCTCGGCCCTCCTGGGGCCGGAGACGGGACCGGAACCTGGGAGGAGGCCGATGAAAGCCAGACACGGTTTGGCGCTGGGTGCTGCTGCTATTGCCCTGGCGCTGGTCGCCGGGCCGTCCTCGCGGCCGGGCGCGCAGACCCCCGCGGTCGCGATTGATGCCGACGACATCGGCGGGGTCGTGACCGGCCCGAAGGGGCCGGAGGCCGGCGTCTGGGTGATCGCCGAGACCACCGACCTTCCGACCAAATACGCGAAGATCGTCGTGACCGACGACCAGGGCCGCTACGTGCTGCCCGACCTGCCCAAGGCCAAGTACAAGGTGTGGGTGCGCGGCTACGGCCTCGTGGATTCGGCGAAGGTCGACGCCGAGCCCGGCCGCGCCCTCAACCTGGCCGCGGTCGTGGCGCCGGACGAGAAGGCGGCGGCGGAGTATTACCCGCCGATCTACTGGTACGCGATGCTGCGGGTCCCGCCGCACAGCGATTTCCCCGGCACCGGCCCGAAGGGCAACGGCATCAATCCGGTGCAGCGTAGCCAGCAGCATTGGCTGGCCGATGTGAAAAGCCTCGGTTGCATGGCCTGCCATGCGTTGGGGACGCCCGGCACCCGCGTGATCCCGCGTGAGTTCGGCGACTTCGCCAATTCGCGCGACGCCTGGACCCGCCGCATCCAGGCCGGCCAGGCCATGACCTCGATGGTCAGCGTGGTGGGCCGGCTCGGTCCCGATCGCTCCATCGCCGAGTGGGCGAACTGGACCGATCGCGTTGCCGCCGGCGAATTGCCGAAGGACAAGCCGACGCGGCCGCAGGGCATGGAGCGCAACGTGGTGCTCACACTGTGGGACTGGAGCGATCCGAAACACTACCTGCATGACCTGATCGCGACCGACCGGCGTCGACCGACGATCAATGCCAACGGCAAGATCTACGGTTCGCACGAGAACGCCTCGGACCTCGTGCCGATCCTCGATCCGGTCACGCACACGGTGTCGTCGGTGCGTCATCAGTTGCTCGATCCGAAGACGCCGTCGCACCGATCCGATCCGCTGACGCCTTCGGCCTATTGGGGCGACGAGCCGATCTGGGACGCGCAGGCGAATGCGCACAATCCGATGATGGACGAGAAAGGCCGGCCCTGGTTCACGGTGCGGCTGCGCCCCGCCGCGAATCCTGCATTCTGCCGCAAGGGGTCGGAGCATCCGTCGGCCAAGGTTTATCCGATCGACAGTTCGACCCGGCACGTGTCGATGTTCGACCCGACGACCGGCAAGTTCACGCTGATCGATACCTGCTTCCCGACCCATCACCTGATCTTCGCCGAGGACGCCGACAACACGCTGTGGCTCTCGAGCGGCGGCGCCGGCCCGAGCGTGGCCGGCTGGATCAACCGCCGGGTCCTGGAAGAAACCGGAGACCATCAGCGCGCACAGGGCTGGTCGCCGTTCGTGCTCGACACCAATGGCAACGGCCGGCGCGACGACTGGGTCGAGCCGAATGCCGCCGTCGATCCGCAGAAGGACAAGCGCGTCGCGGTCGGATTCTACAGCGTGGTGGTCAACCCGCAGGACGGCACGGTCTGGGGCCAGTCGCTCAGTCCGTGGCCGGGTTACGCGGTGCGCTTCGATCCGAAGACGCAGCTCACCGAAATCTATTCGCCGCCGCTGCCGGGTTATGGCGGCCGCGGCGCCGACATCGATCGCAACGGCGTGTTCTGGACCTCGCTTGCGAGCGGCCATCTCGGCGAGTTCGATCGCCGCAAGTGCAAGGTGCTCAACGGTCCGAGCGCGACCGGCGACCACTGTCCGGAAGGCTGGACCCTGCACCGCATGCCCGGTCCGACCTTCGACGGCGTGAAGGACGATCACAGCGCCGAGGGCAGCTATTACACCTGGGTCGATTGGTTCAACACCGGCGGGCTCGGTGAGAACGTGCCGATCGCGACCGGCAATCAGAACTCATCGCTGCTGGCGTTGGTCGGCGGCAAGTGGGTCAATCTGGTGGTGCCGTATCCGATGGGCTTCTTCACCAAATGGGTGGAGGGCCGGATCGACGATGCCAATGCCGGCTGGAAGGGCCGGGGCCTTTGGACCACCACGTCGACCCGCACCATGTTCCATCTCGAAGGCGGCAAGGAGAACCGTCCGAAGGTGGTGAAATTCCAGATGCGGCCTGATCCGCTGGCGAAGTGACGGGTCTCGTGTCCCGGGCGCAGCGCGCTGCGAAGTAGCGCGCTGCTGAACCGGGACCGTTCCGGAGGGGGGGCTGTACTGGGTTTGGAATATGGAATGATCCCGGGTCTGCAGCGCATCACCATAGCGCGTCAAAGACGCGCGTGACCGCGCCAATGGTGCTGCGCTGCGCCCGGGATACACAAAACAAGCCAAGACCCTGGGGAGGGAAATGACATGCGATCAAGACAAGCGTTGATGCTGAGCGCGGCTGCCCTGGTGCTGGGCGCGCTGTTCGTCGGGATGCCGTCGCAGCCGGGAGCGCAGACTCCCGCGGTCGCGATCGACAATGACGACATCGGCGGCGTCGTGACCGGCCCGAAGGGACCGGAGGCCGGCGTCTGGGTGATCGCCGAGACCAATGATCTTCCGACCAAATACGCCAAGATCGTCGTCACCGATGATCAAGGCCGCTACGTGCTGCCCGACCTGCCGAAGGCGAAATACAAGGTCTGGGTGCGCGGCTATGGGCTGGTCGATTCGGCCAAGGTCGATGCCGAGCCCGGCCGGCAGCTCAACCTCACCGCGGTGGTGGCGCCGAACGAGAAAGCCGCGGCGGAGTATTACCCGCCGGTCTACTGGTACTCGATGCTGCGGATTCCGGCGAAGAGCGAATTCCCCGGCACCGGTCCGCAAGGCAACGGCATCGATCCCGGTCAGCGCAGCCAGCATTATTGGATCGCCGACATCAAATCGATCGGCTGCATCTCATGTCACGCGCTCGGCACGCCCGGCACGCGCACGATCCCGCACGCGTTCAGCAGCAGCTTCGCCAATTCGCGCGACGCCTGGATGCGCCGCCTCCAGGCCGGACAGGCGATGGGGCAGATGGTCGGCGTCGTGACCCGGCTCGGTCCCGACCGCGCCGTCGCCGAATGGGCGAATTGGACCGACCGCGTCGCTGCCGGCGAAACGCCGAAAGCGAAACCGCCGCGGCCGCAGGGCGTCGAGCGCAACGTCGTGCTGACGATGTGGGACTGGGGCGACCAGAAGACTTATCTGCACGACCTGATCGCGACCGACCGGCGCAATCCGACGATCAACGCCAACGGCAAGATCTACGGGACGCAGGAGCACAGTTCCGATCTCGTTCCGGTGCTCGATCCGGTGACGCACACCGCGTCTGCGATCAAGCATCCGGTGCTCGATCCGAAGACGCCCTCAACGCGCGATCTCAATGCGATGACGCCATCGGCGCATTGGGGTGACGAGCCGATCTGGGACGCGCAAGCCGACAATCACAATCCGAACATGGATGAGAAAGGCCGCCCGTGGTTCGCGGTGCGCGTGCGCCCGCCCGCCAACAATCCGGCATTCTGCCGGCAGGGCTCCGAGCATCCGTCCGCCAAGGCGTTTCCGCTCAACACCTCGGGCCGTCAGACGTCGATGTATGACCCCGTGACCGGCAAATTCACGATGATCGATTTGTGCTTCCCGACGCATCACCTGAGTTTTGGGGAAGACGCGGACAACACGCTGTGGTTTTCCAGCGGTGTCGGCGGGCAGGGGGTCGCGGGCTGGCTCAACCGCCGCATCTTTGAAGAGACCGGCGACAATGCGAAAGCGCAGGGTTGGTCACCGTTCGTGCTCGACACCAACGGCAACGGCCGGCGTGACGACGGCTGGGTACAACCGAACCAGCCGGTCGATCCGGCCAAGGACAAGCGCGTCGGTGTGAACTTCTACAGCGTGGTGATGAATCCGAAGGACGGTACGGTGTGGGGGCAGGCGTTGAGCCCGTTCCCAAGCTATGTCGTGCGCTTCGATCCGAAGACGCAGCTCTCCGAGATCTACTCGCCGCCGGCACCGGGCTACGGCGGCCGTGGCGGCGACATCGACCGCAACGGCGTGTTCTGGAGTTCGCTGGCGAGCGGCCACCTCGGCCAGTTCGACCGGAGCAAATGCAAGGTGCTCAACGGCCCGACCGCGACCGGCGATCATTGTCCGGAGGGCTGGACCCTGCACCGCATGCCTGGGCCGCGCTTCGAGGCGGGCGTTGACGACGATCACAGCGCCGAGGCGAGCTATTACACCTGGGTCGACTGGTTCAACGTCGCCGGGTTCGGTGAGAACGTGCCGATTGCGACCGGCAACCAGAACTCGTCGCTGCTGGCGCTGGTCGGCGGCAAGTGGGTCAACATGGTGGTCCCGTACCCGATGGGTTTCTTCGCCAAGTGGGTGGAAGGCCGCGTCGACGATGCCAATGCCGGATGGAAGGGGCGTGGCCTGTGGACCACCTATTCCAATCGCACGATGTTCCATCTCGAGGGCGGCAAGGAGAACCGCCCCAAGGTGGTTAAATTCCAGATGCGGCCCGATCCGCTGGCGAAGTAACCGTCACGCGATTGGTGCAAACGCAAACCGCCCGGCTCGTCGCGCCGGGCGGTTTATTCGTCGTGCGTTCTCGCAACGCGCCCTTTTGGGGAAACTTGGAGACCCAGCCTGGATTTGAACCAGGATGCGAGCGGTGCCCCGCCCTCGCGTTAGCCATTCCGCGCACCGGGTCGTTGGCCCCAGGGTACTCAGGCGCGGGCTAACGGCAACCGATAGCGGCGGATATGCTTAAGGCCGGGTGGGCTCATGTCAGTGTCCGCCCGATCGCCAGGAATTTCTCGCGGCGCTGCCGCCGCACCGCGGCGCGGTCGAGGTTCTTGAGCTCGCCGAATGACTCGGCGATCGCATCCCCCGCGGCGGCAATCGTCCCCTGCGGATCGCGGTGCGCGCCGCCGACCGGCTCGGTCACGATCTTGTCGATGACGCCGAAGCGCGCGAGATCCTGCGCGGTGATCTTCATGCTGGTCGCCGCTTCCTGCGCCTTGGTGGTGTCGCGCCAGAGGATCGACGCCGCGCCCTCCGGTGAGATCACGCTGTAGAAGGAATGCTCCAGCATCAGCACGCGGCTGGCGGTGGCGATGGCGATGGCGCCGCCCGAGCCGCCGACGCCGATGACGAGCGCGACATTGGGTACGCTGAGGTTGAGGCAGCACTCGGTCGAGCGCGCGATCGCCTCGGCCTGACCGCGCTCCTCGGCGCCGATGCCGGGATAGGCGCCCTCGGTGTCGACCAGCGACAGCACCGGAATGCCGAAGCGGTCGGCCATCTCCATCAGCCGCACCGCCTTGCGATAGCCCTCCGGCCGCGCCATGCCGAAATTGTGCTTCAGGCGATCCTCGGTGGTCGAACCCTTCTCGTGCCCGAGCACGCAGATGCTCTCGCCGCGAAACCGACCGAAACCGCCGATGATCGCATCGTCGTCGCCGAACTTGCGGTCGCCGGCGAGCGGCACGAAGTCGGTGATCAGCGCGCTCACATAGTCGAGGCAGCGCGGCCGCTCGTGGTGACGTGCAACCAGCGTCTTCTGCCAGGGTGTGAGATTGGCGTAGAGCTCTTTCAGGGTCTGCGCCGCTTTCGCCTCCAGCCGCGCGATCTCCTCGCCGATGCCCGGGCCGGTCTCGCCAGTCTGCACCGCGCGCAGTTCTTCGACCTGGGCGTCGATCTCGGCCAGCGGTTTTTCAAAATCAAGGTAGATGCGCATGATTTAGGGATCAATCGTCACTAGTCGGCGGCCTGGAAGGCACGCGGTTACATTCAGCTGTGATTCAAGATGGGCTCTGGTTACTGATACCTGAATACCGGCCTCCAATCACCCCACGTCGGGACGCTTATAATTGAGATTGGCGCCGCCCTTCTGGGACTGGAGATAGCCCTCGACGTCGCCCAGCGGGTCCATGACCCGGCGAAGCCGCTGGCCGACCAGCTGGTCGAGCTTGATCGCCTGCGACAGCGAGAGGTCGCGGCCCATCTGCACGGTGATCTTGTGATGTTCAAGCGGCGCAAGGTGGCGCGATGCGAGGTCGCGCGCGAACGCCGTGGTGTGCGCCTCCAGCCGATCGGCCGGCACCGCCTCGCTGACGATGCCGAGCGCATCGGCTTCCTTGCCGGTGACATTCTTGCCGCCGAGCGCGATCAACGAAAGCTTCTTCACCGGCAGGCCCGAGTGCAGCAGCGTCGAGGTGACAAGCTGCCCGAACGAACCGCGCAACACCTCCGGCATGCCGAGCTGCGCGTCCTCGGCCGCGAACACGAGGTCGTGGCAATTCATGATGCCGAGCGCGCCGCCGAGGCAATAGCCATGCACCTGCGCGATCATGATGCGCGGGAAAGCGCGGATGCCCTCCGCGATCTGGATCGTGAGGTTCGGCCGGTCCCAGTCGAGCATCGGTCCGTTCGAGACTTCGCGCAGGAACGCGAGATCGAGCCCCGACGAATAAACCTTGCCCGCGCCGCGGGTGATGACGACCTTGAGTTCTTTGTCGGCGCGGATGATCTCGAGTGACTCTAGGAAAGCATTGCAGAGCGCGCGGTTCCAGCAGTTCCGCTTGTCGGGCCGGTTGAGGGTGATGCGTGCGACGCCGGCGTCCTCCAGGCGCTCGAGGCAGAGCTCGGGCCACTCCTTCAGCTTGTTCCAGATATCGGGCATGCGGGTCCCTCCGCGGTGAGGCGCTCTTATGGCGCGGCGGGCGGAGCCATGTAAAGCGGAGGAAACCGGCTAACCCTCCCCCAGCGGGTGCAGGTCGCGGACCAGGCTTTTCAGCCGTTCCTCCAGCACGTGGGTATAGATCTGCGTGGTCGAGATGTCGGCGTGGCCGAGCAGGGTCTGGACGATGCGCAGGTCGGCGCCGTTGTGCAGCAGGTGGCTCGCGAATGCGTGGCGCAGCACGTGCGGGCTCACCTGCTCGGCGCGCAGTTTTGCGCCGGACGCGAGCGCCTTCAACTCTCGCGCAAAGTGCTGACGGGTGAGGTGGCCGCTGTCGCCGAACGAGGGAAACAGCCACTTCGCGTTCACGACCTTGCCCGCGGGCTTCGGCTTTGCGGTGTCGTCGTCGGTCGCGCCGCGGTCGGTCAGCAGCGCGCGATACTCGGTCATCGCGGTCTTGGCGGCGTCGTTGAGCGGCACCAGCCGTTCCTTGCCGCCCTTGCCGCGCACGATCAGCATGCGCGCGTTGCGCTCCGCTGCCGAGACCGGCAGCGACACCAGCTCGGACACCCGCAGCCCGGTGGCATAGACCAGTTCCAACAGCGCGTTGAGCCGCGCCGCGCGCAACCGCTCGCCGTTGGTGCGCCCGTTGCCGATCGCGGCGCGCGCGGTGGCGAGCAGGCGATCGACGTCCTTCACGCCGAGCACTTTCGGCAGCGCGCGTCCGCGCTTCGGCCCTTCGATGATGGCGGCGGGATCGTCGCCGCGCTGTCCCTCGGCATAGAGGAAGCGATAGAGCTGCCGGATCGCCGACAGCCGCCGCGCCACCGACGCCGCGGCGAACGACCGCTTGCTGAGCGATTGCAGATAGCCGCGGATGTCGTCGGTGTTCGCGGCGGCAACCGTTCGGCGCTTGGTGACGAGATATTCGCCGAAATCCGTGAGGTCGCGGCGGTAGGCGGCGAGCGTGTTCTCGCCGGCGCCACGCTCGGCCGCAATCATGTCGAGGAACAGCTCGACCTGCGTGTCGTCGGGGTGTCGCGCCGGACGGGCCATCGGCGACCGTGGCCTTTCCCTACTTCTGCTTCGAGAACCGGTCGGGCGGGATCGGCACCGTGATCTCGCGTTGCGGTGGATCGTAGAATTGCGCCAGCGCGAGCATGCCGCCGTAGATCAGGCCGACAACGATGCCGACGAAGGCGAGGAATCGGAACAGGCTGGGCATGTTGGGGCGCGATCCGGCGTGGTCCTGAATCAGGACGCTAGTATCGCATGAAAGGTGAAAAAACTACGTCGGAGCCGCCCGATTACAGGCTCGATCCCTGGGGATGGATGGTCTAAGGAGACGGCAACAACGGGATTCGAGCCCATGTCCAGTCCGGGAGCGTCCAGTCCGGGAGTGTCCAATCCGGGAACGCCTGATCCGGCGCCGCAGCCGGTGGCGCATCATTCCGAAGGTAATGCGGCGCAGGAGCCGGCCATCGTGGCGGCGCTCGGCGCGCGCTCGGTGGTGCTGGTCGGCATGATGGGCGCCGGCAAATCCTCGATCGGCCGGCGGCTGGCGATGCGGCTGGGCATTCCATTCGTCGATGCCGATACCGAGATCGAGAAGGCGGCCAACATGTCGATCCCGGACATCTTTGCGACCCGCGGCGAGCCCGACTTTCGGGCCGGCGAGGCGCGCGTGATCGCCCGGTTGCTGGATGGCGGCCCGCAGGTGCTGGCGACCGGTGGCGGCGCCTTCATGAATCCGGACACCCGCGCCGCGATCGGCACCAAGGGCGTGTCGATCTGGCTCAACGCGGACATCGAAACGCTGATGCGCCGTATCAAGCGCCGGCATGACCGTCCGCTGCTCCATACCGACGATCCGGCGGCGACCTTGCAGCAGCTCATCGAGAAGCGCTATCCGGTCTACGCGCTCGCCGACTTTACTGTTCAATCGCGTGAAGTCCCGCATGAGAAGATCGTGGACGAGATCGTCGCGGTGCTCGGCGCGCCACCCGCTTCCACCGGGGGTGGAGCTAGCCAATCCGATGAAGGGAGTCATCACATCATGACTGCGCCGTTGCGAAGCAGCGACCCGATCGTCGTCGACGTCGCGCTCGGTGACCGCAGCTATGACATCGTGATCGGCCGCGGCCAGCTCGGCTCGCTCGGCGCCCGCATCGCGAAGCTGCGCCCCGGCGCCAAGGTCGCGATCGTCAGCGACGCGAACGTCGCCAAGTGCCATCTCGACGCCGCGGTGGCGGCGGTCAAAGGCGCCGCCGGGCAGGTGTCCACGGTGGTGCTGCCGCCGGGCGAGAGCACGAAATCTTTCGAACATCTCGCGTCGCTTTGCGACGACCTGATCTCGCACCGGATCGAGCGCAGCGATCTGGTGATCGCGCTGGGCGGCGGCGTGATCGGCGATCTCACCGGCTTTGCCGCCGCCATCGTGCGGCGCGGCATCGACTATATCCAGGTGCCGACCTCGCTGTTGTCGCAGGTCGATTCCTCGGTCGGCGGCAAGACCGCGATCGATTCGCCACAGGGCAAGAACCTGATCGGCGCGTTCTACCAGCCGGTGCTGGTCATCGCCGACACCGCGCTGCTCGACACGCTGCCGGAGCGCGAGTTCCGTGCCGGCTATGCCGAGGTCGCGAAATACGGCCTGCTCGGCGACGCGGCGTTCTTTGCCTGGCTGGAGGCGAACTGGAAGGACGTGTTCGGCGGCGGTCCCGCGCGCGAGCACGCGATCGCGACCAGCTGCCGCGCCAAGGCGGCGATCGTGGCGCGCGACGAGCGCGAGACCGGCGACCGCATGCTGCTCAATCTCGGACACACCTTCGGGCACGCGCTCGAAGCCGATGCCGGTTATTCCGACCGCCTCTTGCATGGCGAGGCGATCGCGATCGGCATGGCGCTGGCCTTCGAATTCTCGGCGCGGCGCGGTCTGTTGCCGATGGCCGAGGCGGAGCGTGCAATCGGCCACCTGGCGGCGGTCGGCCTGCCGACTAAAATTTCCCAGGTTCCCGGCGGCACGTCGGGGATCGACCGGCTGATGACATTGATCGGCCAGGACAAGAAAGTCGCGCGCGGCAAGCTGACGTTCATCCTGGCGCGCGCGATCGGGAACGCCTTCGTCGCGCCGGACGTTGACGCCACCGAGGTTCGTGCGTTCCTGACTGAGAAGCTCGCATCGTAGTAGCATAAACGCGCGAATCTCGGATTTTAGGCCACTGGACGACACGCAATGCTGTTCGAAGACTGGCTGTCATTCGCCGCGATCCTGGTCTGTCTCTTCTTCTCGTTCTTCTATTCCGCGAGCGAGACGTCGCTGACGGCCGTATCGCGCGCGCGCCTGCTGCGGCTGGAGAAGGCCGGCAACAAGGGTGCGCGGCTGGTCAGCAGTCTGCTCGAGATCCGCGAGCGCATGATCGGCGCGATCCTCACCGGCAACAACGTGGTCAACATCGCGGCGACCGCGCTGACCACCGGCTTGCTGCTGTCGTGGTTCGGCGACGTCGGTGCGCTCTACGCCACCGGGATCATGACCGTCGTGGTCGTGGTGTTCACCGAGGTGCTGCCCAAGACGCTCGCCATCAATGCGCCGGAGCGGACGGCGCTGCTGGTCGCGCGCCCGATCTTCTGGACGGTGCGGCTGTTCGGGCCGCTGCTGATCGGGATCGAGGGCATCGTCCGCTTCATCCTGCGGATGTTCGGCGTGAAGATGGGCACCGACCAGGCTTTCCTCTCGGCGCACGAAGAGTTGCGCGGGCAGGTCGACCTGCTGCACCAGGAAGGCAGCGTCGAGAAGCAGGACCGCGACATGTTCGGAGGTCTGCTTGATCTGCGTGATCTCGTGGTCTCCGACGTGATGATCCACCGCACCAAGATGATCACCGCCTGCGCCGACGATCCGTCGGCGGAGGTGGTCAAGGAGGTGCTGGAGTCGCCGGTGACCCGGGTGCCGCTGTGGAGCGAGCGCCCCGAGAACATCATCGGCATCCTGCACGCCAAGGATTTGCTGCGCGCGCTGCAGGGCGCTGGCGGTGATCCCACCGCGATCGACGTCAAGACGATCGCCCGCCCGCCCTGGTTCGTGCCCGACATCCGCCCGCTGTCCGAGCAGCTCAAGGCGTTCCGCCGGCGCAAGACGCCGTTCGCCTTGGTGGTCGACGAGTACGGCGAGGTCATGGGGCTGGTGACGCTCGAGGACATCCTCGAGGAGATCGTCGGCGACATCACCGATGAGCACGACATCGTCGTGCCCGGCGTTCGGCCGCTGCCGGACGGCTCGGTCAATGTCGACGGCGGGGTGCCGATCCGCGACCTCAACCGCGCCATGGAATGGAGCCTGCCGGACGACGAGGCCACCACCATTGCCGGCCTCGTCATCCATGAGGCACGCTCGATCCCGGAACCGGGGCAGAGCTTCACCTTCCATGGCTTCCGCTTCAATGTGCTGCGTCGCGAGCGCAACCGCATCACCGCGCTGCGCATCACGCCGGTCATGCGCAAGCCCGCCAAAGCCGCCTAGTCCCGCCTATTCACCACGATTTGGCCGCCTTTTGACACGACAGGTGCGGGCGGTGGATGATCGGTTTCCGGAGACTGGCCGCAAGCATGATGGCCGGTCGCGGACGTGCGGACGTCATCTCGCGTATGCTTGCAGTCATTTCATATCGCCGCGCGGATTCGCAGGACATCGCCGGGCGTATTGGCGATCATCTGCGCCGCCGGTTCGGCGATCGCCAGGTCTTTCTCGATACCGGCAGCATTCCGGCCGGCGCGGATTTCCGCCACACCATCCAGGAAGCGATGCGCCGCCAGGGCGTGCTGATCGCGATCGTCGGTCCCGATTGGATCGGCGCCCGCAACGGCGCGACCAACCGGATTGACGATCACGACGATCCGGTCCGCATGGAGATCGCGGCCGCGCTTGATAACGGGTTGCCGATCATCCCGGTTCTGGTCAACGGCGCCAGCATGCCGACGGCGAGCGAACTGCCGGACGACCTGAAGGATTTCTCCTACCGCAACGCGCTGACGATCGATCGCGGCCGCAATTTCCATCGCGACTCCGACGATCTCGTCCGCGAGATCGAAGCACTGGCGCCGCGCGGCGTCTGGCGGCGCCGGGCCGTCGCGGCCCTGGTGGCAGCGGTGGCAGCGCTGGTGGTCACCTGGCTCACCGTGCCGGACTCGGCCTGGCACGGCTTGATGCGCACGGTGGCGGCGCCGGTCAGCGATATTGAGGTGGCGTCGTTCCGCACGCCGGAAGGCAGGGCGGAATTCGAGTTCCTGCGCCAGAAGGTCGAGCGCAATTTCGTCGATCTGTTCAGTGACGCAAAGCTGCGCGTCCGCTCGGCGCTGACGACCAACCAGTCGCTGGCGCCGGCGCACTTCACGCTCGCCGGCGGTATCGTCGAGCAAGGCGGGCAGGTCATGGTCAGCGCCGAGCTGCGCGACGCCGGCGGTGTCGTGGTGGCGTCGTCGCAGATCGAGGGCGCGCTCGAAGAGCTCGAGGGAATCTACAAGGTCATTCCGGAAGCGCTGATGTACGGCATGGCGGTGGATACGCCGACGCTCAGCCGCAATCGCCGGGCGTCGCGGCCGACGTCGTCGGTGGAGGCGCTCGCCTATTTCCTGCAGGCGCGGCGCGAAGTGCAGGCGCGCGATTACGAGGCGGCGGAGTGGTCGCTGCGGCACGCCTTCGCGATCGATCCGGCGTTCGCCATGGCCTATTGGGCGGTCGGCGAGGTCAAGCGCCTGCAAGGCGACCCTGCCCAGGCCGGCGAGTGGTACGCAAAGGCGAGCGCGCAGAACAAGGATCATCCGCGCTGGTCGGTCGAACCGGCGCGCGAGGCGCAGCCGGTGCCGGCCCTGCTGGCGCAATTGCGCGCGGCCGAAGCGGACGAACTGTTGCCGGGCGCCGGCTATTCGGTGGTGCGGCTCCCGGATTACGATCTCAATCTGCATGTGTGGTCGTTCGACCCCAAGCGGTTTGCGCTGAAGCTGCGGCAGCAGGCGAATGCCGGCGGGCAAGCGATCGGCGAATTCATGACCGATCCCGGCGACGTGCTGGCGATCAACGGCGGCTTCTTCGATACGGACTCGCGCCAGCGCCTCACGCCGAGCGGGCTGCTCATCGTCGACGGGGTGGTGGTTCGCGACGTCACCGAGAAGGGCTCCGGCATCCTGTTCGCCACCGCGGACGGCGTCGGGATCGTCCGCCGTCAGGATTTCCGCGCCGCCGGTGTCGTCCATGCGGTGCAGAGCGGGCCCTTGCTGGTCGATCCCGGCGGCAAGCTCGGGATCTACAAGGAGGATTTCGACCGTCAGCGGCGCAGCGCGGTCTGCCTCGACGGCAACGCAATGCGCATCGTCATGGTCGAGGGCGGCCTGAGCCTGCTCGAACTCGCCCGCGTGCTCTCGACGCCGCGCGAGGCCGGCGGCCTGGCGTGCGATGTTGCGCTCAATCTCGATGGTGGCCCGTCGAGCCAGGCGGCGGTGCAGGCCGGCGGCCGTGAGATTTCCTTCGTTGGCCGCTGGCGGATTCAGAACGCGCTGGTGGTGACACGGCGCGCGCGCTCCGCGGAGCGCCGGTAGATTTGCCGCGGCGACGCGATCGCCCGCTAAGGCCTTGTTAGCCCTTCGACACGGCACGTTGGATAAAGTGCGTGCGCGGCCTATCATTCCCCGCAAGTCCGATTGTAAAGGACAAACCAAGGGGAAACGCCGTGACGATGCAGCGCCGATTTTTTGTTGGATGTCTCACCGCCGGATTTGCCATTTCGCTTGCGCCGGCCGCCCCGGCCCAGAGCTACCCCGACCGCCCGATCCGGCTGATCGCGCCGTTCCCGGCCGGCGGACTCGCCGACGTGCTGGCGCGCGCGGTCGGCGACCAGATGACGAAATCGCTCGGCCAGCCGGTCGTGGTCGAAAACCGCGCCGGCGCCGGCGGCAACACCGGCGCGCTCGCGGTCGCGACCGCGGCGCCCGACGGCTACACCCTGCTGATGTCGTCGGCCGGCATCCTCACCGCCAATCCGTTCCTCTATGCCAAAATGCCGTTCGACGTGGAGACGGCGTTCATCCCGATCGCCAACGTTGCCGAGATGTCGATGATCCTGGTGGTCAATCCGCAGGTCGAGGCGAAGACGCTCAAGGATTTCGTCGCGCTCGCGAAGGCGCGCCCCGGCAAGCTCAACTTCGGTTCGCCCGGAATCGGCACCACCGGTCATCTCGGGCTCGCGATGTTCATGCACGCCGCCGGCGTCCAGATCACCCATGTGCCGTATCGCGGCGCCGCGCCGGCGGTGCAGGATCTGATCGCCGGTCAGATCGACGGCGTCGTCGACAACCCGCCGACCGTCATCGCGCATATCGAGAGCGGCAAGCTGCGTCCGCTGGCGGTGGCGGCGAAGTCGCGCATGAAGCTTCTGCCCGACGTGCCGACCGCGGCCGAGGGCGGCGTCGCGAACTACGAGGCATCGTCCTGGTTTGGCATCGCCGCGCCGGCCGGCACGCCAGCGCCGATCGTCGCGCGGCTGCACAAGGAAATCGTGGCGGCGTTGCGCGATCCGGCGATGCAGGAGCGGTTCGCGAAATCCGGCGCGCGTCTGGTCGGCAATTCGCCGCAGGAATTCGCGGCGCAAATCCGCACCGAGCGCGCGCAGTGGGGCGAGATCATCAAGGCGGCGGGAATCACAGCGGAGTAAGGCATATCCATGAACAGAATTCGGACGATCGCGACCGGCGTTGCGCTGGTCGCAGGCATTTTCGCGTTCGCGCATCGCGCGGATACCCAGGAGGCGACCGGCAAGGTCAAGGCCGCGCGCATCTTCTCAGCGACCACGACCAACAGCGGCCAGCCGATCGTGCTGCCGCAAGGCAATACCGAGGTGGTGGTCTGGATGTATGACATCCCGGCCGGCTCGAAGCTTCCGGTGCACAAGCATCCGTTCCAGCGCTACGCCTACGTCCTGCAAGGCACGCTGCAGGTGACCGACGTCGAGAATTCCCGCAGCTGGGAGTACAAGCCCGGCGACTTCATCATCGAGATGCGCGACGGCTGGCACTACGGCACCAACAACGGCAAGGAGCCGGTGCGGCTTCTGGTCATCGATCAGGTCGAGAAGGGCCAGGCGAATACCATCCTGCGATGAGCAGGGAGGCGCGCGATGAAGCGGCACATGCGTGGTGCAGTGCTGGTTGCATTTGTTGCGAATGACACGAACCTCCGCGTGGATTGAAACGTGGCTCAACGATGGTCGTCGTCGATCACCAGCGCGTGTCCGATTCACAGTGCCGTGAGCGGCACACGACGCTGTGATCAACACACGGCGCTGTGATCCGATTGGGACATGGCTTTGCGCGGGTTGCCTCCTAACTGAGGTCGCGGATGAGCACGAGCGCTCATCTGAAACTTCTCTCAGGAGACATGAAGAATGAACATCAAGACCAAGCTCATCCTCGCCACGACCGCGGTCGCGTTGCTTTCGGCGCCGGCCTCCGCCCGCTTCGACGGTGATGAAGGTGGCGCCAGCGCGTATCCGCGGTTCGGCAACGAGCGTATGGATACACCGAACGGCGCCTCCGCCTACGCGTCGGGCTACGCCATTCAGCCCGACTACAGCGTTCAGCGCCAGCATCGCGTGCGCCAAGCGCACCCGCAGCTGCACCCGCAGCGGTAACGTCAGGCAATTCGAGCTGACTTGGCGGCGGGCCTCGGCCCGCCGCCATTTTTTGTTGCATGACCTCCGCCGACGCGCGCACGTTCCTGCGCACTGAAACCGCGCCGTGGGCGCGGATCGTGAAGGACGCAAACCTGCGCGTGGATTGACCGACGCGGCGAGCGCTACGCTCGCAAGTCGCCGCCAGCCCGCTCGACAGCCAGCATCTACATTAACAATGCAGGCTAACACAGTTAATGGCAGGTTAAACAAAACAGTAACGATGCGCTCGTATTCAATAGGCGATGGACGCAAGTAACAATAACAACACGAGATGGTCGGCTATCGTTACGGGACTGCGACGCGACCAGCTGCTTTTCGCAATCGTCGGACTTGCGCGCCGCGTTGACGCTGCTGTCGTCAAGCGCGCCTCGAGTCATTCGGCGGTCGTTGCGCCACACCTGCAATCAAGCCGACGGACATAGAAGACGCCCGAACGTGGCCTCGCACGGCCGACACCTACGGAGAGACTCTCGACATGGCCTTCCTCGACAATATCAAGATCTCGGTGAAGATCATCAGCGCCGTGATCCTGCTGGCACTCGTGTCGGCGGGCGTGATCGCGTTCAGCAGCGTCACCATGAATTACCTCGACCGGGAGTACAGTGCCCTTCTGGAGAACGACGCGCAGACCCGTGTCGAGCTTGCGCGCGTCACGCGTCGCGTCAGCGATCTCGGCTACTATGCCTTGGCGGTGATCACCTATGCGCCCGACTCGGCGGAAGCCAAGAAGTCGGCGGCCGAAATCGAGAACTCTTACAAGGCCGGCATGAGGAACCTCGAGCTGGCGCAGAAATACAGCCCGCGCCGTAAGGCTGAGTTTGCAAAATTCGAACGCGCCCTGACGGAGCTGCGCACGGTCGCCGCCTCGGTCGCCAACGTCTACATGCAGAGCGAGCAGACCTCCGCGGAAGACGTGAAGAAGCTCAATCAGATGATCCCGGTCGTCGGAGCGGAGTTGCTCGCGATCAACTCGGAGCTATCGAAGGAGATGACGTCGCGCATGTCATCCCTGAGCGATTCCGCCGATCGGGCGCTCCTGCTGGTCTATGTATCGAGCGCTGTCGGCATCCTGTTCAGCCTGGCGCTGGCGCTGTGGCTGTCGATGGCCAAGATCGCCAGGCCATTGAACCAGCTCGCACAGCGCATGGGCGCGCTCGCCGGTGGCGACGTCGGCGTCGAAATCGACGGCCAGAACCGTCGCGACGAAGTCGGGACGATGGCCAGGGCGGTGCAGGTGTTCAAGGACAATGCGGTCGCGCTGAAGGAATCGGAGGCGCAAGCCGAGTCGCAACGCCGCGCTGCCGAGGAAGAGCGCGCACGCAACGAAGCGCTGCGTACGGAGGCCGCGCGCCAGGTGCAACGGGTGGTAACGGGCCTGGGCTCCGGTCTCGAGCGGATGGCGCGGGGCGACCTGACCTATCGCATCACCGATGAATTCGTCGACGAGTACAAGAAGGTGCGGGAGGACTTCAACGCCGCCATCGATCAGCTGCAGGACACGATCAAGAATATCGCGCAGTCCAGCAGCGAGGTGTCGAGTGCCGCGTCGGAAATCTCCGCGAGCACCACCGACCTGTCGCAACGAACCGAGGAGCAGGCCGCGAGCCTGGAAGAGACTTCGGCCTCGATGGAGCAGATATCGGTAACGGTGAAGAAGAACGCCGAGAACGCGGCGCAGGCGAACCAGTTCGCCAACGAGACTGCCGTGGTGGCCGATCGCGGCGGCGCCGTGGTCGCGCAGGCGGTCGACGCGATGGCGCGGATCGAGGATTCGTCGCGCAAGATTTCCGACATCATCAGCGTGATCGATGAGATCGCGCGCCAGACCAACCTGCTGGCGCTCAACGCCGCGGTCGAGGC
>Ga0075420_100000406_pt1 | contig 33648 bp, 29 predicted proteins | sample SoiMetdeltSBSDD4_FD_75296 | JGI IMG/M metagenome (GOLD analysis project Ga0075420, IMG submission 75296) | Bulk soil microbial communities from a Populus tree surrounding site in Tennessee, USA - Soil MetaG P. deltoides SBSDD4 | ecosystem: Environmental > Terrestrial > Soil > Tree plantation...
GTACGTGTTTAGCTTGGGTCTTCGCTGCCTTGAGTCTTCGGCTGCTCGGCGTGTCTTGATCGGCAGGTGCCGGTTGGTGTGACAGGGTCTGGCGGTGCCCGAGGCCGAGCCGCAGCGTCCCTCCTATGAGGAGCTGGTTGAGCTGGTTGCTGCGCAGGCGGCGCGGATCGCGGAGCTAGAGGCTGTAGAAGCCGAGGTCGTTGGGCTGCGCGCCGAGCTGGCGGAGCTGAGACGGCGGCTGGCAGCGAACTCATCCAACAGTTCCAAGCCGCCGTCGCAGGACGGGTTGGCCAAGTCGAAGCGTTCGTCAGGTGCGTCGGGTGGCAAGCGGGGCAAGCCGCACGGGGCGCCGGGTGCTACCCGGATGCTCGTGGACGATCCCGACGAGACGTTTGAGCGTGCGCCTGCGGCGTGCGGTGGGTGTGGCCGCGACCTGGCCGGCGCGCAGGAGTTCTCCCGCCAGCGTCGGCAGGTGGTCGACCTGCCGCCCCCGTCCAAGCCGCATGTCACCGAGTACCAGGTGCTGTCCCTGGAGTGCCCTTGTTGTGGGGCGGTCAGCGCGGGTCAGGCTCCGGACGGGGTGAACGGGCGGGTGCAGCTGGGCCCGGGTGTCAAGGCGCGGTTGGCCTACCTGCGTGGGGCGCAGTTTCTGCCGTTCGGGCGCTGCGCTAGCGCGTTGGAGGTGTTGTGCGGGCTGCGGGTGGTGCCGGCCACGGTCCTGGCCGCGGTGCGGGAGGCTGCTGACCGGTTGGGGCCGTTCGTGGACCGGGTTCGCCTGTTGCTGCGGCAGGTGGCGGTGCTCGGCGCTGATGAGACGCCGGCTTGGGTGGATGGGGGCTGGAGGTACGTGCACGTGGCGTGTACCCCGACGTTGACCCTGCTGCACGCCGGTGGTCGTAGCAAGGCCGACATCGACGCCGGGGGTGTGCTGGCCGGGTTCAGCGGGGTGCTGGTGCGCGATGGCTACGCCGGCTATGACCACCTGGCCGACGCGGTGCACGCTGAGTGCGGTGCCCATCTGCTCAGGGCGTTGAAGGGGGTGCACGACGGCGACCCGGCTGGGCAGCGGTGGGCCGAGGCGATGACCGAGACCCTGCTGCTGGCCAAGGACATGATGGCGCGGGCGGCTGGGGCTGGCCAGGCCGCGTTGGAACCTGAGCAGGCCAGTCTCATCCGCGCCGCCTACGCCGGCGCCCTTGCTCTTGGGCGGGAGGAGAACGCCGCCTGCCCCGGGTCGAAGGCTGCGAAGCTGGTCAACCGCTTCGTCCGCGATGCTGAGGACATCTTGCGCTTCACCACGGACAGTGCGATCTGGTTCACGAACAACCAAAGCGAGCGTGACCTTCGTCCGACGAAGCTGCAGCAGAAGGTCAGCGCGACCTGGCGGTGCCTGCAAGGGCTGGCGGACTTCGCCACGCTGCGTTCCTACCTGTCGACCGCAGCCAAGCACGGCCAAGATCTTATGGAAGTCCTCGTCGCTTTGTTCACCACCGGCCCGTGGCTGCCACCAGACCCAGCAGCTATCTCAAGCTAAACACGTACGGTAGGGTACCCGAACGGCGGCTGTCTCCCAGCGAGAGACCCGGGATGCGCTGGTCGACTCAGGCCAGACACCGCCTTGGAAAGTCTCGGCGAAGGTGCTTGCACGCACCCATCTTTGGGCCGGCCCATAGAGACGGTTCACCCGCAGCAGCCAGCCGACGTTGCCTTGTTGGGAGGACCACCCCGGGCGCTCCTGCTCGTGCCGTGGTGATCGATACGGCCGCCCCCGGGGTTTACGCCGACCGCTCATGAAGCATTTATTGCACGCCTCCGCGGCGCCTGCAACGCCTCAGCCGCAAGCCGACAGCAGACCCCACGCTGGACGCCGTACGGGAAAGCCGCACGTAGCAGCCAAACGAGATCAGCTCGCGAGGTAGGCGAGTTGATCCTGCCGTATCGAGCGCGAAAGCCGCAAGAACCTAGCGGAGGAAATGAGATGTCATCCAGAGCCAGCTGGCGTCCTGTCCGGCGCAGTCTTCGTGTAGAACTACTCTCATTACTCGTTGTCGTCACTTCACTGATGTCGGCATCACCCGCTGCGGCATCCGTGGATTATTCCTACACACATTCGACTGAGTCGGGCGATCCGTGGTTGCGTGCGCAGCCAAGTGCGAGCCTTCGCGGTGACGAGTATCTATACGACGACACGGAGGTCCTGTGCTACAGATCAAGCTGCAATGGGCAGGATCCCGAGGAGATGGAATGCGCAAATGATGCGCGTAGCCTCGAGTCATTCTGGTACGAGGGCTCAAGTCCATGGCTCCAAAGCACGCTGTTAGAGCTTCGCTACTCGTCGGCATGTGACGCTGCATGGGTACGGACAACGGGCGGCGACTGCTTCGATGTTTGGCGGCCTTGTGTCTCCGCGCTGCAAGTATCCGGGGGTGAGGAACAGATGGGAGGGCCAGACGGTGGCCAGAACTGGACCAGGATGTGGTCGTTCCGCTACTACGTACGTGGGTGCTTTAGAAGCGGTGTCGATCTCCAGCTAGACGGATGCACCGCCTGGCGCTAATTTAACGAAATGACATATCTACCACGATACCTGCGGCATGCCGGGATTCTCACGAGCCGATCGGGCGTCCAGAGCCATCGCCTGTGTCGGAATGCCACTGGTTCTGTCTACGAACGGAGGTCTTCAATGGAGACGCACGGAATCCGCACGCGGTTGGGTCTGGCCCTGACCGCAGCGCTCAGCCTGTCGCTGGTCGGAGGGCTTGCGGCCGGCCCGCACCTCGTCGCACCTTCCCGTGCCGAACCCGTTGCCCTTTCCGAGCCGTCTTGGCAAGGATGGGCGACATCGATCAACGGCCGGAAGATCGCGCCCATCCTCCCGGAGACCACGAGCGCGGCGACGGTCGGCATCACGATCGACCCCGCGGACAGTCGGCAAACGTGGCTTGGCACCGGCGCCAGCCTAACCGACGCAGCGGTGACCCTCATGCAGGGCGCGCCGGATGCGCTCGCGCGGCTCTACGACCCGGCAAGGGCTGATGGCGCCCACCTGAACCTGTTGCGGCTGCCGTTGACGGCAACCGATCTATCGCCCGATCCAAACGATCTCTGGACTTTCGAATGGAACGGCAGATTGTTGGATCCTAACCCCGCAACGCGAGTGACCGCGTCGACCGACATGGTGCTGTCAGTGAAGGCGCTCCAGCCGACCCTGCAGGTCCTGGCCACGCCATGGTCAGGACCGCCCTCGATGAAGACCAACCATGACCTGAAGGATGGATCATTCATCAACAGCTACAGCCAGGAGTATGCACGCATGCTCGACGCCCAGGCTGGCTGGCTGAAGGGCCGGGGCATTCCCCTGAAGTACATGACCATGGTGAACGAGCCCGGCAACGATGACTCCCGCTATCCCACGATGAGGATGACGAGGGAAGACATGATCGCCGTGGCTTCTGAGGCCGGCCGCCTCTTGGCGGACCGGGGGGTTGAACTGTGGGCGCACGACCACAACTGGGCAGTCGAGAACCCGGACGAGGAGCCGGCGAAGGTTGTGCAGGGGGCGCCGGGTGCCTTCAAAGCCGTCGCCTATCACTGCTACGAAGGTGACCCGTCGATGATGAACACGGGTGTGTCGCTGCCTTCGGTCATGACCGAGTGCACTCAGAACACGCTCGACGATCCTCAATACTCGCTGTACTGGGACGCCGTCAACCTGGTCCGTGACGCTGTCTACGCAGGCAGGTCCCGAGGTCTCTTCATGTGGAGTCTCGCGTTAGACCCCGATGGCGGCCCCAAGCTTCCGGAGACCTGCACAGGAGATCAAGGTAGATGCATGGGCCTGCTTACGATCGACCCCAATGGCAACCTCGTGCCGGAGGCGAAGTTCTATACGCTCGCCCATCTGTCTCGCGCCGCCGATCCCGGCTCGACAGTCCTCGGTACAGTGGCGACCGATCCCATCGTCGCTGCGGCATTCATGAAGGACGGTATGATCGGCGTCTACGGTGTCAACCACAGCGCGGAACCCAAGGTCATCAGCGTACGGGTCCTCGGCGGCGGCGAACGTCGGTTCCGGGTCGAACCCTATGAGGTGTTCACCTTCCGCGGTCCCCCGGGGACGCCTCCGGCGGACTCGCCGGGCACGATCCTCGTCTCTCCCAACGGTTACCGTTACTACCTCGACACGACCAACCATCGGCACTACATCGCCAGTGACGCGGTCTTCGACTGCAACGGCGGCTGGTCCAAGGCGAAGGTCGTAGAGTGGCAGGAAATCAACCAGCACCCGGAGAGGGAAGCGGCCGCGTGTTTCAACGCCCATCCCGGTGACATCATCCGCCACCCCGACGGGGACTCGTACGTCCTCGGCGCCGACAGCGCTGGCCTGATCCGATACTGGATCCCTACCGCAACAGACTTCGTATGCGCCAAGGCTGAGGGGCGGGCTGTCGTCGAGGTGACCCGCTACCAGATTGTCGAGATCCGCGCCGGAGCCGACCGGCCCGGCGGGAACTGCATCATCCGCGGCCCTGGCGGCGACAGCCACTTCATCAACAACGAGGGGCGTCGCGAGTGGATCCCGGACAGCCCCACCTGGGACTGCGAGATCGGCCGCGGCGTGCCCGTCCGTGACGTGTCGGCCGCCTTCGTCACCTCTATCGAGGAGGTTGGCTGGCATTACTGCCTCAACAAGGCCAACCTGCGCAACAAGATCTTACGACACTACGACGGCGACGCGTATTTCATCCATCCGGATGACACCAAGACCTGGATCCCAGACGGCGTGACCTACGCCTGCCGGACCAGGCAGGGTGTGCCGGTCGTCCAGACCCGATGGAGGGAGTACGTCAACGCGTTCCCCGGCTCGCAGTGGGACTACTGCTACGACATCAATACCATGAAGGGCCGGATCATCACCCATCCAGACGGCGACAGCCACTACGTCGACACCGATGGTGTCCGCCACTGGATCCCGTCGACCGCCGTCTACAACTGCCTGCGCGCTCGGGGCATCCCGGCCGACATCGTCCGCTGGCGGGACTACATCACCCGCACACCCGAACGAGAGTGGGCAGTCTGTGGCGACACCATCACCACGAACCAGAAGCTCGACCGCGGACAGTGGCTGCAATCCTCGGACGCCCGCTACAAGCTGATCATGCAGGGCGATGGGAACCTCGTTCTGTACAACGCGAGCGGGTGGGCCATCTGGGCTACAAACCGGTCGGGTGTGTTTGCCATCGTGCAGGGCGACGGCAACTTCGTGGAGTACTCCAGCAGCGGGGCGGTCTGGGCATCCAACACCGTGGGGCGCGGCGGCAACCGTCTGATCGTGCAGAACGACGGCAACCTCGTGCTCTACTCGCCATCGGCAGCCGTCTGGGCGTCGAACACTGTGGGCCGGTGATCGCAAGGCCATGTACGGCAGTGGAGGGTCGGGTATCAACGACTCTCCACTACCGATGGAGAACGAGATCTGTCGGTTGAGCCGTTCCCCGGCGGCGGTCAGCTCGGTCTGTGCCATGCAGGCCGCCTCCGTGGGGCGGGTGTCGTTGGTCCGCGACTGTGCAGCGCTACAGTAATCTGCGACCGCTTCGCCGCATGGCTCGGTCCGCTAGGCTGCAGCTTGGGTGGCCGGGTGCCGCTCGCCGCTCACTCCCACCATCCAGCCTCATCGTTCCGGCTCAGCGTGTCGCGGTCGGTGCCGGCCTGCCAGAAGCGGGACTCCGCCAGGTCGGTCTCCCAGGCACCCGGGTCCTCGTGACGGAGGCGTTTGAGCTGGTCACGCGCTCGCGAGAAGAAGGCCTCACGCTCGATGCAGTCGATGACATCTGCCAAGAGGCCGCCCATCGTCCTTCCCAGTTCCCGCGCCAGAACGCCATGCGATCTTGGACTGCGCTGTCGACCTTGACCGTCGTGGGGTCATACCGCTCTATCTACCTGCTGGTGGACCATAGACCACTCCGCTCAGGGTTCAGTGCGCGCCCCGTAGCACGACGGCGGCGTAGCTCGGTCAGTGCCCCGTGCGCCCGTAGCAGGCTCGGTGGGTGGCCGACCTGCCCGGCGACGTGAAGGTAGCCCGTCACCAGCACGAGCAGCGCCCCGTACCCGCGGACGGCTTCGATCTCGGTGAACGCGCGGTCCAGATGCTCCGCCGCCCGGTCGGGGTCGCGCAGCGCGCCTATCTCGTGGGCGAGGATCCGGGCCTCCCGGCTGCTGCCCGCGTCGACGGTCGCCGGCGGCACCGCGGCGGGGTCCGTCCCGGCGGGGTCGAGGACGAACGCCTGCCGGGCGCAGCGCAGGGCCGCCTGCTGCGCGCCGGCCCGTTCGTACCCCTGGCGGGCCCGTTCGACGTGGGCGCGGCCCTCGGCCGGGTCGCCCGCGAGCTGGGCGGCCGTGCCGGCGATCTCCCAGGCGCCCGCCTCGCCGAGCGAGTGTCCCATCTCGACGAACACGGTGCGCGCCGCGCTGAGCATGTCTCGCGCGCCGACGCTGTCCCCGCTCATCTGGAGCAGCAGCGCGGTCGAGCAGCTGACGACGGCGTGCAGGATCGGCGCACCGGCGACCTCGGCCCGCAGCGCCTCACACCGGTCCAGGGCGGCCTGCAGCGGCGTGTCGCCGTACGCCAGGAACAGCGCCAGGTTCGCGTAGACCTCGGTCACGCCCAGGCCCGGGTCGAAACCCCGGATCCCCTGGTACGCCGAGCGCAGCAGCTCCTCGGCGCGCCGGTAGTCCCCGTCGCGCGCCGCCCGCACGCCCTCCCAGGCGTCCAGGCGGGCGTTCGCGCACGGGTCACCGGTGGCCCGCGCCAGGTCGCGGACTGATGCCGGCGCGGTCGTCCGGAACGCCATCTCGGTCACGGCGAGGTGGGCCGCTGCCGACGGGTTGCCGCTGAGCCCGCGCACCGCGTCGATGCGGGCGAGGGCCTGCGCGACCTGGCCGCCCGCGCCCAGCGCGTAGGTCTCCAGCGCGGCGAGCTCGAGGGTCAGGGCGTCGTCGCCGTGGTCCAGCTCGGCCGCCTGGGCGCACAGCTCCGCCGCGCGGCGGACCTCCGACCGGGCTATCGCGTGGCGGGCGGCGGCGGCCAGGCAGGAGCCGGCCACGCGCGCCGACGCGAGCGCGTCGGCCGAGCCCGGCGCCAGCTCGCGCCAGTGCCGCCAACCGCGTACGGCGTGCGCACCGGCCGGGTCGAGCATTGCCGGGTCGGTACGGCCGTACGCCTGGAGCCGCCGGGCGATGGCGACGTGCACCTTGGCCCGGTCGGCCAGGACCATGTGCAGGTACGCGACCTCGGCCGCCGTCTCGTTGCCGGTGAGGGCCTGCGTCTCCAGCTCGTCGAGGCCCGCGGCGACCGCGGGCTCGTCCAGGCCGCACACCGCCTCGAGGTCGTCGGCGGCGACCGGCCGTCCCCACGCGCCGACGCAGGCCAGCAGGTGGCGGGCGGGGTGCGTGAGCCGGTCGAGCCGCGCGCCGAGCAGCGCCTCGGCCGAGGGGGCCACGTCGTCGTCGGTCCCCTCGGCGGCGAGCGCGGCCAGCTGCTCCAGGAACAACGGGTTGCCCCGGCCCCGGCGGACGAGGCGGTCCACGGCAGCGGCCATGACGTGCAGCTCCACCTCGCCGGACAGCGCCGAGAGCAGGGCCTGCGCATCCTTGTCGGCCAGGGCGGGCACCCGGATGGCCACCTCGCAGGCCGGCGGCTCGTCCCGCCCGGCGAGGACGAACACGATGGGGCCGCAGGCCGGGCCGACCTGCCGCAGCTCGCGTACTGCGGGCGGCATGCGGTTATGGTCGTCGATGAGGACGACGAGCGGGCGGAGGCGGCTCAGCTCGCACATCGCCCGCCGGATGAGCCACTGGAGCTCTGCCGTGGAGGCGCCGGCGGCCGGCGCGCCCAGCGCCCGGCAGATCTGCTGGAGCCGCCATACCACCTGGTTCTCCTCGGCCCGGGTGGCGGACAGCCGCAGCACGTGGAGGTCCTCGTGGCGCAGGTCGTCGGCGAGGTGGGCGAGGACGCGCGACTTCCCGCTGCCCGCCTCACCGACCAGGGCGATGCTGGTGACGCCCGGAGCCTGCGTGGCCCCGCCGACCGCGGCGGTGAGCCGGTGCAGGACGTCGGCCTGGTTGACGAAGACCGGCGCCGGGCGCTTGGGCGGCTCGGCCGTGACGCTCCAGGCCTGTAGCGGCTTGGCGAAGCCCTTTGCGGGCACCGGTGCGACGGGCTCGCACCGCAGCTGGTCCCGGACGAGCAGCCAGGTGCGCACGTCGACCACTGCGCCGTCGGGCGGCGCGGCGGACTGCAGGCGCGCCGCCCGGTTCATGACCGAGCCGATCGCGAACGACGAGTCCCGGTCCGCCATGACGACCCGGCCGGACGCGATGCCGAACCGGATCGACAGCCGTACCCCATGCCGGGCTACGGTCCGGTCGTTGAGCTCCCGCAGCGCGTCCAGCGCGGCCAGGGCCCCGCGGACGGTGTTGAGCGCGTCGTCCTCGCCGGACGCGTCGGCGCCGAAGACGCCGACCACCGCGTCGCCGATGAACTTCTCCAGCCGGCCGCCGGCCGCGACCAGCGCGCCACCGACCCCGCCGAAGTATCCCTCCAGGATGCCGTGCCACACCTGGGGGTCGAACCGCAGCGCCAGCTGGGTCGAGCCGGCGATGTCGCAGAACGCGACCGTGACGAAGCGGAGCCCGGCCGGCGCTGCGGCCTGTGCCAGCCCGCTGCCGCAGCCCATGCAGAACTTGGCGACCGGCGGGTTGGCGAGCTGGCAGGACCCGCAGTGGACCTGGCTCACCACACCACGCCGCCGCCCTCCATGCTGTGCCCCTCGACGTCACCGCCGGCGTCGTCGAGGCGCCTCTTGATCTTCAGGAGCAGGTCCAGCTCCTCGTCGCTCAGCGACTCGATGACGGCGGCCTGCTCCTCGGTGGCGTACTGGAGATCCATCCCGAGCTGCGCGAGCCTGGACTGGTAGGTCATGGCTCCCCTCCTGCTGCTTGTGGCTGTCCGGTGGTTCCCTGCGTGATGTCCGCCATCAGGTCGACGAGCCCGTACGCGCTGGTGAGCGCGCTGGTGGTGAGCAGGTGCCGCCACCGGACCGAAAGGTCCATGTCGGACAGTGCCTGCTCGAGCCGCCGGCCATGGCCGGCATCGAGGTCGATGTGGCGCTCCAGCGTGGAGAACGCCGTGCGGGGCAGGCCGGTGCGGCGCATCAGCGTCGGCACGAGGCCAGGCCGCGGTGGGTGCCATTCGAGTACGGCGATGTGGCCGGCCAGGGCGACCGGGTGCGCGTGGCGTAGCCAGTAGTACTGGGCTCCGGCCAGCCGCGCGGCCGCCGGTGCGGGCACCCGCTGCCCGAGGTGCGCCGGGTCGCCCCCTGCCGCGGCGTAGTCCTGCGCGACCCAGTCCTCGTGGCCGTACTCCTCCTGGAGCTGCTCGACGTAGTACGCCGCGAGCCGCCCCTCGCCGCGGCGGATGCACTCGGCCGTGGCCTCCGCCAGCAGTGGCGCCGTCGCGCGGATGAGGTCGTAGGAGATCTCCAGCCAGGCGCGGTACCGGTCCCGGGCGGGCTCGGCCTGCCACATGCGGGCCGCGGCGCGGCTCAGGTCGCGGACGACGAGCGACACGACTGCCTGTAGCGTCATGGCAGTCCACCCAGGACTGTCGCGTAGGCATGGACCCGCTTGTCGGCGGCTGCGTCCGCGTGCCCTTGCCAGCAGGCCTCGCAGATGCTGTGGTAGCTCCCCACGGCCAAGGTCGGCAGGGCGGGTGGGCCGAAACGGGCCATGACGGCGGCGACCGGCTCGGCCCGCAGGCTGGCGAGCGCCCCAGCCACCTCGTCCGCGCGGGTGACCCGACGGCGCAGGGCAGCCGGGCCGGAGCCGGTGATGACAGACTCGTTGCAGCACGCGGTGACCGTCCCGTCGTACCGGATGGTGGGCGAGTTGAGCAGGGTGCACCGGCCGAGCTGGGCCGCTGGCCGGCGCGGGCCCGGTGCGAAGGCGTCGGCACCGCGACCGGTGGCCAGGGCGCCGACGACGCTGACCTCGGCGTCTGGCAGGTGGGTGCGCACCGCCTCGGCCAGGCCCGGCTCGTTGAGGACCTGCACGACCAGGTGGCAGCCGGCTGCGGTGATGGCCGCCGCCGCGTTGCGGATGTGTCGCGGCAGCTCGGGCGCTGCGCCGCTCAACGGGCGGCGGGCGGCCAGCGCCCTGGCGTGGAAGCTGTCGGTGCTCAGGAAGACGGTCGCCGTCGAGGCGAGCACCCGGCCGGTCCACTCCGGCACGCTGCCGGTCGCCCAGTACCCGCTGGTGAACACGACGATGGCCTTCCCGGCGGCGCGCAGCTCGTCGACGGCGTAGCACAGCCCCCGGCGCGCGGCGAAGGGCTCACCACCGGTGACCGCTACCGCCTGTACCGCCGTCAGGCCGCAGACGCCGCGGACCACCTCGGTGAAGAGCGGCCAGTCGCGGATGGTAGGGCTCGTCGCCGTGGCAGAGACCGAGCAGTGCGCGCAGCCCACCGGGCAGCGGTCGGTCAGGAACAGCACGACCGTCGCCCCTGGTGTGGCGCGCAGCCGGTTGATCTCGGCCAGCGTCAGCGCCGTCATGTCGGCACCTCCGGGACTGCTGCCGCACCGGGCCGGCCGGGCACGGCCGGGTCAGCCTGGTCTCCCGGCGGGCCGGGCACGGCCGGGTCAGCCTGGTCTCCCGGCGGGCCGGGCACGGCCGGGTCAGCCTGGTCTCCCGGCGGGCCGGGCTCGACCGGGTCCGGCTGGTCTCCCGTCCAGCCGAGCTCGACCAGGTCGGCGTGGTCTCCCGCGCCCCAGCGGCGGGCCCACTGGCGGGGTGGGACGCGGCTGAGGAGCTGACCGGCGAGCAGCTCGACGCCGGCCGCCGGCGGCTGGGTGTGCGGGGGCAGCCGCACGCAGGTGGCACACACATCGGCGCGGATGGACGCCCCCGCCCGCCGGGCGGCCTCGACCGGCCCTACCGAACGGACCGCCCGCAGGGCGGGCTGGGCCAGGCTGCGCCGCCGCAGCTCGGGCCAGCTGTCCCGGCCCGCGTGGCCGAGCACCAGATGCGCGGGTCGGTGTGCCCGGGCCAGGCTCTGCCGGCTGCACGCGAAGACCGTCCCGTCAAAGTCCACCAGGGGCCAGCCGGCGAACTCGCAGGGTCCGCTGGCCAGGACCGGCTGCCGGTCGGGGAGCAGGGTCCGTGCCCGGCCCGTCGGCTGGACGCGGCTGACCAGGACCGGAACCCTCTGCCCGAACCGGCGCCGGATGACCGGAAGTACGTCGTCGAGGTAGTCGGTGCTCGCGGCGGTCACGTGCAGGCTCACCGCCGCAACCAGGTCCGCGATGGTGGCCAGGGCGGCGAGGACGCGCTCGCGGCCCACCTCGCGTTCGTGGAACTCGTCCAGGCTCGCCGAGAAGTGGTCGAGGGCTGCGATGGCGTGGCGCAGCACCGGTGCCAGCCCGTCGGCCCGGGCGAAGAACATGCCGGACAGCAGGCACGACCGGGTGCCTGCGGCGCGGGCCGCCGTGGCCAGGTCGGCGACGAGGCGCGGGCGCAGCAGCGGCTCGCCGCCCGACATGAAGACCAGCTCTGGGTGCTCAGCCGCGGTGAAGGTGCCGACGAGCCGGCGGAACGGTGCCCCGGAGTGCTGCGGGGCGCGGGGCGAGGAGCTGGTGGAGCAGTGGGCACAGCTCAGCGGGCAACGCTGGGTCAGCGCCAGCAGCAGGCCGGCGCACGGCTGGGTACGCATCCGTACGAGCTCTGCCAGGTGCATGGGGGCTCCAGCTAACCGACGAGCTTCACCAGCGCGGTGATGAGGTCGCGTACCGCCGCCTCGCGTGCCGGGTCAGCCCGGTCGAGCAGGGCTGCGAGCTGGGCCACCGGTCCGTCCACCTCGGTGCGGTTGGCGTGCATCCTGCGGTCGGCGATGAGCAGCGACAGCGCTGCGCAGCTCTGGTTGGCCAGCTCCGTGAGCAGGTCGATGGCTGCCATGTCGCCGATGGCGTCGAGCTTGGGGTCGAGCACCTCGAGCACGCCGAGGACCTCTCCGGCGTGCTCGACCGGTGTGGCCATGATGATGTCCGGCAGCAGCCCGGTGCCGGCGGCGAAGTCGCGGTTGAACCGGGCGTCGTCGCTCACGCCCCGGATGACGATCGGCTCGCCGGTGTTCGCCACCCAGCCGGCGATGCCCCGGTCGGCCGGGATCGCCACGCCGACGAGCTGGTCCTCGCCGACCCCGGACGAGGCCTCGAAGACCAGCGCGTCGCGTTCCGGGTCATAGAGGAACACGGAGGCCGCGGCGGCGGAGAAGGACAGCCGGGCCAACCGGACGGTCGAGCGGAGGATCTCGTCATGGGCGGTGGCTAGCATGGTCGGCTCCCGGTGGGCGCGGCCGTCGCGTCGGCGCCGACGGCCTGGTCGGTGGTTGGTACCTGGTTGTTGGAGACGGCGGCCAGCACATGCTTGAGCTGCGCGGTGCGAAACTCCGGGTGGCGTTCGAGAACGCGGGCGCACAAGCCGACGACGTGGGGTGTGGCGAAGCTGTTGCCTGAGACGATCTTGCTGCCGCCACCCGGCCAGGCCACCCGCACGTTCACGCCGAGGGCGAAGAAGTCGACCGGTGGGGACGGGTTCGACTCCAGGTACTCACCGTCCTCGACCTCGTGCGAACCTACCGAGACCACCGAGGGGAACCGCCACGGGTAGCTCACCACCGGGCTGTTGTGGGCGGCCGACACCAGCGTCACACCCCGGAAGAAGGCACGGTCGGTCAGGTCGTGCAGGCGCTCCTTGAGCGGCTCCCGCCGGGTGGACAGGCTCACGTTGACCAGGGGGAAGCCCTGATCGACCGCCCACTCCAGGGCGGTGAGCAGCGCGTCGCCGTTGCCGCGCAGGTTGCGGGCGAGGACCCGGATGCTGGTCAGCTCGCAGTCGGGGGCGAGCGAGCGGATGATCCCGGCGCAGGCGGTGCCGTGGCCGGCCACGTCACCGGCCTCGTCCGGCTCGATCGTCCACCCCGTCTCGGCCTCCGCAACGGCGTACGCGGCGGTGTGCCCGCCGACGAGGGGATGGGTCGCGTCCACGCCACTGTCCACGATGCACACACGTACGCCACGCCCGGTCGCGTCGCCCCAGGCCCAGTCGCGGCCGATCGGCTCGGGCGCCGGGATCAACGTGACCGGGATGGTCGCACCGAGCGAGGTGTGCGCGAAGCGGAAGGCACGCATCGGCTCACCCCGCCTCGACCGGCCGCAGCCCCGACCGCTCAGCTTCCAGGTCGAGACGTCCGGCCCAGTTGTGTCTCATGCTGGGGCAGGGCACGTGCCCCTCCCGCCACAGCTTCGGGCAGGCGCCACCGCAGACCGGCAGCAGCGGGCAGCGCCCGCACTGCTGCCGCGCGTCGCCCACCTGGTCGTACCAGTCGTCGTACGAGCCGGCCGGGCGGGGCGCGGAGCCGGCGAGGTCGGCGAGCGTGGCGACCACGCCGGTGTCGCGGGCACCGGGCACCAGCGGGTGCTCCGAGCACGAGTAGACGCGCCCGGCGCTGTCGATGATCTCCCCGTACGTCGACGTGGCCCGGCACGTCGTGCGCCGCACCACCTTGGGTGGGGCGGCGAAGCCCAGCCCCAGCAGGCGGGCCCGGCGCAGCCAGTCGATCTCCCGGGCGGCGAACCGGCGGGCCTCCACCTCGACGGCGGACACGTCGTTCCCCCACGAGTGGACGGGCATCAGGTTGACCTCGACGGTGGGGCCGGACAGCCCGCAGCACGCCAGGTCCACCAGGAGGTCGTCGACGGCGTCCTCGTTGCCGACGTCCACGTTGACCCGGATGCTGATCCGGGTGCGGGGGACGGCCCCCTCGCGTACGGCCTGGCCGAGCACGGCCATCGTGCGGTGGAAGCTGCCGATGCCGTTGCGCTTGACCCGGCGCTGGTCATGCAGCTTCTCCGGACCGTCGATGGTGACCTCGAGCGCGGTCAGCCGGCACTCGTCGTGCAGGACCCGCAGGGTACGGGCGGTGAGCAGGCTCCCGTTCGTGGGCATGCGGGCGGAGTACGGCTTGCCCGCGGCGTCGGCGGCCGCGACGAACGCGTGGCTCATCTGCCGTACCACCCGCAGCGCCAGCAGCGGCTCGCCGCCGAACCAGGTGACCGAGACGCTGCGCGTACCCGGGTCGGCGATGGCGGCCAGCACCCGGGCCGTGGTCCGCTCGACCTTGCGCTCGTCGACGGCGGCCTTGTAGTGCTCCTGCCCGCAGTAGTCGCACGCCATGTTGCAGTACGACGTCGGCATGATGGTGAAGCCGCGGGCGCCCGGGTCGGTCGAGCCCGACCGGTAGCCACCGAGCACCCCGGCCAGCTCGTCCTCGTCGGCGTCGACCACCGCCTGGAGGCTGCGCAGCCGGGTCAGCTCTGGCTCGTCGATGCGGGCCAGGTCGCCACTTGACAGCGCGGCCGCGGTGTCCTCGTCCACTGTGAACAGCCTGGCCCGGCGGGTCGCGTACGCCATCCGGACGGCCCGGCCGTCCGGGCCGCGGTAGGCGTGCGGGCTGACCAGCAGGTAGCGGCTGCGTACCAGGGTTGTCACGGCACCTCCTGGAGGGTCGCCGTCACGTCGACGCGGAGGTCCGCCGAGGCGGCGTTGTACGGCCGGTCCGCCGGGACGCGAAGGCGCAGCGTGACGCCCGCCCGGGCGGCGTTGACCGGGCCGGCGACCGGGCTGAAGCCGCCCGGCAGCCGGCGCAGCCCGAAGCGGACCGAGCCGGCCCGGCTGGCGTTGTGGGTGTGCACGGCCCGGGTGAGGAAGCGGGCGAGCACCGGGTCGGGACAGTCCACCTCGGTCACCGTCCCGGCCACCAGCCGCAGCGTGACCGGGCGCTGGGCGAGCCGCGCGTCCCAGGCGACGGCGCGGTTCACCGCGACCGCCGCGTCCGCGACGAAGGTGCCGTTCGCGTCGACGACGTCCGCCGTCACCGTCCCGGGTGGGGTGTCCGGGGTGAACGGACCGGTGGCGAGGGTGACCTCCCCGCCGCTGGTCGAGACCGTGAGCGGCGAGCCGCCCAGCCGCCGGGCGGCGGCGAGCGCCGCAAGCTCCAGGAGCCCGGCCGGCGCCCACAGGTCGACCGCCGAGTGGGTCTCGATGCCGGCGAGCTGGCGGGCGCCGGGAGGCACCCGCATGGTCATGTCGGCGAGGATGAGCACCGTGGCCCCGGCGCCGCCGTCGCACGCCAGCTCGACCGCTGCGGCGGTCGCCGTGGCGGCGGGCCGGAGCTGGGTCGCGACGCCGGCGGCGCGGGCGTACGCGCCCAGCCAGGTGGCCTCGGTACGCCGGTTGGGCGCGTAGACCAGGCACAGAGCCTGACCTGTCGAACCGACGCATTCGCGCAGGATGGCCCGGACGCTCGCGCGCTGAGCCGGGGTAGGCCGGGTGACCCGCGGGCCCAGCGGTGCCGGCTGGCCCGGCTGTGACGCTGGCGCGCGGGCCTGGTCGGGGGTGCGCAGGCCGGCGGTCATGACGCGGGCTCCGGTGCCGGGGCCGCCGCCGGGGCGCCGGCCGGTGCCGGTGTCGCCGTGTCCGCCCGCTGCCTGTTGCTCAACGGGCGCAGCGACGCGAGGCCGGCCACGATCATGAGGACGGCGCTGATGCCGAAGATCGTGTCGATCCGGCCGAAGGTCACCCCGCCCACGGTGGCGTGCAGGTCGTGCAGTGCGGTGCTGGCGAGGAAGCCGGCCACCGCCATGGACAGGATCGAGGCCAGGTAGACCGTTGGGTTCATCACCGCGTTGACGCGGCCCAGCAGCGCCTGCGGCGTGGCGCGCAGCACGAGCGGGCCGAGCATCACGTTGACCACGGCCAACGGGACTCCGGCCAGGGCCAGCACGACGATGGCGACGGGCAGCGAGGTCGTACGCGAGTAGACCGCCACGACCAGGCCCATGAGGGCGACGCCGTAGCCGAACACACGGGCCTCACCGAGCTTCGCGGCCAGCCGGCTGGCGAGCAGCGCGCCAGCGATGCTGCCCACGCCGAACGCCGCGTTCAGCGTGCCCAGCCAGCTCGGGTCGGCGTGGAGGTTCTCCGAGACGAAGAAGACATCCAGTACGTTGATGGCGCCCGCGGCGAACATGTAGACGCAGACCGCGGCGACGATCGCCACGAGCACCCTGTTCCCTAGGAAGAACCGCAGCCCTTCCCGGAGCTCGGGCCAGAACCCGGGCTTGTCGGCGCCCATCCGGCTGGCCTCCGGCGCCACCTTGACCAGCCTGACCGCCGCGTACGAGGCGAGGAACGACGCCACGTTGACCAGCAGCGCCCACTGCACGCCGACGCTGAACAGCAGCGGGGCGGCCAGCGGCGGGCCGACCACTGCGGTGGTGCTGGCGGTCGCGCTGGTCAGGCCGAACGCGCGGGCCCGGTCCTGCGGTGGGATGGTCGCGGCCAGGATCGCGAACCGGGCCGGGTTGAAGAACTGCGACGCCGCGCTGGCCAGCGCCACCATGGCGTACACCAGGGTGAGCTGGAGCCCGACCGGCCAGGCCGTGCCGAAGAGCGGGACCACCAGCAGGACGGCGATGAACGCGGCCCGGAGGAGGTCGGTGGCGAGCATGATGCGGCGCCGGTCCCACCGGTCCACGTACACCCCGGCGACCGGACCGACGAGGAGGATCGGTGCCGCGGCGGCGATGAGGACCCCGCCGACCGCGGCGGGTGCCCAGCTCTGCCCGGCGGCGATGACCGTGGCCACCCACAGCACCACCGTCGTGTTGAAGACGAAGTCGCCGATCAGCGACACCGCCTGGCCGAACCACAGCCTGTGCCAGTTGGGGTTGTGCCGCAGCCCGGTCGACGTGTCAGCGGTCGCCATATGCCGCTACTCCTTTGCCGTGTGGGTGCCGTCGGGACCGCCCAGGGCCGGTCCGTAGCCGGTGAGGGCGCGTTCGAGGGCAGGAGCTGGCTCGTCCGTCGGTGCTGCAGCCGGGAGCGCCGCCATCGCGGCGTCGACCGGCTTGAGCTGCGACAGGCACTGCGCCAGCGCCTGCACCCGCTCGTGGAACAGCGCGTCCCGGTCGACCTCGGCGAAGCTGGGTGGCACCGCCTCACGCAGCTGCTCATCCTCTTCTGCGGCAGCGGCGAGCAGCTTACCGAGCACCGATGTCCACGTTGGTGGGCGCAGCCCCACCGACAGGTGCACCGAGGCCTGTCGTGCGGTGTCGCCCACATGGACGAACCCGCGGGGGACATAGAGGCAGTCACCCTCATGCAGGGTGACGTCGAGGACCAGCTCGCTGTCGAGAGCTGCACCGGGTTCCGGCTCCCGCGTGGGCCACCGCACGACGGGTGCGCTGACCCGCCACCGCTTGGCGCCGTGAACCTGCCGGATGAAGACGCTCGCCGTGTCGTAGTGCGGCGCCACGCCCCGAGCCTGCGTGGGGGTCACGAACGCCGCGCAGTAGGTGCGGTACCCCGTCTCAGCACGCAGGCGGCGCGCGAACCCGGCCACCTCGGCGCTGAAGACCTCCAGCTCCTCGATGATGAGGGTGGCGCCACCGGCTACCCGGCGGGTGAGGCTGGCGGCGTTGACGACGGGCTCGCGCAGCCGGCTCCCCGCACTCCTGTGCCGCGGCTGGCCAAGGCGCGCGGTAGCCACTTTGTCGCCGCGGTCGACCAGGCGTACGGCGGACAGCGGCAGCCCGGAACGTACGATTCTGTCGGCGATCTGGAGGCTGAACACATCGGCGAAGGGACCGAGCCCGCGGCTGACAACAGGCGCGCACTCCCACGCCGTCTGAATCTGCCTAAGGTCGGCAGCCAATCGACGCAGACTCTCCATCCGAACCGCCTGCCACGCGCTATTGATCGACTGTCTACAAGGTACGCCGAGCGTTTCATGAACAACAGGTTTGAGCTGCACAGCGAGTATTCATCATTGATCAATGGAAATTAGTAGATCGGATACTTGACGGCCCTGGTGGCCGGGCGCACGATTGCTCGCAACGGCGGCGCGGGGCGTGTAGTGAGGCAACCTTCGGCGGCATGGACCGGCCGCCTGTCTTGAGCCTTTGTGTGGGATATCAGCGTGCCGGCCGCCTGCGGGCGGCGCCGTGGCGCCCGGCGGCCCAGCGGCGGGCCGGTCCGAGATATGTGGCCCATGTTTGTGGACCACCCACCACCGAGGAGGACCAGAATGACCGAACGCGAACCGACCGAAGAAGAGTTCGACAGCACCCAGGCTGACGTGGAAGGCCACGGCGTAGATGAAGAAGATGACGGCGAGGCCGCCATCTTCGACATTAACTTCGGCTGCAGCTCAGTCTGACGGGAAGGTAACTGCATGGCCGAAGCGGAGGCTGGCTTCGCCAATCTGACCCTCGGCCACCGGTGACCGCCCGGCGCGTAGGGCCGCGCGGCCGTACGTCGGCGTGTAAACCATCAGGTGGGCTCGTTCATGAGCGATCCCACCTGATGGCTCCTGTGGGCAGACTGTTGTTGCCGCCTTTTAACAATGGGAGCTGAGAATGGCCGACACCACGCCGGGCCCGATGGCGGTCTCGTCACCGGGTGGCGCGCGTGCGGTCCTGGTGCCCGACCCTGACGACACGTTGGTTGCGGTCAGCCTGCGGCTGGCCACCGGCTCCCGGCACGACCCCCAGCACGCCAGCGGCCTGGCGCACGTCCTCGAGCACCTGATGTTCCGCCGCGCCCGCCAGGCCGGCGGCGCCCGCTACACCGGCGGCGCCCGGCAGGCCGGCGGCGGCAGCCACAGCCATGACGTCCAGGCGGCCGGTGGCTACGTCAACGCCAAGACCTCCGCCGACTGGACCAAGTTCATCCATGTCGTGCCGCCTGAGCTGGTCGCCATGGTGCTCGACCTGGAGATCGAGCGGTTCACCGGTGCGGCCGGGCGGTTCGACCCGGGCGACCTGGAGCGGGAGAAGGAGGTCGTGCTCAGCGAACGGCACCAACGCATGGACGGTGCGCCCTACGGCACCGCGGTCGAGCGCCTCGTCGCCGCGCTCCACCCGGCGCCGTCGGCGTACCACCGCCTGCCGATCGGCCTGCCGGAGCACGTACGCGCGATGACGGTCGATGACTGCCGTCGCTTCTACGCTGACCACTACGTCGCCGGTCGGGTCAACGTCGTCGTCGCCGGTGCGGTCACCCCGGCGGTGCTCGACCACGTCACGCGGCTGCTGGAAGCGTTCCCGACCGGACCGGCTGGCACGGCTGGACCGGTCTCCGCAGGCCAGCCCGTCGTGCCGGCGCAGGCCGAGCTGGAGACGGCCCTGCCGCGGGCGCCGGAGACCATCCGGTTGCCGGCGTCGGCGCCGGGCCGGCCCAAGGTCTACCTCGCCCTGCCGCTGCCCCCCGAGGGCACGTGGGCGTTCGAGTGTGCCCGGCTCGCCGCGTTCTTCCTGGGCCGGGGGATGGCGTGCCGGCTGGGGGAGCGGCTCGGCCGGCAGCTCGGGCTGACCGCCGCGGTCGCGGTGAAGACCATCGGGCGCGCGTACGGACACTCGGTCGGCGTCATCGAGGCCACACCAGCGGACGGCGTGCCCCCGGAGAAGGTGGTGGCTGCGGTCGAGACGGCCATTGCTGAGGTGGTGGACGGCGCTCTCGACGAGCACGACCTGCAGCGTGCCAAAGCGGTCTACCGGCTGGGCTGGCTGTCCGATATGGACTCGATAGACCGGCGCAGTGACGGCCTGAGCCTGACCCTACAGCTGACCGGCTCGGTCGACGCGTACCTGCACCACGACGGACGGATCGCCGCAGTGGGCCTCGCCGACCTGCACGACGCCGTACGGCTATGGCATCAGCCGCCGCGCCTGGTGGAGCTGGTCTACTCATGACAGCCGACGTCCGTGCCCGCACGGCGGCCCACGCCGCCCCGCCGACGAGCCGCATCGAGGCGTACCGCCTCGGTGCCGTTGACGCGTACGCCGTCGGGGGCCCGCGCAAGCGGGTCGCCGCACTCCGGCTGTTCTGGGACGGCGGTGTGGCCACCGAACCGCCCCGGATGCTCGGCGCACAGGCCGTTGCGACGCACGCCCTTGCGCTGTCCGCCGCCGCGGACGGGCCGGCGCCGTTGGCCGAGTGCCTGGAGTCGCTGGGCGTCACGCTCGCCGCCGGGGCCACGGAGACCTCCAGCCACCTCGACCTGCGCGGCCTGCGGGAGGCCCTGCCCTCCGCGCTGCGCATGGTGCTGGCCGCCCTGCGCCGTCCGCACGTCGAGGAGCATGCGTTCCAGGCCGCCCTGGCCACAGTGCGGCACCTGTACAGCAGGCGTCACCAGGACACCCATGCCCGTGCCGTTGACGCCCTCCGGGTGGCGCACTGCGGCCCGCGGAGCGGGCTCGCGCGTACCTCCGAGGACGTGCTCGCGGCGCTGGCGGGCCTGTGCCGCGTCGATGTCCAGCGGGTCGCCGGTGGGATGGCGCACCGCCACCTACACGCAGTCGTTGTCGGTGACCGGCCCGAGCCCTACCTGGCCGAGCTGGCGACGTGGGCGCCTGCGAGCTCCGGCGGTGCGAGCTGGCCACCGGTGACGCGGCGAGACCACGGGGATGGGGATGCGGGGCACGACCCCCTCTTGGCGCACGACCCGCCGGCACAGGTCACCGTCGCGGCGCCCGCGCCTAGGCAGGCCGGCCTGCTCTGGGGAGCCGTCGTGCCGATCGACGGGCCTGGCGACCAGGCAGTCCTCGACCTCGCGACGCACGCTCTGGGCGGCTGGTCCGGTGCCCGCTGGCACCGGCTGCTGCGGGAGGAGCTCGGCCTGACGTACGGCACGAGCGTCTCCGTGACCACCGTCCGGTACGCCGGACAGACCCTTGCCGTGCCGCGGGTGTTCCTGTCCGTCGTGCCGTCCACACTCGCGCCGACGGCCCGGCTGCTGCACCAGCAGGCTGCCGAGCTGCGCCGGCACCCGCTCGATGCGGAGGAGCTGGCGCGGGCCGCGACGCACCTGGTCCGGACGGAGGCTTTCTACGGCGACACCGCCCGCAAGCTCATGGACCGGACCGCCCCGTTCCTCCAGGCCGGGCTGGGACCCGACTTTGCCGGGGCGCGGCTGCGGGAGCTGCGCACGGTCGACGCAGGCCGCGTCGCCGAGCGGCTCGCCACCCTGCTGTGCAGCCCCACGCTGGTGGTCGTCTCGGAGGGAGCCGCGCCATGACGCCCAAGCCCGCCGCGCCGGCGGCACCCGCCACGCCGGCCGCGCCCGTCGCGTCGGTCAGGCCCGTCGTGCCGGCCACGTCGGTAGACCCGGACGGGCCCGCCGGCCCGGCCTGGCCGGCGCCGCTGTTCGCGGTGGACCCGCTGGTCATGGAGGCGAGCGGGGGCAGGATCGTCGTGTCGAGCCCGCGCCTGAGCAAGCGGCTGCGGGTCGTCCCGCCCGTGGCGGCGATGCTGCTCGCGGCGCGGGCAGGCATCGACCCAGCCGAGTACCCGGCTGGCGCTGTGGACAAGCTGGTCGAGGCGGGGTTCCTGCTGGCAGAGCGGCAGGCGTCCGGCGCGCCGGTCCCCTGGGACGGGTGGGGCACCACCGCGTGGAGCTTCCACAACCGAAACCGGGACACGCCGTTCGTCGTCGCCGACGCCGGCCAGGTGGCCACCTACCGTGAGCGGATCTCGGCACGCCCCCGGCCGTCCAGCGTCCGTCCACCGTGCTCGGACCGGGTCCTGCTGCTGCCGCGCGTACGCACGGCTCTGGACCTGCCCTACCGGGACGTGCTCGAGCGGCGCCGGACCCACAGGTCCTTTGTGGATGCCCCCGTCGAGCTGGACATGTTCTCGGACATGCTGCACTACTGCTTCGCGCCGCTGCGGTTCGCCGACGCCGGTGAGATGGGCGTCCTCCAGCTGCGGGCCAACGCGTCCGCGGGAGCCCGGCACGAGACGGAGGCCTTCGTCCTCGTCCTCAACGTGTCCAATGTGGATCCTGGCCTGTACCACTACGACAACATCCGGCACGGGCTGGAGCTGATCCGTCCCGACGTCGGCCGGGACCACGCCGAGCACCTCACGCATGGCCAGGGCTTCTTCCGCACTGCCGCGTTCGGCGTGCTCACCGCCGCCGTCGCGGACCGCATGTCGTGGAAGTACCCGCACCCTCGGGCGTACAAGATGCTCCTGCACAACGTCGGGCACGTCGCGCAGGTCTTCTCGATGACCGCGACGGCGCTCGGCTTGGGCGCGGCGCTCACCGGCGCCATCCGGGACAGCGAGGCCGACGCGCTGCTCGGGCTGGACCAGCCACGCGAGTTCACCACGTTCGCGCTCGCCTGCGGGCACCCGGAGCGGGGAACCGACGGCATGCCCGCATCGGTCCGCGTTGCGCGCGCTGCGCCCGGCCGCAACTAGACCGCAAGGAGCGCCCATGGCAGAGCTGGCGGCTCAGGCGGGTCTGGTCGAGCGGCGGTTACCTGAGACGAAGGCCGGGAGGCGGTTCTGGCTCGGCTTCCTGGCGGACGAGCAGCGCGTCGCCTACCACGGCCCGGCCGCGCTGCACCACGTCGCCACCCTGCTGGACCGCCCTGACAGCACGGTCGAGGACACGTTCGTCGCGGCGAACCTGCTGGCCTTGTCGGTCTTCCGGGCCGGGGAGGCGGAGCAGGCACGCCACCTGTGCCGTGCCGAGATCGCGTACGCGTTGCGGCGGCGCCACCGTGCGGACTGGCCGCTGTACGCGATGTACGCCCTACAGCCGCAGGTGAACCTGTTCCGGTTGCAGGGGTACGGAGCCCAGGCGGACGAGGCGCTGGAAGGGCTCGCCCGGCTCGCCCCGCTCACCAAGGGGCGCGGCGCCGAGCTGCCCGACCTGTCCCTGGACACCGGCACGGTCAGCGCCATGGACGCGGCGGGCCTGCCGGTACGCGCCCTGGCCCGCAACGTCCACATCGCCGACACCTGCAAGATCCTCTACCGGCACGGCCCGGAGGAGCGCCTCTGCCATGCGGCGGCCGAGCTGTGCGCGCGGTACCCGCAGGCCGGTACCGAGGGGCCGCACCATGCCGCCGAGGCGCCGTGGCTCGTCGCAGCGCTCGACCAGGCCCCGGTCGCCCTGGACGCGGTCGGGCACGGGCGGGCCAGGGTGCGCTGGCTGGCCTACATCCGGCTGGTCCATGTCGCCGCCCACCGAGCCGCCCAAGGCGACCATCGCGATGCGGTACGGCTCGCGTCGTTGCTGGTCGGTCGCTGGGGTGCGGTGACGGGCCGGTTCACCTCGGCGGTAACGCCGCTGCGCTGGCTGGCCGCGCTGGGTGACACGCTCCAGCACTGCGGACGCGACGACCTCGCCGAGCCCGTCCTGCGCCGGGTCCTCGCCCACGCGGCGGCGGGCGACCCGGTGCTGACGGCCGGGTTGCGCACCCGGCTCGGCCTGCTCCCTGCTCCGCCGGCCGGCCCCGCTCCAGCGGAGCTGCCGGAGCTTGTCGGCCGGATGCTGGACCGCCTGGCGGCCTGAGCCCACTGCCAGCGCAGGTCCAAAGGCGACGTAGCCACCTAGCGGGTGGTCCGGACGTGGCGGCTGGTGGGCCGCGTATGGCGACCAAGCATGGCGAGGAGGTCGCGGTAGCGGTTGACCGTACGGAGGAATCGGCGGCTGCTGTGCGCCGCGCCGGCCGCCGGCGTGGGCTCCGGGCTGCTCGCCGGAACCCCAAACGTGGTGATCTAGAAGAGTTAGGCGGGTATGGGGTGCACAAATCTTCTAGATCGCCGCTGGATGGCTAGCGCGTTTGGTTGGTGGGGGAGGGGCGGCGTTGGGGGGAGGGGGTATTCCGTGGGGTGGTGGTTCGGGGCATTTCATTCGGTATGGCGGTTGGTGTGGTGACCGGCGGTTTCGGTGTCGTGTCGCGGGGTAAATGACTCGGCCATGGAGCACGCGGCTGAGGCGGCCACTGCCGCGCTAACCGACTTCTTCGACCGGTACGGCAACGCCCTGATCGCCGGTGACCTGCCCACGATCGCGGCCTGCTATGCCATGCCCGGGCTCGTCGTCACCAACGACGCCACGTTCTCCTTTGCCACGCCTGCGGCGGTCGAGACGGCCTTCGCCGGGGCGGCCGAGACGTACCACGCCAAGAGGCTGGTGGCGGCGCGGGCCGACGTATGCGAGGTCAGCTGGCTGACGCCGGCGCTGGCTCTCGCATCGGTGACCTGGGAGTACCTCGACGCCAGGGGCTGGGCGGTGCCTGGCGAGAGCTACCGCTACCTGCTGCGGGTGGTCGGCGACAAGCTGGCGATCTGCGTGGTGGTCCCGGCTGGCTGACCGCGCCAGCCAGCCGGGGCCACGCCACGGCACGCGAAGACCGGGTCAGGGCGGCGGAAGAGCGGGTTACGGCGGCGTGAGCTAGGTTACGGCAGGCGGGGGCCGGCCTCGCGCTGGGCGGCGAGCCACGCCTCCACGTCGTCGGCGGTGCGCGGCAGGCCGGCCGAGAGGTTGACCGCGCCGGTCGAGGTGACCAGCACGTCGTCCTCGATGCGTACGCCGATGCCGCGCAGCTCGGCGGGGACCAGCTCGTCCTCGGGCTGGAAGTACAGGCCCGGCTCGACGGTGAGCACGTACCCCTCGGCGAGGGCGCCGTCGCGGTAGCGCTCCTTGCGGGCCTGGGCGCAGTCGTGCACGTCCAGGCCGAGCATGTGCCCGAAGCCGTGCAGCGACCAGCGGCGGTAGACGACCGAGTCGGGCTGCATGGCCTCCTCCACGGTGACCGGCAGCACGCCGAGGTCGGCCAGGCCCTCGGCGAGCACGCGCATGCACACCTGGTGCACGTCGTCGAACCGCACGCCGGGCCGGACCGCGTCGATGCCGGCCTGCTGGGAGCGGTGGACGATGTCGTAGACGCGCCGCTGGGCCGGGGTGAACCGGCCGTCCACCGGCACCGTGCGGGTCACGTCGGCGGTGTAGAGGCTGCGGTTCTCCACCCCCATGTCCATCAGCAGCAGCTCGCCCGGGCGGGTATGCCCGTCGTTGCGGACCCAGTGCAGGATCGTCGCGTGGGCGCCGGCCCCGACGATGCAGCTGTAGCCGACGTCGTTGCCGTCGTGCCGGGCGCGCAGGCTGAACACGCCCTCGACGAGCCGCTCGGCCACCGGCCGGTCCGCGGGCAGCACCCGGGCCACGTCCTCGAAGCCGCGGACTGTCGCGTCGACGGCGTCCTGCAGCTGCGCGATCTCCCACTCGTCCTTGACCAGGCGCAGCTCCGACAGCACGGTGGCCAGCTCGCGGTCGCGCCGGCCGGGCCCGGTCGCGTCGTACGGGGCGACCGCGGCGTCGACCGTGGCGTCGTACCCGCGCAGCACCCTGGTCCGCGACGGCGCGCAACCGGCCAGCGCGGCCGGCAGCCCGGCCAGGTCTGCGGTCTCGATGCCCAGCTCGGTGGCCTTCTCGGCGAGGGTGTGCCGGCGGCCGATCCACAGCTCGCCGTAGATACGGTCGCGGAAGAACTCGTCGGTGTCGCGGGGCGAGCGCGGGCGCAGGTAGAGGGTTGCGTCGTGCCCGGCGCCGCTCGGGCGCAGCACCAGCACCGCGTCCGGGTCCTGCTCGCCGGTGAGCCAGACCAGGTCGCTGCCGGGCCGGAACCGGAAGAACGAGTCGTTGGCCCGCACCTTCTCCCGCCCGCTGGGGATGACCAGGGTGTCCTCGCCGAACGCGGCGGAGAGCTGGGCGCGGCGCTTGGCGTGGTTGGGCGCCTCGGGGCGGGGCGTCACCTCCAGGCCGGTGTCGCGCCACCCGGTGCGCATCAGCTCGGTGAGCCGCTGCGGGTAGTCCGGGTCGTGCGTCTGCGTACCCTGCGTCGCCGGCTCCTGCCCACCCATCGCCTAGCCTCCACGGGTCGGTGACCTGGTCGCCTCGACGGTACCGCGTGAAAGGATGTCGGCCATGTGTGGACTGCTCACCTTCATCAGCGCCTACGGGGACGCGCAGCGCCGCCGGGACGGGATCGCCGAGGCGCTGGAGGCGCTGCACCACCGCGGTCCGGACGAGACCGGGGTGGAGATGGTCTACAGCCCGGCAGGGGCTGACGTGGTGTTCGCACACAAGCGGCTGGCCATCATCGACGTGGCGCTCAGCCACGAGCCGCTGCCGTACGCCGACGGGCGGTACCTGCTGACCTTCAACGGTGAGATCTACAACTACCTGGAGCTGCGGGACGAGCTGCGCCGGGAGTTCGGGGCGCGGTTCGCCACGGCCGGCGACGGGGAGGCGATCCTGGCCGGCTACCACTACTGGGGCGAGTCGGTGGTGGACCGGCTGCGCGGCATGTTCGCCTTCGTCATCTGGGACTCCGTGGAGCGGCGGGCGTTCGCCGCGCGCGACCCGTTCGGCATCAAGCCGCTGCACTACCTTGAGGCCGCTGACGGGATCTACTTCGCCAGCGAGAAGAAGGCACTGCTGGCGCTGCAGTGGCAGGAGGGGCGGATGGCGGGGGACGCCGCCATCGACGCCGCCAACCTGTCGCACTACCTGACGCTGCAGTACGTGCCGGAGCCGGGCACCCTGCACCGCGGCATCGAGCGGGTCGGCTCCGGGGAGTGCGCCACCTACGAGCCGGGCGGGCAGCTGCGGACCAGGCGCTACTACCGGCCGCGGTTCCGGCCCACGCCGACCGGTGAGCCGGTCGCGCTGTACCGCCAGATCCAGGACACGCTGCGCGACTCCGTACGCATCCACATGCGCTCGGACGTACCGGTGGGCGCCTTCCTCTCCTCGGGCATCGACTCGACCGCGGTGGTGGCGCTGGCCCGGGAGTTCAACCCGAACATCCTCACCTTCACCGTCGGCTACGACGTGCCCGGCTACTCCGAGATCGAGGTGGCCCAGGAGTCGGCCCGGCAGCTGGGCGTGACCACGATCGCCACCAAGATCGGCGCGACCGAGATGATGGAGGCGCTGCCGAAGATCGTGTGGCACCTGGACGACCCGGTGGCCGACCCGGCCCTGGTGCCGCTCTACTTCGTCGCCAAGAAGGCGGCCGAGCACGTCACCGTGGTGCTCTCCGGCGAGGGCGCGGACGAGCTCTTCGGCGGCTACACGATCTACCGCGAGCCACTGTCGCTCGCGCCCGTCTCCGGCCTGCCCGACCCGGTCCAGTACGGCCTGCGGCTGGTCGCCAAGGCGATCCCGGAGGGGGTGAAGGGCAAGAGCTTCCTGCAGCGCGGGACCACCCCGATCGAGGCCCGCTACTACGGCAACGCGCGCATGTTCACCGAGGTGGACAAGCGCCGCCTGCTGCGCCGGTACGACCCGGCCGTGCGCTACACCGACGTCACCGAGCAGGTGTACGCCGAGGCGGAGGGCCTGGACGACGTGACCAAGATGCAGTACGTCGACCTCTACACCTGGCTGCGCGGGGACATCCTGGTCAAGGCCGACCGCATGTCCATGGCGCACTCGCTGGAGCTGCGGGTGCCGTTCCTGGACCGGGAGGTGTTCGAGGTCGCCGCGACCGTCCCGGTGGAGCTGAAGCTGCCGCCACGCTCGGTGGAGACGAAGTTCGCGCTGCGCCGGGCCCTGGAGGGGGTGGTGCCGCCGGCCATCGTCAACCGGGTCAAGCTGGGCTTCCCCACCCCGACCCGGGTCTGGCTGCGCCAGGAGATGTACGACTGGGCGCACCAGATCCTGTCCACCTCGGGCGCGGGGGACCTGCTCGACCTGGGCTACGTGCGGGGGCTGCTGGACGCGCACCGGCGGGAGGAGGCCGACCACTCACGCAAGGTCTGGACGGTGCTCGTCTTCTGCGTCTGGCACGCGATCTTCGTGGAGCGCTCGCTCGACCCGGGCATCGAGCGCAACAAGTCGGCCCTGCTCACCAAGCCGGTGGTCGGCTCGATGGTGTCCTGACCCATCCTGCCGGTTGGTCCTGACCCATCCTGCCGGTTGGTATGGTGCCGGCATGGCGATGGACACGGTGACGGTCACGCTGTCCCCGGCGACGGTCGCCGCCGCGCGCCGCGCCGCTGAGCAGGCCGGCACGTCCTTCTCCGCCTACGCCGACCGGGCCCTGCGAAACGCGGTCGTGCGCGACGCCATGGCCCAGCTCGCGGTCGACGGCTACCGCGGTGCCGGTGACGACTGGTACGACACGATCGAGCGCGACTCGGGATCGCGCCGGTGAGGCGGGGCGAGGTCTGGCGCGTCGAGACCGTCGGCCGCGACCGCATCGTCCTGGTGGTCGGCAACGACGCGGTGACCCAGCTCTACGACATCGTGCAGTGCGTGCCGATCGAGGACCCGACGGTGGCCCGCGAGTCGCTGGTGAGCGTGCCGGTCACCGAGCCGGTCAAGGGGGTGGCCGCGGTCGTCGACGCCGGCGCCTTCCGCAAGGCGCGCTTCACCGAGCGGCTCGGCGCGGCCGACGCGGACGTGCTGGACCAGGTGGACGTGGCCCTGCGGGCGGTCTTCGACCTCTGACCCAGCCGCCCTCTGACCAGCTGCCGGGGAAGGTAGTGCACGGTCGTTATGCTCTGCACCATCGCCGCTAGCAGAGTGGGGCGGTGTGGTAGCCAGCCCGGCTGGGCACGTATCGATGTCCACGCTCTGCTAGCGCGGATGGTGCAGAGCATAACGACCGCACTACCCCTTCGGCGCCGCCTGAGCATCACACCGCAGGCAGCGGCAGGCCACGCAAACCCACCACCTGGCCCGTGCGCTGCTGGCCAGCGCACTAGCTAGGGCTGGCTCAGATCCGGCGGCTGGCTCAGATCCGGCCGGCCAGCTCGGCGTACCCGCGACGCACCGCGACCAGGGACGGCTGCGGGCCGAACGGCGCGCGCGCAGCCACGGCCGCCGGGGGAGCGCCGTCCGCGTGCCCGTCCCGGACCAGCCACTCCAGCGCGGTCAGGTCGGCGTGCTGCGCCCGTACGAAGACCTGGTCGACCACTGCGCCGTGACCCGGCACCACGGTGGTGTCCGGGCCGGTCAGCCGCAGCAGGCGGGCGAGGGTCTCCGGCCACTCCAGCGGGTACGCGTCCTCGAAGCTGGGCGGCCCGCTCTCCTCGACCAGGTCGCCGGCGAGGACGACGCCGGCGTCGGGCACCTCGACCACCAGGTCACCGGCGGTGTGGCCGCGGCCGAGGTGGTGCAGCACCACGGCCCGCCCACCGATGTCTACAGTAGACTGCTGGTGGACGGTGCGGTCGGGTGGGAGCAGGTCGGCGCCTGCCACCACGCCGGCCAGCTCGGGTTCGCTGGGTGCCAGCTCCTCGTACCACCGGCGGCGCACCCGCGCTCCGTCACGCAGCAGCGCGGCGGTCGCCTCGTGCGCCCAGACCGGGCTGTCGCCGCCGGCACGGGCCAGCACCGCGTTGCCGACGCAGTGGTCGAAGTGGTGGTGGGTGTTGACGATGCTCCATGGTGCGGCGGTCACCCGGCGGGCCGCGCGGGCCAGCTCCGCCCCCTGTGCCGGGGTGGACAGCGTGTCGACCAGCAGCGCCGCCCCGTCGCCCAGCACGAGCGCCACGTTGACGTCGAAGACCGGGTAGCGCAGGACATGCACCCGGTCGCCGACCTCGACGAAGCCAGGATCAGCCATCAAAGGCCTTCTCGAGGAAGCGGTGCCGGTCGACCAGCACCCGCTCCACCCGCCCTTCGGCCACCACCGTCTCGCCGTCGCGCAAGGTCACCTCGAACAGCAGCCGGCGACCGTCCACCTTGGCCAGCCGCGCCTCGGCGACCACCGTGCGCCCGACCGGGGTGGCCGTGCGGTGCTCCAGCTCGACCCGGGCGCCCACGGTGGTCAGGCCGGGCGGCATCCGGGTCGCGGTCGCGGCGACCGTGGCCGCCTCGGCCAGCGCCAGGACCCGGGGTGTACCCAGCACCGGCACATCGCCGGAGCCGAGGTTCTGTGCGGTGTCGGCGTCGGTTACGGTCAGCTCTACCCGAGCGGCCAGCCCAGGGGCCAGACCGGCCGGGGCGGCGGAACCCTGCTCCATGGAAGCAGCCTATGCGGTTGGGTACGGTCGGACCATGACGGCACAGCGCCCGGCCGCCGGGCTCGACGAGATCTCCGGCTGGCTCGCGACCATGTCCCGGGTCACCGTGCTGACCGGGGCCGGCATCTCCACCGACTCCGGCATCCCTGACTTCCGCGGGCCCAACGGGGTGTGGACCCGGGACCCGGCGGCGGCCCAGATGTCCACCCTCGACAACTACGTGCAGGACCCGGAGGTCCGCCGGCAGGCCTGGCGGCACCGGTTGCAGCACCCGGCGTGGGACGCCAAGCCCAACGCCGCCCACCAGGCCCTCGTGGAGCTGGAGCGCAGCGGGCAGCTGCACGCCATCGTCACGCAGAACATCGACGGCCTGCACCAGCGGGCCGGCAGCGACCCGGCGCGCGTGATCGAGGTGCACGGCACCATCTTCGACGTGGAGTGCCTGGGCTGTGCCGACCGTACCTCCATGAGGTCGGTGCTCGCCCGGGTCGAGGCCGGCGAGGAGGACCCACCCTGCCGGCGCTGCAGCGGGATCCTCAAGTCCGCCACGGTCTCGTTCGGCCAGCAGCTCGACGCCGCGACGCTGCGCCGGGCGTTCGAGGTGGCGGCCGAGTGTGACCTGTTCCTCGCGGTCGGCACGTCGCTGCAGGTCTACCCGGTAGCCGGTCTGGTGCCGGCGGCGGCCCAAGCCGGCGCCCGGGTGGTGATCGTCAACGGCGAGCCGACCCCGTTCGACGACGCCGCCGACGGGGTGCTGCATGGCCAGATCGGGGAGGTTCTGCCGGCGCTGGTAGCGCAGGCAGCCGCACAAGCGGGCTGACCCCAGCGGGCTGGTCTGGCGGGGCCCGTCTAGCGGCTACCGGGGTCTATCTGGCGGTTGGTCCAGGGAGCGTCTCCCGGCTCGCGTCTGACCTGGGTGACCTCGGTCTGGACGGCGTCCCTGTAGGTGGTCTCGGTCTGGACGGCTCCGGCGTGGGTGGTCTCGGTCTGGGTGGCTTCCTCGTGGATGGCCTCGGCTCGGGCAGCTTCAGCCCGGGCGGTCTCGGCCCGCGCGACGCGAGCCCGCTCGCTCAGCGCCGCCGCCAGCGCCCGGGCATCGGCCAGTTCGCGGTGCGCGGCCACGGCCCGCAGCGCCCCGGCCGTGTCAGCGTGCACACTGGCCAGGCCCAGCCGTCGGGCAAGCGGACCCTGCACGATCCGTACGCTCTGGATCCGCTCGTACGGGACGACGACCAGCTGCCGGGTCACCCGCCCGTCGGTGGTGGCGAAGACCCGGTCGGCCAGCGCGGCACCGAGGACCGGCTGGGCCAGCGGCGCCAGCCAGCGGGCCCGGCGGGGAGTGGGGGTCAGCGGCAGGGCGGTGATGTCGACGCCCGGCACCACCTCGGCCACCAGGCGGCGGGCGGTGCCCACGTCCCCGACCGGGAGCAGGCGGGTCACCTGGCGCTCCGACTGGCCCTCCTGCGCGGCGTACCCGGCCACGTCGAGCACGGCTCGGACCCAGCGGGTGGGCCGCCACAGCAGCGGCCAGGTCACGCTGATCGCCTGGACCCGCGTCGGGGCGACGGTCTGGCTGAGCGTCTCCAGCAGGCCACCGCGCAGCCGCAGCCCGCCCGGCGCGACGGCCATCCGGAAGCCCCAGTCCTGCATGACCCGGCGCACCGGCACCTGGACCACGCCGACTATCGCGGTCAGCAGGCTGGCCGCCCCGATCAGCGTCCACCCCCGGTTCTCGGAGAGGAACTGGAGGCCGACGAAGACGATGCCGAACGGCACCGACCAGACCTGCGGGGTCAGCATCTGGCCGAGGAGCACGTCCCGGTTGTCCACCATATGCAGCACCCGCAGTGGTGGCTGGGCCGCCTCGGTGCCGCCCGCCGCGGCAGCGGTCTCGCCCGGTGCCGCGGCTACGACGTGCGGCGTACGGGTCGCCAGGCGCAGGAGCCGGTCGCGCAGGGCAACCGCGTCACCGATGGGTAGGAACGCCAGCGGCGCCTCGGTCTTGCCCGCACCCACCACCTCCAGCCGCAGCTCAGCCAGGCCGGCCAGGCGGGCGAGCGCCGGGCGGACGACATCCACCGCCTGCAGCCGCTCCAGCGGGATCGCCCGGGTACGCCGCCACAGCATTCCCTCGTACACCCGCAGCTCCCGGCCGACCACGTGGTAGCCGGTGAACCACCAGCTCACCACGGACAGCGCGCCGACACCGAGCAGCACCAGCCCGACCAGGACCAGCCAGCTGGCCAAGCCGAGCTTGTCGTACCCCTGCCAGGAGATCGCGGCGATGGCGAACAGCAGCAGCCGGATGCTGCGCAGCAGCGGGCTCAGAGGGTGCAGCCGGGTCACCGGCTCCGCGGCGTTGGTCATAGCCCCGTTGGTCATAGCCCCTCGGACCGGTCCTCGCCGAGTGCGGCGAGACGGTCGCGGAGCCGGGCCGCCTCGGCCGGCTCAAGCCCCGGCACCCGCGCGTCCGTCGCCGCCGCGGCAGTGTGCAGCTGCACCGTGGCCAGGCCGAAGACGCGCTCCAGCGGTCCCGCGCTGACGTCGACGAACTGCATGCGGGCGTACGGCACGATCGACAGGCGGCGGACGATGCGACCATGGCGTACCAGCAGGTCGCGCTCTCGTTCCGCGTAGCCCCAGGCGCGCACCGTGCGCACGATGGCGACCGCGCGGACGAGGCCGACCGCCGCCAGCACCAGGGCTGCCACGCCCAGCAGCCGCCAGTCGAGCACCCGCCAGGCGACCGCGCAGCCGAGCACCAGCGAGCCCATGCCGAGCAGCAGCGCAAGCTCCTCCACCCAGATCAGCCGCGTGGACACCGGACGCCACCGCACCGTATCGGGCCACGGGTCAAGCGCGCTCGCGAGTGGCTCGGTCACGCTGAAAGCGTATGCGACTACGGCGACGACGCCACCTCGCGGAGAAACCCGCGGGCGGACAGGAACGCGCTCAGGTGCTCGCGATGCTCGTCGCAGGCGAGCCAGGTCTTCCGCCGGTCCGGCGGGTGCAGCTTGGGGTTGTTCCAGCGCAGCGCCCACCGGGCGGGCTGGCGGCAGCCCCTGGCCGAGCAGGTGCGGGAGCCCGGTGCATCGTCGACAGCGGCCACCGGCCCAGCCTATGGCCGGTGCGGCGGAGGCTGCCGCAGCCTGGGGGGCGTCCGATGGGCGGCGGGGCCCCTCCGCCACGATCCGGGAGGTCACACGACCACGGATACGGGCTGAAATGACACGGTTAGGCGTTGCTACCGGGAGAGAGATTGGCGACGTGGGTAGACGTATAGACGTCGAATAGTCTCCGCGCCAATTAAATGTGAAGCGCCGGGCGGCCACGGGGGAAGCCGCCCGGCGACGATGAAAATGGTACCCAGCCAGCGAGTGGTGATGTCCACCCTTGGGACGTGCCCATTCGGACGATTCAGTCAGTCCGATCGGGGCTGGCGCCGGTCCGTACCGCTGCCGTCGGTCTGGTGGGGTGGGCGTGTCAGGCTTGGTGCTGTCGTACCCGCTCGACCCTCTGTGGAGGACCGGTGGCCCAGCCGACCATGCCCGCGCCCGGACCGTCACGCCCCGGCGTCCCACCGACGCCGGCCAACCCGGCCTCGCCGGCGGCTTCGGTGGCAGCCTCGCCCGCGGCCCCATCGGCGGTGTCGGCGGCGGCTTCGGTGGCGGCCCCGCCGGCGGCTTCGTCCGCGGC
>Ga0075420_100000408_pt1 | contig 33578 bp, 29 predicted proteins | sample SoiMetdeltSBSDD4_FD_75296 | JGI IMG/M metagenome (GOLD analysis project Ga0075420, IMG submission 75296) | Bulk soil microbial communities from a Populus tree surrounding site in Tennessee, USA - Soil MetaG P. deltoides SBSDD4 | ecosystem: Environmental > Terrestrial > Soil > Tree plantation...
CGGTGAAGCCGGGGGTCACCCACCGGGGCGAGGTCCTCAACCTCAGCCGCAACGTGCGCATCGAGGGAACCGAGGCCGGCAAGGCCCACGTCATCTTCCTGCACAACGAAGCGGTCCAGAAGGTCGGCTGGATCGGGCTGCGCTGGCTCGGCCCCCAGAAGGTGCTCGGCCGGTATCCGCTCCACTTCCACATGTGCGACGACGCCTCGCGGGGCTCGACGGTCGACGGCGCGGTGGCCTACGACGGCGCCAACCACTGCTTCGTGCCCCACCTGTCCAACGGCGTGCAGTTCCGGGACTGCATCACCCACGACACCGCCGACCACGCCTACTGGTGGGACCCGGCGGGCGACGGGCAGCAGGCGGGCGACGTCCCCAGCCACGACATCCTGTGGGAGCGCTGCGTCGCCTCGCTGGTGGCGGCGGGCAACGACGCCCACGCGACGACCGCGTTCATGATGGGTGCCGGCAAGGGCAACGTCATCCGCCATTGCGTCGCGGTCGGCGGCAGCGGTGCGTCCGAAGGCGCCACCGGCTTCCGCTGGGGCTCCGGCTCCAACGACGAGACCAACACGTGGGTCTTCGAGGACAACGTCTGCCACAACCGGTCGCACTCCGGCCTGTTCTTCTGGCAGAACAACGCGCCCCGGACCATCGTCGACCGCTTCACTGTCTACAACTGCGGCCAGGGCATCTACGCCGGGTCGTACATCAACCTGGTGTCGTACCGCGACTGTGTGGTCTACGACTGCTCGGACTGGGGGCTCACCGTCGCCGCCAACCCCATGGGCGGGCTGGTGTCGCCGGACGAGACCATCACCTACGAGGGCCTGTACATCGACATGAACGGCCGCAACGACTACGGGGTCTACATCGAGGCCCACACCCTCGGCGGCGAGCACACCACCAAGGTCACCAACTGCACGTTCAAGGGTGCCAACAAGGCCCAGGTCGGGTTCCCCGACGGCGGCGAGATCCGCCAGATGTACGACTTCGTCAACTGCACGTTCGAGGGCAATGCCTTCTACGTGAGCGAGGGCGTGCCCGGCGACTCGAAGATCCGGGTCCAGGGCGGCAACCTCGGCAGCTTCATGCTCCACCCGCCGGGCGGCCCCGGCCAGCGCAAGCCCGAGTGGAACGCCACCGTCACCTCTAGTTGATGCGGGTGGGTGGGGTGTCCGAAGCCCTGATCAGGAAGACCATGTGCTTGTCGCGGCGCCACATCCGCTCGATGCGGAAGCCGGTCGACCGCAGCAGCAGCCGGAACTGGTCGTAGGTCCACTCCCGGCGGTGGCCGGGGTCCGACGGCGGCCCCAGCGGGCGGTCGGGGTCGGTCAGCCCCCGGTCGACGACCGACAGCAGGATCGGCGCCTTGGCCGCGTCGCGGGCGATCCGCTGCAGCAGCCCGACCGGGTCCTCGTCCTGCTCGATGTCCTCCGTGAGGTGCAGCGACAGCCCGTCGACCCGGCGCCGCAGCCGCTTCGCCAGCCGCTCGACGTAGGCGGGCACTTCGCCCCCCAGCTCGCCGATGGGGGCGTCGGGCGGCGGATTCTCCTTGTAGTCCCAGGCCAGGAACAGCTCGCGCTCGGGCGTGTCGTCGCCCTCGATCTGCACCAGCACGCCCACGGTGCTGGGGTCGTAGGTGAGCTTGCTGTTGCGGTTCCACGCCCAGCTGCCGAGCGGCGGGACCATCGCCAGCGCCAGCCGGCCCCAGTTGACCCGGCGCTTCGACTCCATCCGGGCGGATGCCCAGAAGTGGCGGCGGGCGGTCGGCCAGTCCTTCATGCGGGCCGCGGCGTGACCCCGCACGCCCTCGAACGCCGCGACGCGCTCGACGGCGGCGGCGAAGCGCTCGGGGTGGCGCTCCAGGATCCAGCTGGTGGCGTCGTAGATGATGTGCGGGTTGGAGCTGCGGCGTTCGTCGACCGGGCGGCGCTCGATGCTGATGACGTTGGCGTCGGTGGCCTCGACCCGCAGGCCCTGGCGCTCGGCCTCCTCCTGCAGCCGCATGAACAGCTCGAACTGGTGGCTCGTACCGAGGCCGTTCAGGTAGCCGCCGGCCCGGACGCACAGGTCCGTCCGCACCGCGAAGGTCCCGGCCCGGTAGGCGCCGAGGACCCCGCCGAACGGCGCCGGGAGGCGGATGATCGGCAGCTCGCAGATCTCACTGCCGTCGGGGTCGACCGCCCGGGCCCCGCAGCAGGTGATGCCGACGCCCGGGTCGTCCATGGGCCGGGCCAGCGCCGCCAGCCACCCCCGGTCGGGCACGTCGTCGTCGTCCAGGAACACCACCCACGTGCCCTGGGCGGCGGCGAGACCGCTGTTGCGGGCGACGCTCAGCCCCGAGTTCACCTGGCGCACCACTCGTAGCCGAGGGTCCTCGGCACCGATCTCAGCCAGCAGCTCGGGCGTGGCGTCGGTCGACCCGTCGTCGACGACGACCACCTCGAACGTCGGCCCCTCCTGGTCGAGGACTGCGTCGAGCGTCCGGCCCACCACGTCGGCCCGGTTGTAGGTGCAGAGGACGACGCTGATCAGCGGTGACGGGCTCACGTGCCCAGCACCTGGGACGGGTGCGCCAGCACCACCATGTCGTTGCCCCGGCGCCACGTCTTGCTGACGTCCAGGCCCGTCGAGCGCAGCAGCAGCCGCAGCTGCGCCTGACTCCACTCCCGGCGATGCCGGGGGTTCGAGGGAGGGCCCATCGGCCGATCGGGGTCGGTCCGCAGCCGGTCCGGGGTCGACACGAGCACGCCCCGGGTGCTGTCGGCTGCGTCCCGGGCGAGCTGGCGCAGCAGGCCGACCGGGTCCGGGTGCCGCTCGAGGGCGCCCAGGCAGTGGATCGACGGGTGCCGCTTGGCGATCCGGTCGGCCAGTCGCTGCACTCCGGCAGCGACCGGTGCCGCGTCGCTGTCGGCCGGCGGGTCGTTCTCCTCGTAGCGCCAGTGCAGGAACAGCTCCGACGGCAGGCCGTCCGGGCCGGATGCCTCCGGCTCCAGCTGCATCGGCACCCCGGCCTGGGCCGCGTCGTAGTGGCCCGAGCCGTGGCGGTCCCACACCCGGCGGGCCAGCGGCGGCATGAACGACAGCGCCAGCCGAGCCCACCGCACCCGCATGCGGGGGTCGAGCCGGGCCGATCGCCAGAAGTGGCGGCGGGCGTCGCGCCACAGCCCGACCCGGGCCGCCGTGGTGCCGGCGACGCCCTCGAACCGGGCTTCGAACAGCGGCTGGGGGCCGTTGGTGTGGGAGTGACGGGACACCACCCAGGTGGTGGCGTCGTAGGCGACATGCGGGTTGGAGCTGCGCCGATCGTCGACCGGCCGGCGCTCGATGTTGAGCACGATCTCGTCGGCGCTCTCGACCCGCTGGCCATCCCGCTGAGCCTCGGCCAGGAGCCGGATGAACAGCTCGAACTGCTCGCTGGTGCCGAGGCCGTCGAGGTGGCCGCCGGCCCGCCGGTAGAGCTCACTGCGGACCGCGAACGTGCCGGCCCGGTAGGCGCCGACCACGTCACCGAACGGTGGGCCCAGCGGGATCGCCGGCAGCGGGCAGATCTCGGAGCCGTCCGGCCGCACGCCCCGGGCGCCGCAGCAGGTGATGCCCACCTCAGGATCGTCCATCGGGTCGGTCAGCGCCCGCAGCCAGCCGGGCTCGGGTACGTCGTCGTCGTCCAGGAAGATCAGCCACTCGCCCTCGGCGACGGCGACCCCGGCGTTGCGGGCGCTCGACATGCCGGCGTTCTCCTGCCGCACCACCCGCAACCGGGGATCGTCGATGGCGGCGAGGACCTTGGGGGTGGCGTCGGTCGAGCCGTCGTCGATGACCACGACCTCGAACGGCGGGCCCGTCTGGTCGAGCACCGCCTGGAGGGTGTGCTCGACGACGCCGGCCCGGTTGTACGTGCACATCACCACGCTGACGAGGGGAGCCACGCGACGACCGTCCTGTCAGGCGCCGGCGGGGCTGGTCTGGAGCACCGAGAGCCGGAGGGCCTCGTTGTAGAAGTCCGACGTCGCCGTCAGCTCGTGGTGGCTGGCGAACGCCTGCACGACGCCGTCCTGCAGCACCATGACCCGGTCGCACTCCGCGATGGTCGTCAACCGGTGGGCGACGACCAGCAGCGTGATCTTGCCGTGCAGGCTGCGCAGCGTGTCCTGCAGCCGTGACTCCGACCGCATGTCCAGTGCGCTGGTCGGTTCGTCGAGGACCAGGAGGTCGGGTTGGCCGGCCAGCGCCCGGGCGATGGTCAGCCGCTGCTGCTGGCCGCCCGACAGCGACGTGTCCTCCGGCCCGATGACCTCGTCGTAGGCGTTGGGCAGCGCCTCGATCTCCTCGGCCAGGTGCGCCATGGTGGCCGCCCGGCGGATGGCCTCGTCGGGGATGTCGCGGAAGAACGCGATGTTCTCGGCGACCGTGCCCTCGATGAGGTGCGGGTCCTGGGGCACGAACGCCACCCGGGAGTACCACTGGGCGATGTCCAGGTCGCGGGTGTCGACGCCGTTGGCGAGGTAGCGCCCGGCCGTGGGCTCGCGGAGCCGGAGCAGGATCTGCAGCAGCGTCGACTTGCCGCTGCCCGAGGGCCCGATGATGCCGATGGCCTCGCCGGGCTCGATGGCGCCGGTGACGCCCCGCAGCACCGGCCGGTCGGGCAGGTACTCGTAGTCGACGTGGTCGAGCTCGAGCCGGGTGATCGCCGGCACCGGCACGTCGCCCGACACGGTGGGGCTGGCCAGGTAGAGGTCGATCTGGTGGTTGACGTGGTCGAGGCTCGACGACATGTCGTTCAGGTTCTGGAACAGCGACTGGGTCTGCTGGCCGTAGGTCAGCGCCCGGAGCAGCAGCAGCATGACGGCGCCGATGGCCGCCATCGAGGACTGCGTGACCGTGCTGAACACCCCGATGCCGGCGATCAGCAGCAGCAGCGCCGAGGCCTGGTAGAGGGTCGGGCCGAGCAGGTTGAGGAACCTGACCCGCTGGATGAGGTCGGCCTGCTGCTCGTGGATGACCTCGAGCCGCTCCAACGCCTGGGGGCCGGTGCCGAACACCCGCAGCTCCCGGGCCGTGCCGACCGTCTCGGCGACGCTGGCGGCGAAGTGCCGGCCGGTCTTCAGCTCCTTCTGCGACATGCGGCGGCCGTGGGCCGACAGCGGCCGCAGGCCCCCGGCGAGCAGCGCCCCGGACACGGCGATGATGACCGCGGCGAGGATGTTCGACGCCACCGAGATGACCACGAACGTGGTGACGTTGAGCGCCGCGGTGACGAAGGCGCTGAGCGCCATGACGACCTTGGCGGCCTTGTCGGCCTGGGTGGTCATGACCTCCTGCAGCTCACCCTGCCGCTCGACCGACTGGAGCTGCCAGCTGGCCCCGAGGAACGCCCGCAGCAGGCGCTGGCGGATGACCGTGAGCGCCCGCGTCGACGTGATCGAGGACATGCGGGCGACGATGATCCCGACGATGACCTTCAGGACGACGAAGCCCAGCGCCACGAAGATGGCGGCGGGGATGGTGGTCCTCCAGCCGAGGCCGGGCAGGACCTCGAACCTTGTCTCGTCGTTGGTGGCCGCCAGCGCGATGCGGGCCATGACGATGAGCAGCCCGGCCTCGCAGAGGCTGCCGACGAAGGAGACGGCGCCGAGCGCCACCAGGCGCGGGTAGGTCCCCGGCACCAGGGCGTTCGTCCGCTTCGCCATCTCCGCAACGGTGACGGCCCGGTTGGCGCGGTCACGCCGCCGCGGCCGCCCGCTCTTCACACGCAAGGTCAGTTCCGCCCTTTCAACGTCCCGCCGGTCGGAAGTTGCCCCAGGTTACACCGGGTGCCCTCTCCGACGAGAGGGAGCTAAATCCATGGAACGGGTCAGAGCTCGCCCTTCAGCGATGCCCGGCCGGAGCGGGTCAGGCGCTTGGTGTGCCACGCGAGCCAGTCGGTGCGGGTGGCGAGGCGGATCGCCCGGGACGGCTTGTGCGAGCGCGACCGCAGCTCGTAGCCGTAGGCCACCAGCGCGTCGGCTGCCAGGGCCTCGAAGCGCTCGACCGCCGGCGCCGGCATGTCGCGCCGCCAGTCCCGCAGCCCGGGCCGCAGCGGCCGGGCGACGTACCGGTTGTGGTGGGGGAACGCCTCGCTGCGCAGGATCGCGGCGGCGTTGCGCTCGTGGCGCAGCATGGCCGGGTCGTAGGTGAGGTCCAGGAAGGCGCACAGGCCCCGGAGCGTCGGCTCGGGCCGCTCGACCAGGTCCTCGTAGCGCAGCTCCAGGTAGCGGCTCGACGGCAGCGTCGCCCCGACCGCCCGGGCCCGCAGCACCCGGTGGCGCCAGTGCAGCGCGGCCCGCTCCATGCTGTCGGCCCAGCGCAGCTCCAGGAACGACGCGGCGACGTCCCGACCGTCCCGCACCAGGTGGACGAAGCGGGCGTCGGGGAACAGCGTGGCCACGGCCCCGATCCGCAGCATGTGGTCGGGCGTCTTGTCGGCGTAGCGGGTCTTGCCCCGGGCCTCGCCCCAGACCCCGTAGATCCGGCGGACGGCGTCGGTGTAGCTGGTCGGCGGGTGATCCCGGAACGCTGCCTCGACGACCGTCCGGCGCAGCTGCCACTTGGAGAACCAGTCGTGGTTGTAGAGGGCGTCGAGGAGGCGGGCCCCGTCGAACGCCCGGATGCCGTCAGGCGCCAGCGCCACCAGGAAGCGCGACTCGGGCGGCACCGCGACGTCGGAGTGGCTGTCGAGCATCGCCCGCAGCAGGGTCGTCCCCGACCGCCGGCAGCCCACCACGAAAGGGAAGGGCCACCGATCCGGCGACGGCCCTCCGTCGCCATTCGCGTGCTTTCCGTTCCCGTTGTCCCCCGGCATCCTTTGTCCTTCGGTGTCGGCCGCCGCGTGCTGGTGCCGTCCGCAACCCTTGGTGTAGCGCTCATTTAGCCCTAATCGGAGGCCTGAACACTCACGATCTCATGACGATTCGCGTACCTCTCGCCGTATTCGCCGCGATCGCCCTCCTGGGGTGCGCGGCGTGCTCCCGGGACGACGGTCCGTCGGGCGCGGGCGACTGCACGAGCGACGGCAGCACGGCCCACCGCGACCTCCGGTACTCCGAGGCGCCGGGCACCTCGGCGGGCATGCAGTCGCTCGACCTCTACGTGCCGGACCGCACGTCCGGCTGCGACCGACCCACGCCGCTGGTGGTCTACGTGCACGGCGGCGCGTTCGCCGCCGGTGACAAGGCCAACAAGGTCGGCGACAAGGTGCGCCTGTTCACCGGTGAGGGCTGGGCCTTCGCCAGCCTCAACTACCGCCTGGTCGGCAAGCCCGGCGCCGGCCCGACCCGGGGCGTCTACCCCGCGGCCGAGCAGGACGTGGCCGACGCCGTCGCCTACCTCGCCGACCACGCCGAGGATTACGACCTCGACCCGACCCACGTGACCCTGCTCGGCCACTCGGCCGGGGCGTTCCTGGTGGCGCTGGTCGGGACCGACGCCACGTTCCTGTCGCGGGCCGGCCTGTCCCTCGACGACGTCGCCTGCGTCGTCCCCGTCGACACCACCTACGACATCCCCCAGCAGGTCGCCGAGGGCGGCCTCGAAGGCGCCATGTTCCGCAACGCCTTCGGCGACGACCGGACCACGTGGAAGCAGCGGTCGCCCACCGGCAACGTCGTCGCGGACGCCGGCGTCCCGGCGTTCTACGTGCTCACCCGGGGCGACCGGGCCCGGGTGGCCCAGGCCCGGGCGTTCGCTGAGCAGCTCGCCGCCGCCGGCGTCGACGCCCAGGCCGTCGTGGTGCCGGGCCTCTCCCACGACGAGGTCAACGACGTGATCGGCGAGCCCGGCGACATCGCCGTGACACCCGATCTGATGACGTTCCTCCGCGGCTGCCTCTAGCATCGCGACCCGGCGGACAGCAGTAGGAGCCTGGGTATGGGTGCGGCGGACATCTCATTTGCAGCCAAGACGGCGCTGATCGGGCTGCGCCCGCAAGAGGCCCGGATCACCTGGGAGGTGTCGGGCCACCTCGACCTCAGCCTCGCACCGCATGCCGACGGCTGGCACGGGCGCGGCCCGCTGGCCCGCACGGTCGGCTACCTCGGGCGCCCCCGCCGCCGCACCGACGAGGTGTGGGCCGTCAGCGTGGTGCGCGACGAGGCCGACGTCATCGCCTACACGGTCGAGCACCTGCTGGCCGAGGGCGTCGACCGGGTGGTGGTCGCCGACAACGGCTCGACCGACGAGACCCCCGGCATCCTCCGGAAGCTGGCCGTCGACCTGCCGGTGACCGTCCTCGACGACGCTCTGCAGGCCCACCACCAGGGCGTGAAGATGACCCGCCTCGCCCGCTACGCGGCGCGGGCCGGTGCAGCCTGGGTGGTGCCGTTCGACGCCGACGAGCTGTGGTACTCGCTCGACGGCCGGCCCCTGGCAGAGACGCTGCGGGCCGCTGACTGCGCGATCGCCGTGGCATCCATGTGGAACCACCTGCCCGACTTCGACCAGGACGACGCCGCCGAGCCCAACCCGTACCTGCGGATGCACCGGCGGACCGCCGACCCGCTCGGGTTCGCGAAGGTGGCCTTCCGAGCGCACCCGTGGGCCCGGCTGGTCCACGGCAACCACAACGTGCGCCGCCAGGGCGCGCGGGAGCGGCTCCTCGGCGTTCGCCAGGTGCCGTACCGCACGGTCGAGCAGATCGAGCGCAAGTACCGGCAGGGTGCCGCCGCACTCGAGGCCACGGGCATCGGCGCCGAGATGGGCACCCATTGGCGCGAGCGGGCCCGGATGTCGACCGCCGACATGGTGGCCACCGTCCTCGCCGAGGGCGCCGAGCACGGGCTCGTCGAGGACCCCGCCCCGTTCCGGGGCCTCGCCGAGGCCTCGTCCTAGAACAGTTCGACGTCGCCCAGGGTCAGCTGCCACGCCGTGGCCGGGGGAGGGGTCGTCTGGCAGACATCCCGCCACACCAGCGTCGGGCCCTGGCCGGGCACCGGGAGGAAGCCGAGGCCGGGCCGGGGAGGCCCGATGCGCACGGCATGGTCGGCCTGGCTGGTGCGCAACACCTCGGACAGCAGGTGGCGGGTGGTCGACGAGTCGTCGCCCGGCACCAGCACCTCGCACAGCGCCGCTTCGGTGGCGGCGCCCCGCCGCCGGACCCGGAACACCGCCAGGCCCTCGGCCAGCCCGCCCGGTGCGGCGACCACCCGGTAGCGCAGGGGCGGGAAGCCGTAGCGCCACCGCAGGTACTCGGGGCTGCGGCGGGTGCTCAGACTGCCGGGCACGGCCTCCGACCGGAGGCGCTCCAGCAGCGCGGTCAGCGCGGCCTCGTCGGCGAAGGCGTCCAGCGCCGCCTCCCCGCCCCGGCAGTCGGCCGACCACTTCTCCGCCGGCGTCCGGGCCCGGGCCAGGCGCACGAGCGCAAGCGCCGAGCGGGGCCGGGCGGCAACCGGCAGCCGCTGCACGAGCTGCCATCCCATCTTCAGGTAGCCCGGCCGGCTGCGCTCGTTGGGCGTGTTGAAGACGAACGCGACGCCCGCCTCGGCCAGCTGCTCCAGCCCGTGCCGGGTCAGCAGCGAGAAGATGCCGCGGCCCTGGTAGTCGGGATGGGTGGCGGTGTCGACCGCCCGGACCGCCTCGATCGTGGTGTCGTCCTGCTCGAACTGCCAGCGCAGGAACGTGCGGAACCCGACGATCCGCTCGGTGCCGTCATCGCCCTCGTCGACCGCGACCCACGAGGGCGAGGGTCCGAAAGGGTTGTCACGGTGCTTCCAGCGGAAGAAGTCGGCGTACTGCTCATCTGGGACCCATCCCATCGACGCCTGCAGCAGCCCCAGGACCGCTGCGTCGTCGGCGGACGTCGCTGCGCGCACCTCCAACACCGGGCGGAGACCCTACATCGCCCTGGAGATCTGTCACGCAGGGCGGCCGTGTCGGACCACTTCCACCACTAACCTGGCTGGTCATGGCGCGTGGACGGGCAGCGGCGCTTCAGGCGATGAAGGTCGCCGCGGCGGCGGGCGACAAGGTGCGAGCGCGCACCGCGGGCGTAGTGGTGCTGATCTACCACCGGGTCGGCGCTCGGGCGCAGACCGAGATCGACCTGCCCGCCGACGAGTTCGACCGCCAGATGGCGTGGCTCGCCGAGTCCGGCCGGGTCGTCGACCTCGACACCGCGGTCGCCTACCTGGCCGACCCACCCGAGGTCGACGTGAATCCCGTGGTCGTCACCTTCGACGACGGGACGTCGGACCTCGCCGAGTTGGCGCTCCCTATCCTCGACCGCCACCAGGTGCCCGCCACGGTGTACGTCGCCACCCGTCACGTCGATGAGCAGCTGCCATGGCCGGCCGACGGCACGCCGCTGTCGTGGGCGGGCGCCCAGGAGCTGGTCGACTCCGGGCTGGTCACCATCGGCTCCCACACCCACAGCCACGCCCTGCTCGACCGCTTGCGGCCCGACGAGGCGGCCGACGAGCTCGACCGGTCGAAAGCGCTGATCGAGGATCGCCTCGGCGTCACCGCCGACCACTTCGCCTACCCGAAGGCGGTGGCCCCGCCCGCGGCCATCGAGGAGCTCGTGCGGGACCGCTTCGTGTCGGCCGCACTCGGCGGGAACCGACCGAACCCCTACGGGCGTACTGATCTGCATCGCCTGGCCCGCACAGCCATCCAGGTCAGCGACGGTTGGACCTACTTCCAGCGCAAGGCCGAGGGCGGCATGGCGCTGGAGGATTCCTTCCGCCGAGCCCTCAACCGCGTCCGTTACCGCCGGGCAACGGGCTGAACGTCTGGGAACCACCGCTCGTCGCGGTCATGGCACCCCGGCGGGGCGCTAGCGTCGTGCCTCATGGCTGGTGGGCGAGACCCCTGGCGCGGCGCGGACAGGCCACGCCAGGCAGAGCGGTACGGCGCGCAGTCGCAGCGCCGTGACGGCGGTTCGCGCACCGGTTTCGGCCCCCCGCCCGCCCGCCGCCGCCAACCTCCGCCCAACGGTCGCCATGCGGCCGGCGGAGGCTACGGCCGTGGCGCCGACCCCGGCCCGGGCCAGGGCCCGGGCTATGGAGCGGGCCCGGAACAGTTCGACTCGCGATCGGTGTTCGTGGGCGCCGACGGCCAGGTGGCGCCGTCGCCGCCTGCTCCCCACTCGCCACCCGGAGGTGGGCACAGCGTCTTCGTCGACCCGATCGCCGACCCCCACCGCCAGCCCCACTTCGACGACGGCTGGGACGTCGAGGAGCCCCCCAAGCGGCGCCGCAACTGGAAGCAGCGCCTCGTCCTCGGCACTGGCGTCGTCCTCGTCATGTCCTGCCTGGCCGGTGTCCTGGTCGCCGGGTGGGTGCTGCGCACCTACAACTCGATCGACCGCTTCCACGACGTCGAGAGCCTGAAGCAGGTCGCCGAGGGCGAGCCGGAGAACTACCTGATCATCGGCAGCGACAGCCGCGACGGCGAGAACGGTCAGTACGGTGCGGCCGGCGGGCACCGCAGCGACACCATCATGGTGGTCCGCATCGACCCCAAGTCGACGGCGGCCTACGCCCTGTCGTTCCCCCGCGACCTGCAGGTGCGCATCGCCGGGACCGGCAGCGGCACCCGCAAGATCAACTCGGCCTACGCCGGGGAGAACAGCGACCCCAGCAAGCTCGTCGACACGCTGAGCGAGAACTTCGGGATCCCCATCCACCACATCGTCGAGATCGACTTCGCCGGCTTCAAGAAGCTCATCGACGAGGTCGGCGGGGTCGACCTGTGGATGCAGTACGCGGTCCGCAACAACCCCAACGACCCCGAGCACGACGTCGGCCTCAACATCACCAAGCTCGGCTGCGTCAACGTCGGGTCCGAGCAGGCGCTCGCCCTGGCCCGCTCCCGGGTGCTGCAGTACCGGGCGCCCGACGGCTGGAAGAACGACCCCTACGGCGACTACGGGCGCATCACCCGCCAGCAGGTCATCATCAAGCAGGCGCTCAAGAAGGCGGCGAAGCAGGCCAAGAGCAGCCCGGTCAGCCTGAAGAACATGGCCGAACTGGCGTCCGACACCGTCAAGCTCGACAACACGCTCACGATCAGCGACTTGATGCGGCTGGGCAAGCGCTTCCAGAACTTCGACCCCAACGGCCTCAAGACCTACTCGATCCCCGTCTACACGAAGGATGAGGCCGGCAAGGGCGACCCCTACCCCGACATGGTCAAGGCCGAGCCGATCCTCAACGGGTTCCGGGGGCTGCCGCTCAACGAGGTCGGGCCGAGCCTCGTGAACCTGAAGGTCCGCAACGGCAGCGGCCAGGAGGGCCAGGCAATGAACGTGGCCGGCGCCTTCCAGAAGATCGGCTTCAAGGTCCAGGTCGAGCCGGGCGCCGAGCCCGAGCCCCTCGCCCGCACCACCGTGTACTACGCGCCGGGGCAGGCGGCATTCGGCCAGCGGGTGGCCCGCCACCTGACCGCCGGCGCCGAGCTGCAGGAGCGCTCGGACCTGCGGGCGGGCGAGGTGGTGCTGGTCACGGGCACCGACTTCAGCACGGTCCACGAGGAGCCGGTGCCGCTCGACCAGCTCAACACCACGACGACCGCCACGCCGGCGGCCGGGGCCGGGGACACCGGCTCGACGGCGTCGACCACGGCGACCACGGCCAAGCCGCCGGCGAAGACCACGCCGACGACGGCGCCCCAGACGGCGACGACGACGCCTCAGGTCGGCTACGCGGCGGGCCAGCCGCCGCCCGGCAAGACGTGCGGTTGAGAGAGTTCAGGCCGCGTCCGATCGGTGTTCAGACTGCGGTAGAACGATTGCCCCTTTGAAGGACTTGCATCCGGGTAGCGGTGTGCTGTGCTTGGGGGAGTGCGGATGGGACGGTCAGGGAGGCGGGGGATGCGCCAACGCGGGACGTTGCACAGGCTGAAAGCGCTCGCGCGGTGGGGCATAGCGAGCGCGGCGGTCGTGGCCCTCGGCGCCATCCCCGCGAGCATCCCGGGCGGGGGCGTCACGATCTCGTCCGTCCATGCCGAGGCGAAGCCCCAGTCCTACGCCGGGCTCGACGTCTTCGCCACCCAGGACTCGTTCGAGGTCACCGTCGACCAGCGGCGGGTCACCAACCGCCCCGTCGGCCAGGTCATCTGGGCGGCGGCCGGCAGCGTGCCCACCGACCAGTCGAGCGCTGAGGTCGTCGACCGCCTCGGGTTGAGCGGCATCCCCGAGGTCGCCCTCAAGGCCTACCGCAAGGCCGAGCTGACCACGGCCGTCACCGATCCGCAGTGCGGCATCTCCTGGTCGCTGCTCGCCGCGATCGGGCGGGTCGAGTCGAACCACGGCCGCTACGGCGACGCCCAGCTGCGGGAGGACGGTTACGGCACCCGCCTCATCCGGGGCATCCCGCTCGACGGCCGCCCCGGCGTCGCCCTGATCCGGGACACCGACGACGGGCGCCTCGACGGCGACCCCGTGTACGACCGGGCGGTCGGGCCGATGCAGTTCATCCCGTCGAGCTGGCACGCCGTCGCGGGCGACGGCAACGGCGACGGCCGCGAGGACCCGGACAACATCTACGACGCCGCGCTCGCCGCCGCCAACTACCTCTGTGGCGGCAACGGCGACCTGCGGGACCCGGCCCAGCGTGCGCAGGCGGTGTTCCGCTACAACCACTCGCAGTCCTACGTCGACGTGGTCATGTCGCTGGCCGAGGCCTACGAGCACGCCGAGAACCTGGTGCTGCCGCACGAGGAGCCGGCACCGAACCCGCCGAAGCCGCCGGCGACGCCGCCGACGCAGCCCGCCAACCCCAGCCCGCACCACCCGGGCCTGGAACCCGAGCCTCCGAAGCCCCCGACACCGCCGCGCACGCCGTGTGGGTCGGGCACGACGACGTCGACCACGTCGAGCGCCGGCTTCCCGTGCACCACGACGACGACCACCACGTCTACGACGACCACCACGACGTCGACGACCACGACTACCACGTCGACGACCACCACCACGGCACCGCCCGAGACCACGTCGTCGTCGTCATCCTCGTCCTCCTCGTCGAGCACGCCGCCGTAGCCCGGCCGTCACCCCGCGGCCGGGCATCCTGGTGGCCATGGATCCCGCAGCATCGACGTTCGTCACGACCGAGCACTTCGTGCTCCAGACCTCCCGGGCCGCCACGATCTCCGAGACGACCGGGCGAGCCAGCATCTTCCTCGGCGCAGTCTCGGCGGGCCTGGTGGCGATCGCCTTCGCCGGGCAGACCTCGCGGACCGCTCTGTACACGTTCGGCCTGGTGCTGTTCCCGGTGCTCACGTTCCTCGGCTACACGACGTTCCGGCGCACGTTGCAGACGTCGATCGACGACACGATCTACCTCCAGCGCATCAACCGGCTGCGCCGCTTCTACCTCGACACGGTCCCCGAGCTCGGCGACTACATCAGCGGGGCGGTGCCCGACGACGACATCCCTGCCCTCCTCCGCAGCGAGGGCTACCGGGGCGGGCGCTGGCAGATCATGCTGAGCGTCCCGGGCACCGTGGCGATCCTCACCAGCGTCCTGCTGGGCGTGACCGTCGGGTTCGCCGGGGCGGCGCTGACCGGGAACAACCTCTGGGTCGCCACCATCGCAGGGATCGTCGTCTTCCTCGTCGCCGCCGTCCTCTTCCAGCGGTTCGAGCGCGCCGAACGGCCCCGGGCCCACGCGGCGTGGGCCGCCGAGCTCGAGCGTCAGGCCCGCGCCTAGCGGCTGGCGGGCTCGCGGCCGTCGAGGGCGGCGACGAGGTCGGTGCGGCCCTTGCGGGCGGCGACCTCGCGGTAGGTGCTGAGCACGATGTCGACGACCTTGCGCTCGTCGAAGTGCTCCTGGGCCCGGACGACGGCCGCCTTGCTCATGGCCTCGCGGCGGGTCGGGTCCTCGCCCAGCGCCGCGATGGCGTCGGCGAGGGCCGCGCCGTCGCGGACGGGGACCAGCAGGCCGGTCACGTCGTGGTCGACGACCTGGCGGCAGCCCCGCACGTCGGACGCCACGATCGGCAGGCCGGTGGCCGCCGCCTCCATGGCGGCCCGGGGGAAGCCCTCCCGGTACGACGGCAGCACGAAGAGGTCCATCGCTGCGTAGAGGGCTTCGACATCGAGGCGGTGGCCGAGGAAGACGACGCCGACCTCGCGGGCGGCCGCGATCTCCTCGGGCGTGATGGCGTCGGCCTTCTCCGGGTCGTCGGGGCCGACGGCGGCGATGACGTAGCGCCCGTCCGGGAAGCGCTCCCGCAGGATGCGGGCCGCCTCGAACAGCTCGCGGAAGCCCTTCTCGACCACCATGCGGCCGACCATGCCGACGACGACGGCGTCGGCCCGATCGGTCAGCTCGGCCCGCCGGGACTGGCGGACGCCCTCGGGTACCGCGCCGGGGCGGAAGCGTTGCAGGTCGATGCCGTTGCCGAGCAGCTTGGTGCGCTTGCGGACGTTGACGTGCCGCTTGAGCAGCAGGTCGACGTCCTCAGGGTTCTGGATCAGCTCGGCGTGCGAGAACCGGGCGGCGAAGGCCTCGAGGCTCAGCACCACGAGCCGGCGGAGGAAGCCGTCGTTCTCGGTGGCGTAGAGGCCGTGGTTGGTGTTGACCACCACCGGGACCCGGGCCAGCCGCCCCACGACCCGCCCGTACAGGCCCGGCTTGGGGTTGTGGGTGTGGAGGACGTCGAACCGCTCGCGCCGCAGGATGCGCCACAGCTCCCGGGCCGAGCGCACGTCGGCCAGCGGGTTCATGCTCCGGGTCGACGACCCGAGGGCGATGTGGGTGACCCCCTCCTTGACCAGGAACTCGACGTCGCTCCCCGCCGCACTGATCCCGACCGCCTCGCCCTTCCCGTCCGGCAGGTCCCGCACCGCCCGCAACTGCGGCAACAGCAGGAACCGCAGGCTCGACGCCACGGTGGTCAGGTGCGCGACTCGGATGCTCGGGCCGCTGGCCGGAGGGTTGCCGCCCGCCTCGGGTGTCATGACTCCAACACGGCGTCGAGCTGGCCGAGGTCGGTGATCTCGTGGTCGACGTCGTCACCGCTGGCGACCTCGGCGTGCAGGCCGAGCCGGCGCCGCACCCGGACCGTCCGCCAACCGAGCGAGTGGGGGCCGCGGAAGTCCTTGGCCGGGTTGTCGGCGACGTAGACGCAGCCCTTGCCGTCGACGCCCAGCGCCTCCTGGACCACCTCGAAGGCGGCCGGGTCGGGCTTGCCCTTGCCGGGGCCGAGGCTGGCGGTGAAGACCACCGTCTTGGTCCAGTCGTCGAGCCCCAGGGCCTTGGCCTTGGCCTGCTGGCTCGACAGGTGGCCGTCGGTGACGGCGGCCAGCGCCACCTGGTCGTGCCAGCGCTCCAGGCCCTCGCGGGCGTCGGCGGCCAGCGTGATCGACGGCACGTGGGTGCGGTAGCGGGCGACCAGCTCGGTGATGACGGCGTCGTCGCTGCGGGCGCCGCACTCGGTCAGGACGTCGTCGAAGATCGTGTTGCGGGCACCTGCCTCGAACGCCGCCCACGCCCGGGCGCCGAAGTCCTCGACTCCCAGCTCCCGCTGGGCCCACCTCCCGACGGCCTCGAAGCCGGAGCGGACGTAGTCCCGCTCCAGGTACAGGGTGTCGTCGATGTCGAGGACGATGGCGTCCACAGCGAGGCTCACGTTCACTAGCTCCCGGGGTCGGTGACGAAGACAGCGGCGTCGTAGCGCAGCATGACCAACCCGTCCTGCCACCCCTCGAGCGGGGCGGTCCGCGGCAGACCGAGGGCATCCTGCACCAGCGCCAGCGGGAAGTCGGCTCCCGCGGCGTACGACAGTGGGTACCCACCGCCGAACCGTGCGTTCATCTCTATCACGGCGAGCTGACCCGGTTCGTCACCCGCGAAGACCTGCACGTTCAGGGCGCCGTAGGGGCCGGGCAGGGCGGCGCAGAGCTTCTCGGCGAGCTCGATGAGCGCCGGGTCGCGAACGGTGACCGCCTTCGACACCTCGCCGGCCCGCACCTCGAGGCGGCGGCGGGGGATGGCGGCGAGGCAGCGGCCGTCCCGGTCGGCGAGCAGGTCGATGGTGTGCTCGACGCCCGGCGCCAGGGTCTGGACCAGGGCATCGGGCTGGCTGGCAGCCCGCGCCAGCTCGTCGTGGTCCCGAACGATGCCGACCCCGATCGAGGCGCTGCCGAAGCGGGGCTTCACGATCAGCGGGAAGGCCCAGGCGCCCGGGTCGGCCTCGACGTCGGCGAGCGTCCCCTGCTGGACGGTGGGGAAGCCGTTGGCGACCAGCCAGTCGTGGGTCTGCTGCTTGTCGCCGCCGATGGCTGCGACGTCGGGCCTGGAGATGGCGACCGTGGTGCCGATGGCGGCGAACTCGTCGCGGGCCGCGGCGTAGACCGGCAGCTCGGGGTCGAGGGTGGGGATCACCAGGTCGACGCCGTGGGTGCGGCAGATGTCGAGCAGCGCCGGAACGAACTCGGGGGTCGTGCAGCGGGGCACGATGAAGGCCTCGTCGGCGTCCTGGAACGCCGGCGAGTAGGGCGTGATGTCGACGCCCAGCACCCGGCCGCCCTGGTCGCGCACCTTCTCGCGGAACGCCCGCAGCAGCTCCACCCGCCGCCCCGCCGAGGAGATCAGGACGACCGGCTGCTCACGACTCATACAGCAGCACCGGCCGACATGCCCGATCCGGGGAACTCGACGCGGGTGGCGTGGCCCTCCTGGCTGATGCCTTCCCGCTTGAGCACGGTCGTCGCCGTCTTGGCCAGGACCTTCAGGTCGAGGCCGAAGGTCCGGTGGTCGACGTACCAGACGTCCATGTCCAGCTGCTCGTCCCAGGTCAGACCGTTGCGCCCGTTGGCCTGCGCCCACCCGGTGATGCCCGGCCGTACCTCGTGGCGCCGGGCATGCTCCTTCGAGTACCGGGGCAGGTACCGGACCGGCAGCGGCCGGGGACCGACGAGGCCCATCTGGCCCCGCAGGACGTTGACCATGCTGGGCAGCTCGTCGAGGCTGGTCGACCGGAGCAGACGGCCGAAGCTCGTGAGGCGCACCTCGTCGAACTCGGGGCCTTCCTCGCCCGGCTTGGGGTCCAGCATCGTCCGGAACTTCACCAGCTTGAAGTGGTTCTGGCCGCGGCCCGCTCGCTCCTGGCGGAACAGCACCGGCGAGCCGAGCTTGAACCGGACCAGGATCGCCACCAGCGCGATGAAAGGCGCGCCGATGACGAGGATGGAGCCTGCAACGAGAACGTCGAGTATGCGGCTGGGATCGAAAAAGGAAACCCCGCCCGCCCGTGTCGTGTCCGCCACCTGGGGGAGTCTGGCGCATCCGAGCGCGCCACGCCAGAGACGTTCGCGATCTGCAACGTTCCGTGCCCCCGGGGGACAGTGCGTCAGGTCCGCTGACCCAGCAGCTTCCGGTTCTTGACCTGCGCCTTCACGTAGTCACGGTTCATGTAGGCGATGAAGTCGATGGAGATCTCCTTGGGGCAGGCCTCCTCGCACTCCCCGTGGTTCGTGCACGAACCGAAGAACTCCTCCATGGTGTCGACCATCGCCACGACCCTGCTGTAGCGCTCGGGCTGGCCCTGGGGCAGCAGGTTGAGGTGCTGGACCTTGGCCGCGGTGAACAGCTGGGCGGCGTTGTTGGGGCAGGCCGCGACACAGGCGCCGCAGCCGATGCACGCCGCTGCGTCCATGGCCGCGTCGGCCGCCGCCTTGGGGATCAGCGTGATGTTGGCGTCCTGGGCGGCCCCGGTCGGCGCCGTGATGTAACCGCCGGCCTCGATGATGCGGTCGAACGCCTGACGGTCGACCATGAGGTCCCGCAGCACCGGGAAGGCCCGGGCCCGCCACGGCTCGACGACGATCTCGTCGCCGTCCTGGAACTTCCGCATGTGCAGCTGGCAGGTGGCGGTGCCCTTCTGGGGGCCGTGGGCCTGGCCGTTGATCATCATCCCGCAGCTGCCGCAGATGCCCTCGCGGCAGTCGTGCTCGAACGCGATCGGCTCCTCGCCCTTGGCGATGAGGCGCTCGTTGACGATGTCGAGCATCTCCAGGAACGACATGTCGGGGCTGATGTCCCTGGCCTCGTCGACATAGGTGACCATCTGGCCGGGCTGGCCCGGGGCGGGCTGACGCCAGACGTGCAGGGTGATGTCCATCCGTCGCTCCTACTTGTACGACCGCTGGGCCAGGTGCACGTGCTCGAACTCGAGGGGCTCCTGGTGGAGCACCGGCTCCTGGCCCTTCCCCGTCCACTCCCAGGCACCGACGTAGGCGAAGTGCTCGTCGTCGCGGAGGGCCTCGCCCTCCTCGGTCTGGTGCTCCTCGCGGAAGTGGCCGCCGCAGGACTCCTCGCGGTGGAGGGCGTCGCGCACCATCAGCTCGCCGAGCTCGAAGAAGTCGGCGACCCGGCCGGCCTTCTCCAGCGACTGGTTGAGCGAGTTGCCGCCCAGCACCCGCACGTCCTTCCAGAACTCCTCGCGCAGGGCGGGGATGTCGGAGAGGGCCTTCTCCAGGCCGGCCTTGTTGCGGGCCATGCCGCAGTAGTCCCACATGATCTTGCCGAGGTCCCGGTGGAAGTCGTCGACCGAGCGGGTGCCCTTGACCGACAGGAAGCGGGCCACCCGGTCGCCGACGTTGGCCTCGACGTCGACGAACGCCGGGTCGGAGGTCGGGACCGGCTGGGTGCCGAGCAGGCCGGAGAGGTAGTTGGCGAGCGTGTAGCTGGCGACGAAGTAGCCGTCGGCCAGGCCCTGCATCAACGCCGAGGCGCCGAGGCGGTTGGCGCCGTGGTCCGAGAAGTTGGCCTCGCCCAGCACGAACAGGCCGGGCACGTTGGACATGAGGTTGTAGTCCACCCAGAGCCCACCCATGGTGTAGTGGACCGCCGGGTAGATGCGCATCGGGAACCTGTAGGGGTCCTCGTCGGTTATGCGCTCGTACATGTCGAAGAGGTTCCCGTAGCGCTCCCGGATGGTGTCCTCGCCGACCCGGTTGATGGCGCCGGAGAAGTCGAGGTACACGCCGTTCTTGAGCGGCCCCACGCCGCGGCCCTGGTCGACCACGGTCTTGGCGTTGCGGGAGGCCACGTCGCGGGGGACCAGGTTGCCGAACGCCGGGTACTTGCGCTCGAGGTAGTAGTCCCGCTCCTCCTCGGGGATCTGGTCCGGGGATCGCTGGTCGTCGGGGTCCTTGGGCACCCAGATGCGGCCGTCGTTGCGCAGCGACTCGGACATGAGCGTCAGCTTCGACTGGAAGTCGTCCGAGGCCGGGATGCAGGTCGGGTGGATCTGCGTGTAGCAGGGGTTGGCGAACAGCGCCCCCCGCCGGTGCGCCCGCCAGATGGCGGTGCAGTTGGAGAACTTGGCGTTGGTCGAGAGGTAGAAGGCGTTGCCGTAGCCACCGGTGCAGACCACGACGGCGTGGGCCGAGTGCGAGCTCACGTGGCCGGTGATCATGTCCCGGACGGTGATGCCGACGGCGACGCCGTCCTTGACCACGAGGTCGAGCATCTCGGTGCGGGTGTGCAGGGTGACTGTGCCGGCGTGCACCTGGCGGGCCAGGGCCTGGTAGGCGCCGAGCAGCAGCTGCTGGCCGGTCTGGCCCCGGGCGTAGAACGTGCGGGAGACCTGGGCGCCGCCGAAGCTGCGGTTGTCGAGCAGGCCGCCGTATTCCCGGGCGAACGGGACGCCCTGGGCGACGCACTGGTCGATGATGTTCACCGACACCTCGGCCAGCCGGTAGACGTTGGCCTCCCGGCTGCGGAAGTCGCCGCCCTTGACGGTGTCGTAGAAGAGGCGGTGCACCGAGTCGCCGTCGCTCTTGTAGTTCTTGGCGGCGTTGATGCCGCCCTGGGCGGCGATCGAGTGGGCGCGGCGGGGGCTGTCGTGGAGGGTGAAGACCTGGACGTCGTAGCCCTGCTCACCGAGCGTCGCGGCGGCCGAGGCGCCCGCCAGCCCGGTACCGACGATGATGATCTTGAAGCGCCGCCGGTTGTGCGGCGCCACGAGCTTCATGTCGAACTTGTGGTTGGTCCACATGTCCTCGATCGGGGTGTCGGGGACGTGGCCGTTCAGCTCACCGATCATCAGTCGCCCCCCTTGCCGGCGTCGTCGGCGTAGAGCTCGCAGGTCTCGATGGTGTTGCCGCTGACCTTGCAGTCGGGGTTGTCGTCGGCGTCGACCACACCGGTTAGGACCGCGATCGGGAAGCTGAGGTTGCCGACCACGATGATGGCGGCGAAGCCCGTGGCGAAGGCCCGGCGCCACGAGTTCCACTTCGGGTTGTTCAGCCCGAGGCTCTGGAACATGGCCCAGCCACCCCAGTACAGGTGGATGCCGAGGATGATGTTGGCGACGATGTAGATGGCGGCGATGGGCGGCCGCTCGAACGACGCCACCAGGTTGCGGAAGACGTCGCCCCGCTCGAAGTCGGGGTTGATCCAGCCCCACGTCAGGTCGGCGAGGTGGAAGATGACGAACGCCAGGATCGTGACGCCCGTGTAGCGCATCGACCGGCCGGCCAGGTTGGCGGCCTGCCAGTCCCGCTTGGAGACGTACTTGCCGGCGGCCCGGGCCCGGCGGTTCGTCAGGGTGAGGCTGTAGGCGGCGTGGATGTGGAAGACGAACGCCAGGATCAGCCCGATCCGCAGCAGCCACAGGAACACCGTCCGGGGCAGGATCGGTACGAGCAGTTCCCGTAGGAACTCGGCGTAGTGGTTGAACTCCTCGGCCCCCAGGTACAGCTTGAGGTTGCCGAGCATGTGGAAGAAGACAAAGCCCATCAGCCCGATGCCCGTGAGCGCCATCACCCACTTCTTGCCGACAGCCGAGCGGTAGAACTCGACGGGCCAAGGAGCTGGGCGGCGGCTGGGGTGCACCGGGGCGACTGAGGGCCGCTCCATCGTCTGCATCGCTGTGTTCAGCCTCCTGGACGCCGACACCGTGCGTCCGACGGCGAACCTACTCTCCGCAGCCCACCCCTTAGAAAATCGACCCAGCGTGACCCACTCACGCACCACCGCCCCTCGCCCGCTCGCCCGCGGACCCGAGCCGCCGCCAACGCCGAGCCGCCGGAGTCCCCGGCCCACAACAAGGGCCGGGGCGCTCGGTCCGGTCTGAGCTAGGTCCGGCTTGCTGCTTTGGCCTTCGCCTTGCTGGCCGCGGCCGTGGCCTTGATCGGCCCCGCCCGATCGGCGCGGTGCGGTTCGAGGCCGAGGTGCCGGCGCTGTTCGTCGCGGACCTCCCGGACCAGCCTCGTCAGGTGATCGACCTTCGGCTCGAGGCGAGCCGAGACCACGTGGTGCGCCTCCGGGCGATCCTCGACCCGGGCCGTCCGGCCTTCCAGGCCGTCCATGCGATGGTCGAGGGTGTCCACCCTGCGCCGGATCATCTGGACGTCGCCGTCGATGCCGATGAGGCGGTCGTCGATCCGATTGATGTCCTGCCGAAGCTCGGCCGTCGCCTCGAACAGCCGGTCGACGCCGCTGTTGAGCACGACGAGCTGCTCGTCGATGCCGTTCAGCCGCTGGTACACGATGCCGAAGTCCGACTCGACGGATTCGCTGAGCTCGTCGAAGCGCTTGTCCATGGCATCGAAGCGGGCGTCGATGCCGTCGAGCCGGCGATCGATGCCGTCGAGGCGTTGGTCGATGCCGTCGAAGCGTTTGTCCATGGCATCGAGGCGGGCGTCGATGCCGTCGAGGCGGCCGCCGATGGTGTCCAACTTCTCGACGATCGCTTGCTGGTTCTGGTCGAGGTACCGCTGGTTGCTCTCGATCAGCTGGATGATCTTCTGGTTGCTCTCGATCAGCTGGATGATCTTCGTCGTGTCATTGCTCAAGGGAGCCTTCTCCACCGCTCGTTCCTTCAAGGGTCCCCCTGTCGTCGAGCCGACACAGTAGGTCCCTACCGGGCGGTAAGGGAAGGGAATATCATGAAATCCGCGACTCGTAGCGGTTGGTGACGCGTTCGCCGTCGGGGAGCAGGAGCTCGACGTCGAGGGCGAGGGGGCCCGGGGCGTCGGGGACGATCAGCTGCAGGGTGCCGACCCGCTCGCACGAGTCGGCCGGCAGCCCGCCCTGCCAGCGCCAGGCGTGGTCGCCCCCGGCCCACGCCAGCTTGGCCGTCACCTCGGCGTCCTCGACGGCCGACCGCCGGTCGCTGACCACGTGGATGTCGAGCCCCAGCGGCTCGCCCGGGGACACCGACGCCGGCAGCCGGTCGGCCACCACGATCACCGGCCGGCACGCCTCCCGCAGCGCGGCGAACGCCAGCTTCGGCGTCCGATCGTGGTCCAGCACCGACCACGACACACAAGGGAAGGCGTCCGCGAAGCAGAACTGGGCGAACCCGCCGGCGGGTCGGTACTTGAGCCGCCGCAGCGTCTCGATGTGGTGCTTCACCACGGTCGCCTGGTAGCGCTGGGTCGCTGCCTGCCACGACTCGAACGTCGCGTGGGCCGACGGCGGCACCCGCCGGTCGAAGATCGACTTCTGCAACCCGTGCCGCGAGCTCAGCTGCTCCCAGTCCAGATCCGGCCACCGGGACGGCGACATGAACGACGCCCCCTCCCCGGACGGCACCGCCTGGGCGCCGAACTCGGTCACGAACCGGGCCATCCGGGGCAACGTCCGGCAGAAGGCGGGGAACTGGCGCTCCTCGCCCCAGTACCACCCGAAGTAGAGGTGGGCGTCGGTGCCATCGAACCGGGGCGGGTGCGGGACCACGCCCGAGTGGGGGATCACCGGCCGGGTGCTGTCGGCCCGCTGGAGCGCCCGCTTGATCGACCCGTCGAGCACGGTCTTGTTCCATGTCGGCAGCTGCTGCCCGGCGGCGACCCGCCCGCCCATCGACAGCCGGCCGGGGAGGTCGGGCGGCATCTCCGTGTGCTCCAGCGCCACCGGCTCGTTGTGCCCGCACCACAGGGCGATCGACGGGTGGTGCCCCAGCAGGTCGACGGCGGCCCGCGCCTGGCGCACGGCCTGGCGGCGGATGCCCCGGGCGTAGCCCCACTGCAGCGGCATGTCCTGCCACAGCAGCAGCCCGGCGGCGTCGGCGGCGTCGTACAGCTCGGGCCGGGTGATGTGCCCGTGGACGCGCAGCAGGTCGAGCCCCGCATCCACGGCCAACGCCACGTCCCCCGAGAGCTCCTCGGCCGTAGCCGAGCCGAGCGCCATCCGGGTGGGCCCCTGGTTCGAGCCCTTGAGGAACAGCCGCTCGCCGTTTATCGAGCACACCCAGTTGCGCAGCCGGATCGACCGCAGCCCGGTCCGCAGGGTCCGCTGGTCGCTCGGCGTGCCGTTCGCCGAGCCGGCCGCCGCCCCGTCGGTGAGGTGCACCGCGACCCGCACGTCGTGTAGCACGGCGTCGCCGAGCGCTCGGGGCCACCACAACGACGGCCGCTCGATGGTGACCGTCCAGTCGATGGTGTTGTCGCCGGTCGCCAGGGGATGCTCCGCCGAGTGGTCATGGCCTCCGACGGTCGTCGCCACCCGCACGGCGACCGCCGACGCGGCGTCGAGGGTCGCCTGGAACGCCAGCACCGCCCGCTCGGCCGACGCCTCGCGGCACAGCACCCGCAGCCGGGCGATCCGCACGGGCCCGGTCTCGGTGACCCGCACCGGCCGCCAGATCCCGCCCGGGTTCCACGACGGATCGATGCAGTCCCAGTGCTGGAACACCCCGGTCAGGTTGCGCTTGGCCTTCTTGTCGTGCTGCGGCGAGCAGGTGACCTCCACCGCCAGCGTGTGCTCCGACTGCGCCTGCAGGGCGTCGGTGACCTCGAACGTGTGGGGGAAGAAGTACCCCTCGGTGTCGCCGAGGTAGGCGCCGTCGAGCCAGTGGTCGCCCTGGTAGAAGAGCCCGTCGAAGGTCAGCCACGAGCGCCGGCCGGGCGCGGGCGGCGCCGCGTCGAAGCGGCAGCGGTGGAGGAGCGGCCCGTCGCTGGCCTCGAACGCGGGGTAGGCGCGCCAGTGGCTCGGGACCTCGATGGACTCCCAGCCGCTGTCATCGAAGCTCGGTTCGTGATAGGCGCGTCGAAGATCGTCGTCTGCTTCGGCGGCCCGCCAACCGTCGCTCAGAAACATGAGAGACGGAGGCTACCCCCGCACGCCCGAGCGCTACCGGTCGGCGTTCAGTTGGTGCTCGCCCTGCTCGCGAGCGCGACCCACCTGTAGGTTGGGCGCCATGTCTCGGCCTACCACCTTGGGAGCTCTGCGAGAGTCGGGTTGGCGGTCGGTCCCGGTGAAGGACGAGGTGCGGCGCAACGCCGTCGCCCGCATAGCCGCTGGGCAACCGCTGATCTCCGGCGTCGTCGGGTACGACGACACCGTCCTGCCTCAGCTCGAGAACGCGGTGCTCGCCGGCCACGACGTGATCTTCCTCGGCGAGCGGGGCCAGGCGAAGACTCGCATGGTGCGGAGCCTGGTCGAGCTGCTCGACGAGTGGCTGCCCATCGTCGCCGGCAGCGAGATCAACGACGACCCCGAGCACCCGGTCTCCCGCTACGCCCGCGACCTCGTCGCCGAGCAGGGCGACGACACCCCCATCGCCTGGGTCCACCGCGACCAGCGCTTCGGCGAGAAGCTCGCCACCCCCGACACGTCGATCGCCGACCTCATCGGCGAGGTCGACCCCATCAAGGTGGCCGAGGGCCGCTACCTCTCCGACGAGCTCACCATCCACTACGGCCTCGTCCCCCGTACCAACCGCGGCATCTTCGCCATCAACGAGCTGCCCGACCTGGCCGAGCGCATCCAGGTCGGCCTCCTCAACGTGCTGGAGGAGCGCGACGTCCAGGTGCGGGGTTACAAGATCCGGCTCCCGCTCGACGTGTGGCTGGTGGCGTCGGCCAACCCCGAGGACTACACGAACCGGGGCCGCATCATCACCCCGCTGAAGGACCGCTTCGGCAGCCAGGTCCGCACCCACTACCCGCTCGACATCGAGACCGAGGTGGCCATCGCCCGCCAGGAGGCCCGGCCGCTGGAGGTCGAAGGCGTCCGGATCGCGGTGCCCGACTACATGTCCGAGCTGGTGGCGACCCTCACGCACCTGGCCCGGGAGAGCTCGCACGTGAACCAGCGCTCCGGCGTGTCGGTGCGGCTCACCGTGGCCAACCACGAGGTCATGGTGGCCAACGCCGCCCGCCGGGCCCTGCGCCACGACGAGCGCGAGGTCAGCCCCCGGGTCAGCGACCTCGAGGCGCTGGCGGCGTCGACCATGGGCAAGGTCGAGATCGAGACCCTCGAAGACGGCCGCGAGGAGCAGATCGCCGAGCACCTGCTCCGCTCGTCGGTCCTCACCGTCTTCAAGCGCCGGGTACCGCCGGGGTCGCTGCGGGAGGTGGTCGTGGCGTTCGAGGAGGGGGCCACGGTCCAGACCGGCGACGACGTCGCCGCGGCCGACCTGGCCCGCCTGGTCGAGGACGTGCCGTCGCTCCGCGAACCGGTGGCGGCGCTGACCGGCGGCGACGAGAGCCCGGCCGCGTTGGCGAGCGCCGTCGAGCTGGTGCTGGAGGGCCTCCACCTCTCCAAGCGCCTCAACAAGGACACGCTCGCGGGCACGGCGACCTACCGATCCCGCGGCTAACTGTCACAACCTGCCTGTACGTTGGCCCCATGGCGAGGCCGAGGTTCCGATACAGCCGGTGGGACGGCACTCAGGTCGGCTTCGACCTCGACGCCGACACGGTGCTCGAACAGATCACCGACGACCTCCTCTACCACGGCGACCTCCACTCGGCGCTGCGGCGGCTGCTGCAGTCGGGCTTCCAGGACCGCGAGGGCAACTGGGTCCAAGGGCTGCGCGACCTCATGGAGCGGCTGCGGCGCGAGCGCCAGGAGCGGCTCGACCGCTTCGACCTCGGGGGCGTCTACGACGAGATCGCCCGCGAGCTGACCGAGGTCGTCGAGACCGAGCGGGGCGCGCTCGACCGCGACGACGAGCGCCAGTTCCAGCTCGACATGCTGCCGCCCGACCTCGCCGGCATGGTGCGGGAGCTGCAGTCCTACGAGTTCGCCTCGCCCCAGGCGGCCCAGCGCTTCGAGGAGTTGGTCGAGCGGCTCCGCCAGCAGGTGCTCGACTCCTACGTCAACCGCATGACCGGCGCGGTCGAGGGCATGACCCCCGAGGACATGGCCCGGATGAAGGACATGCTCGCCGAGCTCAACCAGATGCTCGAAGCCCGGGCGCAGGGCCAGGAGCCCGACTTCGAGGGCTTCATGGAGCGCTACGGCGACTTCTTCCCCGAGAACCCCCAGAGCCTCGACGAGCTGCTGGAGGTGCTGGCCCGGCGCATGGCGGCCATGCAGGCGATGTTGGCGTCGATGACCCCCGAGCAGCGGGCCCAGATCGACCAGCTGGCGTCGCAGCTGCTCGACGACATGGACCTGCGCTGGCAGGTCGAGCAGCTCGGCTCCCAGCTCCAGGGGATGTTCCCCGAGATGGGATGGGGCCAGCAGTACAACTTCCGGGGCCAGGACCCGCTCGGCCTCGCCCAGGCGGCCTCCACGCTCGAGGAGCTGGGCGACCTCGACCGTCTCGAGCAGCTCCTACGGGGTGTCGCCCAGCCCGGCGCGCTCGCCGAGGTCGACATCGACCGGGCCCGGGAGCTGCTCGGCGACGAGGCGGGCCGCAGCCTCGACGAGCTGGCCCGGCTCACCAAGCTGCTGCAGGACGCCGGTCTCGTCGACCAGCGGGAAGGCCGGCTGGAGCTGACCCCCAAGGGCCTCCGGCGCATCGGCCGCAACGCTCTGCACGACCTGTTCCAGAAGCTGGCCAAGGACCGCCTCGGCCGCCACGACCTGGAGCAGACCGGCGCCGGCCACGAGCGCACCTACGAGACCAAGGCCTACGAGTTCGGCGATCCGTTCAACCTCCACATCGAGCGGACGGTCCGCAACGCCGTCGCCCGCACCGGCGGTGGCACCCCGGTGGCGTTGCTGCCCGACGACTTCGAGGTCGAGCGCACCGAGAACGTGGTCCGGTCGTCGACCGTGCTCATGCTCGACCTGTCGCTGTCGATGCCCATGCGCGACAACTTCCTCGCCGCCAAGAAGGTGGCGATGGCGCTGCACTCGCTGATCTCGATGCAGTTCCCCCGCGACTACCTCGGCATCGTGGGGTTCTCCGAGGTGGCCCGGGAGATCCGGCCGCAGGACCTGCCCGAGGTGTCGTGGGACTTCGTCTACGGCACCAACATGCAGCACGGCTTCCAGATCAGCCGGCGGCTGCTGGCCCGGGAAGGCGGCACCCGGCAGATCATCATGATCACCGACGGCGAGCCGACCGCCCACTTCGAGCCGGGCATGGTCGAGCCGTTCTTCTCGTATCCCCCGGTCCGGGAGACGGTCGACGCCACGCTGCGCGAGGTGGTGCGCTGCACCCGCGACGGCATTCGCATCAACACCTTCATGCTCGACCCGACCGGCCACCTGCGGGCCTTCGTCGAGCAGCTCACCAAGCTCAACCAGGGGCGGGCGTTCTTCACCACCCCCGAGACGTTGGGCGACTACGTGCTCGTCGACTTCATCGAGCAGAAGCGGGAGCTCAGGCGAACGGCCAACCCAGGGCGTCGAGCGCCTCGTTGACCCCGACCTTCACCGTCTGAACCTCAAGGCTCTGGTCGAAGCTCTCGCCTCCATCAGTCGGCGGCGGTGGGTCCGACGTCGTGGTGGTCGGCTCTGTCGTCGTCGTCGGCTCGGTGGTCGTGGTCGGAGGCTCGGTCGTCGTGGTCGGCGGCTCGGTGGTGGTCGGCGGGTTGGTCGTCGTGCCGCCGCCGCCGGGGATCGAGCCGCCGCCGCGGGGGCGGGTCGTCGTCGTGTGGGGTGGCAGCGTGGTCGACGGGCCGGTGCCGCCGCCGGGGGTGGGCGAGAAGCCGGGCAGGAAGACGCCGGTTTGGCCCTTGGCGGCGGTGGTGGGGGTGGCCTCGGGGTCGTTGCCGTTGGGATCGGGGTCCTTCACCGGCACGACCCGGGCCGGCGAGGTGGCCGGGATGGTGGTGGTCGGCCCGGCTTCGGCGGTCTCGTCGAAGGCCCAGGGCGTGTTGTCGCCCGCCTCCTCGCTGCCGCCGGAGGTGTTGATCCACCGCAGGCCGATGACCGCGAGCAGCAACGAGGCGATGACGAAGCCCGCGCCGACGCTGGTGCTGGCGCGCCCACCACCTCCGTGGCCGCGCGCGAAAGAGGTGAACGATGTCGTCCAGTCCCGCACGAGCTCCCGCACGGCCGTCAATCCTAGGACTTTCTGATTCTCCCGGGCCTCGCTCTTGCGTCCAGGCCCCAGGTGCGAGAAGATCACACCCGTGTAATTACAAGTGTGGTATTGGGACACGCTCATTAGAGCACCACGAGCGACAAGCGCAAATCCCCCGTCCCGAGGCCCCACTGTGTGATCGGCACAACGCGTAACCCGTATCAAAGATGAGACGAGCCCAACGGGAAGGGGGCCAGATGAAACTTGCTGTGGCCACAGATCCCGAGGACAGGACATGGCAGGACTACGCGAACTGCCTAGGCGTGGATCCCGATTTGTTCTTCCCCGAAAGGGGAGCTTCGACCCGCGAGGCCAAAGAGGTCTGTCGCGGCTGTGTCGTGAGGGAACACTGCCTCGAATATGCACTGGTCAACGGTGAGAAGTTCGGTATCTGGGGAGGCATGAGCGAGCGCGAGCGACGTCGCATCCGCCGCCAGCGCGCCCTTGCCCGCCGAGTCACCGCCGCTGCTTCGGCCAGCTAAGCCCACCACCACACGCGCTGCCCCCGACCCGCCGGACTTCGCCCCGGCGCCGGGGGCAGTTCGCGTTTTCGGCCCGCTCCGCGCAGGGGCCGTCGGCTCAGAGCCCCTCGCCCCAGCGGGATTCGATGGTGCGGTCGGGGGAGAGGTCGAGTTGGGACCAGCGTTGGGTGGGGGTGCGATCGAGGACGGCCTGGGGGACCAGGCCCACCAGCTCGGCGCGGTCGGGCGCGGCGTGGGCGGCGACCAGGTCCCAGGCCTCGGCCGGGCCGAGAGCCTCGGGGCCGATCAGGTTCATCGACACCTGCACCTCGTCGCCCACCGGCAAGCCCAGCGCCCGCAGGTGCGGGCCCCGCACCGCGGCCGCCACCTTGCGGGCGAGCGTCAGGTCGGGCGCCCGCAGGTAGATGTTCCACGCCACCAGCACCGGCCGCGCCCCGACGGCGACCGCCCCGGCAGTGGGATGGGGCCGGCCCGGCCCGACGTCGGGCACCAGCGAAGTGAACGCCCCCCTGCGCACGTCCGGCAGCGACCGGTCCGGCCCGTAGAGGAACGCCGGCACGCCGAGCTCCTCGGCGATCCAGCCGGCGAAGCCGTCCCGGGCCGTGATCGCGTCCTCCAGCAGGTCGGTGCCGAGGGGCACGAACGGCACCACGTCGACCACGCCGATGCGGGGGTGCGCCCCCTGGTGGGACCGCAGGTCGAGCAGCGAGACGGCCGCCCGGGCGACCGCCTGGGGAGCGGTCTCGCCCCGCAGCGTGAGCACCGTGCGGTTGTGGTGCGGATCCGTGTGGGTGTCGAGGAGGTCGTCGCCGGCCGCCGCCCCGATCTCGGCGATGACCGGGGCCTGGCGCCCCTCGCTGATGTTCACGACGCATTCAAGCGGCATTCACTCATCCACTCTTGCCCGGTCCAACGAAGAAGGGTTAGGCAGTCGCGTCACCAAGGCGTGCCAACTCAGGAAAGGTACAGTTGCATCGTGCCCTCAGGACCGGAATGGATCATCGTCCTCGTCGTCATCCTCGTCTTGTTCGGTGGCGCCAAGCTTCCCTCGCTTGCTCGGTCGCTCGGCCAGGCTCAGAGCGAGTTCAAGAAGGGCCTGCGCGAGGGGTCGAAGGACGACGAGACCGCAAGCGAGACGGGCAAGTCGGCCGCCGCTGAGTGAGTCGCCGACTCTCCCGTGAACCCCATGAAGTAGCGGTCGGTGCTGACCGCTGCGCGCAAAACGACGGCTGACAGTGCAGCCGTCGTTCGTGCGTTTGGTTGATGGTGTGCCTAGTTGCCCAGCGTGGCCAGCTTCGCCAGCCGGCGCCGCTTCAGGATGCGACGCCGCTCTCGCTCAGAACAGCCGCCCCACACGCCATGGTCGATGCGATTCTCCAGGGCGTACTCGAGACAGGGTTGCTTGACCGGGCAGTCGACACAGATCCGCCTCGCAACTTCCACGCCCACGCCGTCGCTGGGGAAGAACCTCTTCGGCGATTCGTGGGCGCAGTTGCCTATGGCCATCCACTCGGTGTCCATCTGTCCTCCGTTACTGAGGGATGTCCTTTCTACGGTTGGCGAGGGCAATCGGTTCCCCTCTTTTCCGAGGATTTTCTCCTGGGCGCCACCGCGGCGTCGCCCGCGTACGGTTCGGGCGCCGAGATCGGGTAACCATGGGACAGATGAGCGCGCCCGACCGCGACCCGTTCGCCTTCTCGCCTCCGTCGGACGCGCCTGCGCCCGACGCGCCTGCGCCCGACGCCCCTGTGCCTGACAGCCCCGCACCCCACGGGCCCGCGTCCGCGCCCGATGCGCCCGACGCACCGGACGCACCCTCGTCGGATCCGTGGCCGTGGGCCGCGCCCGGCGCCCCGGCGAGCCCCAACCGGTCGCCCTGGGTGACGGCTCCGGGCGCCGTCGGCATCGACGGGAACGGCGCCCCGGGATCTCGCAACCGGGGCGGTCGCAGCCGCGGCTGGTTGACGGCGCTCGCCGGGTTCGTGCTCGGCGCCCTGGTCGTGGGGGCCATCGCGGGGGCGATCGTCGCCCGGGACGACGACCCGACCCAGGTCGTCGCCCGCCCCGCGGTCGTGACCCCGGAGGGGGTCATGGACATCCAGAAGATCGTGGACCAGGTCGAGGACTCGGTGGTCACCATCGAGACCAGCGCCAGCACCGCCGGGGGCGTCTTCGAGGGCGCCGGCACCGGGATCGTGCTGTCCAAGGACGGCCTGGTCCTGACCAACGCCCACGTCATCTCGGGAACGAACGACATCAAGGTCCGGCTGTTCGACGGCAGCTCCCACACCGCCGGGCTCATCGGCAGCACCCCCGACGACGACCTGGCGGTCATCAAGATCGACGAGGTCGACGACCTCAAGCCCGCCAAGCTGGGCTCCTCGGAGGTGCTCCAGGTGGGCGAGCCGGTCATCGCCATCGGCAACGCGCTGAACCTGGGCGGCCAGCCGTCGGTGACCCAGGGCATCGTGTCGGCCAAGGATCGCAGCATCAGCGACGACGGCCCGACCGGTGAGCAGGTCAACCTCGACAACCTGATCCAGACCGACGCGGCCATCAACCCCGGCAACTCGGGCGGCCCGCTGGTCGACGCCGCCGGCGAGGTGGTCGGCATCAACACGGCGATCATCGCCGACAGCCAGAACATCGGGTTCGCCATCGCGATCGACCCGGTCAAGGACCTCATCGAGGACCTCCGCAACGGCAAGGGCGACATCACCCCCGACACGGCGTTCCTCGGCGTGCAGACCGTCGACCTGGAGGGGGTCGAGGAGGCGGTGCGCACCCAGCTGGGTATCAAGGCCGACAAGGGCGCCTTCGTGTCCGAGGTGACCCCGGGGAGCGGCGCCGAGAAGGCCGGCATCGAGGACGGCGATGTCATCGTGGCCATCGACGGCGACGAGATCGAGACGTCGACCGAGGTCGCCAACGCGGTCCGCGAGCACGAGCCCGGCGACGAGGTCGAGCTCCGCATCGAGCGCGACGGCAAGGAGCGCACGATCAAGGCCACGCTCGGCCGCCGCGGGAACTAGCCCCTGGTCGCACCGCTGTAGGCTGGCCCGCCTATGTCTGATGCCGAGACGACGACGCCGACCGAAGTCGAGCCGCCGCGGGCGCACGCCCAGGTGGTGTACCTGGGACCGGTGGCGCCGCACTGGGAGGTGCGGTCGTCGTTCGGCGATCGGAAGGTCATCGACGACTTCCGGTCCCGGGTCATGGCCCGGTTGGTCCTGCTGCCGCCTCACGACCCGCAGTTCCGCCGCAACCGCGAGCGGGTCGTCCGCGACGCCGAGCGGGAGAACATCCTCCTCGAGTGGGACCTCGGCTACGAAGAGGACGGCAACTAGGACGGAACCGGGTCGCGATCCGACCCGATTTCGTGTCTTCGTAACCGAGCGGCCATCGGGCCGTCGGGGGCGCGCCGGTATCTTGTCCGGGTGATAGACCCGGATCCTGATGCTCAACGTGGGGTAGCGCGTCAGTTCAACCGGGAGCTGTCGTGGCTCGACTTCAACGAGCGGGTGCTCGCCCTCGCCGACGATCCCGAGGTCCCCATCCTCGAGCGGGCCAAGTTCCTCGCCATCTTCAGCCAGAACCTCGACGAGTTCTTCCAGGTGCGGGTCGCCGGCCTGAAGGACCAGCTGGCGGCGGGCATCAGCGCCGTCAGCTCCGACGGCCGCACCGCGGCTCAGCAGCTGACGGAGATCCGGGACCGCCTCGACGTGGTCCTGCCCCGCATGGAGGGGATCTTCCTCGATCAGGTCGCGCCGGCCCTGGCCGAGGCCGGCATCGTGTTCTCGTCGTGGTCCGAGCTGGACGAGGACGACGAGAAGTTCCTGGTCGAGACTTTCGAGCAGCGCATCTTCCCCGTCCTGACCCCGCTGGCCGTCGACCCCGGCC
>Ga0075420_100000411_pt1 | contig 33514 bp, 34 predicted proteins | sample SoiMetdeltSBSDD4_FD_75296 | JGI IMG/M metagenome (GOLD analysis project Ga0075420, IMG submission 75296) | Bulk soil microbial communities from a Populus tree surrounding site in Tennessee, USA - Soil MetaG P. deltoides SBSDD4 | ecosystem: Environmental > Terrestrial > Soil > Tree plantation...
TTCATGGGCAGGCCGCTGCCGGGCGCGTTGTTCACGCGGTGCAGCTCGAACGCCGTCGTGGTGAACGGCCGCCCGCCCTCGATCAGGGCCAGCTTCGCCGTGGTGCCGCCCATGTCGAACGCGATCAGGTCGCGATGGCCGGCCAGCTCGCCGTAGACGCCGGCCATCAGCGCGCCGGCGGCGGGCCCGGATTCGATCATCCGCACCGGGTAGCGCTCCATGGCTTCGGCGGTGGCCACGCCGCCCGAGGACTGCATGACGAAGAGGCGGCCGCGATAGCCCCGCTCGGCCAGCGCCGCCCGCAGGCCGTTCAGGTACGCACGGATCGCCGTCATCACGTACGCGTTCACGACGGTGGTCGAGGTGCGCTCGTACTCGCGGAAGGTCGGCGAGACCTCGTGCGAGAGCGTCACGGTGACGTGCGGCGCCTCCTCGGCGACCAGCGCGGCCAGCCGCTTCTCGTGGGCGGGGTTCAGGTAGGCGTGCAGCAGGCAGATCGCCAGCGTCGTCACGCCGCGCGCCGCCAGGGCCCGGATGGCGCGGCGGGCGTCGGCCTCGTCGAGCGGCGTGCGCACCGACCCGTCGGCCAGCACGCGCTCGGTGACCTCGCCGATGAAGCGGCGCGCGACCAGCGGCGCGGGCTTCTCGATCTGCAGGTCGTAGACCTGGTAGCGCTTCTCGCGGCCGATGATGAGCACGTCGCGGAAGCCGCGGGTCGTGAGGAGGCCGACGCCCTGGGCCTTGCGCTCGATGACGACGTTGGAGCCGAGGGTGGTGCCGTGGACCGCCTGGCCGAGGTCCGTCCACGCCACGCCGGCCCGGCCGATCAGCTCGTCGAGCCCGGCCAGGCACGCGGCCGAGGGGTCCGGATAGGTGGTGAGCCGCTTGCCGGTCATCAGCTCCCCGGAGGGCGCCTGGAGGACGAAGTCGGTAAAGGTACCCCCGACGTCGAACCCCACGCGAAACGTCACCCGGTCAGCTCCGGCGCTCGGAGCGGGACAGGGCGACGCGGTAGGGATAGCGACGGCCCGCCTGGTACGTGATCGCGTACTCGACCGGCTCGCCGCTCGCGGCGAAGAAGATGCGATGGAATAGCAGGAGCGGCGTGCGAGGCCTTACCTGTAGCGTCTCCGCGACCGCCCGCGGCGCCAGCGCGGCGTCGACCGTCTGCTCCATGAACTTGATCGGCATGTTGAGCTGGCGCTCGATGGCGCCGATCAGCGACGTCTTCGACAGGTCCTCGTCGGAGAGCGCCTGGCCGATCGACAGCGGCAGCCAGGCCGTGCCGTGCTGGAACGGTCCGCCCTCGGCGTGCCGGATACCGCAGATGCGATAGCCGTTCGAGCCCGGTGGCAGGTGCAGCGCCTGGGCGATGTTGGCCGGCACCGGCGCCAGCTCGCGCACGAGGAGCTTGAACCAGTTCTCGTCGCCGAGGGCCATGATGTCGTCGATCGAGCCGATCACGCGGAGGCGGCGGTCGTTGCCCGCGGCGGCGGTGGCGAAGGTGCCGCGGCCGGCGTGGCGGTAGAGCCGGCCCTCCTGCACGAGGACGTCGAGGGCCTGGCGGATGGTGGGCCGGCTGACGCGGAACTTGGCGCAAAGCTCGTGCTCGGAGGGGATGCGCTCGCCGTCGCTGCGCAGGTCGCGACGGATCATGTCGGCGATCTGGAGGTACCGCGGAATCCCGGGCCGGAAGTTCACTGGTGAGGGGCCTCCCCGCTGTCAGGATGTCAGGACATCTAACACCCAGGACGCCCCGGGGTCAAACGGCCGAGGCGGAGGCGAGCAGGTCGCGGGCGATGACGACGCGCTGGATCTGGTTCGTGCCCTCGTAGATCTGGGTGATCTTGGCGTCGCGCATGAAGCGCTCGACCGGGTACTCCCGGGTGTAGCCGTAGCCGCCGAACACCTGCACGGCGTCGGTGGTTACCCGCATCGCCGCGTCGGCGGCGAAGCACTTCGCCATCGACGACTCCAGCGAGGTGCCGGTGGCGCCGCGATCCACGAGCGCGGCGGCGTGGTGCACGAGCAGCCGGGCGGCGTGCGTCTGCATCGCCATGTCGGCGAGCATGAACTGGATGCCCTGGAAGTCAGCGATGGGCCGGTCGAACTGGCGGCGCTCCCGCGCGTAGGCCGTGGCGGCGTCGAGCGCGGCCTGGGCGATGCCGACGGCCTGCGCGCCGACCGCGGGGCGCGAGCGATCGAGGGCGCCGAGGGCCACCCGGAAGCCCTCCCCCTCGCCGCCCAGGCGGTTCTCGACCGGCACCTCGCAGTCGCTCAGGTGCAGCGCCACCGTCGGGGAGCCGCGGATGCCCATCTTCCGCTCGAGCTTGCCGAGCGCGAAGCCGGGGAAGGTCGGCTCGACGAGGAACGCGGTGACGCCCTTGTGGCCGCGGCCGCGGTCGACGGTGGCGAAGAGCGTGATCACGCCGGCCTGGCTGCCGTTGGTGACCCACATCTTGGTGCCGTTGAGGAGGTAGCGGTCCCCCTTGCGCACCGCCGTCGTCGTCATGGCGGCGGCGTCGGAGCCGGCGCCCGGCTCCGAGATCGACAGCGCCGTCGTGATCTCGCCGGCGGCGAGCCGCGGCAGGTACCGCCGCTTCTGGTCGTCGGTGCCGTGCGAGACGAGCGGGTACCCGGCGGCGTACTGCACGAGGTAGATGACCGCGGTGGACGCGCACGCCCACGCGATCTCCTCGACGGCGAGGCAGAACGCCAGCGCGCCGAGGCCGGCGCCGCCGTACGCCTCCGGCACGTAGAGGCCCATCAACCCGGCCCGGCCGAGGTGGCTCAGGGACTCGGCGGGGTAGAGCTCGGCCTCGTCCACCTCGGCCGCGAGCGGCGCGATGCGCTCGCGCGCGAGCGTGCGCGCGAGGTCGCGCGTCTGCCGCTCGTCGTCGCTCAGCCAGAATCCGTCACGCATCGTCGGAATTATCCTCCCTCTTGACGCTCGCTCAAAGCGTGCCGCATGATCGCCCTCGCGCCGGAGCCGACGACGCCTCCACCCGTATCGATTCGACGGTCGAAAGGAGGCTGTATGCCCACGCTGAGGACGAAGAAGCGCCTCGCCGCCACCCTCACCGCACTCGCCCTGGTGCTCGCCGCCGGGCTCTACGCCGTCGCCCAGCAGGCGTACCAGCTGACACCGCTGGAGGAGGCCAAGCGCGATCGCGCCGTCTCCGTCGGCGGGGGCACGGTCCACGTGCTGCCCGCCACCCTGGCGACGACGCAGTGGGGCTGGCTCGATCCGGCAGAGCCGCCGAAGCTGACGATCGCCTCCGGCGACACCGTCGCCGTGGAGACGATGATGCACGCGCACAACGCGATCCAGCCCGGCTCGACGATGGACGACCTCGTCAAGCTGCGCCTGGCGAATCCGGGCGGCGGACCGCACTCGGTCACCGGACCCATCTACGTCAACGGCGCCGAGCCGGGCGACACGCTCGAGATCCGCATCAAGAAGATCGTGCCGAAGGCGTTCGGCACCAACTTCCACCTCCCGGGGAGCCAGTTCCCCACGGTCGGCCAGCTGGCGCCGGAGTTCCCCACCGGGTTCGTGCGCTACTTCTACCTGGACTGGGAGAAGCGGCAGGCGGAGTTCAAGCCGGGTGTCGTGATCGATCTGCAGCCCTTCCCCGGCACGATCGCGGTGGGTCCGGATCCCAACGAGCCGAAGGAGAAGGCTGGCCCCCCGATCAAGGACGCCAGGGGCCGCACGAGCACGCTGCGTCCGTGGAAGAACGGCTCCAACATGGACCTCAACGAGCTGCAGGAGGGGTCCACACTCTACCTGCCGGTCTTCCACAAGGGGGCCCTGATCTGGACGGGCGACTCGCACTGCCGCCAGGGCAACGGCGAGGTGAACCTCACCGCGCTCGAGTGCGCCTACCGGGAGATCGTGCTCCAGCCGGTCGTGCGCAAGGACATGAAGCTGGAGTGGCCGCGCGCCGAGACGGCGACCCACTGGATCATGATGGGCTTCGACGAGGACTTGAACGAGGCGATGAAGATCGCCGTGCGGGAGACGGTGAGCTTCTTGGCCGCTCAGAAGATGGTGCCGATGAGCCGCGACGAGGCCTACGCGCTGACGTCGATGGTGGGCGATTGCCGCGTGACCCAGGTCGTGGACATCCGCAAGGGCGTGCACTGCATGGTCCCCAAGTCGATCTTCACCAAGAAGTAGCCGGGTGATCGGCGCGCGCGCCGCGGTCGCGCTCGCGCTGGTGCTGGCCGCCGGCCGGGCCGACGGGGCCGGCGGTCCGCTCGCGATCGTCACGACGACCACCGACCTCAAGGCCCTGGTGGAGGTCGTCGGCGGCGAGGCGGTCGTCGTCGAGAGCCTCGCCCCGCCGCGGCACGACCCCCACGGTGTCGAGGTGAAGCCGGGGCAGATCACCCGGCTGCGCGGCGCCGCCCTGCTCGTACGCGTGGGGCTCGATCACGAGCCGTGGCTGCGCAGGGTGCTCGACACCGTCGGCGACCCCGAGCTCGCGGCGGGCGGGCGCCGCGACCTCGACCTCTCGCGTGGCGTCGCGCTGCTGCAGACGGAGACGCCGCGGCTGCGCGTCGACCGGGCGACGCCGCACGTGCACGCCTTCGGCAACACCCACTACTGGCTCGATCCCGAGAACACCCGGCCGATGACGGCCGCCATCGCAGCCGCGCTGGGGCGGCTGGCCCCCGAGCAGCGGCCGGGCTTCGAGGACCGGCGCCGCCGCTTCCTCGAGCAGCTCGACGCGAGGCTGGTGCGCTGGCGGCGCGCGCTCGCTCCCCACGGTGGCGCGCGGCTGGTCGCCGTCCACGACACGTGGCCGTACTTCGCGGCGCGGTTCGGTCTCGTGGTGGTGGCCACCGTCGAGGCCACACCCGGCGTGCCGCCCTCGCCCGCGGCCCTCGGCCTGCTCGTGGAGCGGATGCGCGCAAGCGGCGTCCGCGTCCTCGTGACCGAGCCATACACGAGCGCGACCCTGGCCCGCCGGATCGCCGAGCAGAGCGGCGCCCGCGCGGTGACCCTGGTCCCCTCGGTCGGCGCCGAGCGCGGCGTCGACGACTACCTGGCGCTGGTGGACGTCAACGTGGCGCGCCTGGCCGAGGCGCTCGAGGCCCCGCGGTGATCGAGCTGCTCGCGCTGCCGTTCCTGGCCTGCCTCGTGCTGACGGGCATCCACGCCTACCTGGGCCTGCACGTGCTGGCCCGCGGCGTGATCTTCGTGGACCTGGCCCTCGCCCAGGTGGCCGCGCTGGGACTCACCGTCGCGCTGCTGGCGGGCCACCCGCCCGCCAGTCCGGCCGCGTACTGGTACGCGCTCGCCTTCGCGGTCGGCGGCGGCCTCCTGTTCGCGGCGACCCGTGTGCGGCGCGCGCCGATCCCGCAGGAGGCGATCATCGGCATCGTGTACGCGGTCTCGACCGCCCTGACCGTGCTCGTCGCCGACCGCGTCCCGCAGGGCGCGGAGCACATCAAGCAGCTGCTGGTCGGCTCGATCCTGACCGTCAGCGGGGCCGACGTCGCGGCGCTGGCCGGCCTCTACGCCGCCGTGGGGCTCGTGCACTGGCTGGCGCGTCGGCCGCTGCTGGCCCTCTCGCTGGCGCCCGGGCCCGGGGCGGGCGCGCGCGTGGCCGGCTGGGACGCGCTCTTCTACGCCTCGTTCGCGCTCGTCGTGACCAGCTCGGTGCGCCTCGCCGGGGTGCTGCTCGTGTTCACGTTCCTCGTCGTGCCGGCGGCCATCGCGGCGCTGGTGGCGCGCGGGGTCGGCGCCCGGCTGGCGGTCGGCTGGGTCGCGGGCGGTGCCGTCAGCGCGGCCGGCCTGATCGCCTCGTATCGCTGGGACCAGCCGACCGGGGCCACCGTCGTGGCGGCGTTCGGCGCGGCACTCGCGGCGACGGCGGCGGCCCGCGGTGGTCGCGCGACGGTCCTCGCGGTGCGGGAGCGCGGCGTCGTCGCGCTGGCGCCGGTCGCGATGGTGGTGGCCACGCTGGTCGCGGTGGCCGGGCTCTTGCTGGCCGTGTTCCCAGCGATGGATCACCCGTGGCTCGACGCCATCGAGGGGACGGTGCCGTCGGTGCAGGACGCGTTCCTGACCGCGGGCGAGCGCGCGGTGCGACGCGAGAGCGCGGAGGCGACGGTCCGGGGCGAGGCGGAGCTGCGCCGGCTTCGCGCCCTGCAGCAGGACGTCGACTGGGGGGCGCGGACGCTCGACGAGGGCCAGCGCGAGCGCCTGCGGCAATTCCACGCCGGTCGCGCCGAGCTCGCGGCCGGCGACCGCCTGGTGCTCGGGACGCTGCGCGCCCGAGCGCGCGCGCGCCAGCGCTACTGGTTCGGCCTGCCGCTGATCGCCGTCGGCGCGCTCGGCGCGCTGGCGCTGGACCGGGCGCGCCGCACGACCGCGAGGGCGGGCCGATGACCGTGCGACCGCTGACGCCGAGCCGTTGGCCCGACCTCGTGCGGCTGTTCGGAGCCAACGGCGCGTGCGCGGGATGCTGGTGCATGTGGCCCCGCCACACCGCCGCGGAGTTCCGCCGCGGCAAGGGCGCGGGCAACCGGCGGGCGTTCCGGCGCGTGGTGACGGCGGGGCCGCCGCCCGGCGTGCTCGGCTACGTGGACGGCGTGCCGGCCGGCTGGTGCGCGGTGGCGCCGCGGGATGCGTACCCGCGTCTGGACCGCTCGAAGGTCATGGCGCGCGTCGACGACGAGGCCGTGTGGTCGGTGTCGTGCTTCTTCGTCGGAAGGGGCTTCCGTCGCCGAGGCCTCTCCCGTCCGCTGCTGGAGGGCGCGCTGGCGCTCGCCCGCCGGCACGGCGCCCGCGTCGTCGAGGCCTACCCCAACGACCTCGACGCGCGCGCCGCCGACGTGTTCGTGTGGATGGGACTGGCCGAGACGTTCCGGGCCGCGGGCTTCGAGGAGGTCGCGCGCCGCGCGCCGACGCGGCCGATCATGCGGCGGCGGCTCCGGGCCTGACTACTTCGTGTCGTACCGGTAGAAGCCGCGGCCGGTCTTGCGGCCGAGGTGCCCGGCCATGACCATGCGCTTGAGGAGCGGGGGCGGCGCGTAACGCGGCTCGCGGAACTCCTCGAACATCACCTCGGCCACGTACATCGTGGTGTCGAGCCCGACGAGGTCGAGCAGCGTGAACGGCCCCATCGGGTAGCCGCAGCCGAGCTTCATCGCCTGATCGATGTCCTCCAGCGACGCCAGCCCGCCCTCGTAGACGCGGATGGCGTCGAGCAGGTACGGCACGAGCAGGCGGTTGACGATGAACGCCGTGGCGTCCTTCGCCTGCACCGGCACCTTGCCGACCGAGCGCACGAACTCCATCGCCGTGGTGACCGCGGCCTCGTCGGTGAGGATCGTGCGGACGACCTCGACGAGCTTCATCAGCGGGACGGGGTTGAAGAAGTGCATCCCGAGCACCTGCCCGGGGCGCTTCGTGGCGGCCGCCATCGCGGTGACGTTGCACGACGACGTGTTGCTGGCGAGCAGCGCGTGGGGCGGGCAGATACGATCGAGCTTCGCGAAGGTCTCGTTCTTGAGCGCCTGGTTCTCGGTCATCGCCTCGATCACCAGATCGCAGGCCTTCAGGTCCTCCAGACGTGGCGTGCCCGCGATGCGCCCGAGCGTCTCGTCCTTGGCGCGGACGTCGAGCTTGCCGCGGGCCGCGAGCCCCTCGAGCGTCTCGCGTAGGCGGCCCAGACCGCGCGCGACCAGCTCGTCGTTGGCTTCGACGAACAGCACGGAGTAGCCCGCCTGGGCCGTGACCTGGACGATTCCCGAGCCCATGAGCCCGCAGCCGATGACACCGACGTTCTTGATGGCCATACGAGGACTTCCTGCGGTCCGGTCAGCGACGACGGCCGGGGCGCGGTGGCGGCTCGAAGAACTCCCCGCCGGGCGGACAGTCGTGCCGGATGATGACGGTCGTGTTGCCGTAGCGGATGCTGCCGTCGGGCTGCACCACCGGCTCGAGCTTCGGCCGCGCGGGCGGCGGCCCGTCCTGACGCAGCGCCTCGTCGAAGGCCCGCTCGCGGGCCGGCGCGCCGGGCTTCGTCATCTCGAGGATGATCGAGCCGTTCACCGGGGTCTTCGCCTCGTCGTGGGCGGCGGCCACGGCCGGCAAGCCGAGCCCGAGCACGAGCGATCCGACGACCGATCTCCACATAGCGCCTGGGTCCTTCTCCTAGTCGTACACGATCAGCGAATGCAGCGGGTAGTTCTTGAGTTTCTCACGGCCCTTGAGGAAGGCCAACTCGATCATGAACGCGACGCCGACCACCTGGCCCCCCAGCTGCTCGACGAGACGCAGCGTGGCGGCCATGGTGCCGCCGGTGGCGAGCAGGTCGTCGACCGCCAGCACGCGCTGACCCGGGGCGATCGCGTCCTCGTGCATGGCCAGCGCGTCGCGCCCGTACTCGAGCTCGTACTCCACCTCGATGGTCTTGGCCGGCAGCTTGCCGAGCTTCCGCACCGGCACGAACCCCGCCCGGAGCTGGTGCGCGATGGCCCCGCCGAAGATGAAGCCGCGCGACTCGACGCCGACCACGACGTCGACCCGCTCGCCCTGGTACCGGCTCGCCAGCGAGTCCACGGCGTAGCGCCAGGCCGGGCCGTCCTTGAGCAGGGTCGTGATGTCCTTGAAGAGGATGCCCTCGGTCGGGAAATCCTTGATGTCCCGGATCTTCGCGCGCAGCGCGGCCTCGTCCATGGCCCGCATACTAGATGATCCCTCTCGGGCCGCGCAACCGGCGCGGTCCGTCACTGCAGGCCGGCGACGGCCTCGGGCAAGGTCGCGAGGCTCGGCACGACCGCGTCGGGACGCTGGGCGCCCAGGGCCTTGAGTGAGGCGGTGGTCACCTGGATCGCCCGGAGTCCAGCCTGCCGGGCCCCGGCCACGTCGAGGACGGGATCGTCGCCGACGTGGACGGCCGCCGAGGGGTCCACCTGGATCGCCCGCAGCGTGAGCGCGAAGATCTCGGGGTCGGGCTTGCGGATGCCGATCTCGTCCGAGAACGTCGTGTGCGCGAAGCAGTCGAGCAGGCCGAAGCGGTCCAGGACCCGGCGCAGCGTCGCCCCCGGCGTGCGCATCGTGTTGGAGACGAGCGCCAGGATCAACCCCTCCGCGCGCAGCCGCAGCAGCGCCGGCCGGGCGCCCTCGTCGACCGTGGGGGGTACCAGCAGCGCCGGACCGGCGTAGGCGTCGACCAGCGCCGCCATCGCCTCGGGCGGCACCCGCGCCGGCAGGCCGGAGTCGACCGCCGCCAGGATCGCGCGGACGTGCTCCGCCACGGGGACGTCCTTGTTCTTCGACCAGAGGCGGCTCAGGAAGGTGGCCGAGTGCTCGTACGCGCGGTCGAGCGCGACGGCCGTCACCTTGACGCCGAGCCCGGTGAGGATCCGCTCGAAGTCGGCCATGCGCCGGCGCTTATAGCGGTTGTCACTGCCCGGAGGATCGAGGAGGAGCGTCCCCCAGAAGTCGACCGTGACCGCGCGGATCCTCAGCGCGGCTCCCCGAAGCGCGGCGGTCGCTTCTCCAGGAACGCCGTGGCCCCCTCGCGGGGCTCCCCGGTGGCGTACGCGGCCGCAAACGCGGCGATCCCCGCCCGGACCGCGCTCGTCAGGTCGGTCTCCCGCCAGCGCACGATGAGCTGCTTCTGCAGGCGCACGGCGCCGGGCGCGCAGGCGGTGATCGCCTCGACGACGGCGTCGACCGCCGCGTCGAGGTCGGCCCGGGCCACGACGCGGTTGACCAGCCCCCACGCCAGCGCCCGCTCGGCGTCGATCGTCTGACCGGTCAGCAGGAGCTCGGCTGCGCGCGCCGGCCCCACGAGCGGCGGCAGCAGCGCGGCCTGGATCACCGACGGCACGCCCACGCGCACCTCGGGCAGCCCGAACGTCGCCTCGGCCGCGGCCACGCGCAGGTCGCACGCGATCGCCAGCTCGAAGCCCGCGCCGAGTGCGTGGCCGTTGACCGCCGCCACGACGGGGAACGGCGCCCGGTGCACGACGTCGATGGCGTCGTGCAGCGAGGTGATGAGCGCGGTCGCGCCGGCGGCGTCGAGATCGCGCAGCACGTGCACGTTCATGCCTCCGGTGAAGGCGCGACCGGCGCCGGTGAGCACGACGACGCGCACGGTGGCGTCGGCGGCGAGCGTCTCGAACGTGGTGCGCAGGGCGGCGATCAGGCCCGGCTCGAAGAGGTTGAGGGGCGGACGGTCGAGCGTGCACCGCACCACGCCGCCGCGCCGCTCGACGCGGATGGCGGCCTCGGCCATCAGTACCGACGCATCCCCGGGTCGATGGCGCGCGCCCACAGGTCGAGGCCGCCGGAGAGGTTCCGGACGTCCTTGAAGCCCAGCGAGCGCAGGTACTCGGCGACGGCGGCGCTCCGCACGCCCTGATGGCAGTACACGACGATCGAGTCGTCGGGGCTCAACTCCTCGGTGCGGAGCTCGATCTCCTCGATGGGAATGTGGACGGCGTTGGGCAGACGGCAGAGCTTCGTCTCCCAGTCCTGCCGCACGTCCAGGAGCAGCGGCGGCTCGCCGCGGTCGAGCCGGGCCTTGAGGTCCTGCGGGCTGATCTCGCTCATCAGCGCGGCGCCGGGCGGCCGACCAGGAACTCGGCGAGCCAGCCGTTCACGGCCCGCGGGTGCTCGAGGTGGGGAAAGTGCCCGCAGTCGTCGACCCAGCGCAGCGCGGCGCGGGGGAAGCCGGACGCCGCCTCGGTGGCGTGACTCGGCGCGACGGCGGGGTCCTGGCGGCCGTGCACGAACAGCGTCGGCAGGTCAAGCGTCGTGATCGCGCGCCGATAGTCCGCCCGATGATCGACGAACTCCGTGCGGATGTGCCGCGCGGTCGACAGCCACGCCGCCCGCGCCTCGGTCCCGGTCCGGACCGCGTAGTCGTGCTCGATCAGGAAGTCGACCTCGCTGGCGCGCGGCACGTGGAAGCAGCGGGCGATGGCGGCCTTGTAGACCGACGGACGCGCGCACCAGCCGAGCACCTCGCCGACGAGCGGCAGCGCGATGAGCCGGTAGGCCCCCGACATGCGGAAGGTGAAGCCCGGGACGAGCGCCGCGACCAGCGCCACCCGCTCCACGCGCGAGGGATGCGTGAGCGCGTACGTCACCGCCACCGACCCGCCCAGGGAGTGACCGACCACCGAGGCCTGCGCCACGCCGACCGCGTCGAGGAAGCCGTGGAGGGCGCGGGCGAAGTAGCCGAGACGGTAGGCCGTGCTCGGCTTGGCCGAGCGGCCGAACCCGGGGAGATCGAGCGCGAACACGGTGGCCCGAGGGGCGAGGGCGTCGATCGTGTGCCGCCAGGACTGGGCGAACCCACCGAGGCCGTGCAGGAGGACGACCGCGGGACCACGCCCGGCGACCACGTAGTGGAGGGTGAGACCGTCGACCTCGCCGCCGCGCAGCGTGATATCCGGCATGGGAACCGGATTTTACCAGACGTCGGTATCGGCCAGCTGGCTCAGTGCCTCCCGGAAGGGGTAGATGCTGAACACACCGCCCGTGTGGATGAAGCAGACGCGGCGGCCGAGGCTGCCCGGCGCGCGCTGCAGATGATCGAGCAGACCGCCGAAGGCCTTGGCGGTGTAGACGGGATCGAGCACGATCCCCTCCCGCCGCGCCACGCGCAGGACCATCGCGAGGTCCTCGCGCGCGACCTCGGCCCGCCCCGCGCCCTGGTACCCGTCGAGGATCGGGATCTCGTGGGGGACGTGGATGGCGAGGCTCCAGCGACTGCGGGCCTGCTCGATGACGTCGGTCACATAGGCGCGAACGCGCTCGGCCTCCCACGCGATCGGCACGCTGACGATCTCGGCCTTCAGGCCGGCGAGCTGCTTGGCCATCAGCAGCCCGGCCTGGCTGCCGCCGCTGAACGCGGTGATCGCGATCGTGTCGAAGTCGGGCGCACCGTGGCGCACCTGCTGCGCGATCTCCTGCCCGCACGCGAAGTAGCCGAGCGCACCGACGACGGTGGCGCCGCTCTCGGGGATGACGTAGGGCGTGCGTCCGGCCGCGCGGGCGCGACCGGCCATGTCCTGCATGACCTGGTCGACCTTCGCCCACTCCTCCTCGTCGCAGTAGCGCACCTCGGCGCCGAGCAACCGGTCGAGCAGCAGGTTGCCGTCGTACGTCGCCGGCGGCGCCCCCCTGAGGACCAGCATCGCCTTGAGGCCGAGGCGGGCGGCCACCGCAGAGACCGCCCGACAGCAGTTCGACTGCAGCGTGCCGCACGTGATCAGCGTGTCGGCCCGCTGGGCGAGCGCCTCGCCCACCAGGAACTCCAGCTTGCGGATCTTGTTGCCGGTCTCCAGCAGGCCGGTGAGGTCGTCGCGCTTGACCCACAGCTCGAGGCCCAGCTCGGCGGAGAGACGCTCGAGCTTGAGCAGCGGCGTGGGGGCGTAGGCGAGCTCGACTCTCGGGATCGGCGGCGCCACCGTGGCCATGAGCCACTATCTCAATTGAAGAGGTCGCGCGGCAAGGGTTCCTCCGGTCCGCGCTGGCCGAGCAGCGTCCTGAGGGCGAGGGCGTTGCGGACGGGGTAGTCGCGATTGTTGTTGTTGAAGGAGACGAACACCTCCTCGCTCTCCTGGGCCAGCCCCCCGATCTCCGGCACCAGGGCGGCCAGCTCCGCGTCGCTGTAGAGGTAGTCGTACTTCTCGCGCACCGCCGGCTCCTCCCCGCGGAGCTGGCGCAGGAACCCCTCGGCGTTGCGTCCGTGCAGGCGCAGCACGGCCGTCGGGGCCGTCACCGCCGTCACGTGGGGCATGGTGCCGGCCACGGCGGGGGCGTCGACGATCACGTGGGCGAGCCGGGCCCCGCGCAGCGCGCGCAGCGTCTCGTCGGCGTGGTCGGGGAACCAGGACCGGTGGCGGAACTCGACGGCTACCGTCCAGCCCGGCAGCCGCTCGGACAGCGACCCCAGGTAGTCCAGGCGGCGGGGCTCGAAGTGCACCCACGGCGCGAACTGGAAGAGCACGTAGCCGAGCTTCCCGGATTCCTCCAACGGCCGCAGCGCGGCCCGGAACAGGCGGAACGCGGCGTCGAGCCCGGCCGCCGGCACCTCGTCGGCCAGGATCTCGCCCCGCGGGTTGTGACGAGGCCGGGCGGGCAGCACGGCCTGCACGTCGGCCGGGACCGTCTGTGCACGGACGTGGTGGCCGGTCATCAGACTCCACGCCTTGACGTGGAAGACGAAGTCCGCCGGCGTGCGCTCGACCCAGCGCCGGACGGTGAGGATATCGGGAATCGCGTAGTAGGACGCGTTGACCTCGACCACATCGAAGGCGCGGGCGTAGAAGCGCAGGCGCGCCTCCGCGCTCATCGACTTCTTGGGATAGAACGCGCCCGACTCGATGAGGGCCGGGTCGGCCCAGGAACAGATGCCCACCCGGACGCGACCACCGCTCACACGATCTTCTCGTACACCCCCGGTGGGATGACGCGGTACACGTGGATGGGCTGCGAGACGTTCTTGAACGTCCGCTCGCCCAGGCTCTCCAGCACGAACTGGGCCTTGATGCGATCGGCCGTGGTCGGCCCGACGATGATCTCGCCGCCCTGGGCGGACCCGGCGAAGCGCGCGGCGACGTTGGTCGTGGGACCGGTGGCGGTGAACGTCCACCGCTGGCTCGCCCCGCCGCCGATCTTGGTGGCGCCGACCAGCGCCTCGCCGCTGTTGATGCCCATGTGCAGCGCTACCGGCGGGAACACGCCGCCGTAGTCCTCGTTGAGCTGCTCGGTGCGCTGCCGGATCGCGAAGGCGGCGCGGGTAGCATTGAGCGCGTGGTCGGCCGCGGTGGGCTGGGCCTGGAAGATCACCATGAGGCCGTCACCGGCCGTCTCGTTGATGTCGCCGTGGTGGCGCTGGATGATCTCGAGGAAGCTGGAGAAGTAGGTCTGCACGAGCTGGTTCAGCTTGCGCGGCTCGAGCTGCTCGGAGAGTCGCGTGTAGCCGGCGATGTCGAGGAAGAGCACCGAGACCTGGACGGTCTTCTTCTCCAGCTCGGTGGCGTTCGGATTCTGCTCCAGCAGCCGTTGGACGGCCTCGGGGACGAACTTCGACAGCTCGCCCTTGAGCTGCTCCAGCAACGCCAGCCGCTCGCGCGACTCCTGCAGGTGCTGCAGGGCCGTCGCGAGCTCGGTGTTCTTCCCCTCCAACTCCCGCCGCGCGGCGGCCAGCCGCGACGTCATGTCGTTGAAGGCGGCGCCGAGCTGCCCGATCTCGTCGCGGCTGGACACCGCCGCCCGCGCCTCGAAGTCACCGGCGCCGACCCGCCGTGCGGTGTCGGAGAGCTGCGTGAGGGGCTGCACCACGATCCGGCGCATGGCCACCGTGAGGACGACGGCGCCGGCCAGGATCGTCAGGCCGCCGATGAGGAGCTGGCGGTTGCGGTGACTGCGCACCTCGGCGAGCACCGGCGCCATCGACGTGTCGACGCGCACGACCGCGCGGACCTTGTGGTCGACGCCGTGGCAGCCCTGGCACTTCTCCTGGTTGATGATCGGGTAGTGCAGCGTGAAGAAGGTGGCGCCATCGCGCATCTCCAGCGACTCCTGCGTCGTCAGCGACTCCACCGCGCGCGTGAACTGCGGCCCGGAGGCGGTCATCTCGGGCGCCCGCGCCATCCTCTTGATGTTGTCGAGAACCTCCTTGGGCAGCCCCGCGTTCTTGTCGACCTCCATCGCGGTGGTGAGATCGCTGAACGCCTCGACGCCGTTGCGCCGGAAGATCATGAGCCCCTCGACTGGCGTCGAGGTCTTGAGCTCCCGGAGCACCGTGCGCGTGACGTCGGGGCGCTCCTGCAGCATGGCGCCCTCGATGCTGGCCACCAGGGTCGCGGTGAGGCGACGCGCGGCCATCTTGCTCTGCTCGACCAGCAGCTCGGCCTCGCGCTGGACCGTCCACAGCGTGGAGGCGCCGAATCCGACGATGAGCACCGCGATGATCAGGATGGCGATCTTGAGGGCGAGGCGACCGCGCAGCATGGGCGATCGTATCATGTAAGATCGACCGCGCATGAATCTGGCCCGCCTCGGCGAAGACGGCGTCGGCACCTTCGGCGAGTACGTCTCCCTCGCCTACGAGCGGCGCGAGTGGACCAACGTCGAGCAGCAGCGCGCCGCCAACCGATTCGCCCACGCGTTGCGGCGGCTCGGCGTCGGCCCCGGCGACCGCGTGCTCGTGCTGCTCCCCAACTGTCCGGAGGTGCTGCAGGCCTACGCGGGCATCCTCAAGGTCGGTGGCGTGATCGTGCCGGTCGTCTTCCTCCTCGGGCCGGACGAGGTGCGCCACATTCTCACCGATTCCGAGGCCTCGGCCGTGGTCACCGCGCCCGAGCTCCTGGGCAAGGTCGAGGGCTGGACGGGTCCGGTCGTGCTCGTCGGCGGTGGGGACGGCGGGCACGCCTGGGACGCGCTGCTCGCCGGCGAGTCCGACGACTTCGCGACCGTCGACCGCGCGGACGGGGATCTCGCGGTCATCCTCTACACGGCGGGCACTACCGGCCGGCCCAAGGGCGTGGCGCTCTCCCACGCGAACCTCGCCTCCAACGCCCGGTCCGCCGCCAGCCTCTACGAGCTCGATCGCACGAAGTGGTCGCTCATGGTCTTGCCGCTGTCGCATTCCTACGGCCTCACGGTGATGAACGCGGGCAGCCTCCTCGGCACCAAGGGCGTACTGCTGCGCTGGTTCAATCCCGAGGCCGTGCTCGAGACGATCCAGCAGTATCGCGTCGAGTCGATGGCCGCGGTGCCGACGATGCTCGTCTACCTGCTGAACTATCCGGACGCCGATCGCTTCGACACCTCGTCGATGCGCTCGTGGGGCGCGGGCGCCGCGCCGCTGCCCCTGGAGATCGTCGAGCCGTTCGAGCGGAAGTTCGGCGGCCGCATCCTGGAGGGCTACGGGTTGACCGAGGCGTCGCCGGTCGTAAGCGCGCACCGGTTCTCCGGGGTGCGCAAGCTCGGCTCGGTCGGTCAGCCGATTCCCGGCGTGGAGGTGGCGATTCTCGACGACGGCGACCGCGTCCTGGCGCGGGGCGAGGTCGGCGAGGTGGGCGTGCGCGGCCCGAACGTGATGCAGGGGTACTACGGATTGCCGGACGAGACCGCGCGGACGCTCCGCGGAGGCTGGCTGCACACCGGCGACATGGGCCGGCTGGACGACGACGGGTACCTCTACATCGTCGAGCGCAAGAAGGACCTCATCATCCGGGGCGGGTTCAACATCTATCCGCGCGAGGTCGAGGAGGTGCTGTACGCGCACCCAGCCGTCGCCGAGGCGGCGGTGGTCGGGATGCGCGACGCGCTGATGGGCGAGGAGGTGCTCGCCTTCGTCGCGCTCAAGCGGGGCGCGTCGGTCGACGCGGACGCGCTGATCGGCTTCTGTCACACGCGACTCGCGAAGTACAAGTGCCCGCGGCAGGTTCGCTTCGTCGACGCCCTCCCCAAGAGCCCCGTGGGCAAGATTCTCCGGAAGGAACTCCGCTCCCTGGCCTGAGCCAGGGAGCGGAGCGCGTACCGCGTCTACCGGTCGGTGTCCTCGGCGACGTCCTCGATCCCTTCCTGCACCTTGCGCTTCGCCTTGCCGAAGGTCTCGCGTGCCTTGCCGGTCACCTGTTCGGCCTCGCCCTCGGCTTCCAGCTCGGGGTTGTTGAGAATCTCGCCCGCCTTGTCCTTGACGTAGCCCTTCGCCTTCTCGGCTTTGCCCTTGATCTCGTCGCGATTCATTCGAGCCCTCCTCCGCGCGCTCACGCGCGCGTTGCGCTAGGAAGGGTGCAACGGCATTGCCAGCGGGCGTCGATCCGTGGACGCGGTGTGTCGACGATTTCCCAGAAGAACGGCACCGTCCGGGGCTCATCGACCACAAGGGCCCCGCTCGCGCGCCAATCCGTCACGCGTCTAAGCGTTGGATTTTCTAGAGGGGCGGAAAGAGAGCGTCAGTCCATTGACGCCGCCCATGGTAGATCCTTTCCCACGACTCACCGACCCGTTGCGTAGTACCGCGCCGAGTGATAGTCTGATCGCACTTCTTTCATTCGTCCCGTCATCCTCCTCGTTCGCCTAAGAACGTTGTGGCACTTTCGCCTGGCAGTTGCGACACAGAGGGAGGGGAACAGCAATGAGCATCCGGAGAGCTGTCGCGATTCTGACGCTGGCGTTGGCGGTGACGTTCGGGGGCCTGAGCCTGACGCGTCACATGCTCGCCGTGGCCGGGGAGATGGATGCCGAGCGGCTCAACCGCTCGATCCTCGACTACATCGCCCAGAAGAATCCGCGGGCGCCCATCGGCGCCTTCCGCCGCTTCCCCGAAATCATGCTGGCCGAGGCACAGCGCACCAACCTCGACCACTGTCTGGTGCTGGCCCAGGCGGAGGTCGAGTCCGAGTTCAAGCACGACGCCGTCGGCGCGGCCGGCGAGATCGGGTTGTTCCAGATCAAGCCCTCCACGGCCGCTCTGCTCGAGCCCATCGCAGGCAAGTTCAAGCGCCCGGTCATCAACGCCACGACACGCGACCTCGGTGATCTCGCCGATCCGGCGATCAGCGCGCGCTTCGCGATGGCGTACCTGCGCGACATCATGCTCCGCAAGCCGAACGTGAAGGACGCCCTCACCGAGTACAACGGCGGTCCCAACGGCCGGCAGCCGCACTATTACCGCATGGTGATGGGTGCGTACGTCGAGGTGCTGGAGCGGCAGGAGCTGCGGTGCCGCTTCCGCGACGCGCCGAAGCAGCAGCAGATGCCGCTGCTCACGCGGATCGCCGGGATCTAACTCGGAGGGGGGCTCCGCCCCCCTTCCGACGGGCGTGCGCGGGCCTTGCGGCCCGCGCACGCCCTGCCTCCCCCCGAAAAGCAGGATTGCGCGGGCGAAGCCCGCGCTCGAAAACGACCGTCCACCGCGCGTGGCCCCCATCGCTCCGCTCGTCGACCGTCGAGCGTGCGTGTAAGATCGCGGGCGTATCGGACGACTCAGGAGGCGGCGATGAAGGGCGTGACGTTGCCGACGGAGACGGTGTTCGTGATGGAGATGTCGCCGATCAAGTTCGGGCTGGGGGCCACGGACGAGATCGCGCACGATGTCCGGCGGCTGGGGCTCAGTCGCGTGTTGATCTTCACCGACCGTCACTTGGCCGAGCTTGGCCTGCCCGAGCGCATCCGCGGGCTGCTGGGTGAGGAGGGCATCAAGGCCGACATCTTCGACGGCGTCGAGGTGGAGCCCACCGACCGCTCGATGGAGGAGGCGGCGGCCGTCACGCGCGGGACCGATGCAGAGGGCTACATCGCGGTCGGCGGCGGCAGCACGATCGACACGTGCAAGGCGGTCAACCTCGTCAACACCTACCCCGCGCCCCTGCTCGACTACATCAACAAGCCCGTCGGCAAGGGCGTGCCGTTGCCGGGCCCGCTCCGACCGCTCATCGCCGTCCCGACGACGGCGGGCACGGGCAGCGAGACGACCGCGGTGGCCGTGACGCACGTCCTCGACCAGAACGTGAAGGCCGGCGTGTCGCATCGACTGCTCCGCCCGACGCTCGGTATCGTGGATCCGCTCAACACGCTCACGGTGCCACCCGAGGTGACCGCGGCCGCCGGCGCCGACATCTTGACGCACGCGATCGAGTCGTACACGACGCGCGCGTACAATGCCCGGCCCAAGCACCACCCACCCGACCGCCCGGCCTACATCGGCGCCAACCCGGCCAGCGACATCTGGTGCGAGAAGGCGATCGAGTACGTCGGCCGCTACCTGCGACGCGCCGTCCTCAACGGGAACGACCTGGAGGCGCGGGTGCACCTGGCGCTGGCCGCGAACTACGCGGGCATCGGCTTCGGCAACGCCGGCGTGCACATTCCCCACGCGGTCGCCTATCCGATCGCCGGGCTCGTGCGCGACTACGTGCCGTCAGGCTATCGCACGCGTTATCCACTCATCCCACACGGCATGTCGGTGATCCTCACGGCACCGTCGGCGTTCCGGTTCACGTACGCGACCGCGCCCGAGCGACACCTGCGCGCGGCCGAGCTGATGGGCTATCCGGTGGCGGGGCTGTCACACGCCGAGCGGCACGAGGCCCTGCCCCGGGCCCTCGTGTCCCTCATGCAGGACGTGGGCATCCCGAACGGGCTGACGGCGGTGGGCTACGGGGAGGGCGACGTCAGCGCGCTGATCGACGGCACGCTGAAGCAGCCGCGGCTCCTGTCGGGCGCGCCGCGCGCCGTCGGCGCCGCGGAGCTCGACTGGATCCTCCGCGACGCGATGCAGCTCTGGTGATCTAGCGCGCGTCGATCGCGCGGGCCAGCTCGAAGTCCTTGGCGCTGAGCCCCCCGGCGTCGTGCGTGGTCAGCGCCAGCGTCACGGTGTTGTAGCGGATATCGATGTCGGGATGATGGCCCGCGCGCTCGGCCAGCTCTCCGACCCGGTTCACGAACGCGAGCGCCTCCCGGAAATCTCCGAAGCGGTAGGTCCGCCGGATCTCGGCGCCCGCGCGCTCCCAGCCCTGCGTCTGCCGGAGCGCCTGCGCGATGCCCGGGTCGTCCAGTCGGCTCATACCCGGGCGAACTTCTGCAGCGACCGGATCTCACGGGGCGGCGTCTCGTGCTGGCCGACGGCCGTGAACGAGACCTCGGCGACGTAGAAGTCGCCGCGCGAGTCCACGGCGACACCGTGCGGGGCGATGAACTCGCCCGGCTTCTCCCCGGCGAAGCGGCCCCCGACGCGGTCGATCAGCTCGCCCTTGATAGACAGGATGCTCACGCGGGCGCCGACGTTCGGCACCTCGCGGTTCACCGCCAGGTGCGTCGGCAGCTCGCCCACGTAGAAGACGTCGTGGCGGGCGTCGGCGTAGAGACCGCACGGCCGGTGGAGGTTCTTCCACTGGTTGAGGTACTGGCCGCGATCGTCGAAGATCTGCACGCGAGAGTTCTCGCGGTCTGCGACGTAGACGAGGCCGGCGGCGTCGGTCGCGATGTTGTGGGGAATGTTGAAGCAGCCGGGATCCGTGCCGGGCTCGCCCCACGAGGACAGCGGTCGGCCCTTGGGATCGAACTTGTGGACGCGGGAGTTGCCGTAGCCGTCGGAGATGTAGATGTTGCCGGTCTTGGGGCAGATCGCCGAGTGGGTGGGCCGGTTGAAGGGCTTGCCCCCGTGCAGGGTCGAGGCCTGATCGGGGTCGCCGATGGTCAGCAGCAGCTTTCCCGCAGGCGTGAATTGCCGGATCGTGTGGTGCAGGTCGTCGGTGAGCCAGACGCTGCCGTCGGGCCCGATGTTGATGCCGTGCGCCCGGCGGATCTGCCCCTCGCCCCACGAGCGCAGGAACTTGCCGTCGCGATCGAAGACGATGACCGGGTGCTGGCCCCGGTTGAAGACCCAGACGTTGTCGTCGGCGTCGACCGCGACGCTCGTGGCCTCCACGAAGGACCAACCCTCGGGCAGGCGTCCCCAGCCCTCCACCGGACGGTAGTGCATGACGGGCTCCTCTCGCCGCGCGCCGCGGCGACGCCTATACTGCCATAGCTCCAGTACGGCCCGGGCCGTTGCACCCCTCGACCCCCGCTCGGGCGTATATCCAGTCACGATGGACGAGCGCACCTTCGCCCGGCTGGTCGAGGAGTACGCGGGCCGGCTCTATGCGGTCGCCTTCCGGATGCTCGGCCATCGGGCCGACGCCGAGGACGCCGTGCAGCGCGCGCTGCTCAAGTGCTTCGCCGCGCGCGACGCCTACTCGCCCAGATGGGCCGTGTCGACGTGGCTCTACCGGGTCCTCACCAACGTGTGCATCGACGAGCTGCGCCGACGTCGGGTGCGCGGCGACGTCGACAGCCTCGACGCAGCGCCGGCGAAGGCATCGCACGTCCGGGCGGTCGCGACGAGGCCGACGCCGGTCGGCACGGGCGTCGACCTGACGCGCGCGCTGAACACGGTGCCCCGCGAGGCGCGGATGCTGCTGGCCCTGCACTACGTCGACGGGCTCGGCTACGGCGAGCTGGCCAGGATCCGGGGCATCTCGATCAACACGGTGAAGAGCCAGCTGCGGCGGGGCAAGGCGATCTTGAAGAAGGCGCTCGAGGCAGGAGGGCACGATGGATCGGACTGACGCGAGACTGCGAGAGATGTTCGCGGTGGCACCGCCGTCCAGGCTGGCGGAGCGCGTGCGGGCCGCGCTGCGGGAGCCGGCGCCGACGCTGGAGGGGCTGGCGGATCGGTTCCACTTCGAGGCGACCGAGCTCGGCGTCAGCCGCCTGGCCTATGGTCGCGGGCGCGACGTGGCCGCCGGCCGCGGACGCCGGCACGTCGAGCAGGCGCGGGCCGAGCTGGTCGAGTATTTGGCCGGACGGCGGACGTTCTTCACGGTGCCGGTCGACCTGGCCGGCGTCGCCGAATTCCAGGACCGCGTGCTGGCCGAGGCCCGACGCATCCCGTTCGGCGAGGTTGCCTCGTACGCGGCGCTCGCCCGTCGCGTCGGCCACCCGAAGGCGGCACGGGCGGTCGGCAATGCGCTCGGCGCCAACCCGGTCCCGGTGCTCGTCCCCTGTCATCGGGTGATCCGCGGCGACGGCACCTGGGGTCACTACGCCTTCGGTCCCGCGCTGAAGACGCGGCTGCTGGCCCTGGAGCGCGCCACGCCGGTGCTGGTCGGGTCCACCAGCACCCGCATCGTGTGCCGGCGCGGCTGCACGCACGAGCAGCGCATCGGCGAGGATCGACGGGTCGTGTTCGCCTCGGTCACCGACGCCGCCGACGTCGGCTACCGGCCGTGCGAGGTGTGCCGTCCACGCGACGACGCCGCCTGAGCCGCGTGCTACCCTCGGCGCCATGCACGACCGGACGGCGCCGGTGCTCGTCCTCCCGGGCTGGGGCGACTCCGGCCCCGAGCACTGGCAGACCCTGTGGGAGCGAGCGGATCCCGGCTTCCGCCGGGTCGTGCAGCGCGACTGGCAGTACCCGATCCGCACGGAATGGGTGGAGACGCTCGAGCGCGAGGTTCGCGCCGCCGCCGCGCCGGTCGTGGTGGTCGCGCACAGTCTCGGGTGCATCGCCGTCGCTCACGCCGCCCGTGCCGGCGACCTCCCGATTCACGGTGCGCTGCTGGTCGCGCCTCCGGACGTCGAGCACCCCGACTTCCCGCCGGTGATCGAGGGCTTCGCGCCGATCCCCCGCGAGCGGCTCGCGTTTCCGAGCGTCGTCGTCGCCAGCCGCAACGATCCGTTCGGCGACTTCAACCGCAGCCGGGCGTTGGCCGAGGCGTGGGGCAGCCGGTTCGTCGACGCGGGGAACAGCGGGCACATCAACGCGGATGCCGGTTTCGGTCCGTGGCCGCTGGGTGAGGCCTTACTGGCCGAGCTGCGTCGCTGACCGATCAGGGTGCGGCGGCCGCGAGCAGACGACGGTCGGAATCGTAGCGCAGGCGGGCCTCCGCGTCGGCCCGATCGGTCCAGAGCACCTCGTCGACCTCGTGATCGTGCTCGCCGACCTTGGCGATCGGCCGCATCAGGTACCAGCGCACCGTCTTCCGGATGCGCCGACCTCCCCGCTGAAACCAGTACGTCACGGGCGTGAGCTCACGAACGAGCTCGCACTGGTAGCCCGTCTCCTCCAGCACCTCGCGCAAGGCGGCGTCGATGCTGGTCTCGCCCGGATTGAGGGCGCCCTTGGGCAGCGTCCACACGGGCTGATTGCGGAGATCGCGGGCGCGGATGAGCAACACGCGACCTTCTTCGTCGAAGACGAGTCCCCCGGCGGAGAACTCGAGCCGGGGACTCGCGCGCCGATCGGCCATGCGCCCCATCATACTCGCCCGGCCGGTGGGGGCGAGCAGAGCGGCGCGCCGGCCGGTCAGCGGGGACGATCCGCTAGCGAGGCCAGCCGCCCCTCGATCGCCGACCGTGGCTGCACGCCGACGAGACGATCGATGAGCTGCCCGCGGTCGAAGATCAGCAGCGTCGGGATGCCGCGGATCTCGTAGCTCCCGGCCGTGCGCGGATTGGCGTCGACGTCCAGCTTGCCGACCACCACCCGGCCCGCGTAGTCGCGGGCGAGGGCGTCGATGGTGGGGGCCAGCATGTGGCAGGGCCCGCACCACTCCGCCCACGCGTCGACCAGGACCGGGGCGGAGGCTTTCAGCACGATCTCGTCGAAGTTCGCGTCGGTGATCGTGACGGGCTGCACCGCCGTGGCCAGCGGCGACTTGCACTTCCCGCACCGCGCCGGCTGCCCGGCCCGTTCGGCCGGGATTCGGTTGGTCGCTCCGCACTTCGGACAGCGGATCTCGAGTCCCGGCAGCGTCTCAGGCATGGCGACACTCCTGAATCCAGTCTACTCTGCTATCGTGGGCCGTCGAGGAGCCGCACCGCCTCGTCATGGACGACCTACTCGCGCACTTTCCCGCCGGCGCCACGCCCCGCCCGGAGCAGGCGCGGCTGCTGGCCACGCTGGGCGACGCGCTGGCCGAGATCGCGGACGACCCCCGAGCGCCGCGCGTCCTCGTGGTCGAGGCGCCACCCGGCGTCGGCAAGAGCCACGTGGCGATGACGCTGGCTCGCTGGAGCGGCGACGCCTATCTGCTGACCTCGCAGAAGCTCCTCCAAGACCAGTACGAGCGCGAGTTCGGCCGTGACCTCGCGCTGGTGAAGGGGCGCGACAACTACGTGTGCGAGCGCTACCACGGCGCGCCCGTGCCGACCTCACGCGGGATGTGTCGGCGGGTGCGCGGGCCGGTGTGCGGCTGTCCGTACGTGCGCGCCAAGCAGAAGGCGTTGAACGCCCCTGTCTTCTGCACGAACACCGCGTACTTCGCGACGCTGCGCCACTGGCACGCCGAGCAGCTCCGCCGCCGCCGTCTGCTGATCATCGACGAGGCCCACAACCTCGAGGGCCAGCTCGTCGGCGTCTTCACCGCGCGCTTCTCCCACGACGAGATGCGCACGTGGTTCGGCGGCCCACTGCCGCGATTGCCGCTGGCCGACGACTACCGGCCGCTCCTGGCGAGCCACGTCCGCCGGCTCGAGGGGAGCCTGGAGGAAGTCCGCCTGCGCCTGGAGGCCCTGCGGCCCGCCGAGATCCCGCCCGAGCTCTTCCTGGAGGCGCCCCCGAGCCGCGAGGAGCAGAGCCTGCTCGAGCAGCGCGAGACCCTGGAGGGAGCGCTGGCGCGCATCACCTTCTTCCTCGAGGCGGAGGACCGCGAGTGGATCGTGCGCTATCCGGAGAGCGCCGGGGCCGAGCTCGCCCTGGTGCCCCTCACGGTCGCCGCGATGGCGCGCGACCTGTTCGCCGAGTGCGCGGAGGTGACGGTGCTCTCCTCGGCCTACCTGGGGCACCGCACGGTCCTGGCGGAATACTTCGGGCTCGCCGAGAGCGACGTGCGCGTGTGCGCGACGCCCTCACCCTTCGCCGTCGAGCAGCGGCCGATCGTCTACCGGCCCGTCGGCGCGCTCTCGCAGGCCACCCGGGCCAGGCTGGAGCCGGCGCTCTTCGCCGAGGTGGCCGCGATCCTCGCGGCGCATCCGCGTGACAAGGGGCTCATCCACGTGCCCTCGTACGACGCGGGTCGGCGCCTGGTGTACGACCTGGGCGCGCGAGCACCGCGCGAGTCGCGGCGGCTGCTGTGGATCGACTCGGCGGGCGGCAAGGCGGGTGCGCTCGACCTCCATCGCGCCTCGACGCTCCCGACCGTGCTGGTGTCGCCGTCGCTGCGGGAAGGCGTGGATCTGCCCGACGAGTACCTGCGCTTCCAGGTGCTGACGAAACTCCCCTACCCCGACCTCGGGGACCCATGGACGGCGGCGCGACGGTCGCGTGACCCGCGCTGGTATGCGGTGGAGACCGCCAAGGCCCTGGTGCAGGCGTACGGGCGGTCGTGCCGGCACGCGGAGGATGAGGGCGTCACCTACGTGCTCGACGCCCAGTTCGCCCGCTTCCTGCAGCACTACCGCGTGCTACTCCCGGAGTGGTTCCTCGACGCCGCCGAGCCGGCGCTCCGAGCGGCTCACCGGGAGCCGCTCGATCCCTGACGCCGCCTACGTGCGCGCCTGGCGCGCGGCGGTCGCCGCCGAGCGGCCCGCGATCCGCCCGAAGACCGCGCCCGCCATCAGCCCCGCTCCACCCGGATAGTTGTGGTAGAAGAGCCCGCCGACCAGCTCGCCGGCCGCGTAGAGACCGGGAATCGCACGCTGCTCACAGTCGATCACCCGCGCCGCGTCGTCGATCTTGAGGCCCCCGAACGTGAAGGTGATGCCGGTCGTCACCGCGTAGCCGACGTAGGGCGGCGTGTCGAGCGGCTGCGCCCAGTTCGACTTGGGCACGGCCAGGCCACGCGTGCCCTTGCCGTCCTTGACGGCGGGATTGAACGGCACGTCCTTCATCACCGCCGCGTTGTACTCGGTCACCGTCTTGACGAAGCCCGGCACGTCGATCTCGAGCTTCCGCGCCAGCTCCTCGAAGGTGTTGGCCTCGGCCTTCGTGACCTCGCGGATCCGGTACTCCTCGCGGAGGATGTCGACGACCTTCTGGTCGAAGACCTGGAAGGCCGTCCGACGGGGCTGGCCGATGACGGCGCGGCCGTATTTCACGTAGGTGTAGTTGCGGAAGTCGGCGCCCTCGTCGACGAAACGCTCGCCACGCAGGTTGACGATGATGCCGACCGGGTACGAGTGCTTCTGGAAGTTGTCACCGACCTTGCGGTCGCCGTGCCAGGGCGCGTTGAGGTCCCACTGCACCGAGTGACACCCGCTCCAGTGCCCCCACGGCAGCGCGCCGACCTCGATCGCCATGCGGATGCCGTCGCCGGTATTGTAGGGAGTGCCACGCACGCGGGCGAGCTCCCAGTTCGGTCCCAGATAGCGGGTGCGCATCTCGGGGTTGGCTTCGAAGCCGCCCGAGGCCAGCACGACGGCACCGGCGCCGATCGTCTCCGTGCCCTCGGGGGTGCGCACCGTGACACCGGTGACGCGACCGCGGTCGTCCGTGACGAGGCGCGTGGCCTTCGTCTCGAAGCGCACGTCGATGCCGGCCTTCCCGGCGGAGGCGTATTCCATGTCGATCAGCCCGGGCCCACCGCCGACGGCCTCGAGCACCAGACCGCCCCAGAATCGGAACTTGCCGCCCACCTTGTAGGCCTGGCGGCCGAACATCGGGATCCAGCGGATCCCCCGGTCCTTCATCCAGCGCACGGTGTTCTGCGACTCGCGCACCAGGAGCAGGGCCATGTCCGGATCGGCGCAGTCCTCGGTCACGCGCATGAGATCGTCGTAGAAGTTGTCTTCGGTGTAAGGGTCGACCTCCATCTGCGCTGCTTCCTGGTCGGAGAGGTCGCCGATGAGGGTGCGTAGCTCATCGAAGCTCTTGAACGCGAAGCGAAAGCCGCCGGCGGTGAAGAAGCCGTTGCCACCGCGCCAGGCCTCCGGCGCCTTTTCGAGGACCAGCACCCGGGCGCCATTCTCGCGGGCCGAGAGGGCCGCGCACATCGCCGCGTTGCCACCGCCCACCACCACCACGTCGTAAGCCGTCGCCACGAGATCAGCCTCCTGAGGGCACGTCTGGTGCGCGTACGGTAGGGCGCCCGTCCCGAGGTGTCAAGCGGAGCCCCCGCGGCACTGTTCTTGCTCTCGAGGGGGAGCATGGCGGCTACTGTCCTCGGCCTCCTCCTGGTGCTGAGCGCCGCGAGCGCGAGCGCAGAACCCGTGGCCGTCCGGTTCCCGGAGGGTGTGGCGCACGGCTTGGTGGCCCTGCGCGACGTACGCGGGGAGACGCTCGCGCATGGCGAGCTGGTGCAGACGCCCCAGGGCGATGCCTGGAAGAGCCGGCTGGTCTTCCGGTTCCTCGACGGATCGCTCTACGACGAGACCCTGACGTTCTCACAGCAGCGGGTGTTCCGGCTGCAGTCGTATGCGCTGACGCAGAAGGGTCCGTCGTTCCCCGAAGCCAGCGAGGTGTCGTTCGACCGCGGCGGCCGCTATCGCGCACGCACGGGGAACGACGAGCCTGTCGAGGGGACCCTCGAGCTTCCCGACGACGTGCATAACGGGATGACGGGTATGCTCATCCGGAATCTCCCCCCCGGCGCGTCGGCGAACGGCCACGTCGTCGCCTTCACGCCGAAGCCCCGCCTCCTGCGCTCCACGATGCGTCCGGAGGGCGAGGACACGTACTTCGTCGGCGATGCGGCGCGGACCGCGGCGCGCTATCTCGTGACGATGGAGATCGGCGGGCTCACGGGGGTCGTCGCATCCGTCCTGGGCAAGGATCCGCCCGATCTGCGCTTCTGGGTATCCACGAAGCCGGCGCCGGCCTTCCTGAAGTTCGAGGGCGCGATGTTCCTGAAGGGGCCGACGTGGCGCATCGAGCAATCGACCCCGCGGTGGAAGACGCGCTGAGCGTCAGCCGCCGCCCCGCGCCCGGCGCAGCATCTCGATCAGCACCTCCCGGCTCTGGCCCGCCGTCGTCACCTCGCGCGGGAAGGCGATGCGTATGCTCGACAGCCGCTCGTCCTGGCGCAGACGGAGCTTGAAGCCCAGCCGATCCACGGACACCATGGTCGCCTCGTCGGCGGCCTCTCCGGCGTAGTGCCGTGCGTAGACGATGAGCGCGTCGGCGTGGTCGCGGTTCATGTGCTCGACGATGCCGGCGGCGACGTCGACGAGGGGGTCGGGCCCGGCCGCCGCGTACTCCGCTGCCGTCACCCAATCCATGGCCGCGAACCCTCCGACGAAGTAGACGTCGATCACGTCGAGGCGCCAGAAGGCAAAGTCGTCGAAGTCGACCCAGTACCCCGCCCGCTCGTGCCGGGCCAAGTAGGCCGCCCGCGCGTCAGCGGCGTCCGGCGCACGGAGCTGACGGGCCTCGCCCATGAGCGTGAGGCGTCCGGCCGCAAGCGGGTCACCGCTCCAGTCAGGCTGCGTGACGAGCAGGCTCGCCCGCGGATCCGCCTCCAGGTTCTGCGTATGCATCGCCATGGTGCTGATGAGAAACAGAGGAGCCCCGCCGGGGTCGAGCGCGTACGGCATGACGGACGCGAAGGGATGTCCGGCGTGACGGCGCGAAACCGTCGCCAGCGTCCCGGTTCGCCCCACATGGGCCAACGTCCGCGCGCGCTCGGCGAACGTGGGCTCGGGAACGACCGGAACGTCGGCGGCGCGGGGAGGACCGGCATGGCGGCTCATGAGGCTATCGTCGCACGGCGACGAAGCGCTACTAAGGTCGCGCCACTACTCGCGCGTCGCGGTGAATGGGCAGATCTGGTTGTAGGCGCAGTAGTGACACGCCTGCCGCGAGGGCGTCGCCTCGAAGTCGCGCTCACGGATTCCCCCGGCCGCCTCGTCGACCGCAGCGCGCGCTTCGTCGAGATCCGCTTCCGTTGGCTCTCGGCGGCCCGTCAGGTGAGTCTCGATGAAGCGGAGTTCCACTCGCTGCGGCAAGCGCCCAGTCATCTCTCGCCAAGCCAGCGAGTACAGTTTCAGCTGCAGATTCTCGGCGACGCGCCGATCGGCGTCTTGCTGACGTGTGACCTCGCTCGTCTTGTAGTCGATGATCACCGCGCCAAGCAGGTCCTCGTCCACTCGGTCGAAGCGACCACGGACTCGATTGTTGCCCACGCTGAACGCGAAATCCTTCTCGACCCAGGTGGGCTTGACGCCCTGTGCCTCCTCCTGATGCCAGAAGCCTGTGAGCGCCTGACGGCCGGCCGCCTTGCGAGCCTCCTGGTGCTCCCAGGTGAGGAACCCCTGGTTCAGCCACTTGCGCTCGTACTCGGCCAGCAGATCCTCGAGCGAGGTGTAGTTGCCCTCGACTCGCCGCTTGAGATAGAACTCGACGACTGCGTGGATGGTGCTTCCGTAGACCACCGTGTGGTGGCGCAGGATCGGCACCCGGAGCATGTGCACGTAGCGATATTTCAGTGGGCAGGTCTGGTAATCGTCGACCTGTTTGTGGCTGAGCAGTAGCTCTTCGTCCTCGGCGATCGGAACAAGCCCGCTGGTGTCCTGGGGAAGCGGCGGGGCGAAGCGCTCGATCTCCTCCACCGCTTTGCCCTTGAATGGGCGCGCCGCGTCCTTGGGCAGATCCAAGGCCTCCAAGACGAACTGGCTCACTTTGCGCTCACGGTTGCCGCCGTAGTCACGGGCGCCCGTGAAGAACAGCTCACGGCGGGCGCGGGTCATGCCGACGTAGAAGAGTCGGCGCTCCTCCTGCGTGTGGAAGTCTCCCGACGGCAGCAAGTCGCGGATCAGTTCGGCAGGGAGCTCCAGCGCATCGCGCCGCTTCTGGACGGGAAACTTGCCCTGCACGCAGTTGACCAAGAACACGACGGGGAACTCGAGCCCCTTCGCCTTGTGAACGGTGAGCACGCGTACCGCGGGCGTCTCGACGTCGGCCTCGGCCACTGCCGGATCCTCCCCGGCGTCGATGAGCGCGTCGAGATGCTTCACGAGCTCGCGTACGTTGTCGTACCGCAGCGTTTTCGACGCATCCTGAATGCGTCGAAAGAACTTCGAGATGTTCTGGACCTCCGCCTCGTCGCGCGCCGTGGCAGCCTTCGACATCCGCGCGAGCCAGCCGGAGTCCACGAGAAACTGGTACAGCAGCTCCCCGGTGGGCATCTCGCGGCCGAGCTCCATGTAACGCACGAGGTCAGCGACGAGGTGGCGGACGGTGAGGCGGGCCTCCTCGCTCAACTCCGCCGACAGCTCGGGGATGTCATCTGCCTCGCGGAGGACGTCGAAGAGCCATCGGTGCTTGCGGTCCGCGTGCGTAGCGCACCGCGTGAGATCGACGATGGGGACCTGGTACAGGTCGGACGACGCCAGGTAGTGCGTGCTGACCGAGTCGTCGGGATGCGCCACCGCCCGGAGGAAGGCGAGTAACAGCCGCACTTCGGGCCGCCCGTAGAGGCCCGCGTTGCCCGAGAACGTCCACGGGATCCCGCGCAGATTGAACGAGCGTAGAAACTGGTCGGCATCGCCATTCGAACGCACGAGCACGGCGACGTCGGCGAACCGCCAGGCTCCCTGCTCGACGCGCTCCCGGATCATCTGGGCGACCGCGTCCGCCTCCTGGGTGGCCGTCTCGTAGTGCAGCGTCTGAGGCTCGGGGCCCGGCGCCTCTCGTACGGCCACCAGATGCTTGTCGATGCCGCTGCGTACCTCGAGGCGGTCGGGGTTGTTGTTGACGATGAGCCGGTAGGCGGTGTCGAGCACAGCCTGGTGCGAGCGGAAGTTCTGCGTGAGAACGACCTGCTTGGCGCCGTCGTAGTGGTCGAGGAATCCGACGACGTTCGAGATGGCGGCGCCACGCCACTTGTAGATACTCTGGTCGTCATCCGCCACGACGGCGACGTTGCGATGACGCACGGCAAGGAGCTTCACGAGCTCGAATTGCGCGTAGTTGGTGTCCTGGAACTCGTCGACGAGAATGTACCGGAAGCGTCGCTGATAGAAGTTCAGGACGTGGGGCCGGTCGCGCAACAGCCGCAGCGCCAACACGATCTGATCGCCGAAGTCGATGTTTCCCGCATGCGCCATCAGCTCCTGGTACTTCGCATACGTGGCGGCCAGCTCGACCTGGGCCTCCGCCCGATCACGCCGCTCGGGGTCCTCCGGCGTCGTCTCGGCCTCGGCCAAGAGCTGCTTGGCACAGCGCTCATAGTCGAGAGGTGAGATGTCCTCGTCCTTGCAGCGGCTCACCAGCGTGATGAGGGCCTGCAGGTGGCGGGTGGGATCACCGAGAGGCCGATAGCGTGCCAGGGGTAGCTCGAACAGCCGATCGCGCAGGAAGATGACCTGCTCGGCCCGGCTCAGCACGCTGAAGTCGTTGCGTAGGCCGATCTCCAGCGAATGGCCACGCAGCAGACTGTCGCCGAAGGCGTGGAAGGTGGCGATCTCGACGTCGGCGTACCCATAGGGCACGAGCTGGTCGACGCGCTCCTCCATCTCCGCGGCGGCCTTGTCGGTGAACGTGAGCGCCAGGATCTCTTCTGGGCGGGCGCGACGCTGGGCGATCAGCCAGGCGATGCGACGGGTGATGACGGTTGTCTTACCGGTGCCGGCTCCAGCGACGATGAGGAGCGGCCCCGCATCGTGCGTCACGGCCTCGCGCTGGGCGTCGTTGAGGCCGGCCAGGATGCGCTCGACCGCCATGCTGGCTTGACTATACCAGCACGGCGCACGCATGGATCAACGACGGATGTCGGAGCCCCCGGCGAGCAGGTCGGCGACGTCGCGCGCGTCGATCAAGGCCACGTCGCCCCAGGTAGAGCACTTCAGCGCAGCCACAGCAGCCCCCGCATCCACCGCGTCCTGAGGCCCACGACCGTTCAGCGTCGCCGACAAGAACCCGGCGACATAGGCGTCGCCGGCGCCGACAGGATCGACGACCTGCACGGTGTGACGTCGAATCGGCCTCCAGAGCCGGCCTTCCGCCAGCACGGTGGAGCCTTCCTGCCCCTGCAGCAGTGCGATCGTGGCCTTCGGCGCCAGACTCGCCAGGGCTTCGATTGTCGCCTCGGCGGAGCCGGTCAGCCCGAAGACGGTCCGCGCCTCGGCTTCCCCCATGAACACATGACGGGTCGCCGGCAGCACAGACTCGACGAACGCGCGCGCGTCGCCCGGCGCCCACAGCGTGCTGCGGTAGTTGAGGTCGAACGAGACGGCCTGCGCCTCCCGCACGGCACGCTCCACGACGCGGCGTGGTCCCTGCCCCAACGCCGGCGTGATCCCGGTGACGTGCACCAGTCGCGCCTGCCGTACCGGCTCCCAGTCGATGGCCTCGGCGGTGAGCCGGGAGAAGGCCGAGTCACGCCGGTCGTACAGCACGCGGATGGGACGCGGCGGAGCCCCGAACTCCAGGAAATAGACGCCCACGCGTGTGTCGTCGAACCTCGGTACGTACGCGCAGTCCACGCCGTGCCCGGTCAGTTCGCGCACGATGCGCTCCCCCCAGGGGTTCGAGGGAAGCGCCGAGATCCAGGCCGTTCGAAGACCGAGCCGCGCGCAGGCGGCAGCGACGTTGGCCTCGGCACCGCCGACCTGGACATCGAGTTGGCGCGTGGTCTCGATACGCCCGGGCGAAGGAATGGAGAGGCGGAGCATCACCTCGCCGATGGCGACGAGGTCGTGCATCTAGCCGAGCCGGATCGTAACGGAAGTGCCGAGGATCATGGACCCCGTGATGAGCGCCGGGCGCCGTTCGTCGTCGAACACGATGCGCGCCGGTCGACCCTCGCGTGCCCAGGACGAGAAGCGACTGAGGTCGAGCAGCGCTGACGGCTTCCGCGTCTCGGGCTCCGGCTCTATCTTCAAGTCCAATGGCACGAGCTCGGCCCGGTAGGTCTGGGCGACGTCGTCGGGGCCTTCGTTCTCACTCCGTCGGCGCCGGACGACAAACGTGTGCAACAGACCGTCCGGACCGGGCGACCAGCGGTCGTCCCGGAAGTTGAGGGAGGCACTGATGGCATCGTCGATTGGGGCCCCGGCGGGCAGGGTGACGACGTCGTCCACGACGCGGAGACGTCGCATGAGGAACGTCTCTCCTCGGGCGTGGTACTCCACGAGTCGTCGTTCATAGTCGTAGCTCACCTGCACGCGCGACTCCCGCCCGCGTACCTTGAACCACGACGCGCTCTGCAGGGGCCGCCAGCGCCCTTCGCGCAGAACTCCCCTGGACTCGATCCGGTTGGCGATCCCCTCCCCTTGTCCGGCTACACGGACGTCGTACCGCCCCGCCGCCCGGTCGACGCTCTCCTGGACGTCCCCCTTCAGCTGAAACGTCAGCATCTGATAGAGGATGCCGACGTCCGCCGTGAACCCGCTCCGCCGGGCGACGGGCTCAGCACCCAGCCAGGAGGGGGCCACCACACCGGCCAGCGCCAGTGTCAGAAAATCACGACGGCTTACAGGTTCTGTGGACACGCTCAGGCCCTTCATCCTATTCTACCCGCCGCTCCTGGGGAACTTGGGCGTTCGGACCCCCACCTGCTAACGTACGCCAGGGCTTACGACGCAGTCTGATCGCCGGAAAAGAGGCTGCCCGATGAAGCGGAAGGCAGTCATTACAGGTCTAGGTATCGTCTCGCCCATCGGCGTGGGCGTGGAAGAATTCTGGGCGTCGGCACTCGCAGGCCGTTCTGGAATCGGGACACCGACCCAATTCGACGCTTCTAAATTGCCGCGCGAGTGTCAAATCGCAGGCGAGGTTTCCACCTTCGACGTCAAACGCTGGATGCCCGGCGCGGCTGGTCGGATGGCAGGCCGCTTCAGTCAGTTTGCAGTTGCTGCAGCAAAGATGGCACGTGAGGATGCACAGCTCGACGCTGCCAACATTCCACCAGAGCGGATTCGGGTTTCTGTCGGCACTTCGATGAACGGCCTAACGGATGTACATCAACCCAACTTTGAGACCTTCTTGGATCGCGGCTTCGTCAGTCCATGGGCATGCCTCGAGTATCCAGCTCATGCTGCGACAAGTCATGTCGCGATAGACAGTCGTGCGCGCGGCCAGGCAACCAGTTTTGCCAC
>Ga0075420_100000414_pt1 | contig 33499 bp, 12 predicted proteins | sample SoiMetdeltSBSDD4_FD_75296 | JGI IMG/M metagenome (GOLD analysis project Ga0075420, IMG submission 75296) | Bulk soil microbial communities from a Populus tree surrounding site in Tennessee, USA - Soil MetaG P. deltoides SBSDD4 | ecosystem: Environmental > Terrestrial > Soil > Tree plantation...
CACCGCTATCCCGCCCGCGGCGACCAACCCGCCAGCCGCCGAGTGAGCTACACGATCACGCTACACCGCGTCAAGCCCCTACCAGCGGATAGATCTTAAAGAAGCGCCATTGGGCACCTACCCCACCGGCATCAAGATCTCAGACAAGGAGAACCGGCACCTGGAACGCCAACGTATCAGCCGACACGACTTCCAGCCCAGGTGGAACTACACGATCGCGCCAACCCCACCCACCGCACCATGATCACGACACGCGGAAACTGATAAATTCCAAGCCCCAACTTCGAGTACCTCATCTGCCGGCGGGGACGCCAGTCCATCCGCGGCAAGGGTAAAGATCTCCTGCCGGAGAGCGCGTTCTCCGGCCGCGCCCTCTCCGGAACGCGCAGCCCTCGCCGCACTGACCGAGGAGATCGAGAGCGCCTGGGCCTTCCGCCTTGGGAGGGCGCACCACGTCCGGGAGCTGAAGGTGTCCTCCTGAGAGTACTGGTCCGCGGCCTGCCCACTGCCGCCAGCTTGGCGACATCTCGCCAGCCGTTATCGGCTGAATACCACAGATGAGGAAGTCATCGGCTGGTGAGCCCGCCCGTGACCTGGGCCGGAGCGGGTGGCAAAGGACCCAGCACCGGCGGTCCGGCATCCGGAGCGGCCCTTGTCCCGCCACCGGGTCCTTGCTATCAAGGTCCACAGTGGGCCCGACCGTGGCCCGTACCCGATGGAGCGGCCGACCCCTCACCTGCCCACCGCCATGGACTGGGAGAACTCGATGACCGGACGCCCCCTGCCGGACCTGCCCACCTCGCTGAGCCGCCGCCAGGTCCTGGCCGGTGCCGGTGCCGTCGGGGTCGCCGCGCTGCTGCCGGCGTGCTCCCAGCCGGGCACGGCCGGCTCGACCCTGGCCGGGCCGGCGGCCGGCCAGCCCAAGCGCGGCGGGACCCTGCGGGCCAGCTGCCCGCCGCCGCCCACCGCCGTCGACCCGGTCACCATGTTCGACGGTCCGGCCATCGCCATTGTGCAGCTCGTCGCGGAGTACCTGCTCTGGCTGGACAAGGACCTCAAGCTGGTGCCGCGGCTCGCTGAGTCGTGGGAGCCGGCCGAGGCCGGCCGGCGCTGGACGTTCAAGCTCCGCAAGGGCGTCGCCTTCTCCGACGGCACCCCGGTCGATGCGGCCACTGTCCGGGCCTCCTTCGAGCGTCTGCTCGACCCGAAGAACAAGTCGGCGGCGCTGGGCGCGTTCCGCTCGATCCTCGCCCCTGGGTCGGTCACCACCACGGGCGCGGACACGGTGGTCTTCACCCTGCGGCGCCCCTTCTCCGACTTCCCCTACCTCGTCTCGTCGGGCAACTACAACACGGTGATCCTCAAGCAGGACTACGCCGGTGACTTCACCAAGGCCGCCATCGGGACCGGCCCGTTCCTGCTCAAGTCGTACGACGCGACCAGCGGCGCGTCGTTCGTCCGCAACGAGAGGTACTGGGACGCGGGCAAGCCGTACCTGGACGGGGTGCAGGTACGGTTCTACGCCGACCGCCAGGCCGACCTGATCGCGCTGCAGAGCGGCGACGTGGACACCCAGCTGCTCAGCCTGCCGCACCTGGCCAAGCCCCTGGCCGGCACCGGGACCATCAGCGTTGACGAGGCCAAGGGCACCAACGTCACGGTGCTGACGATGCGGGTCGACCAGCCCCCGTTCAACAAGAAGGAGGTACGGCAGGCCATCGCGTACGCGCTGGACCGGCCGGCCCTGCTCCAGTCCGCCGGCAGCGGCGTGGGCGAGATCGGCAACGACCACCTGATCGCCCCGCTGTTCCCGGCCGCGCCCACCGGCCTGCCCCAGCGCGCGCTCGACCGGCAGAAGGTCACCGAGCTGCTGCGGGCCGCCGGCGTCGGCCAGCTCACCTTCACCCTCACCTTCGACCCGCCGAACAAGGACTACGCGGTCACCATCCAGAACCAGCTCAAGCAGGCCGGCATCACGGTCAACCTGGCGCAGCGCACCTCGGCCGAGTTCTACGGCGGGGACCAGGCCAAGGACACGCCCTGGCTGTTCACCCAGGCCAACCTGGTGAGCTGGGCCGGCCGGGCGGTGCCGAGCCAGTTCATCATCCCGATGGTCAAGTCCGGCGGGATCTGGAACGGCTCGAAGTACGCCAACCCGGCGCTGGACGCGGCCGCCGAAGGGTACGACAACGCGGCCACGGACGCCGAGCGCAAGGCGAGAGCCGAGGAGATCGCCCGGATCCTCCACGAGGACGTGCCCGTGGTCATCCCGTACTGGGCCGGTGCGGTGCGGGCGTACAACGGAAAGAAGGTCACCGGCGTCCAGGCGCACCCGTCGCACTCCGTCGACCTCTCCAGCGTGTACCAGCGCTGACCTCTGGTCCACATGCGACGGTTCCTGCTGCGTCGGGTGGCCGCGGTGCCGGCGACCCTGCTGGGCGTGTCGCTGATGGTGTTCCTCGCCACCGACGTGCTGCCGGGCGACGTCGCGCGGACCGTCCTCGGCCGGGAGGCCAGCGCCGAGTCCGTCGCCGCGCTGCGCCACGAGCTCGGCCTCGACCAGCCGGTGTACCTGCGTTACCTGCACTGGCTCGCGGACTTCGGCACCGGCTCCTGGGGCACCTCGTACACCCTGCACGTGCCAGTGCGGGACCTGGTGCTCGACCGGCTCGGCCAGTCGCTGATGCTCGCCTCGCTCGCCTTCGCGCTGCTGGTGCCGGTCGCGCTCACCCTCGGCGTGCTGGCCGGCCTGGGCGAGGACACGCCGGTGGACTGGGTGATCAGCGGGGTGAGCCTGGCCCTGGGCGCAACGCCGGAGTTCGTCACCGGCGTGGTGCTGCTGGTGGCCTTCTCGGTCGAGCTGGGCTGGCTGCCGGCCTCGGCGCAGACCTCACCCGGGGACGGGCCGCTGGTCGTCCTCGCCCACCTGGCGCTGCCGGCGACCTGCCTGGTGCTGCTGTGCACCGGCTATGTGGCCCGGCACGTACGGGCGAGCACGGTGCTCGTGGTGGCCAGCCCGTACGTGCGGGCGGCCCGGCTGCGCGGGGTCCGGGGCGCCCGGCTGGTGCGCCGGCACGTGCTGCGCAACGCGACGGTGCCGGCCGCAAGCGCGCTCGGGGTGCAGCTGCAGTTCCTGCTCGGCGGCCTGCTCGTGGTGGAGCTGCTGTTCAACTACCCGGGCATCGGGGCCCTGCTGCTGGCCTCGGCCACCGCTAAGGACCTGCCCACGTTGCAGGCGACGGCGATGGTGCTCGGCGTGGCATACCTCGCCGTCGTGCTGCTCGCCGACATCGCGTACCGGCTGCTCGACCCCCGGGTCCGGCTGGACGGCGAGGGGTAGCCATGGCCGTCGCCACGCGCGTGTCCCGCCGGCCGAGCCCGGTGCTGGCCGGCTCGGCCGCGGTGGTGGCGGCGTGGGTGGTGTGCGCCGCCTTCTGGCCGGACCTCGTGCCGTACGACCCGGACCTGCAGGCGCCGGCGGACCGCTTCCTCCCCCCGGGGACGGACCACTGGCTGGGCACCGACCACTACGGCCGCGACGTGCTGTCCCGCCTGGTCGCCGGCGCGCGCCCGGTGCTCGTGGTGGCGCCGCTGGCCGCGCTCCTGTCGGTGGCCGCCGGCACCGCGCTCGGGCTGCTCGCGGGCGCCGTACGCGGATGGTTCGACGGCCTGGTCATGCGGCTCCTCGACGCGGTCGTGGTATTCCCGGTGATCATCGCGGCGGTCCTGTTCATCGCGCTGCTCGGCCGGTCGGCGCCGGTGCTGGTGCTGGTCATCGCCGCGGCGTTCGTGCCGCTGGTGACGCGCAGCGTGCGCGCCGCGACGCTGGTCGAACGGGAGAAGCCGTACGTGGAGGCGGCCCGCCTGCGCGGCGAGCCACTGTGGTCGCTGGTCGCCCGCGAGCTGCTGCCCAACGTCCGGGGCACGGTCCTGGTGGAGGCCACCACCCGCCTGGGTGACGCCGTCTTCGCCGCGGCCACCCTGTCCTTCCTCGGGCTCGGGCAGCCGCCCGGCTCGCCGGACTGGGGCTCCTCGGTCGCCGACAACCGGCTCTGGGTGCAGCTCGCGCCGTGGACCGTGCTCGCGCCAGCGCTCGCGATCGGCTCGCTCGTCGTGGCCGTCGCGCTCCTCACGGACCGGCTGCGCCGCCGGTTGGACCGGTCATGACCGCGAGCCCGGTCAAGGGCAACCCGGCAGCTGGCGGGCCCAGGCCGGGCCGGCTTGTGGCGGGCAGCCAGCCGACAGGTGGGCCGGCCCTCACCGCGGGCCTGGTGGTGGACGGGCTCAGCGTCGCCTACCCGGCCGGGCCGGTGCTGCACGACATCCGCCTCGCGGTCCGGCCCGGCGAGACGTTCGGGCTCGTCGGCGAGTCCGGGTGCGGCAAGACCACCCTCGGGTACCTGCTCGGCGGCCACCTTGAGGCCGGTGGCCGCGTGCTCGGTGGCCGCATACTGGTCGACGGCGTCGACGTGCTGTCCCTGCGCCCGGCGGCGCTGCGCCGCTGGCGCGCCTCGCACATCGCGTTCGTGCACCAGGAGGCGGCGGGCTCGCTCGACCCGACGATGCGGGTTGGCCGGCAGGTCGCCGACGTGCTGCGGGCGCAGGGCCTGCCCCGCCGGGCCGCCGTCGCCCGCGCGCGAGAGCTTCTTTCCCGGGTACGGCTGCCAGACGTCGACGCGCTCGCCCGGCGCTACCCGCACCAGCTCTCCGGCGGGCAGCAGCAGCGCGTCGTGATCGCCTGCGCGCTGGCCACCCGGCCGCGCCTGCTGGTGCTGGACGAGCCGACGACGGGGCTGGACGCGTCGGTGCAGCATGAGGTGCTCGGGCTGCTCACCGGCCTGGCCGCAGAGCTGGCCACCGCAGTCGTGCTGGTCAGCCACGACCTACCCCTGGTCGGGCAGGCCTGCGACCGGGTCGGCGTGCTCTACGCCGGCCGGCTGGTCGAGGTCGGCCCGGTTGGCGAGGTGCTCGCCGCGCCGGCGCACCCCTACACGGTCGCGCTGCTGGACAGTGCCCCGACGCTCGGCGTACCGCGGGCCGTCCGGCCGCTGGCCGCCATCCCCGGGCGCCCGCCGCGGCCCGGCGAGACCGGGTACGGGTGCCGCTTTGCGCCGCGCTGCCCCGCAGCGGTCGACACCTGCCGGTCCGCCGAGCCTGCGCTGGAGGATCTCGCAGCCACCGGGCATGCCGTGCGCTGCCTGCGGCCAGGGGCGGTGGGCCGGGCGGTGCCGGACGCGCTACCGGCAGCCGCCGAACGGCCGGGGCCGGTGCTGTTGCAGGTGCGCGGGCTGACCCGCCGCTACGGTCACACCCTCGCGCTCGACAACGTCGACCTCACCATCCACCGGGGCGAGGTGGTCGGCCTGGTGGGCGAGTCGGGCAGCGGGAAGACCACCCTCGCCCGCGCGGTCGTCGGGCTCGGCCCGCCCGGCGGGGGGAGCATCTCGCTGGACGGCCAGGAGCTGCCCGCCCGGGTTACCCAGCGCTCCCCGCAGCTGCGCCGGCGCGTGCAGATGGTGTTCCAGAACCCGGACACCACGCTCAACCCGGAGCACCGGGTGCGGCGCATCCTGCGCCGGGCGATACACACCCTGCGCGGCCACGATGACGTGCCGGCGCTGGCCAGGCGGGCACAGCTCGACGATGACCTGCTGGACTGCCTGCCGGCGCGGCTGTCCGGCGGCCAGAAGCAGCGGGTGGCGATCGCGCGCAGCTTCGCCGGCAGTCCTGCACTGGTGGTGTGCGACGAGCCGGTCTCCGCACTGGACGTCAGCGTGCAGGCCGGCGTGCTGGAGGTCCTTGCCCAGCAACGCGACCACACTGGCACGTCGTACCTCTTCATCTCCCACGACCTGGCGGTGGTGGGCTACCTCGCCGACCGGATCGCGGTGCTCTACCACGGCGTGCTGGTGGAGCAGGGCCCGACCCAGCAGGTGCTCGCCGGCCCGCACCACCCGTACACGGCGCGGTTGGTCGCCGCGTCGGCGCCCGCGGCCGCGGAGTCCACAGTGGCGGAGCCGGCGGCGGTCGTGGCCCCCGAGCCCTCACCGGTCGACCCTGCCGGCAACGGGCACGGGTGCCGGTACGTGAGCCGCTGCCCGTACCGCATCGCCGGCCGGTGCGACCGGGTGGCCCCGCCCGCGGTCGCGCTCGGCGACGGGCACCTCGTCCGGTGCCACCTCGACCCGGCCAGCCTGCCGTCGGCGACCTGGCTGGCCCCTTGGGTGCTGGTCCAAGGGCCCGACAACCAATGACCTTCTCCTCTGCCGGGCGCGGTCGCCAAAGACCAGCGTGGAGGGTGTGGAAGGAGGGCACATGGCTAACGAGACCTCCACCGGGGCAACCGGCCTTCGCGAGATGGCGATCGGTCGGCTGCGCAAGAGGCGCGAGTTCGTGCAGCACCTCACGGTGTACGCGGTGATCAACCTCGCCTTGGTCCTGATCTGGCTGATGACCACGCCAGGCGGGTTCTTCTGGCCGATGTTCCCGCTCATCGGCTGGGGCGTCGGGATCGTGTTCCACGCCATTGACGTCTTCGGTCCGGCCCAGCCCACCGAGCAGAAGATCGAACGCGAGATGCGGCGGCTCGCCCACCGCTGATCCACCGCCGACCTCGTCCGGCCGGCCCGGACGGCGGCACGCGTAACCGTAGGCCGAGGCGGTTGCCCAGTCTCTACGCGGGTTGCGAACGGTGTCCGGCCGGCATAGCTTGCCGGGCGTGGAGACGATCGCCGGCCTGCTTGCGCACCACGCCCAGGACCGGCCCACCGACCGCGCGTTCCTCTTCCTCGACGAGGACCCGGCGTGGGTGAGCTACGCCGAGCTGGACGCCGCCGCGCGCCGGGTGGCACAGGCGCTGTCAGCCCGCCGGGTCGCCGGCGAGCCGGTGCTCCTGCTCTTCCCACCCGGCCGCGCCTACGTGGAAGGCTTCCTCGGCTGCCTGTACGCCGGCGCGGTCGCGGTGCCGGCCTACCCCCCGGACCCGTCCCGGCTCGTCCGTACGGTGCCTCGCCTCCGGTCGCTCGCGGGCGACTGCGGTGCGGCCCTGGCGCTGACCGTCTCCTGGCTGGCGGACGCGGTGGCCGCAGGGCTCGGCGAGGCGCCCGAGCTGGCGGCGATGGAGTGGGTGGCCACAGACGCGCTGCCCGACCCCGATGACCGGGCCTGGGTGCCGCCGCGCCTGCCGGCCCAGGCACCGGCCCTGCTGCAGTACACATCCGGCTCCACCGGGCAGCCCAAAGGGGTGCTGCTCAGCCACGCCAACCTGCGGCACAACGCGGAGCTGGTACGGACCGGGTTCGGCACGTCCCCGCAGTCGGTCGGGGTGAGCTGGCTGCCGCCGTACCACGATATGGGGTTGATCGGTGGGATCCTCCAACCGGTCTACGTCGGGCTGCCGGTCGTGCTGATGTCCCCGCTGGCCTTCCTTCAGCGCCCGATGGCCTGGCTGGAGGCCGTATCCCGGTTCGGGGGCACGGTCAGCGGTGGCCCCAACTTCGCGTTCGACCTTTGCGTGCGCAAGAGCACGCCGCAGCAGCGGGCCGCGCTGGACCTCTCCAGCTGGTCGGTCGCGTTCTGCGGGGCAGAGCCGGTGCGGGCCGGGACGCTGGACCGGTTCGCGGCGGCGTTCGCGCCCGCTGGCTTCCGGGCGGAGGCGTTCTACCCGTGCTACGGCCTGGCCGAAGGCACGCTGATCGTCACCGGCGGCCGGCCGGGCGAGGCGCCGCGGAGGGTCCAGCACGGCGGCACGGTCCATGTGGGCTGCGGGCGGGCCCTGGGTGGCCAGACGGTGGCCATCGTCGACCCCGAGACCCGCACCGCCCTCGGGCCCGGCGCCGTCGGGGAGATCTGGCTCTCCGGCCCCAGCGTCGCAACGGGGTACTGGCACCGCCCGGACGAGACCAGGCAGGTCTTCCAGGCGGTACGGGTCGACGACCCCGACCGCCACTACCTGCGCACCGGCGACCTGGGGTTCCTGGATCCGTCCGGCGAGCTGGTGGTCACCGGCCGGGCCAAGGACATGGTCATCGTCCGTGGCCGCAACATCTACCCGCAGGATCTCGAGCACGCGGTCGAGGGCCAGGTCGCCGGCGTACGCCCCGGCTGCAGCGCCGCGTTCGCGGTCGACCTGGACGGCGAGGAGCGGGTCGGGTTCGCCGCCGAGGTCGCGGCCGACGGCGTGGCCGTGGCGGACACCGTCGCGGCGATCCGGCGGGTGCTGTCCGAGGTCGCCGAGGTCAGCCCAGCGACCGTGGTCCTACTCCGGCCCCGGTGCATCCCGAAGACGTCCAGCGGCAAGATCCAGCGCCATGCCTGCCGTCGTGCGGTCGCCGAGGGCGAATGGGATGCCGGTCGGGCCGAGGTCGTGGCCCGCTGGGACCAGCCGGGTGCCTCCCCGCGAAAGGCCGGGGACCAGCCTCCGCGAGAGGCCGAGGACCAGCCTCCGCGAGAGGCCGAGGACCGGCTTCCGCAGGAGGCCGACCAGAGCGAGGCCGAGGACCTGGTCGGGGCGGTGGCCGGCGCGCTGGGTCTCGACCGGCGGGACGTACCCCTCGATACGCCGCTGACCGGGCTGGGGCTGGACTCGCTGCAAGCGGTCGAGCTGCGGCATGCGCTGGGCACCCGGCTAGGGCTGGACGTCACGGTCTCCGAGCTGCTGGCCGGGGTGAGCGTGACGGCCCTGGCCGCGCGGGCACCATCGGTGCCAGCAGCGCCGCCGGAGTCCCCGCACCTGGCCGCGGAGCAGGCGGTGAGCGACGGGCAGCGGGCGCTGTGGTTCGTCCAGCAGTGGGCGCCGGACAGCGGGGCGTACGAGATCACCAGGGCAGCGCGGATCTGCTCGCCGCTGGATGTCCCGGCGCTGGACCGGGCGTTGCGGGCACTGGTGCAGCGGCACCCGGCGCTGCGTACCCGCCTGCCGTCCGAGGGTGGCGAACCGGTGTCCCGGTTGCTGGCGTGGGACGGCCCGGTAGCTGACCACCACGACGTCCCCGGTCTTGACGACGGGTCGCTGCGGCAGCGTATCGAGGCTGATGCACGGCGTGGGTTCGACCTGGCGGCCGGACCGCTGTTCCGCGCCTCGCTGTACTCCCGTGCGCCGGAGGACCATGTCCTGCTGCTGTCGGTGCACCACGTCGTCGCCGACTTCTGGTCGCTGTCGGTGCTCGTGGACGACCTGCTCGCGCTCTACGCCGCCGAGCTGGCCGGGGTCGCGGCCGGGCTGCCGGAGCTGCCCGCCGCGGCGCCTGCGCATCCGGCCGCGGATGGGCAGGCGCGCCTGGACTACTGGCGGCGAGCGCTGGCCGGGGCGCCCGAGGCGGTGGAGCTGCCCACGACCTTCCCGCGTCCGCGGTTGCAGTCCTACCAAGGGGCCACCCACGAGCTCCGGATCGACCGGGCCACCCTGCGGGAGCTGGACACCCTCGCCCGGGCCGCCGGAGCCACCCGGTTCGTCGCGCTGATGGCCGCCTTCGCCGCCCTGCTGGCCCGGTACGCCGGCGACGACGTGGTGGTCGGGACGCCGACCGCCGGGCGCGAGGACCACCGCAGCGCCCGCCTCGTCGGTTACTTCGTCAACCCGGTGCCGCTGCGGATCCGGGTCGGTCCGGGCGTCACGTTCCGAGCGCTCATGGCTGGCGTACGCCGCGTCGTGCTCGATGCCCTGGACCACGCGGTGCCCTTCGCCCGGCTGGTCGAGGCGGTCAGCCCGTCCCGCGACCCCAGCCGCTCGCCGCTGGTGCAGGTGATGCTGACGCTGCAGCAGCCGCCCGCCGGCCGCCCGGACCTCGGCGCCTTTGCGGTGGCCGACGAGACCACCCGGGTACGGCTGGGCGGGCTGGACGTGCGGCCGTACCGGCTCGACCCGCGCGGCTCCGCGTTCGACCTGTCCCTGATGGCCGCCGAGGTCGCCGGTGAGCTGAGCTGCACCATGGAGTACTGCACGGCGCTGTTCGACGGGCCTGCCGTGGCTCGGCTGTGCCGCCAGCTCACCGGGCTGCTGGCGCAGGCGGTGGCCCGGCCCGACGTACCGGTCGAGACGCTGGAGCTGATGGACGGCGCCGAGCGGGCGGCCGTAGCCGCGTTCGCCGACGGTGGCCGCCGGCCGCTCGACGGGCCGGCGACGCTGGCTGCGAGCTTCACCCGTCAGGTCAACCGGCGCGGAGCCGCCACGGCGGTGGTGTCGGGCCGGCAGGCGCTGACATACGCCGAGCTCGACGCCCGCGCCGACCGGCTGGCGGCGCTGCTGCGCGGACGGTTCGGCGTGCGGCGCGGCAGCGTGGTGGGCGTGCACCTGCCGCGTGGCGTGGACTGGGTGGTGGCCTTCTGGGCGGTGCTCAAGGCGGGTGGCGCCTACCTGCCGCTCACGCCCGACCTGCCGGCCCGGCGCCTGGCGTGGATGGTCGGTGACGCGGCCCCTGCCGTGCTGCTCACCCACCAGGGGACCGCGGACCAGCTGCCGGCCGGTGGCCCGTACCGGTTCTGCCTGGACGGCGAGTGGCCGGCCGGCGGCGCAGCACCCGGCGGTGCGGTGGCTGAGCCGGACGACGTCGCCTACGTCATCTATACGTCGGGCTCGACCGGGCGGCCCAAGGCGGTGCTGGTGCCACACCGTGGCGCCCGTAACGCGAGCCAGGCCGAGGCCACCGGGCTGGAGGTCACCGAGTCCAGCCGGGTCCTCCAGTCCACCTCGAGCTCGTTCGACGTCTCCATCCTCGAGATCCTCATCGCGCACCTGCACGGCGCGGCGCTACACATCGCTTCATCGACAACAGTCGCTTCCGGCGAGGACCTGGTACGGCTGCTCGCCGAGGAGCGGGTCACCATCGTCACCACGGCGCCGTCGGTGCTCGCGGCGCTGCCCGACGCCCCGCTGCCGGACCTGGTGGCCATCAGCGTCGGTGGCGAGGTGTGCCCGCCGGAGCTGGTGACCCGGTGGGGCGCTGGCCGCAGGTTCAACAACGCGTACGGCCCGACCGAGACGTCGATCACCGCCACCCTCAGCGGGTGCCGGCCCGACGGCACCCGCCCGTCGATCGGCCGGCCGATCCCCAACACCAGCGCGTACGTGCTGGACGCCCGGATGGAGCCGGTCCCGGTCGGTGTCCCCGGTGAGCTGTACCTGGGCGGCGCCGGCGTTGCCCACGGGTACCTCGGCCAGCCCCGGCTGACCGCGCAGTGGTTCGTGCCGGACCCGTTCGGCGCGGTCCCGGGCGCGCGGCTCTACCGCACCGGGGACAGGGTGCGCTGGCTGCCGGACGGCACCCTGGACTTCCTCGGCCGCCTCGACGACCAGGTGAAGATCAGAGGAGTCCGGGTGGAGCCGGGCGAGATCGAGGTCCGGCTGCGGGAGTCGCTCGACCTGCGCGAGGCGGTGGTCGTACCGCGACCGGGACCGGGCGGCGGGACGGAGCTCGCCGCCTACCTGGTGCCCCGCGGACCGCGCCTGGCAGTCGCCGAGCTACGCGGTCGGCTCCGCGCCGAGCTGCCCGTCCCGTGGGTGCCGGCGGCCTTCGTCTACCTGGACCGGCTGCCGTTGACCGCCAACGGAAAGCTCGACCGGCGCGCGCTGCCCGCCCCGACGCCGGCCGACCGCGGCGCCGCAGAGCGGCTGCGCCCCCGTACCGAGCTGGAGCACGTGGTGGCCCAGGTGTGGGCGGCCGTGCTCGGGCAGGACATGGTCGGCGTGCGCGACCACTTCTTCGACGAGCTGGGCGGCACCTCGCTGCTGGTGGCGAAGGTGACCAGCCAGCTCGGCGACCGGCTGGGACGGCACGTGCCGGTGACCGACATGTTCGAGCACCCGACCGTCGAGGCCCTGGCCCGCCACCTGGACCGCACGCAGCGCCTGGACCGCGACGGCACACCGGCGGACGCATCGCGGGGCACCCGACCGGAGGACCCGGCCGCCCGGCGCGAGGACCCGGTCGCCCAGCCGGAGGACCACGCCGCGTACCGGCGCCAGGCGCTGGCCAGGCGCAACCGGAACCGGCGGCGGAGCTGAGCGAGGTGTCCACATTGTTCACCCGCTTCCGCGACTGCGCGGTGCGCCATCCCGAGCTGCCCGCGGTCGAGGTGGCCGGCCAGACCGTGCGCTACCGGGAGCTGCTCGACCTGGTGGAGCGGCTGGCGGGCCGGCTGGCTGCGGTGGCCGGCCGGCACCCGGCAGCGGTTGGGCTGCTCGCCGTACGCAGCCTCGCCGCGTACGCCGGTTACCTTGCCGCGCTGAGGCTTGGCGCGACCGTGGTGCCGCTGCACCCGGAGCTTCCGGTCGCTCGCAACGCCCGCATGTGCCGGTCCGCCGGGGTGGATGTCGTGGTGGCGGACGATGCCGGCGCCGTGCAGCTGGCCACGCTGGTCGCGCAGACCGGCGCCGCTGCGCTCGCGCTGCGCTCCGGCGGCGGTACGCCGTGGTACTGGAGCCTGGACACTCCGCCGCTGTCCGAGCCCTACCAGGGCCAGCCGGAAGGCATCGCCTACACCCTGTTCACCTCGGGCTCGACCGGTGAGCCCAAGGGCGTGCCGATCCGCCACCGCAACCTCGACCGCTACCTCACCCACTGCATCGACCGGTACGGCGTCGGCCCCGGCGCCCGGCTCGCGCCAGCCTTCGAGCTCACCTTCGACGGCTCGGTCTTCGGCATGTTCGTCACCTGGTGCTCCGGCGCGACCCTGGTGGTGCCCAGACCCGAGGACCTGCTGGCACCGGCCCGGTTCGTGACCGCGCGGCAGGTCACCCACTGGTTCTCCGTACCGTCGTTGGTCTCGATCGCGCACCGGCAGCGGATGCTGCCGGTAGCGGGCATGCCGGAGCTGCGCTGGAGCCTGTTCGGCGGCGAGCAGCTGACGTTCGACCAGGCCCGGGCGTGGGCGGCGGCGGCACCGCACAGCGTCATCGAGAACCTGTACGGCCCGACCGAGGTCACCATCAGCTGCACCGGGTACCGGTTGCCCGCCGACCCGGCCTACTGGCCGGCCACCCCCAACGGCACCGTGCCGATCGGCCCGGTCCACCCCCACCTGGAGATGGTCGTGCTCGCCGAGGACGGGCTCACCGAGGTGGTGCCCACCGAAGGCGGGCTCACCGAGGATGGGTCCACCAGGGACGGGCCCGCCACAGCCGATGGCGAGCTTTGCGTGCGGGGCCCGCAGCGGTTCGACGGTTACCTCGACCCGGCGGATAACCAGGGCAGGTTCATCTACGTCGAGGCGGGCCGGGCCCGCCCGTGCGACGACCCGGTCGTGCCCGGCGATGCGTGGTACCGCACCGGCGACCGGGTGCGGGTCGGCGCCGACGGGGTCATGGTGCACCTCGGCCGCCTGGATGACCAGGTGAAGATCCGCGGGTACCGGATCGAGCTCGGCGAGATCGAGTCGGTGCTGCGCGAGCATCCGAAGGTCCTCGACGCGGTGGCGCTTGTGTCCCCTGCCGGCTCGCCGGCCCTCCACGCCGTCTACACCGGCGAGCCGGTCGACCCCGCCGAGCTGGCTACGCTCGCCGGCGAGCGGCTGCCGCCGTACATGCTGCCGGCGCACTACCGGTATGTGGACGCGCTCCCGGTCAACGTCCATGGCAAGGTCGACCGCCGGCGGCTCACCGCCGAGCTGGGCGGTGCCGACCTCTACTAGCGCCGCCAGGCGGCGCGCTTTCCAAGCTCGATGATGCTCCGGCGGTGACGGGTGGGCGGTGACGACCGGGGTGGTACATCGTCCATGGTCGGCGGTACGGCCGGTGACCCCGGGTCAACGAACCGGGGTCATCCGACGGTCCGGGACGGAGCCTCTTACAGGTAGGAGGCGAGCTCTCCCCGACGGCGAACGTCCAGTGTGGCGCAGTGGAACGAGCCGCCAAAGGCGTAGAAGCTCCGGAAGCTGCAGAGGATGGGGGTGAGGCCCTGTTGCTTCAACATCGAGATCATCGGTTCGTCCTGCGCCTCGACGATGACCCGTTCCTCATCCAGCATAAGGATGTTCATGTTGAGCCATTTGCTGGTGAAGTAGAGGGGATGCGAGTCGGGCAGTACCGGCCGTGGCGCCTCGATGACGTCCCAGCCCCGGAACAGGTCGGGCACGACCGGCACCCGATCGGGGTTGACCAGGAGCCTGCCCGGTGCCATCGGCATGATGGTGGCGTCGATGTGCATCGGGTGCCGGTCGGCAAACTCAAGCACGTGGATCCGGTACTCGTCGCCCAGCTCCCGCCGGAGCCACTCGATGCCGAAGTCGTTGGTGACGTTGGACCTCTGGGCGACGATGTCCCGGCCGAGACGGATGAAGTCCGCCGCGTCGAAGGTGGGCTCGAACTCCGTGACCACCAGCCGCGGGGGCAGCTGCCCGGTGTCTACCCAGGTCGGGTCGAACTGCTCGTCGCGCAGCTCGGGCCGCGGCGCGGCGACCCATCGGGCACCCCCGCGGAAGTACCCCTTGAGCAGGGGCCGGTACGCCAGCGTCTCGTAGTACCGCGAGCGCCACGCCGGTGGACACTCGACAATCCGGTCGCCCACCACCAGCAGTACGTCACGCGGCATGGCCGCGTACATCCCGTTGCTGGCCCAGTGCAGTGTCCGGTACGGAACCTGTTGGGGAAGCTGCTCAGGGCGCCGTACGGTGACCCCCTCGCCCTGCAGGATGTGCACGAGCTGCTCCAGCTCACGGCGCGCGGCAGTGACCAGCTCCGGCGGGAACGGCCGCCCCGCCATCTGCCGGAACGTGTCGTGCCACCGCGGTGGCAGGGCCGGCGGCAGTGCCTCGTGCCAGGTCGGGAACGTCGCACCGTCCACGATGCCGACGACCACCTCTTCCAGCGGGTCCCACTCGGTGTAGGACCGCACCGGTCCGATCGCGTCCCCGGTTCCGATCGCGTCTTCGGTCATGGCACTGTCGCTCAGGTCCGTGACCGGGCCGCGGCCAGCTGAGCCCGGAGTACCTCCGCGAGCTTGTGCACGTTCGGGGGCCAGACGACCGTCTCGTGGTCGCCGGGCACCTCGATGACCTCCCACTCCCCTGTCAGGAGCCGGCCCCACCCGTAGTCGGCGGCCGTCACACCGGTCTGCGCGGCCCGCAGCAGGCAGGTCCGGCCGGCGTACGGGCGGGGCTGGTAGCGCCGGACCGCCTCGACGTGCGTGGCGTACACGTCGAAGAGCTGCTGGGCGCGGCCCGGGTCCAGCCCCGGCGGCACCACCTGCGCCAGCTCCGCCTCGGCGAGCACGTGCCGGAGCCGTTGCGCTGACGGCAGCTGGCGCAGCTGGTCGAGGTCGATGGGGACGAGCCCGTCCAGCAGCCGGGCCAGAGCTGCCGCCTCGTCCGGGAGGTCCTTGACCAGGTCTGGCGTCGGGGTCTCGACCAGCACCAGCAGGCCCACCTGCTCGCCTGCGGCGTGCAGCTGCTGGGCCATCTCGTAGGCGACGAGCCCGCCCATGGACCAGCCCCCGAGCTGGTACGGGCCAGTGGGCTGGCGGGTGCGCACGTCCGCCAGGTACCGGGCGGCCATGGCGGGCACGTCGTCGTACGGCGGGTCGTCGCCCTCGACGCCACGCGCCTGTAGTGCGTAGAACGGCTGGGGGCTGACCAGCCGGGCCAGGTCGGCGTAGCACAGCACGTTGCCGCCGGCGGGGTGTACGCAGAAGAACGGCGCCCCCTCGCCCCGGGTGACCTCGACCAGCGGTGTCCATGGCCGTGGCCCGGCGCGCAGTGCCGCGGCCATCCCCTCGATCGTCGGCTCCCGCAACAGCACCGACAGCGGGACCTCCCGGCCGAACACCCGGGAAGCCTCGTCGATGACCCGGATCGCGAGCAGCGAGTCCCCACCCAGGTCGAAGAATGAGGCGCGGACGTCGACCGGGCTCGACCGCAGCGCCTGCTCCCAGATCCGCGCGAGCCGCAGCTCGTCCGCTGTGCGGGGCGGCAGCGCACCGGGCGCAGCCGGTTCGGCGGTGTCCGCACCCGCCACGACGGGCAGGGCGGCCTCGTCCACCCGCCCGTCGGCGGTGCGGGCAAGCTCGTCGACGACGACCAGCTGGCTGATGCCGGCGTACTCAGGCAGGTCCCGGCGCAGCGCCTCCCACGCCTGCCGTTCCAGCGACTCCGCGAGCTGGCTGCGCAGCGGAGCGTTGGCCAGCGGACCCTCCGGCAGCATGTCGTCCAGCAGCATGTCGTCCAGCGGCATGGCGTCCAACGGCATGGAGTCCAGCGACGTGAGATACAGGGACGTGGAGCCCAGCGCCACAGCGTCCGGTCCGGCCGCGTGCAGGGCGCCGGAGCCCGTTGGCTGTCCGGCGGCCCTTCGCCGGAAGAGCGCGTTGACGCTGCCGTCCGGGTGGCTCGCCGCCCAGCTGAGAGCGACCGACCAGCCCCTGCCCTCGCCGAGCTGGCACAGCTCCTCCGGGTCCAGGCCGGCAGCCGCCTTGGCGGCCACCAGCCGCAGCTCCCCGGCGGTGGCGGGGCTGCTGGCGCCGGTAGCGGCACGACCATCCGTCCCAAGGAGCACCTGGGCCGCCTCGACATCCGCGGCGACCCGCGCGTTCGGCACGCCGGTCACCCCGACCACGTCGGTGTCGGCGTGGTCCAGCAGCCACCCGATCTCGCTGCCGGACAGCACGTCGCGGTGCCAGTCGTACCATGCAACGCCGGTCGGACCGGGCGGCGGTGCCCCCAGCCGCAGCACCGCGTCGTAGCGGTAGCGGGTCAGCTCGTTGTCGTGGCGGCCGCGCTTCGGCATCAGCTCCACGCCGCCGACCTCCGGCCGGGCGGCGGCGAAGCTCACCAGGTACGCGGGGTCGACGAGCAGCTCCCGCTCGTGCTCGATCGACCGGGACACCCGGCTGCGCAGCTCGTCGACCGGGAGCAGGTCCACCGCGCGATGCAGCTGCACCGAGACGTGGAACGCCTCCTGCAACCCGTGGTGGCGCAGGTCGCCGAGGAAGATGGCGCCGCCGGGGGCGCAGACGCGGACCGCTGCGTCGAGCACCCGCTCGAGGTACGCCGCCCCAGGGAAGTACTGCACCACCGAGTTGACCACGACCACGTCGAAGCTGTCCGGTTCGAGACCGGTCAGGTCATCGGCGGTCCGCTCCAGCAGGGTCACCTTCGCGCGGGTCGCGTCGTCGCGGGTGGCCAGATGGTCGCGCACCTGGGCGAGGCAGACCGCGGAGAAGTCCGTGCCGACGTAGCGGTCGCAGCCGTCCACCAGACCAAAGAGGAGCAGGCCGGTCCCGCAGCCGATCTCCAGCACCCGGCTGGGGCGTAGCGCCCGGATGCGCTCCAGCGTGTGCTCGCGCCACTCGGCCATCGCATCTGCTGGCATCGGCTCACCGGTGTAGCTGGAGCGCCAGCCGGTGATGTTGAAGGCCGGGTCAGCGGGGCGGGCGTCGGTGAAGGTCCGGTCGTACAGCGTGCGCCAGTACGCGACGTGCTCCTCGGCGAGCCGGCTGGCGACGCCGTCGCCGCGCTCGACCGCGGCGAGGTCCGGGACGAGGTACGCGGTGAGCCGCCGCCCGTCCGGCGCGGGTGTCACCACCGCCTCGCGGACCAGGGGCAGCCCCTGCAACAGCTCCACAACCCGACCCACGCCGGCCTGGCCCACACGGTCTCGGTCCACGCCCGCCGCCCCGGCCGGCGGGGCGGCGCGACGCTGGCTGGCGGGCGGCGCCGGGACCAGCTCCAGCACCTCACCCACGGTCCGCTCCGGGTCGGCGACGAGCGCGAGGGTGAGCGCCTCCGCCGTACGCAGGATGTGGTCGCCGGTCTCCGGCCCGAACCGCAGCGCGTCGTACCAGACCTGCATGAGCAGCGCCTCGTCGGGCACCACCACAAAGGACAGTGCGTAGTCTGCCTGCTCGTACGTCTGGATCTGGCTGATGGTGACGCTGGCCGTGCGGAACCGGGAGCCGTCCATCGGGTAGTTCTCCAGCCCCCTGCCGCTGTCGAACAGCGGGCGGTCCGGGGGCACCGACGTCCAGCCGCGGATCTGGTCCAGCGGCGTGTGCTCGAACTGCCTGGCCTGCACCTGGTCCCGCAGCAGCCCGGACAGCCAGCTCACCACCGGCTGGTCCCGGTCCACCCGGACCCGGGCGGGCAGGGTGTTGATGAACAGGCCGACCATCTCCTCCACGCCCTCCAGCTCAGGTGGCCGGCCCGAGGAGGTGACCCCGAAGACCACGTCGTCGGTGCCGCTGCGGTCGGCGAGCACCAGCGCCCACGCCCCGTGCAGCACGGTGTCCAGCGTGAGCCGGTGCTCGCGGGCGAACTCCCGTACCGCGTCCGAACGGTCCGGCGGCAGCCGCAGGTGCGCCCGGGCGTAGTCGGCATCACTGCGCCCGGTCCGCACCGCCGGACGGTCCGCGCCGAGCGGGGTCGGCCCGGTCACTCCACTGAGGACCCGGCGCCAGTGGGCCCACGCGCCGGCGAGGTCCAGACCCGCGAGGTAGCCGAGGTAGTCCCGGTACGGCCGCGGCGGCGGTGCCGGCACGAAGCGGCCACCCCGGATCGCCTCGTACGTGTCGAAGACCTCCTGGATCAGCAGGGCGACGCTCCAGCCGTCCAGCAGGATGTGGTGGTGGCTCCAGACCACGTGCCAGCGAAGCTCGGCGAGGCGGACGAGGTGCAGCCGGGTCAGTGGGGCCCGGGCCAGGTCGAAGCCCTGGGTCCGGTCCGCGAGGAGCAGCTCCGCCAGCCGGGCCTCCTGCTGCGCCTCGGCCAGGTCGCCCCAGTCGTGGTGGGCCAGCGGCAGCTCGACCCGCTCCTCAACCACCAGGTGGGGAACGGTGAGCCCCTGCCAGGCGACCCCGGCGCGCAGCACCGCGTGCCGGTCGAGCAGGGCACGCCAGGCCCGGTCGAAGGCCGCGACGTCGAGCGGGCCGTCGAGGCGGATGCTGAACTGTTCAAAGTAGACACCCGAGCCGGGGTTGGCCAGCGTGTGGAAGAGCAGGCCGCGCTGCAACGGAGCCAGTGGGTACAGGTCCTCGACACCGCCGCGCTCCACGACCAGCCGGTCGAGCTGGCCCTGGTCCACCTCGGCGAGCGGGAAGTCGCTGGGGGTGGGCCCGCCCGCCCCCGGTGACATGCAGTGCTCGACGATGGCGCGGAGTGCGTCCCGGTAGCCTTCCGCGAGGCGCTGCATGGCATCCCGGGACCGGTGCCGCGTGGAGTAGGTGAGGTAGAGGTGCAGCCGGCCGCCGCGGACGGCCGCGACGACATCGACCGGGTACGGCCGCGGGTTGGCTGGATGGCGGTCCGCGGGCACCGGCTCGGACGCCAGCTCGAACCAGCCATCCGCCGGCGCGCCCTGGTCGAGCCGACCGAGGTAGTTGAAGCTGATCTCGGCCCGTGGCAGCTCCGACAGGCGCCGGGCAAGGTCGTCGCCGCGCAGCCAGCGGGCCAGGCCGTACGGGGCTCCGCGGCCCGGCATCGCGCGCAGCTGCTCCTTGACGGCCTTGATGACGGCGGCCAGGCTGTGCCGGTCGACGCCGGTCAGGTCCAGCCAGGCCGGGGTGAGCGTGGTGAACCAGCCGACCGTGCGGGACACGTCGGCGCCGCCAGCGACGATGTCCCGCCCGTGCCCCTCGACGTCGACCAGCAGCCTCGGCGCGCCCGCCCACCCGGCCACCGCCAGGGCCAGAGCCGCCAGCAGCAGCTCGTCCGGCCTGGTCCGGTAGGCGCGGTGGGCCGGCGCGAGCAGCTGCGCGGTCGCCGCCTCGTCCAGCGTGGCCTCGATGACGTCGCAGTCGCCCTCCACGTCCGGCGCGCTCGGGTCACCGTCGGCCGGCAGCGCCGGCGCCTGCTGCGGGAGCCGGTCCAGCCACCAGCGGGCCTGGTCCGCCACCCGGTCTGAGCGGGCGAGCTCGGTCAGGCCACGCGCCCACCGGGCGAAGTCGGTGGTCTTCGCCGGCAGCTCCACCGCGGCACCCTCGGTGAGCTGGTGGTAGGCGGTGCCCAGGTCCTCCAGCAGGACCTGCCAGGAGACGGTGTCCACAACCAGGTGGTGGGCGACCAGCAGCACCCGGTCCGGCTCGCCGCCCGGGCCGCCGGTGAGCAGGGCGGCCCGTAGCAGTGGCCCTCGCGCCAGGTCCAGGCCGCCCTGCACCCGCCGTACGACCTCGTCGAGCCGCTCCGCGGCCAGGTCGAGCTGCTGCACCGGCACCGGGTCGCACTCGGCCACCGGCAGGATCCAGGCCTGGTCCCCGGCGAGGCGCAGCCGCAGCAGGTCGTGGTGGGCTACCAGGGCGGCCAGCGCCTGCGCGAGCCGTTCCAGCCGTACCGGCTGCCGCGCGGCCAGCAGGACCGAGAGGTTCCACTGCCCCGCGTGCGGCAGGGCAAGCTGGCTGAACCAGGCCCGCATGGGCGTTGCCGGCACCTCGCCGGTGACCTCACCCTGCTCCGCCCCGGCACCCGCGCCTGCGGTCTCGCCCGCCACCTGGGCCAGCGCGGCGATGGTCTGGTGGGCGAAGAGCTGCGCGGGCGTGACAGCCACGCCGCGCCGGCCCGCCCGGGCCACCGCCTGGATGGTGAGGATCGAGTCGCCGCCGAGCGCGAAGAAGTTGTCGTCGATGCCGACCCGCTCCACACCGAGCACCTCAGCCCACACCTCGGCCAGCACCCGCTCGGTGTCGTTGCGGGGAGCCACCAGGCCGCCCTCGTCGGGGCGGCCGGGGCGCGCCGCGGGCAGGGCCGCCCGGTCGACCTTGCCGTTCGGCGTGAGCGGCAGCCGGTCCAGGACAGTAAAGCCGGCCGGCACCAGGTAGTCCGGCAGCCGCTGCGACAGCCAGGCGCGCAGCTGCGGCGCTGCCACGCCGCCGGCGGACGCCGCAACGACGTACGCCATCAGCTGGTGGTGGCCGCCCGCGGCGGCCTCGGTCGCCACCACCACCGACCCGCGGACCTGCGGGTGGGCGTTGAGGACGCTCTCGACCTCGCCCGGCTCGATACGGTGGCCACGGATCTTGACCTGGTCGTCGAGGCGCCCCAGGAACTCCAGCCCCCCGTCGGGCAGCCAGCGCGCCCGGTCACCGGTGCGGTACCAGCGCTCACCGAGCTCCTCGACGAACCGCTGCGCGGTCAGCTCCGGCCGTCGCAGGTAGCCGCGGGCCACCCCAGCGCCGCCGACGTACAGCTCCCCGGGCACCCCCACCGGCACCGGCCGGCCGTGCGGGTCCACGAGCCGGACCGCGAGGTCGCCGATTGGCACGCCGATCGGCGACAGCACGCCACCGGCCAGGTCGGCGCGGGTGACCGGCCGGTAGGTGACGTGCACGGTCGTCTCGGTGATGCCGTACATGTTCACCAGCGCCGGCTGGGCGTCACCGTAGCGGTCCAGCCACGGCCGCACGCTGGCCACCTCCAGCATCTCGCCGCCGAGGACCACAAAGCGCAGCCGGTACGGCGACCGGGTCGCGGTCGCCGCCACGTCGGCGTGCAGCAGGGCGCGGAAGCTGGACGGGGTCTGGTTCAGCACGGTCACGCCCTCGTCGAGCAGGAGCTGCCGGAACGCGGCGGGGTCCGGCACGGTCCCGTCCGGCACGACCACCATGCGGCCACCGTGCACCAGCGCGCCCCACAGCTCCCATACGGAGAAGTCGAAGGCGATCGAGTGGAACAGCGTCCAGACGTCGTCGGGACCGAACCCGAACCAGTCCCGGGTGGCGTCGAACAACCGGGCCAGCTGCCGGTGCTCGACCACCACGCCCTTCGGGGCCCCGGTGGACCCGGAGGTGTAGATCACGTACGCGATGTCGTCGAGGCGCGCCGGCAGGGCCGGCAGCGTGCCGGGCAGCGCCGCCAGCCGCGCCCGCTCCTGCGGGTCGTCCAGCAGGACGGTGGCGGGCACGTCGACGTCGCCGAGCTCACCGGCCGCGTCGCAGTGGGCCAGCAGCACCGCCGCCGACGCGTCGGCGAGGATGCCGTGCACGCGCGCGGCGGGATGGCGGCGGTCGACCGGGACGTAGCCACCGCCGGCACACGCCACGGCGAGCACCGCGACCACCAGGTCGACACCGCGCGGCAGGTAGACGCCGACCAGCACGCCGGGGCCGACGCCGAGACCGCGCAGCCGGTTGGCGAGCCGCGCCGTCCGCGCCAGCAGCACCCGGTACGGGACCCGCTCGTCGCCGTGCACCACCGCCACCCGGTCCGGCTCCCGCCGTGCCCACCCGGCGAACCGAACCGGGGCCGGCTCGGTCCCGGCGGTGGTGTAGGACGCGCGTGGTGAGCCGCGCCCGGCCAGCTCGGCGCGCTCCGCCGGTCGCATCAGCTCCACCTCGCCCAGCACCCGGGCGGTGGTGAGCCCGTCGAGCACCGTCTCCAGGTGCCCCAGCAGCTGCCCGACCAGCCGGCGGTCCAGCAGCGCGGCGTCGAACAGCGCCTCGACCACCAGCCGCTCCCGCGGGAACGCCAGCAGCGTCAACGGGTAGTTGGTCTGCTGGACGCTCGCCGACCCAATGACCGCGGCCGTGCCAAGCCGCAGGCGCGACAGGTCGACCGGAAAGTCCTCCACGACCAGGATGGAGTCGAACAGCCGCCGGCCCGCCGGCAGCTCGCTCCACGCCTGCACCCGGTCCAGCGGGGTGAGCTCCAGCTCCCGTGCCCGGACCCGGTCCTGCTCCACCCGCCCCAGCCACTGCGCCACCGGCTGGTCCCAGTCCAGCCGTACCCGCGCCGGCAGCGTGTTGATCAACAGGCCCACCGTCCGCTCCAGCCCCGGCAGCGTTCCCGAGCGACCCGTGGTGGTCAACCCGAACACCACGTCGTCGGTGCCGGCGTACCGCGCCAGCACCACCGCCCAGGCACCGGTCAGCAGGGTGTCGACGGTGACCTGGTGCGCGGCGGCGAAGCGTCCGAGCCGCTCGGTCAGCTCCCGCGTCAGCTGGTGGCCGACCCGCTCGTTCTCCGTGGCGGGTGAGCTGTCCTCCGTGGAGCGTGACTTGTCCTTCGTGGAGCGTGACTTGTCCTCCGTGGCGGGTGAGCTGGAAAGGCGGATGCCGCGCGCGATGCCCAGCGGTGTCGGCTCGGTGAAGCCGGCCAGCACCCCGGTCCAGTGCTCCCGGGCGCGTTCGAGATCCTGCTGGCCGGCCCTTGCCACGAAGTCCCGGTAGGCGGATGCGGCGGGCCGGGACAGCGGCTCGCCGCGGCACGCCGCGGCGTAGGCGGTGGCCACGTCGCGGAGGACGAGCCCAACGCTCCAGCCGTCGAGGATGAGGTGGTGGTGGGTCCACAGCAGCCGCCACGCGTGGTCGTCCAGGCGCACCAGGCACAGCCGGAACAGCGGCGCGGACGCCAGGTCGAACCCCTGCTCCCGCTCCGCCGACCCGCGCTGGCGCAGCCGCGTCGCCTGCTCCGCCGGGGGCAGGCCGCGCCAGTCCTCCACCGTCAGGGGTAGCTCAACCGCTGGCCGCACCACCTGGGTCGGCCGTTCCACCTGCCGGGTGTCGAAGGCGGTACGCAGCACCGGGTGCAGCGCGCACACCGACTGCCAGGCGGCCCGGAACGCGGCCAGGTCCAGCTCCCCGGCGAGATCGAGCCGGTGCTGCTCAACGTACATAGTGGACCCTGGTGTGGACAGCGCGTGGAAGAGCATGCCGCGCTGCAATGGCGCCAGCGGGTAGCGGTCGCTGTCGGCGAGGTCGGGCTGCATCCGTACCCTCCGGGTCACTTGGCGGTGAAGCCGCTGTCGACCGGGATGGCCGTCCCGGTGACGCGGCGGGACTCGTCCGACGCGAGCCAGACGCAGGCAGCCGCGACGTCCTCGGCATCGACCAGGCTGCCCAGCGGGTGGTATCCCACGGTGAGCTGCTCGTACGCGTCCACCGAGCTGTCCAGCGCAGCCGCGACGGCGCCGAGCATCGCGCTGTCCAGCGCGGGGTCGTCGCGTACCGAGGTCGGGCAGACCGCGTTGACCCGGATGCCGTACGGCCCGTAGTCCGCGGCCAGCGCCTTGGTGAGCCCGACCAGGCCGTGCTTTGCGGCGACGTACGGCGCGAACGCGGGGAAACCGACCAGCCCGCCGGTTGACGCGACGTTGACGATGCTGCCCGACCTGCGGCGGACCATGTGCGGCAGCACCGCCTTGGCGAACCGCCACGGACCGTGCAGGTTCACGTCCGTGACCAGCACCCACTCCTCCTCGCTGAAGTCGTGCGCCGGGCGTCCGCCTGGTGCCACCACGCCAGCGTTGTTGACGAGGATGTCGACCCGGCCCAGCTCGTCGAGTGCGGTGCGCACCGCCGAGCGGGCGTCGGCCGGGCTGCGTACGTCGGCGACCGCGGTGACCGCCCGGGCACCGCGGTCCCGGCATCGCCGCGCGGTCTCCTCGAGCTGCTCCGCGGTGCCCATCGGGTACGGACACCGGTCGATATCCCGGCACAGGTCGGACACGACGACGTCGGCACCTTCTCCGGCCAGGGCCACCGCGATGGCGCGCCCCACGCCACGGGCGGCACCGGTGACGATGGCCGCCCGGCCGGCCAGGCGCGGCATCAGCGCGTCCCCGGGGCGGTGGCCGGCTTCAGCGCCAGCTCGCCGAGGCGGCGGTGTGGCGCGGTGACACCGTCGGTGAGCAGGGTGACCAGCTGCTGGGCCAGCCGTTCGCCGGTCGGCGGGTCAAACAGGTCCGCGTTGTACTCGACGAACCCGCCGATCCCGTCCGGCCCCTCCCGCAGCTCGATGGCGAGGTCGAGCTTTGCGGTGCCCGGGTCGATGTCCACCCCCTCCAGGGTCAGCCCGCCCAGCTCCAGCCGCGGCGCCGGGGTGTTGTGCAGCACCAGCAGCACCTGGCACAGCGGCGCGCGGCTGAGGTCGCGGGGCACCTTCAGGGCGTCGACCAGCCGCTCGAACGGCACCTCCGAGTGGGCCACCGCGTCCAGCACCGCGCCCCTGACCCGGCCGAGCAGGTCGGTGAAGCTGGGGTCACCGGTGAGGTCGGCGCGGATGACCACGGTGTTGATGAAGACGCCCACCAGCGCCTCGGTCTCCGGGGTGGTGCGCCCGGCCACGGCGGTGCCGATCGCCAGGTCGGTCTGGCCGCTCTGGCGGTGCAGCAGCGCGGCCAGCGCCGCGTACAGCACCATGAAGGGCGTCGTGCCGGTGGCCCGGCACAGGCTGGTGAGCGCGTCCACAGTGGATCGTCCGATGTGGAGGAAGGCCCGGCCCCCCTGCTCGCCGAGCACCGGCGGGCGGGGCCGGTCGGTAGGCAGCTCCAGGGTGGGCAGGTCGGCCAGGGTACGCACCCAGTAGTCGAGGTCGGCGGGCTCGTCGGGCCGTTCCAGCTGGGCTGCCGCGTAGTCGGCGTACTGCATCGGCAGCGGCGGCAGCGGCGAGGGCTGCCCTTGGGCGAAGGCCGCGTACAGGCTGCCGAGCTCGCCGGCGAGCACGCCGGCCGACCAGCCGTCGGAGACGACATGGTGCATGCTGACCAGGAGCACATGCTCAGTGTCGGCCAGCCGCAGCAGGCGCGCTCGCACCAGCGGCACCCGGTCCAGCGCGAAGGGCTGCCGGGCGTGTGCGCGGGCGAGCCGGTCCACGTCCTGCGGGGCCGCGTCCTGCACCGGCAGGTCGACGTCGACGTACGGGTGCACGACCTGGACTGCGACGTGTCCCGGCGCACCGTCCTGGTGTGCCCCGTCGTCGGTGGCGTGGAAGGTGGTGCGCAGCACCTCGTGGCGCTGCACCACCTCGCGCAGTGCCCGGTGCAGCGCCTGCGGGTCGAGCGGCCCGCTCATCCGGAAGGCGACCGCGTTGTTGTAGGCGACGGTGCCGGGCATCATCTGGTCGACCGCCCAGATCCGCTGCTGGGCCGGTGACAGCGGTGCGCTCGCCGGCCGGGCCACCGGCCCCGGCAGCAGGTCGAGCCGGCCGTCGGCGCGCCAGCGGGCCCGCTGGCGCGTGCGCGTGCCGGAGCGGGTCAGCTCCCCGACCACACCCACCCCGAGCGCGTCCCCGGCCGCGTCCACCACCGCGGCGCCGGACCCCGGCGCGATGGCCAGGGGTGCGTCGCCGCACCACAGCGCCCACCGTGCCGGCAGCGACCCGTCCGGCAGCTCAGGCGCTGGCACGAAGACCCGCGCGCCGGCGGCGTGCAGGGCCTGCAGCGCCGCGGCGGGCGGCTCCACGTCGGTGACGAGCACGGTGCGGCCGGCGAGCGTGTCCGCGGCCGCCTCGGCCAGCCAGGCGAGCGTGCCGGCGGGGCCGGACACCGTGCCGGCGCCGCGGGCGGCGACCGTGCGGGCCAGCTCGCGTACCCGGGCGGAGGTGTCCACTGTGGTGGCGTGGGCGGCCGCCTTGGCCCGTTTCGCCTCCTGCTCCACCAGCTGCCCCAGCAGCCGGATGCTGTGCAGGGTGTCCTGGGTGGGCGTGCCGTAGTCGACCAGCGCGGCCACCTCGTCGACCCCCAGCGCTCGTACCTGTTCCAGCATCTCGGTGCAGGCCTGCGGGGTGCCGAACAGGCCGGCGCCGCGCAGGTACCGCTCCAGGCCGTGCTCCAGCAGCGCCTGCATGTCCGCCTCGGACAGGTCCTCCGGCCGTACCGTCAGGCCCTGGGCCACGGCGAAGCCTCGCGCGAGCTCCACCGAGCTGCGGAAGTAGCGCAGCAGCGGACCCCGCGCGGTGGCGTACGCCGGCTCGGCCTCGTCGGCGAGGAACGTGTGCAGCATCAGCGTGACGTGCCCTTCGCCGTCGTGGCCCGCGTCCTGCCACGCCCGCCGGTAGAGAGCGATCTTGGCGCCGAGCTCGTCCAGCGACTGCGCCATCAGGTTGGTGAGCACCCCGCCGCCGAGCTCCCCGGCCAGCCGGAAGGTGTCCGGGCTGCCCGCGGCGGTCACCCAGAACGGCAGCTCGGCCTGCACCGGCCGGGGCCGGATGGCCACCTCCGCCGGCGCTCCGACCCCGTTGCGGCGCCGCACCGGCTCCCCTCGCCACAGCGCCCGCACCTGCTCGATCCCGGCGCGCATCAGCTCATGCCGCTGCGGGAACCGGTCCGGTGCCAGCACGAAGTCGTCCGGGTGCCAGCCCGAGGCGAACGACACGCCCACCCGGCCGCCGGAGAGGTTGTCGATGACCGCCCAGTCCTCGGCCACCCGGATCGGGTCGTGCAGCGGCAGCACCACACTGCCCGCCCGGATCCCGATCCGCGTCGTCACGGCGGCGAGGGCGGCGCTGGTGGCGGTCGGGTTCGGGTAGAGCCCGCCGAAGGAGTGGAAGTGGCGCTCGGGGGTCCACACCGCGGCGAACCCGCGGCGGTCGGCCAGCCGCGCCCCGTCGAGCAGCAGCTTGTACTTTGGACCGGCCAGCTCGTCCTCGTCGTTGGCAAAGTACGACAAGCTGATCTGCAACGACCTGGCCTGCGGCGACCCGGTCCACGGCGCCCCGTGGCGGCGCTGCGGTGCCGCGGCCCAGCGCGGTAGCCCGGCGTCGGCGACGTGGAACCGGTGGCCGCCGGGCTCGTCCACTGCCGCTGGTACGGGCGGCGCCTGGTCGAAGCGGAGTGCGGCGACCCGGGTCTCGGGGCGCTGCAGGGCACCGGCGAGCAGGCTGCGGAACTGGTCGAACAGGGCCGTGGCGGTGTCCGCCTCGAACAGCTCGTCGGCGTACTCGACGCCGCCGGTGTAGCCGTCCGGGGACTCCGCGAGCATCAGCGTCAGCGCGCCCATGGTCGCCCCGAACATCGCCGGTGCGTCGCGCACCGGCCACAGCCGCCAGGTCGCGCCCTGCAGCCGCTCCTCGTGCGGCAGGTCGGCGTGGAGCACGAACACCGCGTCGAACAGCCGCCCGGCACTGTCGCCGGCCAGCGCCTCGTACGGCAGGTCCGGGTGGGCGTACGCGGCGAGCAGGGTCTGTTGCAGCTGGCGCACCAGCGAGACGAACCGCGGGTCGCCGCGCAGGTCGGCCCGCAGCGGCAGGGCGTGGGCGACGTAGCCGACCAGCGGCTCCAGCTCCGGCCGGCCACGGTTGCCGACCGGGGTGCCGACGATGATGTCGTCCGCGCCGGTGATGCGGCCGAGCAGCGCGACGTACGCGGCGAGCAGGGTGACGAACGGGGTGACGCCGAGCCGCCGGCTGAACGCGGCCACCTGGCCGGAGAGGTCCGCCGGCAGCGCCACATCGACCTGGGCGCCCCGGGTCCGGGGCCGGCTGCCGGTAGCCCGCAGGGGCGGGTGGTCGGTGGGCAGCGGCAGCGGCGACGGTGGGTTGGCGAGCCGGTCCCGCCAGTACGCCCGCTGCCGGTCCAGCGCCCCGGAGCCCAGCAGCCGCCGCTGCCAGGCCGCGAAGTCGGCGTACTGCACCGCCAGCCGCGGCAGGACCGCGCCCCCGTCACCGGCCGGACCGGCCGCGTCACCGGCCACCCCCGCCCGGTCACCGGACACCCCGGCCCGGTCACCGGTCAGACCGCGGTAGCAGGCGGCGATCTCGCGCGCCAGGATCACCAGGGACAGCGTGTCGCAGACGACGTGGTGCACGGTGAGCAGCAGCACGTGCCGGTCCGCGTCGAGCCGCAGCAGCCGTACCCGCAGCGGGGAGACCGCGAGGTCCAGCGGGCGGCCCGGCTCCGCCCGCGCGACCGCCTGCGCCTCCTCCTCTCCACCGGCCACCTCCACGCACTCCAGCGTCACCGTGCAGGCGGGTGCGACCCGTGCCGTCCAGCCGCGGCCCGGGTCGAGGTGGAAGGTGGTACGCATGGTCTCGTGCCGGTCGGCGACCGCACGGACGGCCTGTTCGAGCACGGCCCGGTCGAGGTCGCCGTCGATCGCCACGGCAACCGGCATCACCAGCGCGGGGTTCCCGGGATCGGCCGCCTCCAGGGCGAGCGTGCGCTCCTGCACCACGGACAGCGGGACCGACGGCCCACGCGGCACCGGCCGGACCGGTGGCAGGTCGTGGTCGCTGGCGGTCCCGGCCGGTCCGGGCTTGGCGCCATCCCCGGTCAAGGGGCGGATGCGGTCGGCCAGGCCGGCGACCGTTGGCGCGTCGAACAGCGCGCTGAGCGGGATCGGGGCGGCGAAGACCTCCCGCAGCCGGGTGAGCAGCTGGGCCGCGGTGAGCGAGTTGCCACCCAGCTCCAGGAAGCTGTCGTGCACCCCGAACGTGTCGGTGCCCAGCCGCTCCCGCCAGATCTCGAAGATCTTCCGCTCCACCTCGTCGCGCGGCCCGTCCTCGCGCGGGGCCACCGCATCCGGCTCGCGCGGTATACGGTCGCCCAGCTCACGCGGCGTGCCGGCGTCCGGGGCGTCCGGCGAGCGGCCGTCCTGCGTGCGGTCATCCAACCGGTGTGGTGTGCCGTCGCGGCGCGGACCGGTCGTGACCGCCACGGTGGCCAGGGTGTCCACAGTGGCCGATGGGAAGCCGACGGGCGTGCGCTCGAACGGGTAGGCCGGCAGCGGGACCCGCTGGCGCCGCTCCGCCCGGTAGAACGACCGCCAGTCGACCGGCACGCCGGCGCGCCACAGCATGCCCAGGCCGGTCAGCAGCGTCCGGTGAGCCGGCCTGGCACTGCGGTGGGAGGGCAGTGAGGGCACCACCGTGGCCCGCGTACCGAGGTGGTCGCGGGCGAGCGCGGTCAGCGCCTGGTCCGGCCCGACCTCGAGGAGCACCAACGGCTCCTCCGGCGGGCCCGAGCCGGCGAGGCGGTCCAGCGCGGCGGCGAACCGGACCGGCTCGCGCATCTGCGTGCTCCAGTACCCGCCGGCCGATCCTTCGGCCGCCCACCAGTCACCGGTCAGGCTGGACACCCACGGCAGCGTCGCGGCCCGGTGCGGGTACTCCGCGGCCGCCGCGGCCAGCTCGGCGAGCACCGGCTCAACAGCTCGGGAGTGGAACGCGTGGTCCGCCGGCAGCAGCACCGCCGGCTGCCGGGCGCTCGCCAGCCGTTCCTGCAGGCGCGCCACCGGCTCCACCGGCCCGGACACCACACACCGCGCGTCGCCGTTGACGGCGGCCAGCGCCAGGTCGTCGTCGCCGTCCAGCCAGCCGGCCAGCTGCTCCTCGCCGAGCCCGACCGCGAGCATGCGCCCGGCCGGCAGCCGCGCCACCAGCTCGCCGCGGGTGACCGCCAGTGCCGCCGCGTCGGAGAGCGGCAGTACGCCGGCCACGCACGCCGCGGCGTACTCGCCGAAGCTGTGGCCCAGCAGCGCGGCCGGCCGGACTCCCCAGTCCTGCCACAGCCGGGCCAGCGCCACCTCCATCGCGAACAGGGCCGCATGAGCCAGGCGCGGGTCCGCGATCGGGCCGTCGCCTTCGCACAGCACCGGCAGCAGCGGCCGGCCGAGGCGCGGCTCGACAGCGGCCAGGCACGGCTCCAGCGCTGCCCGGAAGGCCGCTTCGGTCTGGTACAGCTCCGCCGCCGCGCCATGCCGCGCCGCTCCCTGGCCGGGAAACAGGAACGCCACCCGCGGCTCGCCGGTCACCGCCGGGTGGTCCCGTGTACCGGCGCACAGCGCGGTGACCAGCTCGTCCATAGTGGACGCCACGTGGCAACGCCGGTAGCCGAACGCAGCGCGGCCAACCGCGCGGGTATAGGCCACGTCGGCCAGGCTGAGGCCGGCCACGCCGCCGCTAGAACCGCCGCCGGCCATATCATCGCCGGTCGCGCTGGTGTTCGCGGCCAGCCGGTCGGCCAGCTCGCGCGCCATCCGCGCCAGCGCCGGCCGGGTACGGGCGGAGAGCGTGACCAGCTGGCAGGCCCGGGGGGAGCCGCTCGACGGCACCGGCGGCGGAGCCTCCTCCAGCACCGCGTGCACGTTCGTGCCACCGATGCCGAACGAGCTCACGCCGGCCCGGCGCGGCCGGTCAGGGCGGCGCGGCCAGGGGCGCAGCGTAGTGCCGACCACGAACGGGCTGCTGGCGAAGTCTATGTCCGGGTGGGGCTGCTCCACATGCAGGCTCGGTGGGATCTCTTGGTGCTGCAACATCAGCACCACCTTGATGAGCCCGGCGATGCCGGCAGCGGCGTCGAGATGGCCGATGTTGGGCTTGACCGAGCCGATCAGGCAGTCACCTACCCGGTCGGTGGTACGGCGGAACGCCCGGGTCAGCGCGGCGACCTCGATCGGGTCCCCGAGCGGCGTGCCGGTGCCATGCGCCTCCACGTAGTCGATGTCAGCGGCGGACACCTCCGCGAACGACAGCGCCTCGGCGACCACCTCGGCCTGCCCGGCCACGCTGGGTGCGGTATAGCCGACGCCACGATGACCGTCGTTGTTCAGCGCGGCTCCTTTGATCACCGCGTACACGTGGTCGCCGTCGGCCAGCGCGTCCGCCAGCGGCTTGAGCACCACCGCGCCCGCGCCGTTGCCGGCCACCGTGCCGCTGGCCCGGTGGTCGAACGCACGGCAGTGCCCGTCCCGGGAGAGGATCATCCCGTCCTGGTAGAGGTAGCCGGTGCGCTGCGGCACCACGATCCGAACCGCGCCGGCCAGCGCCAACCGTGACTGGCCGGCCAGCAGGCTCTGGCAGGCCAGGTGCACCACGGCCAGCCCGGTGGAGCAGGCGGTGTGGACGCTGACGCTCTCGCCGTACAGCCCGAGCTGGAAGGAGACCCTGGTGGCCAGGCTCTCGCTCGTGCCGGCGTTGAGCGCGTCGTACTGTGCGGCCGGGTCGTCGCCGACCTCACCGAGCAGGGCGAGCAGGTGGCCCGACGTGCCCGCCCCGGCGTACACCGACACCCGGCCGCCGACCTGGCCAGCGGGGTAGCCGGCGTCTTCCAGCGCCGCCCAGGCCACCTCCAGGAACACCCGCTGCTGCGGGTCCATCCAGCGGGCGTCCCGCAGCGAGGTGCCGAAGAGCTCGTGGTCGAACCGGTCGACGTCGGCCAGCACCCCACCGGCCGGTACGAAGTCCGGGTGCCCCCGCAGCCGCGGCGGCAGCAGCACCGAGCTCTCCAGCTCCTCGGGGGCGAACCGGGAGATCGACTCAACGCCGCCGCGAAGGTTGCGCCACAGCGTGCCGATGTCCGGGGCGCCGGGGAACCGGCCCGCGAGCCCGATGATGGCGATCTCGTTGCTGTCCACGGCCGGGTCGTTCATGCCCACACTCCGCCCTCGGCCACCACGGCACGCCAGGCGGGCGCGCTCGCGCGAGCAGCCGGATCTACCGGGCGCAGCTCGACCACGAGCAGGCCGGGCCGGGCGCCCGGACGGTGTACTCCACGCCGATGTCAATCTAGCTACGCCACCGGCACCTCGCGACCCCGGGCGACGCAGCATAGATTAGTTGCTATAAGGCCGTGTGACGACAGAGCGGATGTACCCCACACCGGTGCCATGAGTGGCATGCATGCCCGGCAGGACAGCTGGCGCTGCCCCCTGTCCGTACCCATGAGCTTGGGGAGACTGTGGGCTAGGACGGCCAGCGGCGTGGACGGGGAGGCAGGTGATGCCGTGCCGACGGTGGAAACGGTGAAGGGTCCGGTTGATGTCGGCAGCCTGGGCCGGACCCTGATGCATGAGCACGTCTTCGTGCTCTCCACCGAGCACGTGCTCAACTACGGCGACGGGAGCTGGTGGGACGAGCAGGCCCGGGTCGCCGACGCGGTCGCCAAGCTCAACGCGGTACGGGCAAAGGGCATCACCACGATCGTCGACCCGACCGTGTGGGGCCTGGGCCGCTACATCCCGCGGATCCAGCGGGTCGCGGAGCAGGTCGACCTGAACATCGTCGTGGCCACCGGGCTGTACGTGTACGAGGAGCTGCCCCACCAGTACGCCTACCGCGGACCCGGGCTGCTGCTCGACGTCGGCGAGCCGATGGTCACCGACTTCACCCGCGACATCGTCGAGGGCATCGGCTCCACCGGCGTCAAGGCCGCCTTCCTCAAGTGCTGCGTCGAGGCGCCCGGCCTCACCCCAGGCGTGGAGCGCATCTGCCGGGCGGTCGCCCGTACCCATGTCAACACGGGTGCCCCGATCACCGTGCACACCTCCGCCCGTGCCCAGTCCGGCAGGCTCGCCGTCGAGCTGCTGGGCGAGGAGGGCGTCGACCTGACCAAGGTCGTGATCGGGCACGCCGGCGACAGCAACGACCTGGACTACCTGATGGGGCTCGCCGACACCGGGGCGACGCTGGGCATGGACCGCTTCGGGCTCGACCTGTTCAACCAGACCGCCGACCGGGTCGCCACGCTCGCCGCGCTCGCGGCGCGCGGGTACGCCGACCGCATGGTGCTCTCGCACGACGCGTCCTGCTTCATCGACTACTTCGGCGCGGCCCACGACCTCGCCCGGGCCGCCGCGGTACCGGACTGGCACTACCAGTTCATCAGCGACGACGTGCTCCCGGCACTGCGTGAGGCCGGCGTGACCGAGGCGCAGGTCGAGCAGATGCTGGTGGATAACCCGCGCCGCTACTTCACCGGCAGCCCACCCTGATCATCTAACCTCGCGCACCGCCCACCGGTCCGGTGTCAGCTGCTCACCTGGCGGCGCGCCGGCAAGGCCGAGAACCAGATCCACAAAGTCGCCACGACAGGGGCATACACCAGGACGGCGACGAGCAGCCCCCACCAGAACCGGACGCTGTCCGCCCCCGC
>Ga0075420_100000416_pt1 | contig 33487 bp, 33 predicted proteins | sample SoiMetdeltSBSDD4_FD_75296 | JGI IMG/M metagenome (GOLD analysis project Ga0075420, IMG submission 75296) | Bulk soil microbial communities from a Populus tree surrounding site in Tennessee, USA - Soil MetaG P. deltoides SBSDD4 | ecosystem: Environmental > Terrestrial > Soil > Tree plantation...
GTGCCCTTCGTCATTTCAGGAATCCATTTTGCTCATGTGAAGAACTGCGCGCTATCGCCGGGCGCGGTGTCATGTTGTCGGCATTCGCTGGAATCGTGTTTGGCGGTCCGGCGACGTCGCGCGTCGGCGTCACGACAGGAGAGTCACTACTCCGCGGTCACGCCGGCGCGCTTTACGACCGGTCCCCACTTGTCGATTTCTGCCTTCACGTACGCCTGGAACTGCTCGGGTGTGCCCTGGAAGAGTTCGGCGCCGCGCTCTTCCATCGTGTTGCGCACTTCAGGCGTGGTAGTGGCGCGGTTCTGCGCCTGGTTGAGGCGGTTGACGATCTCGCGCGGGGTCTTCGCGGGGGCGGCGAGGCCGAACCACGCAGTGACCTCGTAGCCCTTGAGGCCAACCTCGTCCAGCGTCGGAAGATCGGGCATCGCCCTGCTGCGGGTGCGGCTGGTGACCGCGAGCGCGCGCACTTTGCCCGACTTGATATGCGGCACCTGCGGCGGCAGGTTGTCGAACATGAGCTGGGTCTCGTTCGCCAGCATCGCGGTCTGCGCCGGGCCGCTGCCGCGGAATGGAATGTGCACGATGAACGTGCCGGTCATGCCCTTGAAGAGCTCCATCGACATCTGCGGCGAGGTGCCATAGCCGGGCGAGGCGTAATTGAGCTTGCCGGGATTCGCCTTGAGGTGCTTGATCAGCTCGGGCACCGACTTCGCGGGCAGCGAGGGATGTACGACCAGTACGTTGGGCACCGTGCCGTACAGGCCCACGAACGCGAAGTCGTTCAGCGTGTTGTAGTTGAGCTTGGCGTAGATGTGCGGGCTGATGCCGAACGATGGGTTCGCCATCACCACCGTGTAGCCGTCCGGATTTGCGCGCGCGACGGCCTCCGCGCCGACGTTGCCGCCGGCGCCAGAACGGTTCTCGACCAGCACCGGCTGCCCGAGCTCCTTGCTCAGGGCTGGCGCGAGCACGCGCGCGACGATGTCGATCAGACCGCCGGGCGGGTAGGGCACCACGATGCTGACGGGACGCGTTGGGAAGGTCTGGGCGAACGCGAGCAGCGGTACCCAAAGCGCAACGACGAGAATCCTCCTCATGTCACCCTCCTCTCAGTCGACCTTCGCGCCGGACTCCTTCACGACCTTGCCCAACCGCGGGATTTCGGCCCGCATGAGCGCGGTCAGCTCCTCCGGCGCGACGCCGCCGGCGTCAAGGCCCAGCTCTTGCAGCTTCTTCGCGTTATCGGGTGCGCGCAGGACCTTCACCGTCTCGGCATGCAGCCGCGACACGATTTCCTTCGGCACGCCGGCCGGCGCGTACATCGCCTGCCAGGAACTGATGTCGTAGCCGGCGAGCCCGGCCTCGGCCATCGTCGGCACCTCGGGCGCCACGAACGAGCGCTTCGCCGAGGTCACCGCGAGCGCTTTGAGCTTTCCCGCCTTGACCTGCGGGTACGCGGTGGTGATGTTCTCGAAGCTGAGCTGGATGGTTCCCGCGAGCAAGTCCGGGATCATGGGACCGCTGCCCTTGTAGGGGATGTGCTGCATCTGGGTGCTGGTCATGATCTTGAACATTTCGCCCGAGATGTGCTGCGAGGTGCCGTTACCCGCCGAGCCGAAGCTGTACTTGTTAGGATTGGCCTTGAGCAGCGCGACCAGCTCCTTCACCGAGCCGACGTTCAGGCTGGGATGCACGATCAGCATGTTCGGCAGCGAGGCGAGCAGCGTGATCGGCGTGAAGTCCTTGATCGGGTCGTAGGGCAGCTTGGGGTAGAGCGTGGCGTTGATCGCGTGCGAGCTGATCGTGCCGCCGCACAGGGTGTAGCCGTCGGGCGCCGCGCGCGCGCACTCGGCGGCGCCGATCGATCCGGCCTGGCCGGGCTTGTTCTCCACCACCACGGGCTGGCCGAGCGAGTTCGTCAGGCCGGCCGCCACCATGCGGCCGAGGATGTCGGTCGTGCCGCCGGGCGCGAAATTGACGATGTACCGGATGTGTTTCGCCGGCCAGGCCTGAGCGTGGACGGCAGCGGGGACTGCGAGCGCGAACGCCAAGAGAACGGCGCGAATCTGCATCAGTTCCTCCTCCAAGAAAGACCCGGGGATATTAACGCGCCGCCGGCGCAGTCAGTGGACCTCGCCGCCCTCGATAGTGACTGCTAACACCAATCCGAGCTAGACGACCCGCGTGAGGACCGGCTTGCCGGCGAAGTGGCGCCGCAGGTTCTCGATCTGCAGGTCGCCCATCGCCTTGCGCGTCTCGACGGTGGCGCTGGCGACGTGCGGGAAGAGCACCGCGTTGTCCAGGGTGAAGAACTCGGGCGGCACGCGCGGCTCGTCGGCGTAGACATCGAGCCCCGCGCCTGCGATCTTCTTCTCCTTCAGGTAGCGCAGTAGCACTGGCTCGTCGACGACCGACCCGCGCGCGATATTCACCAAGTAGCCGTCCGGGCCGAGCGCCTGCAGCACCTTCTCGTTGACGAGCTTGCTGGTCTCCGGGCCGCCGGGCGTCACCACCATCAGCACGTCCGAATTCTTCGCCAGCGTGACCGGATCGGGATCGTACGGATGGGGCACGTCCTTCTTGTTGCGGTTGTGGTAGCGGATCGTCATGCCGCAGGCCATGGCGCGCTTGGCGACCGCTTCGCCGATGCGCCCCAGGCCGAGCACGCCGAGGACTTTCCCGCCGAGCGAGGCGGTGAGGGGGTAGGGCCCGCGCGAAGCCCAGTTGCCGCCGCGCAGGTATTGCTCCGACTGCGGCAGCTTGCGCAGCGTGTTCAGCACCAGCGCGAGCGCGGTGTCCGCCACGCACTCGTTCAGTACGTCGGGCGTGTTGGTGACGATGATCTTGCGCTTCTTCGCGTCGTCGAGATTGATCGCGTCCACGCCGACGCCGAAGTTGGAGATGATCTCGAGCTTGGGCAGCGCGTCCATCAGCTTGCCGTCGACCGCCATCGGGCCGAATGTCGCGAGGCCGCGCACGCGCGGAGCGCACTTCTCGAGAAAGGGGCCTTTCTCAGAGGCATCAAACAGGTTATGGGCATTGAACTCCGACTGCAGGGTGGCCATCGTGCCGGCATGGCCCTTGGCGGTGATGATGATCTCGGGTTTCATGATTTCTTGAATCTTGCAGCGAGCGCTTCCGCGCCGCGCGCGAGGATGCCGACGTCGGCGCCGACCGCGACGAACAGCGCGCCGCACTCGAGCCAGTGGCGCGCGTCGGCCTCGTTCGGCGTCAGGATGCCCGGCGCCTTGCCCGCCTTGCGGATGCGCCGGATGGCGTCGTCGATCAGCGGCTTCACCTTCGGGTTGGCGATCTCGCCCGTATGGCCGAGCGAGGCGTGCAGGTCGGCCGGGCCGATGAACACGCCATCCACGCCCTCGATCGCGCAGATCGCCTCGATGTTGTCGAGCGCCGGCTGGGTCTCGACCTGCACCAGCAGACAGATTTCCTCGTGCGCGCGCTTCGCGTACTCCGGCACGCGGCCGAAGCGGGTGGCTCGCGTGGTGCCGGCGACCCCGCGTACCCCGGTCGGCGGATACCGGGTGAACGACACGGCGTTTTTTGCCTCCTCTTTTGTTGAAACATAGGGCACCAGCAGCGACTGCGCGCCGATGTCGAGCACGCGCTTCACCGTCACCATGTCGTTCCACGGGATGCGCACGACCGGATGCGTGGGGTACGGCGCCGCGGCCTGGAGCTGCGTCAGCAGGTTCTCGATGTCGGCGGGCGAGTGCTCGCTGTCGAGCAGGATCCAGTCGAAGCCGGCGCCGGCGATCACCTCGACGGTGTAGTTCGACGACAGGCTCGACCACAGGCCGATCTGCGGCTTGCCCGCGCGCAAGGCGCGCTTGAAGGTGTTCTCCGGAAGGTTCATTCGAACTTTGCGCCCGACTCCTTCACCACCTTCGCCCACTTCGCCTGCTCGGAAACCATCCACTTGCCGAGGCTGTCCGGCGTGTCGGTGCGCACCTCGGTTCCCTGCTTCGCGAAGCGGTCTTTCATCTCCGCCGTGTTCAGAACCTTGATCAGCTCCGAGTTCAGCTTCGCCACCGTCTCGCGCGGAATGCCGAGCGGCCCGACCACCCCCTGATAGGAGCCGGTCTCGAAGCCGGGGAGCCCCTGCTCGGCGACTGTCGGCGTATCCGGTGCGGCGGCGACACGCTTGGCGCTCGAGATTGCGATGGCGCGGAGCCGCCCGCCCGTCACGTGCGGCCAAGTGGCGAGCATGCCGTTGAACAGCACGTGCGCCTGCCTGCCGACCACGCCGGTGATCGCGTCCGCGCCGCCCTTGTACGGAATGTAGGTCCAGTCGATGCCCATGCGCTGCGCGAACTCGATGCCGGCGAGCTGCGGCGCGCCGCCGATGCCCGAGATCGCGAAGTTGAGCTTGCCCGGCCACGCCTTCGCGAGCGCGACCAGCTCCTTCACGTTCTTCACGTCCACGTCCGGGTTCACCGCCAGCACGTGCGGCGAATACGACACCATCACCACCGGGGTGAAGTCCTTCGCCGGGTTGAATGGCAGCTTCGGGTAGACGCTCGCGCTGATCACCAGGCCGCCGAGATCGGTCAGGAGCAGGGTGTAGCCGTCGGGCGCGCTTTTCGCGACCATGTCCGCGCCGACGTTGCCGTTCGCGCCGGGGCGATTTTCGACCACCACCGGCTGACCCCAGGCCTTGTTCAGCTCCGGGCCGATCTGGCGCGCGAGGATGTCGGAAGTGCCGCCCGCCGCATACGGAACGATGATGCGGATCGGCTTGCTGGGATAAGCCTGGGCAAAAACGCTGGTCGCTGAAAACGCGAGGACCAGCAGGGCGATCCGGGTCATGCGCTCCTCCTCAGTGGATTTCCGGTTCGGCGACGGGGGCGGTGCCTTCGAGGAAATCGAAGTCGCAGCCCTCGTCGGCCTGCTTCACGTGGCGCGAGAAGATCGCGCCGTAGCTGCGCTCGTATTTCCGCGCCGGGGGCTTCCAGGCGCTCTTGCGGCGCTCCATTTCCTCCGGCGATACCTTGAGATTCAGCTGCCGCTGATCGACGTCGAGCTCGATCAGGTCGCCGTTCTTCACGAACGCGAGCGGGCCGCCGACGAAAGATTCCGGCGCGACGTGCAGCACGCAGCAGCCGTAGCTCGTGCCGCTCATGCGCGCGTCGGAGATGCGCACCATGTCGCGCACGCCCTGCTTGAGCAGCTTCTTCGGCACCGGCAGCATGCCCCACTCGGGCATCCCCGGACCGCCGAGCGGTCCCGCGTTGCGCAGCACCAGCACGGAATTCGCGTCGCACTCGAGGTCGTCGCGGTCGATGCGCGCCGACATGTCGTTGTAGTCCTCGAACACCACGGCCTTGCCGGTGTGCTTGAGGATCTTCGTCGCCGCCGCCTTGATCACCGCGCCATTCGGCGCGAGATTGCCGCGCAGGACCACCAGGCCGCCCGAGGCCTTCAATGGGTTGCCTCTCTTGCGGATGACGTCTTCGTTGTAGATGCGAGCGCCTTCCAGGTTCTCGCCCAAAGTCCGGCCGTTGACGGTGCCGCAGCCGAGGTTCAGCAGATCGCGCAACTCGTTGAGTAACGCTCGCAGGCCGCCCGCGTAGTAGAAGTCCTCCATCAGGTACTTGTCGCCGGAAGGCCTGACGTTGGCGAGCAGCGGCACCTTCGCCGAGAACTCGTTGAAGCGCTCGAGCGGGAACTTGGCGCCCGCGCGTCCCGCCATGGCGACGAGGTGGATGAGGGCGTTGGTGGAGCCGCCCATCGCCATTAGCGTGGCGGCGGCGTTGTCGAACGACTTGGCGGTGAGGAAATCGCGGGGTTTGAGGTCCTCCCACACCATCTCAACGATGCGCTTGCCGGTCAGCGTGGCCATCTTGGAGTGGTTGGAGTCCGGCGCCGGGATTGAGGATGCGCCGGGTAGCGTGAGTCCGAGCACCTCCGCGAGCGACATCATGGTGGCGGCGGTGCCCATCGTCATGCAGGTGCCGGGCGAGCGCGCGATGCCGTCCTCGATTTCCTTCCAGTCCTTTTGCGTGATGTTGCCGGCCCTTAGCTCCGCCCAGTACTTCCACGTGTCCGAGCCCGATCCGAGCGTGACATCGCGCCAGTGGCCCGAGAGCATCGGCCCCGCCGGCAGGTAGATGGTCGGCAGATTCATGCTGGTCGCGCCCATCACCAGGCCGGGCGTGGTCTTGTCGCAGCCGCCCATCAGCACCGCTCCGTCCGCCGGATAGGAGCGCAGCAGCTCCTCGGTCTCCATGGCGAGGAAGTTGCGGTACATCATCGTGGTTGGCTTCTGCATCACCTCGGCAAGCGCCATCGCCGGCATCTCGACCGGGAAGCCGCCCGCCTGCCAGACGCCGCGCTTCACTTCTTCGGCGCGCTGCCTGAAGTGCGTGTGACAGGTGTTGATGTCCGACCAGGTGTTGATGATCGCGATCACCGGCTTGCCGGCGTAGTCGCTGCGGTCGTAGCCCATCTGCGCGGTGCGCGAGCGATGGCCAAACGAACGCATGTCGTCCACGCCAAACCAGCGGTGCGAGCGCAGCTCTTCGGGCTTCTTGCGGGCCGACATGGGAGAAGCGGATTCTATCAAGTAGACTTCGCCGATGAACCGACTCGTTACTTCCCTCGTCTTGCTCGCCAGCGCCGCTTCGGCGTCGGCGCAATCGTTCCCGGCGAAGCCGATCCGGGTGATCATTCCCTTCGTCGCCGGCGGCTCGTCCGACATCGTCGGCCGCGCGATCGCCGGCAAGTTCCAGGAGCTCCTCGGGCAGCCCGGCGTGGTGGAGAACCGTCCCGGCGCGAACGGCGCGATCGCCGCGGAATTCGTGGCCAAGGCCGACCCCGACGGCTACACCGTGCTGGTCGGCTCGATCGGCGTGTTCTCGATCAACTCTGCGTTGTTCAAGGATTTGCGCTACGACCCGGTGCGTGACTTCGCGCCGCTCACGCTCGCGGTCACCACGCCGAACGTGCTCATCACCAAGCCGACGCTCGCCGCCAGCTCGCTGAAAGAGCTGGTCGACCACATGAAGAAAAATCCCGGCAAGCTGTCCTACTGCTCGAGCGGCACCGGATCGTCCGATCACCTGACCGCCGAGCTGCTGAAGCAGGCCTCCGGCACGGACGCGGTCCACGTGCCCTACAAGGGCGGCGCCGCCTGCCAGACCGACATCATGGGCAACCAGGTGGACTTCTCGTTCCAGAACCTGGGCGCGGTGACGAACTACATCAAGGGCAACCGCATGAAGGCCCTCGCAGTCACCGCGAAGGCGCGGCATCCGCAGCTACCCGAAGTGCCGAACGCAGCCGAAGCCGGCTACGCCGACCTTGTCGTCACGTCGTGGCAGGCTGCCGCGGCGCCGGCGAAGACGCCGCGCGAGGTGGTGGCGAAGCTGAACGACGCCATGGTCAAAGCGCTGCGCTCGGCTGACGTATCGACGCGCATGCAGCAGATCGGCTTCGACGTGGTGGCGAGCTCGCCCGAGGAGTTCGGCGCGTTCATGAAGGCCGAGGTCGAGCGCTGGACGCGCGTCGTTTCCAAGGGAAACATCAAGCCTGATTGATGATTTTTCAGGAACGGAATCTTGTAAGGGCGATTGAGGCAATCGCCCTTGCCGGAGGCAGCGAGCCCGGCGAAGCGAAGCTGGTCGCAACCAACCTCGTCACCGCCAACTTGGTGGGCCACGACTCGCACGGCATCGGCATGATGCCGCGCTACGTCGAGGCGCTGCAGGAGGGCGGGCTGCATCCGAACCGGCAGGTCGAGGTGAAGTTCGATGCCGGCGCGCTGCTCTCGCTCGATGGCTGCGCGGGCTACGGCCAGTCGATCGGTCTGCAGGCGACGGAAATGGCCATCGAGCGCGCGAAACAGCACGGCACGGCGATCGTCGCGCTCGGCAACTCGCACCACCTCGGCCGCATCGGTCACTGGGCGGAAATGGCCGTTGCGCAAGGCCTGGTCTCCATGCACTTCGTGAACGTGCAGTCGTTTGCCCGGGTTGCGCCGTTCGCGGGCGCCGACCGGCGCTTCGGCACCAATCCGGTGTGCATCGGTGTCCCATTGCCCGGAGAGAAACCGTTCCTCCTGGACATGGCGACCAGCGCCGTGGCGCAGGGCAAACTGCGCGTCGCGCACAACAAGCGCGCCAAGATCCCGCACGGCTGGCTGATCGACGACCAGGGCAACCCGACCGACGATCCGCGCTGGGGCGTAATCGCGCCGCTCGGGGCGATGAGCTGCTTCGGCGAGCACAAGGGTTACGGCCTTGCCGTCGCCTGCGAGCTGCTGGGCGGAGCGCTGACCGGCGGCGGCGTTACCGACTACGACAACAAGACCCAGCGCCGGGTGCTGAACGGCATGCTGTCGATCGTGATCGATCCCAAGCGCCTCGGCACCGAGAATGCCTTCGCAAAGGACGCGAAGAGCTTCCTCGCCTGGCTGCGCGCCTCCCGCGCTGCGCCGGGCCACGACCATGTGCGCATCGCAGGTGAGCCCGAACGCGAGTACCGCGCGAAGCGCGAGCGCGAGGGCATCCCGGTGGACGACGAGACCTGGAAAGAAATCCGCGCCGCCGCGGCGAAGCTCAAGCTCTCGCCGGAGAAGATCGACGCGCTCGCGCGCGGCTGATCCGGCGTTTCAGCCGCGCGTCACGTGCGCGGCGATGCACACCCAGCGGCCTTGCCGGCGCTGCCAGATGTCCGTGTAGCGGCCGGCGGCGGGCTCGCCGCCGGGTTTCCGGTACACCGTGCGCGCGTGGATGATCGCCGTTTCGCCGACGATCCTGATGCGTACATCCTCGCAGCCCAAGTCGGACACGGCGATCGGCCGCGCGATCTGGGCCAGGAAGCCGGCGCGATCCACGAGCGTGCCGTCCGGGTTGCTGTTGAGGAAATCGTCGGACAGGTGTTCGTCGAACCAGCCTACATCCGAGCGCGCGACAGAGCGGATGTAGCCGGCGTTCAGTTCTCCGAGGGTTTCGAGATCGTTTGCCATGGACAGGATTATCGCCGCGCCGAAGGCCATGTTGCCGGGATCGGCCGCCGGCTCGGGGTGAAGCTCGACTAGACCGGTAGTTCCATGTAAATGCGCTCCGGCGTTGTCGAGGAGACGCGAAAGCCCTCGCGCTCATACAGCCGGCGCGCCGGATTGACGGCGAGCAGGCGAAGCCGGACCGGCTTTCCCGCCTGCCTCGCCTCTTGCATGATCGAGCGCAGGATCGACGTGCCGATGCCCCGGTTCTGGTGGGAAGGCAGGATGAAGAGCTGGGCGAGCTCGATGTGGTCCGGCGCGACCAGCTCACCCATGCCCTTGCGCCCGAGCTCCTCGCTGAACGATCCCCACGTCTGTTTGACGTAATGCCGCATCGTGGCTTCCACGACGCGGTAGACAAAATCGGCATCTGCGGCTGCCGCCTGCCGCAGGCTGAACACCCTAGATCAGTCCGAGCGCACGCAACTCGCGCTCGCACTGCGTCGCGTTCTCGAAGCGCATGGTGCGCAGGCCGACGCGCGCGGCCGCGTCCAGATTGACCTGCACGTCGTCCATGAACAGCGTCTCGCTCGGCTTCAGCCCGAAGGCCCTCAGCAGGTGCTCGTAGATCGCCGGCTCGGGCTTGCAGAGGTTCAGGCTGCAAGAGAAGACCGTTCCCGAAAATACTTCCCAGAAGCGGTGCGCGCGCTGAATATGTTCCAGCGACGCGAGATGCATGTTCGAGAGGCAGTAGAGCGGGAAGCCCTTCGCTTTCAGGCGATAAAGAAGGTCCACGCTGTCGGGAAAGGCGACGAGCGACGCGGGTACGCTGTAGAGGAGCTCGCGGATCTCGGACTCGGCGACACCGGTGCGCTTGGCTGCGCGCCTGATGGCGTCCTCGCGGTCGAGCGTGCCGCGGTCGAGCTCGAGCCAGTCGGGGTCGGCGAAGACCCCCTGTTTCACTTTCGCGCGAATTTTCGGGTCGGAAAAAACGCCCGCAATGATGGCGTCGGGGTCCCAGCGCAGCACCACGCCGCCGAGGTCGAACACCAGGTTCAAAGCTTCGCGACTTCCAGCTCGTCCGCGAGCTTGTTCAACTCCTCCCGCGCGGAGCCGAGCTCGATGCCCTCGCGCCGGCGTCGCTCGGCATTGAGGCGCTCGGGATCGCCCGGCGCGAGGCCGCCCTCGTCATGGGCTTCGCCGATGAACGCCGCAATCTGCGCGCGGAATGCCGCAGGGTCGGTGAAGCGCCCCACGTCGAGCGCGAGCAGGAAGTGGCCGAGGTTGCGCGGCTTGTTCAGCTCGCCGTACATCTTGGTGACGTGCAGGCCGAAGGGCACGCCGGCGAGCTGGGCGCACAGGATCTCGACCATCGCGGCGAGCGCGTAGCCCTTGTGGCCGCCGGTCGGCGCGAGGCCGACCACCTGTTGAGGATCGGTGGTCGGCTTGCCGACCTTGTCCACGCCCCAGTCGGGTGGAATCGATTTTCCTTCCTGGCGCGCGACCAGCACCTTGCCCCAGGCAACGTGCGTGGTCGACATGTCGATAATCACGGGCTCACGCGCACCGGGAGCGCCGAACGCGATGGGGTTCGAGCCAAGGAAGATGCGCTTCATGCCCGGCGGCACCATGATCGGGTCGGTGTGCGTGAGCGCGACGCCGATCATGCCCTCGCGCACCGCCATCTCGACGAACCAGGCGCACGCGCCGCAGTGCGAGCTGTTTCGCGCAATGACTGCGCCGACCCCGCTTTCCCTCGCGAGAGCGATGGCTTCCTGCATCGCGCGGGCCGCCACCAACTGGCCCATTCCGGCGTCGCCTTCCACCACGGCGGTCGACGCCCCGGTGCGCCGCGCGCTGATCTTCGGCCGCGCTTTCACCGTCCCATTGCGCAAGCGCGTCGCATAGTGTGGGAGCCGCACCACGCCGTGGCTGTCGACGCCGCGCAGGTTCGCCGCCACCAGCGTCTCGGCGACCAGTCTTGCGTCCGCCGGCTCGAGGCCGAGCTTTTCCAGGCATGCCGCGCAGAACGAAACCAGCTTCGCGAGGGGCACCAGCACCGAATAATTCTAGATAGAATCGTTCGCGCGAGGAGGCAGGATGGCGAAAAAGAAGGACGGCGCGCGCCCGGACGATGTCGATCCGAAGCATCGCTGGGACCGGCCGCTGCAAGCGCCCGGCCGCACGCAGGTGGATTTCGAGGAGCGCATCGATTTTCGCCGCCTGCACGACTATCGCCTCGCGCGCACGCGCGCGGCGCTCGCGCACTCGGGCCTCGGCGCGCTGCTTTCGTTCGACCAGCACAACATCCGCTACACCACGAGCACGGTGATCGGCGAGTGGGCGCGCGACAAGCTCACGCGCTATTCGCTCCTGACCGGCAACGGCGAGCCGTACATCTGGGACTTCGGCAGCGCCGCGCGCCACCACAAGCTCTATGCGCCGTGGCTGAAGACCGACCATTGCCGCGCCGGATTGCTCGGGTTGCGCGGAGCGACCGGGGCCGATCTGACGCTGTTTCGTGACGCGGCCCGTGAAATAAAGTCGATTCTGGAAGAGGAGGGCGTCGCCAAGATGCCCCTCGGCGTCGACGTGGTCGAGCCGCCGATGCTGTTCGCGCTGCAGAAGGAAGGCATCGAGGTGCGCGACGGCCAGCAGGTCATGCTGGAAGCGCGCGAGGTGAAGAACATCGACGAGCTCACGCTGCTCAACATGGCGGCGGCGATGGTCGACGGCGTCTACCAGGACATCGCCGAGGCGCTCAAGCCCGGCGTGCAGGAGTCGCAGATCGTGGCGCTCGCCACCAAGCGGCTCTACGAGATGGGCTCCGACTGCGTCGAGGCGATCAACTCGATCTCGGGCGAGCGCTGCAGCCCGCATCCGCACAATTTCACCGACCGGCTGATCCGCCCGGGCGACCAGGCTTTCTTCGACATCATCCAGTCGTTCATGGGCTATCGCACCTGCTACTACCGCACTTTCAACGTCGGCCGCGCGACGAACGCCCAGCGCACGGCGTACAAGAAGGCGCGTGAGTGGATGGACAACGCGATCGCGCTGCTCAAGCCCGGCATGTCGAGCGACCAGATCGCACGCGCGTTGCCCGAAGCGAAGGACATCGGCTTCGCGAGCGAGATGGACGCCTTCGGCCTCAACTTCTGCCACGGCCTGGGCCTCGGACTGCACGAGCGGCCGCTGATCTCGCGCGTGAACTCCCTGCGCGAGCCGATCGAGCTCAAGGCCGGCATGGTGTTCGCCGTGGAGACCTACTGTCCCGCGACCGATGGCATCTCCGCCGCGCGCATCGAGGAAGAAGTCATCCTCACGCCGCAGGGCGCAAAGATCATCTCCCTTTATCCCGCTGAGGAACTTCCGATTGCAAACCCCTACTAGGCTCGGCTGGATCGGCACCGGCCGCATGGGCTACGCCATGGCCGAGCGCCTTGCAAAGGGCGGCTGCGATCTCGCGGTCTGGAACCGCACCAAGGCCAAGGCCGAGCCGCTGACGAAGTACGGCGCAAAGGTCGTGAACCAGCTCGAGGAGCTGTCCACGAAGGACATCCTGTTCGTCATGGTATCCACCTATGACGACGTGAAGGAGGTCATCGCCAAGGCGCTGACCAGGGGCAAGCCGAAGATGGTCGTGGAGTGCTCTTCGATTTCGCTCGAAGGCTCCGCGGAGCTTCGCAAGATGCTGGCGGCGAAGGGGGTGGACTACCTCGCCGCACCGGTCAGTGGCAATGCGAAAGTCATCAAGGCCGGCAAGCTGACTTTCGTCGTTTCCGGGCCCAGGTCTGCGTACGACAAGGCCAAGCCCTATCTCGACATGATGGGCATCGGCTCGAGCTACGTCGGCGAGGGCGAGCTCGCGCGCATCGCCAAGATCTGCCACAACGTGATGCTCGGCGTAGTAATCCAGAACCTGTGCGAGATCACCATCCTCGCGCAGAAGGCGGGCATGCCGCGCCACGCATTCCTCGATTTCCTGAACAAGAGCGTGATGGGCTCGATGTTCACCCGCTATAAGACGCCGGCGCTCGTCAATCTCGATTTCCACGTCACATTCACGCCGAAGCTGCTGCGCAAGGACCTCGACCTCGGCCTCGACGCCGGGCGCAACCTCGAGGTGCCGATGCCGCTCACTTCGCTTACGCGCGACTTGCTGCAGCAGATGATCGGGCAGGGCATGACCGAAGAGGACTTCTCCACGCTGATCCTCATGCAGGCGAAGGCCTCCGGCATCGAGCTCAAGCCCGAGAACAAGGAGGTAGGGGATGGCCTCTCGTCGTGACTTTCTGAAAGGAAGCGCCGGTCTTGCAGCGCTTACCGGGTGCAGCACGCTGATGCCGGTCGAAGCGGCGGACACCCTCATCATCAACGCACGTGTCGCTACGCTCGATTCGAAGCAGCCGAATGCCGAGGCGATCGCGATTCGCGGCGACAAGATCCTCGCGGTGGGCAATCCGGGCGAGCTCGAGAAATACAAGGGCGCGAATACGCGCGTGATCGACGCCGGGCGGCGCATCGTGATTCCGGGCCTCAACGACGCGCATACGCACTTCATCCGCGGCGGCCTCACGTATACGAACGAAGTGCGCTGGGACGGCGTGCCCTCGCTCGCCGAAGGCATGCGCCGGGTGCGCGAGCAGGCGCGGCGCACGCCGCCGCCGCACTGGGTGCAGGTGATCGGCGGCTGGACCTGGGCGCAGTTCACCGAGAAGCGCTATCCGACGCTCGACGAAATCAACGCCGCGACCGGCGAGACGCCGTGCATGATCATGCACCTCTACGATCGCGCGTGGCTCAACCGCGCCGCGATCCGCGTGCTCGGCTGGGAAAAGGAGGTGCCGAAGCTCTTCGGCGGCTACGTGGAGCGCGACGCCGGCGGCACGACCACGGGCCTCGTGATGTCCACCACCAGCCTCGCGAGCCTGGTGGCGGTATGGCTGCGCGTGCCGCGGCTCTCGCCGGAAGAGCAGATCACGTCCACGCGCCACTTCATGCGCGAGCACAACCGCCTCGGCATCAGCAGCGTGATCGACGCCGGCGGCGGCGGGCAGAACTTCCCCGACAATTACGCGGCGATCGCCAAGCTCGCCGCCGAGCGGCAGCTCACGCTGCGCATCGGCTACCAGCTGTTCGCGCAGACGCCGGGCAAGGAGCTCGAGAACTACCAGGCGTGGTCGAAGCTCGTGAAGATGGGCCAGGGCGACGATTACTACCGCATGGTGGGCGCGGGCGAATACATCCTCTACGCCGCAGGCGATCCGGCCAACTTCGCCAAGGACTGGATCAAGCCGCCGGCGGGCGTGATGGAGAAGAGCTTCACCGAGGTGGTGAAGTACATCGCGGGGCTCGGCTGGCCGTTCCGCCAGCACGCCACGTTCGATGCGACCGCCGCGCGCCAGCTCGACGTGCTCGAGCAGGTGAATCGCGAGGTGCCGCTCAAGAACCTGCGTTGGGGCCTCGACCACTGCGAGACCCTCACGCCGCAAACCCTCGAGCGCCTCGCGAAGCTCGGCGGCTCGATCAGCATCCAGAACCGCATGTCCCTTGACGGGGAGGCGTTCGTCGCGAAGTACGGCGTTGCCGCCGCCGCGGACGCCCCGCCGATCGCGCGCATCCGGGAGATGGGCATCCCGCTCGCCTGCGGCACCGACGCCAACCGTGCGACGAGCTACAACCCCTGGATCGGCGTGCATTGGCTGCTCACCGGCAGGACGCTCGGCGGCGGCAAGCTGCAGGGCGACAAGAATCTGCTCGACCGCACGGAGGCGTTGCGCCTGTACACCGCGGGCGGCGCCTGGATCTCGTCGGAAGAGGCGAAGAAAGGCACGCTCGAAGCCGGCAAGCTCGCCGACCTCGTCATCTTGAGCGCAGACTACTTCTCGATGCCGGTCGACGAGGTCAAGGATCTCGAATCGCTTCTGACCATGGTCGGCGGCAGGGTGGTCTACGCCGCCGGTCCGTACGCGCAACTGGATGCACCGCCGCCGCCGTCGTTGCCGGACTGGCTGCCGGTGCGGCAGTACGGGGGTTACTATAAGAAATCGGCGTCGGCGCCCGCGCCGCTCGCGGCGCACCGTCATCCGACCATCATCAGCGATTCGGGCAACTGGTCGATCGAATGTCCCTGCGGAGGGATCTAATGGCCAAGCAACGCATCAGCTACTTCCCCGTCGACAAGATGGACGCGGACATGCAGAAGGAGATGGACCGCTGCCGCCGCGAGGGCACGCCACGGCCAGAGAGCTCGGCGGTGCGCGCGCACGTGCCGGCGGCGTTCTGGTCCTTCGCCAACTCGTGGCGCGATCTCTTCAGGAACGGCGTGTGCGAGCACGCGATCAAGGAGCTGTGCCGGCTGTACGTGTCGCGCTCGGTGCAGTGCGACTATTGCGGCAACCAGCGCTCGATCAAGGCGGCGGGCGCCGGCCTGATCGAGGCCGACGTCAAGGATCTGCTCAACTTCGAGAAATCGACGCGCTATTCCGACCGGCAGAAAGCCGCGCTCGCCTACGCCGAGGCGATCACCTGGCACCTCGACACCGACGACGCGTTCTGGGAGCGGCTGTCCACGCACTTCAGCGAGCCGGAGCTGGTCGAGCTCGGCTGCTTCATCGCGCTCACGATGGGGCAGCAGAGCTGGCTGCGACTCCTGAACATCGAGCATCACCAGGTGCTGGCGGGAACGTCGGCGTCCATGGCGCCGGGATATGAAGACCCGACTTCTCTGCAGAAGAACAAGTCTTCGCCCGAGTACTGGGCCAAACGGGGGCGCGCATGAAAAAGGTTCTGTTTTTTCTCGCCGCAGTGCTGTCGAGCGCCGCCTGGGCGCAAACGTATCCCTCCAAGCCGATCAAGATCATCGTGCCGTTTACGCCGGGCAGCGCGACCGATGTCATGGCGCGCATCGTGGGCGAGCGGCTCAACGCGGCGTGGGGCCAGCCCGTCGTGGTCGAGAACAAGGCGGGCGCGGGCGGCACGATCGGCATCCGCGATACCGCGCGCTCCGATCCGGACGGCTACACCCTCGCGGTGGTTTCGTCGGGTCATGCCGTGAACCACGTGCTCTACAAGGATCTCGGCTACGACACGCTGAAGGACCTTTCCAGCGTCGCGATGCTCGGCAGCCTGCCCAGCGTTCTCATCGTGCCGCCAACGTCGACCGTGAATTCGGTGAAGGAGCTGGTATCGATGCTGAAGGCGAAGCCCGGCCAGTACAACTACGCCACCGCGGGAGTCGGGAGCGGGGCGCACGTGGGCATCGAGAAATTCAACGTCGCCGCCGGAGTGAAGGCACAGCATGTGCCGCTCAAGGGCACGCCGCCGATCTTGACCGAGACCATGGCCGGGCGCGTGGATTATGCGTACGTCCCCGCGGTATCCGGCATGGGCCCGGTGAAGGACGGCAAGGTGAAGGCGCTCGCCGTCAGCACCAGCAAGCGCGTCGCGGCGCTGCCGAACGTGCCCACCCTCGGCGAGGCCGGCTTTCCGGACGGCGAGTCGACGTTCTGGCTCGCGCTCCTCGCGCCGGCCAAGACGCCACCCGACATCATCGCCAAGGTCAACGCCGAGGTCGCTCGCGCGTTGAAATCGCAGGACATGGTCGAGCGGCTGGCGAAGCTCGGCACCGAGCCGATGCTCATGAGCCCGGCCGAGTCCGACGCCTTCATCCGGCGCGAGTACAACGACCTCGGCGCGGTGATGCGCGCCGCCGGCCTGACGCCGCAATAACAAAGGAGGATTCGTGAAGAAGCTGTTGGCAGTACTGCTCGCTGCGCTCGCCACCCAGGCGGCGGCGCAGAACTATCCCACCAAGCCCGTGCGCCTGATCATCTCGTTCACGCCCGGCAGCTCGACCGACATCATCGGGCGCGCGGTGGCGGCGAAGCTGCAGGAGGTGTGGGGCCAGCCGGTCGTCGCCGAGAACCGTCCCGGCGCCGGCGGCACGGTGGGCTCGGAATTCGTGGTGCGCTCCGATCCGGACGGCTACACGCTGCTCGCCAACTCCTCCGCGCACGCGGCGAATCCGGGAATCTACAAGGACATGCGCTACGACACGATGCGCGACTTCGTGAACCTCGCGTTGCTCGGCGGCGGGCCCAACGTGCTCATCGTGAGCCCCGAGTCCGGCTGGAAATCGCTGAAGGACTTCATCGACGCGGCGAAGAAAAACCCCGGCAAGCTCAACTTCTCCTCCGCCGGCGTCGGCAGCGGCACGCACTTCAACCTCGAGAAGCTCAAGCTGGCAACCGGCATCGACGTGGTGCATGTACCGTACAAGGGCACGCCGGAAGCGATCGGCGACACGATCGCGAACCGCGTGTGCTGCTACTGGGCGCCCCTCAACGCCGCGCTGCCTCACGTGAATGGCGGCAAGGCGGTCGCGCTCGCGGTTTCGTCCGCGCAGCGCTCGCCGCTGCTGCAGAACGTGCCCTCGGTCGCCGAGCAGGGCTATGCGGGCTTCGACTACACGCTCTGGGTCGGGCTGTGGGGACCGGCAAAGATGCCCGCGGATCTCGCGGCCAAGATCAACAAGGACGTGAACGCGGCGCTCGCGAGCCCCGACCTGCGCGAGCGCCTCACCAAGCTCGGCACCGTGCCCGGCAACCTGACGATTCCCCAGTTCACGGATTTCGTGAAGAAGGAAGTCGAGGACACGAAGAAGATCCTCGAGGCCGCGGGGATCAAGCCGCAATGAGGAACGTCATCGGGTTTGTATTCGCGCTATTCGCCGCGCAGGTTTTCGCGCAGGCCTATCCGAGCAAGCCCGTGCACGTGATCATTTCGTTCACGCCGGCGAGCGCCACCGATATCGTCGGCCGCCTGGTCGGCGCCAAACTCGCCGAGTACTGGGGCCAGCCGGTGGTGGTCGAGAACCGCTCCGGCGCGGGCGGCTCGATCGGCTCGGCCGCCGTGGCGAAGGCGGCGCCCGACGGCTACACGCTGCTCATCAACTCGAACGCGCACTCGGTGAACCCGGCGATCTACGCCAAGCTGCCTTACGACACCACCAAGGACTTCGTCGACATCGTGCCGCTATCGCTGGCGCCGAACGTGCTGGTGGTCAATGCGGGCTCGCCGCACAAGTCGCTCGCCGACTTCGTCGCGTTCGCGCGCGGGAAGCCCGGCGCGATCAACTTCGGCCACGCCGGAGTCGGCAGCGGCACGCACCTCAGCACGGAGAAGCTGATCGCCGCGGCCAACCTCCAGGTGACGCAGGTGCCGTTCAAGGGCACGCCGGAGGTGGTGCAGGCCATCTTCGCCGGCTCGGTCGACTGCTACTGGGTGCCGATCTCGGCCGGCATGTCGCACATCAAGAACGGCAAGCTGCGCCCGCTCGCCGTGGGCAGCGCGAAGCGCAGCCCCGCGCTGCCGGACGTGCCGACCACCGGCGAAGGCGGCGTGCGCGGCGCGGAAGCGCCGCTCTGGTTCGGCGTATGGGGCCCGGCCGGAGTCCCGGCCGAGGTCGTGGCCAAGATCAACGCCGACACGCGCAAGGCGCTTGCCGATCCAGGCGTGAAGGAGAAGCTCGCGAACCTCGGCAACGACGCGATGGACATGTCGCCGCAGGACTTCGCGCGCTTCGTACGCAGCGAGATCGACGACTACCAGCGCGTAGTGAGGGCTGCGGGAATCAAGCCGCAGTAGGCAGTGGGGAAGAGGAGGCAGCCATGATGCGCGTTCGTTTCGCGATCGGCCTTGCTCTCGCCGTCTTCACTTGCGCTGCGCTGGCGCAGGGGACGGAATATCCCTCACGGCCGGTGCGCCTGCTGGTCGGTTTCGCCCCCGGCGGGGCCACGGACATCATCGCGCGGCAGATCGCGCAAGGCCTGGCGGAAAGCCTGGCTCAGCCGGTGCTCGTGGAAAACCGCCCGGGCGCCAGCAGCCAGATCGCGGGAGATCTGGTCGCAAAGAGCGCGCCGGATGGCCATGTGCTGCTCATGACGACGCAGACATTGATGACGTCCCAGATCATCGAAAAACGGTCATACCCGGATCTGGTAAAGGATTTCGCGGCGGTGTCGCTCTGTGCCACGAGCCCCCTGATCCTCATCGCCCATCCGTCGCTGCCGGCGCGCTCGCTGCAGGACCTTATCGAGCTCGCCCGCTCCCGGCCCGGAACGCTCAACTACGGCTCCGGCGGCGTGGGCACGACGCCGCACCTGTCGGCCGAGCTGCTGGCCTATATGGCGAAGCTGAAACTCGTGCACGTGCCCTACAAAGGCGAGGCGCCGGCGATCGCCGATGTGCTCGCCGGCCACCTGCCGTTCATGTTCTCGAACGTGACCGCGTCGAACCCGCACGTCCAGGCCGGCAAGCTGCGCGCGCTCGCGGTAACCGGGCTGCAGCGCACGCCGGCCGTTCCCGGCGTGCCGACGCTGGACGAATCCGGCCTGCCCGGCTTCGAGGTGGTTGGTTTCTTTGGCGTCATGGCGCCCGCCGGCACACCGCGGGCGATCGTGGCGCGCCTGAACGGCGAGATCGCGAAGGTTCTGGCTCGCGCCGAAACCCGCGAGCGCTTTGTGGCGCAGGCGCTCCAGCCCGGCAGCATGAGCGCCGAGCAATACGGCGACTACCTAAAATCCGAGGCGGAAAAGTGGGGCAAGCTAATCCGGGAAACGGGAATTACGCCGCAATAAGGGGCTTTTTCAGCGGCACGCCGGTCAGCCGCTGCAGCTCTTCGAACGACAGCCCATCGATGGTCTCCACCACGTGGAGCCCGTCCGCCTTCACGTCGATCACCGCGAGGTCGGTGTAGATCCGGTCCACGCAGCGCGCGCCGGTGAGCGGGTAGGTGCAGCGCTCCACGATCTTGCTTTCGCCCTTCTTGGTGAGATGCTCCATCATCACGAGCACCTTCTTCGCGCCGACCGCGAGATCCATCGCGCCGCCCACCGCCGGGATGTCGTCGGCGCCGCCGGTGTGCCAGTTGGCGAGGTCGCCCGCCACCGAAACCTGAAACGCGCCGAGGATCGCGAAGTCGAGATGGCGGCCGCGGATCATGCCGAACGAGTCGGCATGGTGAAAGAACGAGCCGCCGGTCAGCAGCGTGACCGGCTCCTTGCCGGCGTTGATCAGGTCCCCGTCCTCCTCGCCGGGCGCGGGCTTCGGTCCGACGCCGAGGATGCCGTTCTCGCTGTGCAGGATGATCTCGCGCCCTTTTGGCAGGTAATCGGCCACCAGGGTCGGCAGGCCGATGCCGAGGTTGACGTACGCGCCCTCGGGAATGTCGCGCGCGACCCGTGCAGCGATTTGTTTGCGATCGAGCTTCTTCATCAGTGTTTGACGATCCTCTTCACGAAGATGCCTGGCGTCACGACATGCTCGGGGTCAAGTTCGCCCAATTCTACGGTCTCGCGCACCTGGGCCACCGTGCACTTCGCCGCCATCGCCATGATCGGGCCGAAGTTGCGCGCGCTCTTGCGAAAGGTGAGGTTGCCCCAGCGGTCGGCGCGGTCCGCCTTGATCAGCGCGTAGTCGGCATGAATCGGATACTCGAGCACGTAGTCGCGATCGCCGATGCGCCGCGTCTCCTTGCCCTCGGCGAGCTTCGTGCCGTACGCCGTCGGCGTGAAGAACGCGCCGATGCCCGCGCCTGCGGCGCGGATGCGTTCGGCGAGCGTGCCCTGCGGCACCAGCTCGAGCTCGATCTCCCCCGCGCGGTACAGCTTGTCGAAGTGCCATGAATCCGCCTGGCGCGGAAACGAGCACAGGATCTTGCGCACGCGGCGCGCGCCGATGAGCGCGGCGAGCCCGGTGTCGGCATTACCCGCGTTGTTGTTGACGATGGTCAGGTTGCGCGCACCCTGCGCGATCAGCGCGTCGATCAGCTCGGATGGCATGCCCGCGTTGCCGAAGCCGTGGATCAGGATCGTGGCCCCGTCGGGGACGTCGGCGAGCGCCGCTTCAGGGGAGGCGACGAATTTATTGATCATGGACCGTGAATTATGGCACTCGCGCTTTTTCGCCTTCTTCCAAGAATCGACTTTCAGTGTCATCTGTAAGACATTGATATAGCTAGTAGTTATTTCGTGAATTTCGTGTAGTCAAAAAACTACGTAAGTCCTTGTCGGGCTTGGAGATTCAGGCTTGACCGCGCACGCTTTTGTCCGTACAGTGGCAAAAGGTAGGAAAAAGTGGCACAAGAAGCCATATGGGGACAGCGTTTCACGGAGCCGCGGTCATCACGCTCGACGCGAAAGGACGCGTCGCTGTCCCTACGCGCCATCGCAGTGCGCTGCTCGACGGGGCCAAATCGGTGGTGCTCACCGCGCATCCGGAGGGCTGCGTGCTGATCTACCCCGAGGCCGCATGGGAGCCGGTGCGCGCGAAGGTCGAGAGCTTTCCCGCTTTTCATCCGCAAGCGAGCTGGTGGAAGCGCCTGCTGCTCGGCTTCGAAGAGCACGTGACCCCGGACGGCTCGGGGCGCATCCTGCTCGCGCCCGCGCTGCGCCAACACGCGAAGCTCGAGCGCGACGCGATGATGGTGGGCCAAGGCCACTACTTCGAGCTTTGGGACGCGGGCGTGTGGGCGGCGAAGCTCGGCCAGGCGCTCTCGGGCGCGGCGACGCCGCCCGCCGGGATCGAGGATTTCTCGCTGTGAGGGCCGCCGATGCACCAGCCCGTTCTTGCCCGCGAAGCGATCGATGCGCTGGCTGTGCAGCCCGGCGGCACCTACGTCGACGGCACCTTCGGCCGGGGCGGCCACAGCCGGCTGATTCTCGAGCGGCTGGGCCCCTCGGGCCGGCTGATCGCGCTCGACCGCGATCCGCAGGCCGCCGAGGCGGCGCGCGCGGTCGGCGACCCGCGCTTCACGTTCTTCAAGGCCAGGTTCTCGGACCTGTCGATGGTGCCCGCCGGGGTGCAGGGAATGCTCTTCGACCTGGGCGTGTCCTCTCCCCAGCTCGACGATCCGGCGCGCGGCTTCTCGTTTCGCCACGACGGCCCGCTCGACATGCGCATGGATCCGGAGGCCGGCATGAGCGCCGCTGAATGGCTCGCGACGGCGAAAGAACAAGAAATCAGGGGGGTGATCCGCGACTATGGCGAAGAACGGTTTGCTAAACAGGTTGCAGCGGCGATTGTTGATGCTCGCGCTCGTGCGCCAATCGTCCGGACCCGGCAACTGGCCGAAGTCGTGGCTCAGGCGGTCCCCGCACGCGAGCCGGGGCAGGATCCGGCGACGCGCACCTTTCAGGCTGTACGGATTCACGTCAATCGGGAGCTTGAGGAAGTGTCGCTGATGCTGCCGCAGGCGCTGGCGCGGCTCGCGCCGCAGGGGCGCCTGGCAGTGATCAGTTTCCATTCGCTGGAAGACCGCATCGTCAAGCGCTTCATGCAGCAGGCGGCGCGCCCGGATGTGCCCCGCCGGCTGCCGCTGAAAGCCAGCGAAATGCCACAACCGCTCCTCAGAATCGTGGGACGTGCGCAGCGCGCGTCCCCCCAGGAAACAACAAGAAATCCGCGGGCGCGAAGCGCCACGCTTCGCGTCGCCGAGCGCACCGCGGTCACCCCCCTCATTTCTCCAGTCAACCGAATCGAGCCCGGCGCGCGGTGGCGAAACTGAACCTCCTCCTCCTCGCGGTTCTCGTCGCCTGCGCGCTCGGGCTCGTCACTTCCCAGCACAAGGGCCGGCGCCTGTTCTCGCAGCTGGAGCGCGAGCAGGCGCTCGCGCGCGAGCTCGAGGCCGATTTCGGCCGCCTGCAGCTCGAGGCCAGCACCTGGGGTCTGCACTCGCGGGTCGAGAGGCTCGCCACGCGCTCGCTCGGCCTGCGCCCGGCCGATCCGCGGCGCGTACGCTTCGTCGGGCGAGACGCCGGGCGGTGAGCCGCGCCGCGCAGGGCCTGGTGCGCCTGCCGGTATGGCGTGCCCGCGTAGTGCTCATCGCGCTGGTCGCCGGCTTCGGCGTGCTCGCCGCTCGCGCGCTCTACCTGCAGGCGGTGCGCACCGATTTCCTGCAGGAGAAGGGCGATGCGCGCTACTCGCGCGTAATCGAGATCGCCGCCACGCGCGGCCGCATTCTCGACCGCAACGGCGAGGCGCTCGCGGTGTCGACTCCGGTCAAGTCGGTGTGGGCGATTCCCGCTGACGTGGACGCGGCGGGTGCCGAGCGCCGCAAGCTTGCCGTGCTGCTCGGGGTATCCAGACCTGAATTGGAAAAGAAACTCTCGGACAGCTCGAAGGACTTCGTCTACCTCAAGCGCCAAGTGCCGCCGGAAACCGCGGCGGCCGCACAGGCGCTCGGTTTGAAGGGTATTCACGAACACCCGGAATATCGCCGGTATTACCCTGGCGGCGAAGTGACGGCTCACCTAATCGGCTTTACCGGCGTCGACGACGCCGGCCAGGAGGGCATGGAACTCGCCCACCAGGCCACGCTCGGCGGACGACCCGGGAGCCGGCGCGTGATCCGCGACCGGCTCGGGCGCATCGTCGAGGACGTGGAGTCGATCCGCTCCGGCCAGAACGGCGCCGACCTCACGCTGTCGATCGACAGCAAGATCCAGAGCCTCGCGTATGGCGCGCTGAAGGCCGCGGTCGAGCGCAACCGCGCCAAGGCGGGCGCGGTGATCGCGATCGACGTCCGTAGCGGCGAGGTCCTCGCCCTGGCGAACTTCCCTTCCTACAACCCGAACAATCGCGCGCGCCTGACCGGCGCGCAGCTGCGCAACCGCGTGATCACGGATCTTTTCGAGCCGGGCTCGACGCTGAAGCCGTTCACCGTCGCGCTCGCGCTCGAGACCGGCAAGGTGAGCCAGTCGACCATCGTGCACACCGCGCCGGGAAGGATGACGCTCGCGAAGTACACCATCCGCGACGTCCATCCGGCGCCCGCGCTCACCGTCGCCCAGGTGCTCGCGCGCTCGTCCAACGTCGGCTCGGCCAAGCTCGCCCTCGGCCTGCCGCGCGAGGCGATGTGGGACTTCTTCCGGCGCGTGGGCTTCGGCGCCGCGCCCGAGCTCGGGTTTCCCGGGGCCGCCGCGGGAAAGCTGCGCCACTACAAGAGCTGGCGCCCGGTCGAGCAGGCCACGCTCGGCTACGGCATGGGCATGTCGCTCAGCCTCGCGCAGCTCGCCCGCGCCTACACCGTGTTCGCGCGCGACGGGGAATTGGTGCCGCTCACGCTGGTCAAATCAGGCGCGGAGGTGAGCGGCGAGAAGGTGCTCTCGGCCCAGACCGCCCGCGCGGTGCGCGCGATGCTGGAGGCGTCGGTGCAGCCCAGCGCCACCGGGCCGCGAGCGCGCATCCTGGGATGGCGCGTCGCCGGCAAGACCGGCACCGCGCACAAGCAGGAGAACGGCGCCTACGCCGCGGACAAGTATCTCTCGTCCTTCGTCGGTCTTGCGCCGGCGAGCGCGCCGCGCCTGGTGGTGGCGGTGATGATCGACGAGCCCTCGGCCGGACAGCACTACGGCGGCGCGGTGGCCGCGCCGGTGTTCGCGCAGGTCATGCAGGGCGCGCTGCGCCTGCTCAACGTGCCGCACGACGCGCCGCTCGAGCTGCCGGGCGAAGGCGAGGAAGCAAAGGAGAGCACCTAAAGGTGAAATGCGCGTGGACTTCCTGCGGCAACTGGCGGCGCGCGGCGTGAAGGTCGAGCGGCTTTCCTCGGACAGCCGCCGCTGCGCGCCGGGCGTGGCGTTCTTCGCGTATCCCGGCGAGGTAGCGGACGGACGCAGGCACATCGGCGACGCGATCGCGCGCGGCGCGAGCGCGGTTTGCTGGGAAGAGAAGGACTTTTCCTGGCGCGCGGAATGGCAGGTGCCCAACGTCGCCATCGCCGGGCTCAAGCAGCGGGCGGGCGAGCTCGCACACGAGTTCTACGGCCGTGCGTCGGAGTCGCTGTGGGTCTGTGGCGTGACCGGGACCAACGGCAAGACCTCGTGCAGCCAGTGGCTGGCGGCGCTGCTCGAAAAAACCGCCGTCATCGGAACGCTCGGCGCCGGCTTCCCGGGAGCGCTCTCCGATGCGGTGAACACCACCCCCGATGCCCTGGAGCTGCAGTTTCTTCTGAAGAATTTCCTGGAGCGGGGGGCACGCGCGGTTTCGATGGAAGTTTCATCGCACGGCCTTGCGCAAGGACGCGTCAACGGCGTGCGCTTCGCGTGCGCGCTGTTCACCAACCTGTCGCACGATCACCTCGATTACCACGGCACCATGCCGCGCTACGCGGCGGCGAAGGCGAGCCTCTTCGAGATGCCCGGCCTGAAGGCCGCGGTGCTCAACCTGGACGACGCGCTCGGCGCCGAGCTCGCGCGGCGCCTGGCAGGGCGCGTGCGCACCATCGGCTACAGCCTTTCGCCGCAGCAGCCCGTGGGGGTGGACGAATATCTCTTCGCGCGCGCAGCGAACGAGATCGAGTCCTCCTGGGGACGCGCAGCCGTGCGCATCCCGGTGCTCGGGCGCTTCAATGTGTCGAATGCCCTTGGCGTGCTCGGCTGCCTGGTGGCAAATGGAGTTCCTTTCGAAGAAGGTGCAAGGCTGCTGGCGAAATTGCCGCCCGTCCCCGGGCGCATGCAGGCCGTCGGCGACGAGCCGCTGGTGGTGATCGACTACGCGCATACGCCCGATGCGCTGGAAAACGTGCTGCAGGCGCTGCGCCCGGTCGCGGTCGCGCGGGGCGGGCGCCTCGCGGTGGTGTTCGGCGCCGGCGGCGACCGCGACCGCAGCAAGCGTCCGCTGATGGGCGCGGTGGCCGCGCGCCTCGCCGACCGGGTGCTGATTACTTCCGACAATCCGCGCAGCGAAGAACCGCTGTCCATCATCGAAGCCATCCGCGGTGGCGCACCGAGCGCCGAGCTCGAGGCCGATCGCGCGCGGGCGATCGAGAAGGTCATCGCGAGCGCGCAGCCGAACGACGTGGTGCTGATCGCCGGCAAGGGCCACGAGACCTACCAGGAGATCGCTGGCCGGCGCACGCACTTCTCGGACGAGGAGCAGGCGCGTGCCGCGATGGCCCGGAGGAGCGCATGATGCGCCTCGCCGAGGCCGCCGGCGCGCTCGGCGCGCGCACGAGCGGGGGCGATACGGTCTTCACCGGCGTCTCCACCGACAGCCGAAGCCTCCGCGAAGGCGATCTCTTCGTCGCCCTGCGCGGCGAGCGCTTCGACGGTCACGATTTCCTGAAGAGTGTGGCGGCGGCCAAGGCCGCGGCGGCCATGGTCGACAGCAAGTACCGGGGCGAGTACCCGTTGCCGGCAGTCGTGGTGGACGACACGCGCCGCGCGCTCGGCGATCTCGCACGCTACTGGCGCGCGCGCTTCTCGCCCGCGCTGGCGGCGATCACCGGCTCGAACGGCAAGACCACCGTGAAGGAAATGCTCGCGGCCATTCTGAAGAGCCATGCCGACGAAAGCGCGGTGCTTGCCACGCGCGGCAACCTCAACAACGACATCGGGCTGCCGCTCACGCTGCTCGGCCTGCGCCACGCGCACCGCTGGTGCGCGATCGAGCTCGGCATGAACCACAAGGGCGAGATCGCCTACCTCTCGGACATCGCGCGCCCGACGGTGGCGCTCGTCAACAACGCGCAGCGCGAGCATCTCGAGTTCATGCGCTCGGTCGAGGAGGTCGCGGCCGAGAACGCCTCGGTCTACGACGCGCTCGGCGATGACGGCGTGGCGGTGATCAATGCCGACGACCCGCACGCGGCTTTTTTCCGCAGCCGCGCCGGCAAGCGGCGCACGATCGAGTTCGGGCTCGAGCAGGGAAGCGTGACGGGCCGGTACCGGCTGGAGCGCCTCTCGAGCGAGCTCGATCTCCAGACCCCGGCCGGCTCCGCGGATGCGCCGCTCGCAATCCCCGGCCTGCACAACGTGCGCAACGCGCTCGCGGCCGCCGCTTGCGCGGTTGCGCTGGGTATTCCGGTGAAGACCATCGCGCAAGGCCTGAGCGCGTTCCGTCCGTATACCGGCCGGCTGCAGGTGAAGACCGCCAAGAGCGGGGGTACGGTGATCGACGACAGCTACAACGCCAATCCCGACTCGGTGCGCGCGGCGATCGACGTATTGGCGACTTGCCCGGCGCCCACGGCGCTCGTGCTGGGCGACATGGGCGAGGTCGGCGAGCACGGCGCCGAGTTCCATCGCGAGGTCGGCGCGTATGCGCGCAAGCAGGGCGTGTCGCGGCTTCTCGCGCTGGGCGACGCGACGCGGCACGCGGTGGAAGCCTTCGGCGACGGCGCCGAGCATTTCGACAGCGTGGACGACCTGGTGGCGAAACTGAGAGGCAACACCATCCTCGTGAAGGGCTCGCGCTTCATGAGGATGGAACGCGTGGTGGCGGCGCTGACCGGAACCGCCGAGGGAGGGCACTGATGCTGCTCGAGCTGGCGCAGTGGCTGGCGAAGGACGTGCGGCTCTTCAACGTCTTCAACTACATCACGCTGCGCGCAGTGCTCGCCTGCCTCACCGCGCTCGCCGTGTCGCTGATCCTCGGCCCGTACGTGATCCGCAAGCTCACCGCGTACAAGATTGGCCAGGCGGTGCGCGACGACGGACCGCGCTCGCACCTGACAAAGGCCGGAACGCCCACCATGGGCGGCGCGCTGATCCTGGTGTCGATGTGCCTGACCGTGCTGCTGTGGGGCGACCTCTCGAACCGCCTGGTGTGGGTGGTGCTGCTCGTCACGCTCGCCTTCGGCACGGTGGGCTGGATCGACGACTACCGCAAAGTTGTGCATCGCAACCCGCGCGGCCTGCCCGCGCGCTGGAAGTTCTTCTGGCAGACGCTGATCGGGCTCTCGGCCGCGCTCTATCTGGGCTCGCTCACCCAAAGCATGCCGGCGTTGAACGAGCTGATCGTGCCCTTCTTCAAGCACATCGCGTATCCGCTCGGCGCGGTCGGCTTCGTCCTGCTCACGTTCTTCGTGATCGTCGGCACGTCGAACGCGGTGAACCTGACGGACGGCCTGGACGGCCTCGCGATCATGCCGACGGTGATGGTCGGCAGCGCGCTCGGCATCTTCGCCTACGTCGCCGGGCATGCGGTGTTCTCGAAGTACCTCGGTCTGCCGCACATCCCGGGCGCGGGCGAGCTCGCGGTGATCTGCGGCGCGATCGCCGGCGCGGGGCTCGGCTTCCTCTGGTTCAACGCCTACCCGGCGGAGGTCTTCATGGGCGACGTCGGCGCGCTCGCGCTCGGCGCGGCGCTCGGCACGATCGCGGTGATCGTGCGCCAGGAGATCGTGCTGTTCATCATGGGCGGCGTGTTCGTCGCCGAGACGCTCTCGGTGATGCTGCAGGTGCTGTACTTCAAGTGGACCGGCGGCAAGCGCATCTTCCGCATGGCGCCGCTGCACCATCACTACGAGCTCGAGGGCTGGAAGGAAAGCCAGGTCGTGGTGCGCTTCTGGATCATCACCATGATGCTGGTGCTTTTCGGCCTCTCGACGCTGAAGCTCCGATGATGCGCGAACCGCCCTTCCAGTCGCTGCCCGCTCCGACGCCGACGCCTCTCGTGGGCCGGCGCGTGCTGGTCCTCGGGCTCGGCGACACCGGCCTCTCGCTCGCGCGCTGGATCGAGCGCGAAGGCGGTCGCGTGCGCATGGCCGACAGCCGGCGCGCCCCGCCGCGCAGGAAGGACTTCTCCGGCGAGCTCCATACCGGCCGCTTCTCGCAGCAGCTGCTCGACAATGTGGACGTGGTCTGCGTCAGCCCGGGCGTTTCGCTCGAGGAGGAGATCGTCCGCGACGCGTTGGTCAGGGGCCTGCCGATCCTCGGTGACATCGAGCTCTTCGCTTGGCACGCGCGCCAGCCGGTGCTCGCCGTTACCGGAACGAACGGCAAGACCACCGTGACGGCGCTCGCCGGCCACCTGCTGAAGAGCGTGGGCGTGGACTGCGAAGTCGCGGGAAACATTGGTCCGCCAGTATTGGAAGCCATGCTCAAGCGCCTCGGCGAAGGCAGGCTCCCAAGGACCTGGGTGCTCGAGCTTTCCAGCTACCAGCTCGAAACCACCTGGTCGCTTGCGCCGGCCGCGGCGGCAATGCTCAACCTGACCGAAGACCATCTTGACCGTTACGCGAGCCTCGACGACTACGGCGCCGCCAAGGCGCGCATCTTCATCGGCGCCGGCGTGCAGGTGCTGAACCGCGACGACCCGCGCTCGGCGGCGATGGCGCAGCCGGGCAAGACCGTGCTCACCTTCGGGCTCGATGCGCCGCGCAAGCCGCAGGACTTCGGCGTGTCCGGAGGTCGGTTGGTGCAGGGCGCGGCGCAAATCCTGCCGATCGACGCGCTCGCGATCCGCGGCTCGCATAACGTCGCGAACGCGCTCGCCGCCTGCGCGCTCGCTTCCGCGCTGGGCATCGCGCCGGCGGCGCTCGGCGAGGGCTTGCGAACCTTCCGCGGCCTGCCGCACCGGCTGCAGCTCGTCGCGACGCGGCGCGGCGTGGAGTGGTACGACGACTCCAAGGGCACCAACGTGGGCGCCACCGTCGCCGCGCTGCGCGGCCTCGGGCGAACGTGCGTGCTGATCCTCGGCGGCGACGGCAAGGGCCAGGATTTTTCGCCGCTCAAGGAACCCGTCGCGCGGCACGCATCGAAGGTGCTTCTCATTGGTCGCGACGCACCGCTTATCGAGCAAGCGGTGGGTGGCGAACGCTGCGGCTCGCTCGACGAGGCAGTGCAAAAAGCAGCCGGGATCGCGCAGCCCGGCGAAGCGGTCCTGCTGTCTCCCGCGTGCGCGAGCTTCGACATGTTCCGCGACTATCGCCACCGCGGCGACGTGTTCGCGCAAGCCGTGAAGAGCCTCGCGCCGTGAGCCAGACCTATGTTTTCGCGCGAAGCGCGCCGAGCGCGGAGTACGATCGCTCGGCCACGTGGGCGGCGCTGCTGCTCGCCGCGATCGGCCTGGTGATGGTTTACTCGGCATCGATCGCGACCGCGGAGGCGAGCCGTTTCACCGGCAACAATCCCGCTTGGTTCCTGGCGCGCCACGGCGCCTATCTCGCCATCGCGCTCGCCGCGGCGATCACGGTGTTCCTCGCCCCGGCGCGACTCTGGCAAAAGGCGGCGCCGTGGCTCTTCGTCGCCGGCGTCGCCGCGCTCGCGCTCGTGCTGGTTCCCGGGTTCGGGCGCGAAGTGAACGGCGCGCGGCGCTGGCTCGACCTGCCGGGCTTCGGCTTCCAGCCCTCCGAGGCGATGAAGCTCGCGGTGGTGCTTTACGCGGCGGACTACACCGCGCGCAAGCACGCGGTGCTGAAGAGCTTCCGGCGCGGCCTGTTGCCCATGCTGGCCGTGATGCTGCTGGTTTCCTGGCTTCTCCTGCGCGAGCCCGACTTCGGCGCGCTGGTGGTGATCGCGGTGATCGCGTTCTCGATCCTGTTTCTCGGCGGCATGAACGGCCGCCATTTCGCGGCGCTCCTCGGCATGCTCGCCGTGGGCTTCGCGCTGCTCGTCGTGTTCTCGCCCTACCGCCTGCAGCGGATCTTCGGCTTCATGGATCCCTGGTCCGATCCGTTCGGCAAGGGCTACCAGCTTTCGCACGCGCTGATCGCTTTCGGCCGCGGCGAATGGCTCGGCGTCGGCCTGGGCGCGAGCGTCGAGAAACTGCACTACCTTCCCGAGGCGCACACCGATTTCCTGCTCGCGGTGATCGCCGAGGAGCTCGGGCTGCTCGGCGTCGCGCTGGTGATCGCGCTCTTCGCCTGGCTGGTGGTGCGCGCCTTCGCCATCGGGCGGCAGGCCTCCCTGCACGAGCGCCACTTTGCCGCGCTCGCCGCGCAGGGGATCGGCATCTGGTTCGGCTTCCAGGCGCTCATCAACATGGGCGTGAACATGGGCCTGCTTCCCACCAAGGGGCTCACGCTGCCGCTCATGAGCTACGGCGGCTCGGGCATGCTCGCGAACTTCGTCGCGCTCGCGATCCTCTTGCGCATCGATTGGGAGAGCCGGCAGCTCTCGCGCGGGCTCAACGCATGAAGAGCATCCTCATCATGGCGGGCGGCACCGGCGGCCACATCTTTCCCGGCCTCGCGGTCGCCGAGCAGATGCGCGCTGCGGGCTGGGACGTGGTGTGGATGGGCGCGCGCGGCGGCATGGAAGAGCGCCTGGTCCCGCGCCACGGTCACCGCACGGCGTGGATCCGCGCCAAAGCCGCGCGCGGCAAGGGCCTGGTCCAGAAGGTCCTGCTGCCGGCCAACCTGCTCTATTCCTTCTGGGAAAGCGCGCGCACCATCCGACGGCTCAAGCCCGACGTGGTGCTCGGGCTGGGCGGCTACGTCGCGTTTCCCGGCGGCATGATGGCCTCGCTCCTCAACCGGCCGCTCGCGCTGCACGAGCAGAACGCGATCGCCGGCCTGACGAACCGCGTGCTCGCGCAGGTGAGCGACAAGGTGATGGTCGCGTTTCCCGACGCGCTGAAAGGCGCCGAGTGGACCGGCAACCCGGTGCGTGCCGAAATTGCCGCGATTGCGCCGCCGGAAGTTCGCTTTCAGGGCAGGGCGGGGCCATTGCGCATCCTCGTCGTCGGCGGAAGCCTCGGCGCCCAGGCGCTCAACGAGGCGCTGCCAAAGGCGATCGCCCTGCTCAGGCACAAGCCGGTAGTGGTGCATCAGTCGGGAGAGAAGCACGTGGACGCGCTTCAGCAGCACTACCGGGAAGCGGGTGCCCAAGGCGAACTGGTGGCCTTCATCGACGACATGGCGCAGCGCTACGCTGAAGCGGACCTCGTGATCTGCCGCGCGGGGGCGGTGACGGTGGCCGAGCTCTCCGCCGGCGGCATGGCGAGCATCCTGGTGCCGTTTCCCCACGCGGTGGACGACCACCAGAGCGCGAACGCGAGGTTCCTCTCCGGGCGCGGCGCGGCCATCCTGATCCAGCAGCGCGACCTCACGCCGCAAAGGCTCGCCGAGCTGATCGGCTCCATGGACCGGGCAAAGCTGCTCGAGATGGCGCGCAAGGCGCGAGCGCTCGGCAAGCCGGATGCTGCGCGCATCGTGGCGCAACGTTGCATGGAGATCGCCCGTTGAAGCACAAGGTGCGCCACATCCATTTCGTCGGCATCGGCGGCGCCGGCATGTCCGGCATCGCCGAAGTGCTGTCGAACCTCGGCTACCAGGTGAGCGGCTCGGATCTGTCCGAGAACAGCGCGACCCGCCGGCTCAAGACCCTGGGCGCAAAGATCTCGCTCACGCACAACTCTCAGAACATCAACGGCGCGGACGCGGTGGTGGTCTCGTCCGCGGTGCAAGCCGACAATCCTGAAGTGCTCGCGGCGCGCGACAGCCGCATCCCGGTGGTGCCGCGCGCGCTCATGCTCGCCGAGCTGATGCGCCTCAAGCAGGGCGTGGCGATCGCCGGCACGCACGGCAAGACCACGACCACCAGCCTGGTGGCGAGCGTGCTCGCCGAGGGCGGGCTCGATCCGACGTTCGTGATCGGCGGGCGGCTCAACGCCGCGGGGTCCAACGCGCGCCTGGGCGCGGGCGACTTCATCGTGGTCGAGGCCGACGAATCCGATGCGTCGTTTCTCCACCTGCAGCCGGTGATCGCGGTGGTGACCAACATCGACGCCGACCACATGGATACCTACCAGCAGGATTTCGGGCGCCTTAAGCAGGCGTTTCTTCAGTTCCTGCAGAACCTGCCTTTCTACGGTGCCGCAGTGCTCTGCACCGACGACGCCAACCTGCGCGAGATCCTGCCGGAGGTCACCAAGCCGGTTCTGACCTACGGCACCGGCGACGACGCCATGGTGCGCGCCCAATCGATCGCGCACGACGGCGGCCGCATGCGCTTTCGCGCGCTGCGCAAGGACGCGAAGCCGCTCGACGTGGTGCTGAACCTTCCGGGGCGTCACAACGTGCTCAACGCGCTGGCGGCGGTCGCGGTGGGCACCGAGATCCAGGTGCCGGACGCCGCCATCCTGAAGGCATTGCGCGAGTTCCATGGGGTGGGCCGACGCTTCCAGAACTATGGCGAGATCGGCGGCGGGTTCACGCTGATCGACGACTACGGTCACCATCCCGCCGAGATGGCGGCCACGCTCGAGGCCGCGCGCGGCGCCTTTCCCGGCCGGCGCCTAGTGCTCGCTTTCCAGCCGCATCGCTATACCCGCACGCGCGACTTGTTCGAGGACTTCGTGCGCGTGCTGTCCAGCGTCGACGTGCTGCTGCTCGCCGAGGTGTACGCGGCGGGCGAGGCGCCGATCGTCGCCGCCGACGGCCGCTCGCTCACGCGCGCGCTGCGGCTCGCGGGGAAGGTGGAGCCGCTCTTCGTCGAGGACATCGCCGAAATGCCTGACGCGATCCGGCGTGCGGCGCAGGAGGGCGACGTCGTCATCACGATGGGGGCGGGCTCGATCGGCGCCGTTCCTGCACAGTTGATATGAATATGGGTGAGCCGCTTCGCTTTCAGAAACTGCGCGGGCAGCTGCGGCACGACGAGCCGATGGGGCGCCATGTGAGCTGGCGCGCCGGCGGCTGCGCCGACCGTTTTTATGCGCCCGCCGACCTGCACGACCTCGCCGCATTTCTGCGCCAGGTGCCGCCGACGGAGCCGCTGCTTTTCGTCGGCCTCGGCT
>Ga0075420_100000417_pt1 | contig 33388 bp, 30 predicted proteins | sample SoiMetdeltSBSDD4_FD_75296 | JGI IMG/M metagenome (GOLD analysis project Ga0075420, IMG submission 75296) | Bulk soil microbial communities from a Populus tree surrounding site in Tennessee, USA - Soil MetaG P. deltoides SBSDD4 | ecosystem: Environmental > Terrestrial > Soil > Tree plantation...
TGCCATGCGCAGCCGATGCGGCGCGACGCCCTGGGTACGCCCGCTGGTCACCCCTTGCCGGCCCTGCGCCACCTCGTCCAGCAGGCCGAGCACTGCGCGGGCGACCGTCCGCGGCACCTCCATCTGCGCGACGTGGCCTACCCCGTCGAGCACCAGCAGGCGGGAGTCGGGCACCAGCCGCGCCACCTGGGCGGGCACCCGGACATCGACGAGCCGGTCCGCCCGCCCACCCATCACCAGCGTCGGTGCGGTGATCCGGCGGGCGATGCGCCACAGCGAGTTGGACCCCGGAAGATACGCGCGCAGGAACGTGCCGACAAGACCGCGGAGCGTACGCACGTACGCGTCAACGTAGTGCGGCACGGTGTAGCGCAGCTTCGCCTCCTCCATCGCCTCTGCCAGCCGCTGCGGGTGCAGCCGTTCCGGGTCGGCGAAGCAGGCGGCGAGTACCATGGACGCCAGGTCGGCCGGCTCGATCTGGGACAGCCGGCGGCTGGCGAGCCGGTCTGCCCGCGGCATCGCCAGCAACGGCAGCAGCCGGCCCTGCACCGACCGGCGCGGGTCCAGGAACGGCATGGCTGGCGAGACCAGGGTGAGCGTGCGTACCAGGTCTGGCCGGGTGCCGGCCACCCGCACCGAGATCGCCCCGCCGAGGGAGTTGCCGAGCAGGTGCACCGGGCCCCGGTCGGCGTACTCGATCCACCGGATGATCCGGTCGGCGAACGCCGCAACGGTGTAGCTGCGGGCGGGGTCGCTGCGGCCGAAGCCGGGCAGGTCGATGGCTTGCCCGGCCAGCCGGTGCGAGACCAGGCCGGCCAGGTCGGTCCAGTTCTGCGAGGACCCGCCGAGCCCGTGCACGTAGAGCGCCGGCTCGGCGTGCGGGGTGGTGCCGGGAGTGTCCCGTACGTGGGTCTGCGCGCCGTCCACCAGGACGGCCCGTCCGGGCCAGGGGGGTGCGAGCTTGCCGGTGTCACGCAGCTCCGTCTCCGGGGCGAGAACGGCGGGCTTCACCCTTCCAGTGTGCCTATATCCACCGCCATCTTCGCCCCGGTCAGGGCAGAAGTGCCTCCACGCGGCGGTTTACGGCGGCCAGCGTGGCCCGGACCACCGCCTGCCGCGGGTCACCGGCGACCACCGCCGAGCCGGAGAGCTGGTCCACCCAGCCGGGGCACACCAGCAGCAGCACCACGACCGCGACCTCGCAGCTGCCGAACGGCACGACGGCCACGTGCTCGACGAAGCAGCGCCCGCGGTTGACCCCGGTGCCCTCCTCCACCAGGAGGCGGTCCATGGCGGCGGCCGCCGCCGCTGCGGCGAGGCGGAGCACGTACTGGTCAACCGCGGGCCCCTCGGCCTCGCCCACCGCTCGGCGCCCACCGGCGCCGATGCGGACCTCGACCTTGGCGTCCATCCCGAACGTGGAGACCAGCACCTGGTCCAGGACGACCCGGACCGCCTCCTCCGGGCGGGGTAGCGGACGGCTGGCCCGGTCGAGCACGGTCAGGCCGGGAAGCTCGGCGGCGCGCGGCTCCACCGAGGCACGGCCCTGCACCGTGGCCGAGTGCACCCTGCGGCGACCGGCGTAGGCAGCATCTGGCTCAATGCGCCGGCCACCGTCTCCGGCGCGGCGGCCGGCCCAGTCAGCACCGGAGCCGGAGCTCTCCAGACCGCTCAGCGGCGGCGCCTGGCCGGCGAGCGTGCCCGCACCGCCGACTCCGGCGGCACCGGAACCGGCGGCGCCACCGTGCCCGGTGCCACCTAACGCGGTGCCACCTAACGCGGTGCCGCCAAAGGCGGCGGGACCGCCGCTGGTGGGACGGGCTCCCGCGGCCGCTCCGGCGACGCCGGGGGCTCCGGGGGCTCCGGACACGCCGGAGGCTCCGGACACGCCGGGAGCTTCGGGCGCGCTGGGAGCTCCGACACCGCCAGGAGCTCCCGCAGCGCCGGGCGCGCCGACCGCGGCGGCGAGGCCCAGGCGCTCCTTGAGCAGCCGGGCCACCTCTCGGCTGATCTGGCCCGCGTCGGCCCCCTCGACCAGGTCCAGGCGCAGGCTGTGCACGCCGCCCGGGTTCGGCCGCAGCTGCGCGTCGCGTACCCCGGGCACACCGCGGACGGCGGCGAGCACCGCCTCGGTGTCTATGCTCTCCCGCAGCAACGGCCGCCCGGTGGGCTCGTCGTGGCGCAGGTGGTCGGCGATCCGGGCGATGTCGCGCACCTGCGCGCTCTCGTCAGTCTCCTCGGCGTCCGGACCGGGCACCGTCGGCACGTCGGGCTCGCCCGGCACCCGCTGCGGCAGGCTGTCATCCTCGACCGCCTCGTCCACCATGGACTCGTCCGGCTCGCTGTCCTCAGGGGCTGCAGGATCCGGGTCGGCGTACGTCTCTACCGGATCCGGGTCGGCGTACGTCTCTGCGGGGTACGGCTCGCCGTACCGCCCCTCAGCTGGTCGCCACCTGTCGGCGTAGTGGGAGGAGCCGTTGATCGGGCGGCTCGGCATCGGCACCCCGTGCGCCGGGGTGGGGCGTGAGTCGTACTCCTGCTCCCGGCCTGGCGGCGGGACGTGCTGCGGCGGTAGCGGCGGGACCGGGTAGCGCGGCGTGGCCCCGCCGCCCGGAGCCTGCGTCGGCGCGGAGGCGAGGCTGCTGGACGGCGCCCCGGCGGGCGGCGCCCCACTGGACAGGTATGCCGTCGCTTCCTCCGGGTGCTCCTGCGAGTGCGGGAGAGGGTGCGTGTGCGACCAGGGGTCGAACTCTGGTGGCAGCGGCGGCGGCTCGACCGGCATCAGCGACGGCCCGACGACCCGGTCGGCGGGCGACGCGTACTGCGCCTGGTCGGGGTCGGGGTCGTACCGGTGCTCTGAGCTGCTCGGGCGGGACCCTGCCGGCGCCGGGGCGACCGGGGAGAGCAGGTCGGCATAGGGATGCCGGTTAGCGGCCGCGCGGTAGCCCGTCTCCCGCCAGGTGCGCGCGACCGGATCGGTCGGCGGGTCGAGCGCAGCCCCGTTGGCAGACCAGGGCGACGGGTCGGCACCGTGCGCAGGTGCCGGCTCCGGGTCGTCGGTGCGGTGCCCCGGCACGGCCGATGCCCATGGGCCTAACCGGGAGGTGGCGTGGTCGCCCCTCCCGTTGACTCCCGGCGGCGCTCCGCCGGGTTGCCCAGTTTCGTCCACCGCGCGCTCCTCCGTCGCCCATGGTGAGGCTACCGTGTGCGGGAGTTGCCGATAAGTTGCAACGGCGGGCCAAAATTCGTCCGGGATCGGTGGAGGTGGGCATGACGTCGGCGACGAGCGACGCGTCCACCGCTGGCCGGCCGACCCGCCTGCCCCGCTCCGCGCGCCGCAAGCAGCTGCTCGCGGCGGCGCAGGACGTCTTCGTCGCCCAGGGTTACCACGCAGCCGCGATGGATGACATCGCGGAGCGGGCCGGCGTCTCCAAACCAGTGCTCTACCAGCACTTTCCCGGAAAGCTGGAGCTCTACCTCGCACTGCTGGACCGCCACTGCGACGCGCTGGTGGACCAGGTCCGCGCCGCGATGGCCGCGACCACTGACAACAAGGAGCGGGTACGCGGCGCGATGCAGGCGTACTTCGACTTCGTCGGGCACGAGAGCGAGGCGTTCCGCCTGGTCTTCGAGTCGGACCTGCGGCACGACCCGGCCGTACGGGAGCGGGTCGAGCGGGTCGAGCGCGACTGCATCGAGGCGATCACCGACACGATCATGTCCGATACCGGGGTCAGCCGGGCCCGGGCCGAGCTGCTCGCCTCCGGCCTGGTCGGGGCGGCGGAGACGGCGGCCCGGTTCTGGCTGGCCGGCGGGCGGCAGGTGCCCAAGCCGGAGGCCGAGGCGCTGCTGGCCACCCTGTCCTGGCGCGGGATCGCCAGCTTCCCACTGCACAGCGGGGAGCCGGGGGTGGGCTAGCCTTGCCGTTCGGGCGCATGTCCGATGTGGAGGAGGACGACGTGGAGGTCAAGATCGGCGTTCAGTTCGCACCCCGCGAGCTGGTGCTGGACAGCGCACAGACGCCGGCCGAGGTCGCCGAGACGGTCACCAAGGCGATCGCCTCCGACTCCGGCGTGCTGGCGCTGGTGGACGAGCGCGGCCGGCGGGTCATCGTGCCGGTCAGCAAGCTGGCTTACGTGGAGATCGCCGAGTCGCCGCGGCCGGTCGGCTTCATGGCCGGCTGACGGCCAGCCGGGCGGGCGGCGCCGCACGTCGCCGTCCGGCGCGCATCAGGCCTGCCGGACCGGTGTCCGTCGGTACCGGCGTCAGTTGTCACCGGTGTCCGTCGGTACCGGTCGGACCGGCGCCAGCCGTTGCCGACCGGGGCCGGCCGGGGTCAGTTGTTCAGGCCGAGCTCGGCCATGCGCGTGGTGTGGGCCGTGGTGAGCCGCTTCAGCAGCGCCATCACGCCGGCCTGGTCACCGGTGCCCTCGATGATGAGCATGGCCAGCGCCGGGCGCTCGGCGGCGACCCGCTGTGCCTGCGACAGCCCCTCGCCGACGAGCCGCCGGCTCCACATCGACAACCGGTTGGCCACCGTCGGATCCTCCGCGATCGCCTGGCGGATCTCGGCGCAGGCGAACTCGTCGTACCTGGTGTCGTGCAGCACGTCGAGCACCAGCTCGCGGTCGGGCGAGCCGAGGAACCCGGCCACCTCGCGGAAGAAGTCGTCCGCGACCCCGTCGCCGACGTACGCCTTGGCCAAGGCCTCCAGCCAGTCCTTCGGCTCGGTCTGGTCGTGGTACTCCCGCAGCGGCTCGACGAACGGCACCATCGCCTGCTCCGGGTCAGCACCCAGCGCAGCCAGGCGGGCGGCGAGCCGGTTGTAGTTGGCTATCTCGACGCCGGCCATGCTCGACAGGGCCGCTCGCCGGTGCAGGTCAGGGGCGAGCCGGGCGTCCGCCGCCATCCGGTCAAAGGCCAGCAGCTCCCCGTACGCGAGCATGCCGAGCAGGTCGACAACGGCTTCCGAGAGCACCGCCGAAGGCTACCGGAGAAACGCCCGGAGCACCCGCACGACCACTACATGCGACGATCCGGGCCGCACCGGGTACGATTGCCGATGTTGCCGCGGGCGCTCGGTGCCCGCGACGCGCGTGCGGCCCGCGGTGGGCGGTTTGGACACCGCGCGTGGCCCGCGCCACACCGCCCGGCGGCCCATGCCATCGGGCGGGGGCAACTACCCGGCGCCCTCGACGGACGGGGCGCAGACGAGAGGGCACCCCGACAACTCCATGTCTACTACAAGCACCACCACACCGATCCCGACCACACCGACCTTCGCCGAGCTGGGAGCGCGACCCGAGACGGTCCAGGCGCTCACCGCCGCCGGCATCACCCACGCATTCGCCATCCAGGAGTACGCGCTGCCGATCGCGCTGCGCGGAGCCGACCTGATCGGGCAGGCACCCACCGGCACCGGCAAGACCCTGGGCTTCGGCGTGCCGCTGCTGGACCGCCTGCTCGCCCCGGGCGAGGGCACCGACGGGGTGCCGCAGGCGCTCGTCGTCGTGCCGACCCGCGAGCTCGGCCTGCAGGTCGCCAAGGACCTGGCGCTGGCCGGGCGCACCCGTGGCGTGCGGGTCCTGCCCATCTACGGCGGCGTCGCGTACGAGCCGCAGGTCGAGGCCTTGCGCACCGGCGTGGAGATCCTCGTCGGCACCCCGGGCCGCCTGCTGGACCTGGCCCGCGGCCGCCAGCTCCGGCTGGACCGGATCCAGGCGCTCGTCCTCGACGAGGCCGACCGCATGCTGGACCTGGGCTTCCTCGACGACGTGGAGCGGATCCTCGCGATGCTGCCGGAGGACCGGCAGACCATGCTCTTCTCCGCCACCATGCCCGACCCGGTCGTGGCGCTGGCCCGCCGTTTCATGCGCCAGCCGGTGACCGTGCACGCCGACCACGGTCCAGACTCCGGCCCGTCCCCGCTGACCAGGCATCTCGCCTACCGCACCCACGCACTGAACAAGGTCGAGGTGCTGGCGCGGGTGCTGCAGGCGCAGGGACGCGGGCTCACCATGATCTTCACCCGGACCAAGCGGGCCGCCGACCGCCTCGCCGCCGACCTCGACTTCCGGGGCTTCTCCGCCGCCGCCGTGCACGGTGACCTCGGCCAGGGTGCCCGGGAGCGGGCGCTGCGGGCGTTCCGGAACGGCAAGATCGACGTACTCGTCGCCACCGACGTGGCAGCGCGCGGCCTGGACGTGGGCGGGGTCACGCACGTGGTCAACTACGACTCTCCCGAGGACACCGACACCTACGTGCACCGCACCGGGCGGACCGGACGGGCCGGCGCGACCGGGGTGGCCGTCACCTTCGTCGACTGGGACGACATGCCCCGGTGGGTCATCATCGACAAGGCTCTCGGCCTGGACACGCCGGCGCCGCCGGAGACGTACCACACCTCACCGCACCTCTTCACCGACCTCGCCATCCCGGAGGGCGCGGGCGCGACGCTGCCGGCCGCGCAGCGCTCCCGCGCGGGCCTTTCCGCCGAGGTCGAGGAGGACCTGGGCGGCGGCCGGCGGTCAGCTGAAGGCCGCAGCCGGCGCCCCGGGCGTGGCCGGTCCCGCACCGCTGCCACCTCCCCGTCCCGCTCCGGTGCCACCTCCCCGTCCCGCTCCGGTGCCGGATCTCTGCCGGCAGCCGGCGAGCAGGCCGGCGACGCGGCCCGCCCCAAGCGGCAGCGCCGCCGGCGGCGGGCCGGTGAGGTGGTCGGCGAGGCGCACCTGGCCGTCGCGCCCGACCGCACCCTCAGCGGCCCCGGCAGCACTCTCAGCGCTTCCGGCAGCATCCTCAGCGTCGAGGTGTCCACCGTGGACCTTTCTGGTCCGGCCGACCCGGCCGCCACCACGGCGCAGGCGCCCCGGGCACGCCGGCGCCGGCGCCGGGGTGGGCGCAGCACCGGGCACGACGCCGAGCAAGCGGCGTAGCCACCGCCGTCGCCGGTGGCCGCGCGGCGTGGCAGCGCCGCCGGGAGGCGCTGCCCGGCTGGACCGCGCGGTGCTCGCCGACGGCGGTCTCGCCCTGCCGGGCCTACCCAGCCTGTTCACCGCCCTGGCCGGCGAGCCGGTACGGCCCGACACGCCGCTCGCCGGCACGGCGGAGACGGTTACCGCCGCGCCGGCTGGGTAGAAACCGGACTACCCTTGGCGAGCAGGAAGGGTGGCAGATGTTCGAACCGCGCAGGGTCAGGCGACACATTGAGCAGGCTCGCGCTGCCGCCGCCGGGCGGCAGTGGCCGGCCTCCTTCACCGACCGGCTCACCTCTCCCCTCCCCCGGATGTGGGACGTGGCGCGGATGGTCCGCCAGGCGCCGTCCCGCGCCCAGCTGCTGGCCGACGCGCCGCTCATCCCGGTGGCGCGACGGACGCAGCTGCCCCGGGTGACGGCCGACCAGACCGCGGTGACCTGGGTCGGGCACGCGACGTACGTGGTGCAGGTCGGGGGGCTGGTGGTGCTCACCGACCCGGTCTGGTCCCGCAGGATCCCCGGGGTGCCGCCCCGGATGACCCCAGTCGGCGTCGAGTGGGCGGCGCTGCCCCGGGTCGACGCCGTGTTGATCAGCCATAACCACTACGACCACCTGGACGCGCCGACGGTCACCCGGCTCCCCCGGGACACCCCGGTCTACGTGCCGGCGAACCTCGGCTCGTGGTTCCGCCGGCGCGGGTTCCGGGTCGTCACCGAGCTGGACTGGTGGGAGTCGGCCAAGCTCAGCGGCGTGCGGTTCGACTTCGTGCCGGCGCACCACTGGAGCCGGCGCACCCTCACCGACACCTGCAAGAGCCTGTGGGGCGGGTGGGTGCTCACCGCACCGGACGGCACCTCGGTCTACTTCGCCGGGGACTCCGGCTACGGCCACTTCTTCAGCGAGATCGGGCGGCACCACCCAGGTCTGGACCTGGCTCTGCTGCCGGCCGGCGCATTCGAGCCGAGCTGGTTCATGCAGCCCGTGCACATGAACCCGGCCGAGGCCGTACGCGCCTGCACCGACCTTGGCGCCCGCCGCATGTCCCCCATGCACTGGGGCACCTTCCTGCTCTCGGCCGAGCCGCTGCTGGCGCCCCTGCTCCTGGCGCAGCAGGCGTGGGCCGAGGCGGGCCTGCCCCGCGACGACCTGTGGGACCTGGCGGTCGGCGAGACCCGGGTCCTTTCGTGATCACGGTCTACGGCGACCTCGCGTGCCCCTTCGCGAGCCTGGCGCTGCACGGGCTGCGGGCCGCCCGCACACGTGCGGCCCGCGGCGACATCGCCCTGGACATACGCCCGTTCCCGCTGGAGCTGATCAACGAGCGCCCACACCGGCGGTCGACGCTCGAGGCGGAGAAGGGGGCGCTCACCGCGGTCGAGCCGGCGCTGGGCTGGCGGGCATGGCCGGACGGGGCGGACTCCGCGTGGCCGGTCTCCACGCTGCTGCCGCTGGCCGCGGTGGTCGCCGCCAACCGCCCCTCGGCCGGCGGGCTCGCCGCCGGGGACGCCCTTGACGCAGCCCTGCGGCACGCCTTCTACGTCGAGGGACGCTGCATCACGCTGCTGCCCGTGGTGCTCGACGCCGCCAGCGGCTGCCCGGAGGTGAACGCCGATGCGCTCGCCGAGGAGCTGCGCGGCGGCGTGGGCATCGCCGAGGTGGTGGACGGGGCGGGCAAGGACCGGGTGGCGCGCGGCAGCCCGCACGTCTTCGCCGGCGGGCGCGACTGGCTCAACCCAGGGGTGGAGCTGGACCCGCAGACGCACCGGGTGACCCGCTACGACCCAGCCGTCTACGACGAGATCGTCGCCGCCGCGGCCTGACCGGGCGGGCGCCTACCGTCAGGTGCCTGAGCGGTAGCCACCGGACCTGCCGGCCGCCATACGCGCGGTGTGGTGATGCCTCGCCCAGTTTCAAGCAGGGCATCACCACGCCGCGCCGGTGCCGAGAAATCCTCAGGTGGAAATGTACCTGACGGCTTCGTAGAGGCCACCGACCTGGTCACCGTAGTAGGGCGAGAACATGTACTGCGGGAGGCTCGTGTACTTGAAGTCGTTGTGGCCGTTGATATAGCCCCACGAACCGTCAAACCAGTTCAGCCATGCGCCACCGGAGGAGCCACCGGTCATATAGTTGACCATATAGATGGTGCCCCCGCCGCCGTCGTACGTGGGTCCTTCGTCCGCGACAAGGCAGCAGCCGTCGAATGGGTAGCCCTGGGGGTATCCGAAGGCGTACATGTAGTAGCCGGTCCCGTAGTTCCACGCGATGCCCTGGCCACCGAGGTAGTCCGTGATCCGCCAGCCGCCGCTGCGGTACATGACCGCGGCGCCGACGTCGTTGGCGAAGTCGTTGTTGTTGTAGAACCAGGCCGTCGTCGTCCACAGCTGGTAGGCGTACCAGTGGCCGTACGGGGCGGAGCCGCTGTCGTAGTTCGGGACGAAGGTCCAGTTGGTGGCCCAGGTCTGGCTGCCGGTGAGGCAGTGCCCGGCGGTCCACACCACAGACCTGCCTTCGGTGTTGACGATCGTGCCCGAGCAGACGTAGTTGCCACCGAGCAGGGTGAAGAAGACCTTGCCGTAGGTGCGCGCGACCGGGTGGCCGACCGGGTAGCCCGGGTAGTAGGACATCGGCTGCACCGTGGTCGACGCCGCCGTGGACCCGGCGCTCGGCGCACCCGGGGCGACCTGCATGGGCGGCCCTTGCGGCCGGGTCGGGGCCTTGGCGACCCGCTCGGCGGTGGCGGCGCTCCTCATCGCCGGCAGCTCGGAGTCTGGCTTGGCCGCCTTCATCCGCTCCGCCGTCCAGTACCGCTTCAGGGCCGTCTGGTGGGCCTCGGCTCCGGTGCCTGTCACGGTGCGGGCCACGTCCGGGCTGAGCATGGCCGTGCCGCTCGTGACGGTGCCGGTCGTCGTCGGGGCTTTCGCCTCTGCCACCGCCGCGGTTGCCAGCGCGGAGGTGAGCACCGCGGCGACAACGATCAGAACCTGTAATGGCCTACGGCGCATGTCGTCTCCTCTCCCCGGGGCAGGATTCCCGCACAATGTATCGCCGCTCGGCGTATCATCATTATCAATACTTTGATGTATTCAGATGGCGCAATGTCGATCCAATCATCATGAGAGACCCGGTAACCGCCGCTGGGAACCTTCCTACCACCCCAGCGGCAAACAAGGTCGATAATCGTACGTCCGGTGGCGCATCGCATTTTCCATCTCCTGGCTCCGCTGGCGCTGGTGGCTGTCGGCCAGGCCGGGTCGGTCCGGGTCCGGGTCCGGGTCCGTCGTCCGTCCAGGCCGGGCGGGTGGGGTTCTAGGCTGGGTGGGTGGGGCCGCAGCCGCTGGACGTCGCGTTGGCCGAGGTGCGCTCGCTGCTGCTGGCGCCGGAGACGCTGGTGCGCGCGGTCGCGGCCGGCCGCCGCCGCGGGCAGACCCCATCCTGGGTACGGGCCGAGCTGCGGCCGGTGTCGCTGCGCGCCGGCCCGGCGCTACAGGTGGTGACCTCGGACGGAGCCCGCCCGTCCACCCGCAACATCTCCTGGGGAGAGCCGGCGGCGCTGGTCGTCGACGCGCTGCTGGCCGAGCCGTTCGGCAACTGGCATGTGGAGACCACTGACGCCACCGTGCAGCTGCGGGTGACCAAGAAGGGCGAGGCGCAGCTGCACCGGTCCGCGGCCGACCGGCCCGCGCCGCCGCCGCGCGGTCATGACCGGGAGAAGGAGTACCTGCTCGACCCGGGCGACCCGCTCTTCGCCACGGTCGGCGGCAACGCGGCGAAGCGGCGGCAGGTGGACGCGTTCCTACGGGCGCTGGACGCCACGCTGACCGGGACGCTGCCCGAGCCGCTGCGCGTGGTGGACCTGGGCTGCGGCAACGCGTACCTGACCTTTGCCGCGTTCCGCTTCCTGTCCTCGCGCGGGCTGGACGTGTCGCTGGTCGGCGTTGACCTGCGGCCGGACCAGCGGGAGCGCAACACCGCACTGGCCGCGCAGCTCGGCTGGGCGGAGCGGGTCCGCTTCGTCGCGGGGTCCATCATGGAGGCTCCGGTCGCCGGGGCGGATGTAGTGCTCGCCTTGCACGCCTGCGACACGGCGACCGATGAGGCGCTGGCCCGAGCCGTGCGCTGGGGGGCACCGTACGTCCTCGCCGCGCCGTGCTGCCATCACGACCTCGCGGCCCAGCTGCGCGGTGCACCGGCCCCGCCGCCGTACGCCCTGCTCACCCGGCAGCCGATCCTGCGCGAGCGCTTCGCCGACGTGCTCACCGACGCGCTGCGCGCGGCCTTGCTGCGGCTGCACGGCTACCGGGTGGACGTGGTCGAGTTCGTCGACTCCGCGCATACTCCGCGTAACCTCCTACTGCGCGGGCGGCGTACCGGTGCGCCGCCAACGGCGGAGCAGCGCGCCGAGTACGAGGCGCTGGTGGCGGCGTGGGGTGTCCGCCCCCGCCTGGCGGAGCTCCTCGCCTGGAGTGCCAGCCAGTAGCGGCTGAGGCCAGCATCTGGGACAACCGGACCGGAGCCCGCACGCAGCGAGCGGCTGACGGGACACGGCCCCGGCAGCCGCTCGGCACCTCGGGCTCACCGAGGTTGTCGGGACTGGTGGAGATGGTCGAAGCCACCTCGGCGTGCACCGAGGCGGTGGTGGCCGGCTGCCCGTCGAGTTTGTCAACGGTGTGTGCCGGCGCCCACCCGCTTCTCCTCGACGCCGACCAGCGCGGTGCCGGAGTGGCCGGGTGCCGGCGGCGCCGCCCGGAAGCGGAACAGGCGCAGGCTGTTCGACACGACGAAGACGCTGGAGAAGGCCATCGCCGCCGCGGCCAGCACCGGCGTGACCCAGCCCGCGGCGGCCAGCGGGATCGCCGCGACGTTGTAGGCGAATGCCCAGAACAGGTTGCCCTTGATCGTGCGCAGCGTGGCCCGGGACAGCCGGATGGCGTCGGGCGCGGCGGTCAGGTCACCGCGGACCAGCGTGAGGTCGGACGCCTCGATGGCCACGTCGGTGCCGGTGCCCATGGCGATGCCGAGGTCGGCCGCTGCGAGTGCGGCGGCGTCGTTGACCCCGTCGCCGACCATCGCGACCACCCGGCCCTCGCCTTGCAGCCGGGTGACCACGTCCACCTTTTCCGCGGGCAGGACCTCGGCGACCACCCGGTCGATGCCGACCTCCGCGGCCACCGCCTCGGCCGTCGCCCTGGTGTCCCCGGTGAGCAGCACCGGGGTCAGGCCGAGCGCGCGCAGCCGCCGTACCGCCTCGGCCGAGGTGGGCTTTACGGTGTCCGCGACGAGCAGCGCGCCCCGGTAGGCGCCGTCCCAGGCGACCGCGACCACGGTACGGCCGTCCGGGTCCAGCTCCGGGACGGCGATGCCGCGCTCGGCGAGCAGGGCCGGGCGGCCGACGAGCACGTCGTGACCGTCCACTGTGCCCTGCGCGCCGAGCCCGGCCAGCGCCTGGAAGCCGGTGACCGGCCGCGGCTGGCCCGGCGCAGCCGCGACCACCGCCCGGGCGATCGGGTGCTCGGACGCGTGCTCCACCGCCGCGGCGTACCCCAGCAGCTCCTCAGCCTGGACCCCGGCGGCGGGCGCGGCGCCCACGACGGCCATCCGCCCCTGCGTGACCGTGCCGGTCTTGTCCAGCACCACCGTGTCGATCCGGCGGGTGGCCTCCAGCACCTCCGGCCCGCGTACCAGGATGCCCAGCTGGGCGCCGCGGCCGGTGCCCACCAGCAGGGCGGTCGGCGTGGCCAGGCCCAGGGCGCAGGGGCAGGCCACGATGAGCACCGCTACCGCGGTCGCCATCGCCTCCGCCACCGGCCGGCCGCTGCCGGTCCAGAAGCCGAACGTGGCCACGGCGAGGCTGATGACAACGGGTACGAACACCGCGCTGACCCGGTCGGCGAGGCGCTGCACCGGTGCCTTGCCGGACTGCGCCTCGGTCACCAGCCTGGCTATCTGGGCGAGCTGGGTCTCGGCGCCGACCCGGGTGGCCCGGACCACCAGCCGGCCGCCCTGGTTGACGGTGGCGCCCACCACGGCAGCGCCGGGCTCGACCTCGACCGGCACGCTCTCCCCGGTCAGCATGCTCATGTCCACGGCGCTGGCGCCCTCGACCACGACCCCGTCAGTGGCGATCTTCTCGCCGGGCCGGGCCGCGAAGAGGTCGCCCACCCGCAGCTCGCCGATGGGCACCCGCTGCTCGGTGCCGTCGCGCAGCACCGCCACGTCCTTGGCGCCGAGCCGCATCAGCGCCCGCAGCGCCGACCCGGCCCGGCGCTTGGCCCGGGCCTCGAAGTAGCGCCCGGCGAGGAGGAAGGTGGTCAGCGCCGTGCCGACCTCCAGGTAGTGGTGGCCGCCCGGGCCGAACAGGGCGTAGCAGCTCCACGCGTAGGACACCACGACGCCCAGCGAGATCAGCGTGTCCATGGTGGCGCTCGCGTGGCGCAGGTTGAGCCAGGCGGCCCGGTGGAACGGCCAGGCGCCCCACACCACGACCGGTGAGGCCAGCGCGAACGCGAGCCAGTCGGCGTCGGCGAACCGCAGCGCCGGCACCATGGACAGCAGCAGCACGGGGATGCCGAGAACGGCGCTGACCAGCAGCCGTTGCCGTAGCGCGGCCTCCGCGTGGTCGGCGGCCGCGTCCGCCGCATCGCCGGCCGCCGCGACACCGGCCGCGGCGCCGGACGGGTGCGCGCCGGACGGGTGCGCGCCGGACGGCGGGCCGGCGACCGGCGCGGGACGGGGCTCGGGTGGTGTGGTCGCCGTGTAGCCGGTCGCCTCCACGGTGGAGACCAGGTCGCCGACGGTCACCGTCTCGGGGTAGCTGACGCGTGCGGTCTCGGTGGCGAAGTTGACGCTCGCCGCCACCCCGTCCATCCGGTTCAGCTTCTTCTCGACGCGGGCCGCACAGGACGCACAGGTCATGCCTCCGATGCGCAGGTCGACCGTTGCCATCGCCTAGGTCACCACCAGCGTGTAGGCGGCCGTACGCACCTGCCCGGCCACCTGGAAGTCGAAGAACACGCGGTAGCGGCCCGGGCTCGGCGCGGCGAGCCAGAACTTGACCGCCGTGCCGGCCAGCCGCTCCTCCGGGTGCACGTGCACGTAGCCCAGGTCACCCTCGCGCAGCACCACCAGGTGGCCGTACGCCCCGAGGTAGGGCTGCAGCGCGGCCGGTCCGGCCGGGGTGTTCACCCGGAACAGCAGCGGGCGCATCGTGCCGACCTCGGGCGTGCCCTCGTAGCTGACGGTGTGGCCGTCCACTGTGGCGGTCCGGTCCGCAGCGGGCAGCGCCACCGGCCGGTACGTCCCGGCGGCGACCAGGTCGACACCGAGGGTCAGCGAGGTCCGGGCGCCGTCGCGGCGTACGGCCACGAAGTCGGCGTAGGCCCGCCACGAGCCGGGCTCGGCCAGCCGCAGGTCAACGCTCCACGTGCCGTCCGCCGCCATCGTCGGGTGCAGGTGCTGGTAGCCGGTCAGGTCGCGGCGTACCACCACCAGGTGCAGGGGCTTGTCGTGCTCGACCGCGAAGGTCGTCACCGGCTGGCGGTCCGGCCCGTCCACACGGAACCGGAACTGCCCTGGCGTGCCTGCCGTGAACCCGGTGGCTTCTGGGACCATCGTGTAGCCGTGGGCGGAGACGGCGAGGCCCGAGGCCTCCCCGGCTCCGGTCGGCGCGTTTGTGCCGGCGCCGCTGCTCCCGTCGTGCCCGTCGCCGGGGGCCCCGCCCCTGCCATGACCGTGCCCGTCTTCGGCGGTCCCGCTCTCGGTGTGCGCCGCCGGCCCGCCGTCCGTCCTGCCCACCGTGCGCCCGACCGAGAAGCCGAGGATCATGACGAGGGCGAGCACGCCGGCGAACGCAGCCAGGCGGGGGGCGACCCGGTCGCGCTCAGGCTGCGAGCTCATACCCCGCCTCGTCGACCGCGGCGCGCACGTCGTCACGGGCCAGCGGGCCGTCGCTGGTCACCGTGACCGCGCCGGTGGGCAGGTCAACGGCGACGTCCTGGACACCGGGCAGCTTGGTCAGCTCACCGGTGACCGCCTGTACGCAGTGGCCACAGGTCATCCCGGAGACCGTGTACGTGGTCTGGACCGACATGTGCTTCCTTTCGTCGTTGTCGTCACTGGCAGCGGTACAGCAAGATCATGAACGTACGAGCCGCGCGATGGCGTCGGACGCCTCCTTCACCTTCGGCGCGGGGTCGCCCTCGCGGGCAGCCGCGACGACGCAGTGCGCGAGGTGGCTCTCCAGCAGGCTGACCGCCACCGCCTGGAGCGCCCGGGTGGCCGCGGAGATCTGGGTGAGCACGTCAATGCAGTAGACGTCCTCCTCAACCATCCGCTGCAACCCGCGCACCTGGCCCTCGATCCGCCTCAGTCGGCCGAGCAGCGCCGGCTTGTCGGTGGCGTAGCCGTAGGGGGGCGCTGGGGTGTCGTCTCTGGTCACGCCGCCGACTATACCCCAGGTGGGTATAGTCGGCGCGCCGGGCTCAGCCAGTGACGGCGAGAGCCAGCGGGAGCACCCCGGGTACGCCGGCCCGGCGCAGCTCCCGCGCGACCAGAGCGAGCGTCCAGCCGCTGTCGACGTAGTCGTCGACGAGCAGCACCGGTCCGGTGGCCGGCGGCAGGGGCGGGAGCTGGAACGCCCCGTACAGCGCGCGGACCCGCTGGGCGCTGTTGGCGCGGCCGGCCGGCGCCGTCGAACCTGCCAGCGGCGCCGCGCTGGGCTGCGTACCGCCGAGCTGGGCGGCGCCAGGCTGCACAGCCCCGACCGGCTCGACGGTGCCCCACAGCGGCAGCCGGCCGACAGCCGCGACCCGGCTGGCCAGACTGGCGCCGAGCTGCGGGCGTCGGCGTGACCCGACCCGCACCACCGCCACCGGGCGGGCCGGCCACGGGTCGTCCCCGCGGGCCCAGTCGGCGAGCACCTGCACCACCGCCGCGAACACGTCGTCGGGCACCGGGCCATCCGGCGCCTCCTCACCGACCAGCTCCCGCAGCCGGGCGCCCCACCCCAGGTCGGACAGGCGCCCGACGGCCCGCCCGGGCTCGGCCAGCTCACCGGCTGGAATACGACCGGACAGCGGTACGCCCACCGCCGCCAGCCCGGTCGGCCACTGCCGGCGGGGGGCGAGGCCCGCCCCGGGCCGGGTGAGGAACGCCTGCGCCGCGGCGAACGCAGCCGGTGAGACCTCCGTGGGCCACCCTCGCCCGGTGCAGCGGTCGCACCGCCCGCACGGGGCCGCCGCGGGGTCGTCCAGGCACCGGCGCAGGAGCTCCATCCGGCAGCCGGCGGTGCCGGCGTACTCCCGCATCGCCTGCTGCTCGGCTGCGCGTGCCTGGGCGATGCGCCGGTGCCGCGCGGCGTCGTAGTGCCACGGCTCGCCGGTGGCGGTCCAGCCGCCGCGCACCCGCCGTACCGCGCCGTCCACGTCCAGCACCTTGAGCATCATCTCGAGCCGACCGCGGCGCAGGTCCACCAGCGGCTCCAGGGCAGGGATGGACAGTGCCCGGCCGGCCGCCTCGAGCGCGGCGAGCACCCGGCGTACCTGGTCCTCGGCCGGGAAGGCGAGCGAGGCGAAGTACCGCCAGATCGCGGCGTCCTCCGCACCGGGCAGCAGGACCACCTCGGCCGAGGTGACCGCCCGCCCAGCCCGCCCGACCTGCTGGTAGTACGCGATCGGCGAGGGCGGTGCCCCGAGATGCACCACGAACCCCAGGTCCGGCTTGTCAAAGCCCATCCCGAGCGCGGAGGTGGCCACCAGTGCCTTGAGCTTGTTGTCGAGCAGGTCTCGCTCTGCGGCGCGGCGGTCCGCGTCCTCCGCCTGGCCGGTGTACGCCGCCGCGGGGTAGCCCCGGCCGCGCAGGAACTCGGCCGTCTCACCGGCACCGGCCACGGTGAGCGTGTAGATGATCCCGGACCCGGGCAGGGCGTCCAGGTGGTCGGCGAGCCAGCCCAGCCGGTGCGCCGGCGTGGGCAGGTCCACCATGGCCAGGCGCAGCGACTCCCGGTCCAGCGGGCCGCGTAGCACCAGGGCCTCCCGGCCGGTGCCGAGCTGCTCGGCGACGTCGTCGGTGACCCGGGAGTTGGCGGTGGCCGTGGTGGCGAGCACCGGCGTGCCGGGCGGCAGGCCGGCGAGCAGCGTACGCAGCCGCCGGTAGTCGGGGCGGAAGTCGTGGCCCCAGTCGGAGACGCAGTGCGCCTCGTCGACGACGAGCAGGCCGGTCGTTGCGGCCAGCCGGGGCAGGACGGCGTCGCGGAAGTCCGGGTTGTTGAGCCGTTCGGGGCTGACCAGCAGGACGTCGACCGCTCCGGCGGTGATCTCCGCGGTGACGGCGTCCCACTCCTCGATGTTCGCCGAGTTGATGGTCCGGGCGTTGATGCCGGCCCGGCCCGCCGCCTCGATCTGGTTGCGCATCAACGCGAGCAGCGGCGACACGATCACCGACGGTCCCGCGCCACGCTCGCGCAGCAGCGCGGTCGCGACAAAGTAGACCGCTGACTTGCCCCACCCGGTGCGCTGGACGCAGAGCACCCGGCGGCAGTCGACCACCAGCGCCTCGATGGCCCGCCACTGGTCGTCGCGCAGCCGCGCGCCGTCCCCGGCCAGCCGGCGCAGCACCGCCTCCGCCCGGGCCCGGGTGTCCGGGCCGCTCACGGGCCACTCGTTTGGGCTCGCTCGGCAAGCCGGGTCTCCGGCACAGCGCCATGCTAGCCAGCCGTGGCCATTGCGGCGCTGGCCGCGGTGGTCTGCCGATGCTGCGCGACGGTGGCTGCGGTGGTCTGCCGGTGCTGCGCGACGGTGGCTGCGGTGCTGCGCGGCGGTGGCCCCGGTCGGGCGGTTCGGCCGCGGGAGGTGTGCTGCGGGGTCGTTATGCTCTGCGCCATCTGCGCTAGCAGAGCCGGTCAGTGCGGGCGGGCCAGGGAGGTCACCCTCCCGGCCCGGCTCTGCTAGCGACGATGGTGCAGAGCATAAGGGTCGGAGTACCCCCATCCCGGCCGTTCCGGCGGGCCTTGAGCACCGCGGGCGGGCTCCCGTGGTGAGGGTGCCCGGCAAGGGCCGCGATCATCCGGCAGGAGGGGCGGATGCGCCGTACGCTGCAGCACCCGGCCCGGGCCGTGCCGATCGCGTTCCTCATCGCCATCTCGGCCGGCACCGTGCTGCTGATGCTGCCCGTCTCCCGGCAGGGCCCGGGCGGGGCACCGCTGCTGACCGCGCTGTTCACCACCACGTCCGCGGTCTGCGTCACCGGCCTGAGCATCGTGGACACCCCGACCTACTGGTCCTCCTTCGGGCAGGCGGTGATCCTCGGCGAGATCCAGGTGGGCGGCCTCGGCATCGTGACCCTCGCCACCATGCTCGGCCTGCTGGTCTCGCGCCGGCTGGGGCTGTCCCGACGGCTGATGGCGCAGGCGGAGAACCGCTCGGTCACCCTGGGCAGCGTCCGCGGCATCCTCGGGCGGGTCGCGCTCACCCTGCTGGTCTGCGAGACGGTCGTCGCGGTGGCGCTCACCGCGCGGTTCTGGCTGGGCTACCGGTACCCGTTCGGCAAGGCGGTCTGGCACGGCGTCTTCCACGCCGTCTCGGCCTTCAACGACGCCGGCTTCGCGCTCTACTCCGACAACATGGTCCGGTTCGTCGGCGACTGGTGGGTCTGCCTACCGCTCATCGCCGCCGTCGTGGTGGCGAGCCTGGGCTTCCCGGTCCTCTTCGAGCTGCTGCGCGAGCTGCGCCGGCCAGCGACCTGGACGGTGCACACCCGGCTGACCGTCATGGGCACCGTGGTCCTGCTCGCCGTGGGGTTCGTCGCGGTCCTGGCCTTCGAGTGGACGAATGCGGGCACGCTGGGCCCGCTGGGCGTCGCGGACAAGACCCTGGCCGCGCTGTTCCAGAGCGCGATGCCCCGCACGGCCGGGTTCAACAGCGTGGACTATGCGCAGATGCAGACCGAGACGGTGGCCGTCACCGATGTGCTGATGTTCATCGGCGGCGGCAGCGCCGGCACGGCCGGCGGCATCAAGGTCACCACGTTCTTCCTGCTCGCGTACGTCATCTGGTCGGAGGTGCGGGCCGAGAGCGACGTGGTGGTCGGGCGGCGCCGGATCGCCGAGAGCGCCCAGCGGCAGGCGGTCAGCGTCGCGCTGCTCGGCGTGGCGGTGGTGGCCGTCGGCACCCTGCTCCTGCTCCTGCTCACCGACCTGCCACTGGACCGGGCGCTGTTCGAGACGACCTCCGCCTTTGCCACCGTGGGCCTGAGCACCGGCGTCACGGCCACCCTCCCGCCAGCCGCCCAGGTCGTACTCGTCATGCTGATGTTCGTGGGAAGGGTCGGTACGGTCGCCGTCGCGTCCGCGATGGCCCTGGCCGAGCGGCCCCGGCGCTACCGCTACCCGGAGGAGCAACCGATCGTTGGCTAGCAACGGCAGGCCGGCGCGGCCGGCAGACGACGTAGTGGTGATCGGGCTGGGCCGCTTCGGCGGCCAGGTGGCCGCGTCGCTGGTGCGGCTCGGGCACGACGTCCTCGGCATCGACGAGGACCCCAAGCTGGTGCAGCAGCTCGCGGACACGCTCACCCACGTGGTGCAGGCGGACGCGACCGACGAGCAGGTGCTGCGCCAGCTGGGCGTGCCCGAGTTCCGCCGGGCGGTGGTGGGCATCGGCACCGACGTGGAGGCCAGCGTGTTGACCGTGCTCGCCCTGCACGAGGTGGGCCTGCGGGAGATCTGGGCCAAGGCGACCAGCGCCAAGCACGGGCGGATCCTGCGCTCCGTGGGCGCCAACCATGTGATCTTCCCGGAGTCGGTGATGGGCGAGCGGGTGGCCCATCTGATCACCAGCCGGATGCTCGACTTTATCGAGTTCGACGACGGCTTCGCGATCGCAAAGACCAGGGCGCCCGGGGAGGGGGTGGGCCGCACTCTCGGCGAGTCGGCCCTGCGGTCCAAGTACGGCGTGACAGTCGTAGGCGTCAAGCGCACCGGGGAGGACTTCGTCTACGCCCAGCCGTCGACCACGCTGCAGGCTGATGACGTGCTGATCGTGGCCGGGCGTACCGAGCTCGTCGAGCGGTTCGCCGCGGTCACCTGAGCAGCGGGCCGGCCTGACCGTAGGTATCTACCCAGACCGATCGGCTGACGCGGCCCCGGCCTACGGGCCGTACCTTCTTGCGCCATGACGGCTCTTCGCCATGCCAGGGCCGCGCTGGCGATGCTGATGGAGACAGTGGGCGGGCCGGGCCTGGCCGCCGCCCGGGCCCGACCGGGGCTGCTGGCCGCCGTTGACCAGCACGCCGCCGAGGTCCGCGACAGCCTGCTGGGCGACCTGCGCCCGCTCACCCCGGTCACCCTCGCCGGTTACGCCGCCGGCGTGCGCGACCTCGCACAGGAACGCGGCTGGACCGCGCCCGGCACCGGCTGGCACGCGCCCGACTGGGTGCTGACCCGCCTGCTCGCCGTGTGCTGGCTGCACCTGCATACCGAGCCCGGGCCGGCCCCCGCTGCCTGACCACCTGGGAGCCGCCTGACCGCCGGGGGCGGCCTGACCACCTGGGAGCGCCTGACCGCCGGGGGCCGCCTGGCCGCCTGACCGCCGCCTGGGACACGACAGCGTCACCCGGCGACGCACCGGCCACGCGGGACACAGCAGCGGCGCTGCGGCTGCGGCAGCCACGCGAGCAGATGGCTGAGCCCCGGCAGCCATTGACCGCCGGGGCTCCTCCGTACTGTGCTGTCTTCCGGATCTTTCCTGTCCTTCAGGGCCGGCTTACCGCTCTCGCGGCGATGTCGGCCAGTCTCCCTGCTGCGGTTGTGGCGGCTGCGGCTGCGGCACCACCTGGGTCGCCTCCGAGCCCGTCGCGGTCTGGCTGGCGTATGTGGTCGGGTCCGACTGCCCAGGCACCGGGATCTGCCGGGTGCGGTCGGCGTCATCCGGGTAGTCCGCGGGTACCTGCTGCGGGTACTCCGGCCGACCCGTCGGCATCGCCGCCGGCTGGGCGCCGGCGGGGTACGCCGATCCAGGCCCGCCCGCGGGGTACGCCTGCCCGGGCGCGCCGGCACCGGCCATCACCGGAGCCTGCTGGACCTGGGCCTGCTGCGCCGCCCGCTCGCTGTCGCGGCGGCCGGCCGCGTACGCGCGGGCCTGTTCCCGGATCGCCTCGGACTCGACCTCCAGCCGGCCCAGCCAGCGGTCCCACCGCTGCTGCATCGGCCGGACAAGGCCGCCGCCGACGCCCACGATGAGGATCCCGGCGATCGAGGCGAGCACCGCGATGAGGACCGGCGTGGTCACCGTGGTGGCGATGCCGACCTGGTTGAGCGCGGCGATCGCGCCGAGCCCGATGATGAACCAGGCCGCCAGGTTCGCCAGCAGGCGCCCGTAGGACAGCCCGCCGAGCGCGCCGGTCACCAGGTCGCGAACGGCACTGGCGATGGCGGCGGCCACGACGATGATGATGATCGCCACGGCGGCCTTCGGCAGCCAGGCCACCACGCCCTCGACCAGGTCGCTGATCGGGTTCGGCCCCCACACCCCGAACGCGAGCTGCAGGGTGAACAGCAGGACCGCGTAGTAGACCAGCTTGGCCAGGATGTCGCTGGCGTCGTACCTGGTACGTTGCAGCGCCCGGCCGATGCCGCCACGCTCCACGGCCCGGTCGAAGCCGACCCGCTCGAGCACCTGGTTCACCACGTTGCGCAGGCCAGTGGCGACCAGCCACCCGATGAGCAGGATGGCCAGGAAAGCGAGCAGCTTCGGTGCGACGAGCAGCACCGTACGCCACATATCGGTCAGCGGGCCATCGATGTCGACCCGTACCGCGGCCAAGGAATCGGTCATGGCACCTCCTCCAGCGGCGATGCGAACGGGTTACGCATCGCACAGTCTGGCTATGCCGTACCCCCGGGGGCTTGACTCGAATCCCGGTCGTCGATGCTCAGCCGCGACCGTTGCCCTGGCCGCCGCTGCGGTAGCTGTCGCCGCCGCCTTCGCCGCCGCGGTCGTCGTCCCCGCCAGGCCCGGAGCTGCCGGCGTCCTTCGGTGGCTTCGGCTCCCTCGGCGGCTTGACCTCGGCGCCACCACCGGCGCTGCCCCCGGCGGGGTTGGCCGGCGCGGCCCACACCAGCGTCGGCTCGCAGGCGCTGCCGTTGAGGTGGAACTGCGTCGGCAGCGGGTTCGTCCCGCGGTACGCGCCGTCAAAGCCGGTCGTCACCGACCCGCCCGCGGCCAGCGCCTCGCCCTCGACCGTGACGGTACGGCCGGACTGCCGCCACCCGCCCGTCCACGGGCGCACCACACGCTGGTCGGCGGGGAAGCTGAACTCCAGCCGCCACCCCTCGACCGTCGCCGTGTCGGCGTTGTGCACGGTCACGCCCGTGGCGAAGCTGCCCGCCGCATCCCGGCGGACCTCGTACCGCACCTGGCACTGGACCTCGCGCGCGGCAAAGCCGGCGCCCACCAGCTGGGCGCCACTGGCCGCGGTCCCGTCCGGCGCCCCCGCGCCGCGCAGGGAGCCGCCCATCAGCCCGCTGACCAGCAGCAGGCCTACCACGGCCGACACTACGGCGAGCGGTTGGCGGGCCGGGCGCAGTGTCGCCCCGTCGGTGACCACTGTCTGGCGGGACAGCGCCACGGTCCCGGCCACCGCACGGGCCAGCCGCCGCAGCGGCCCAGGCCGGCCTACACCCGCCGTGACCAGCGCGGTCAGCTCGGCGGGCAGGGCCAGCGCGGTCACCGGCAGGTCCACCGCTGCCGCCAGGGCGCGTGCCACCTCGGCGCTGTCCGGCCGGTCCTCGGGCGCCTTCGCCAGGCAGCGCTGGCACAGCGTGACAACCTCGGCGGGGAGGCCGGGGATCGCCGGCAGTGGCGCCGGCTCGGCGTACAGGTGGGCCTTGAGCATCTGGGTGGTGGTGGCGGACTGCCACGGCAGCCGCCCGGTGAGGGACTTGTAGAGCAGCAGGCCGAGGGCGTAGACGTCGGTCGCCGGTAGGACCGGGCCACCCGCCAGCCGCTCCGGCGCCAGGTATGCCGGGGTGCCCAGCACGTGTCCCGGCGGGCCGGCCTCGGCGTCGCCGGCGCTCGCCGAGATGCCGAAGTCCACCAGCTTGACCCCGTCAGAGGTGAGCATCACATTGCCCGGAGTGACGTCCCGGTGCACCACGCGCCGGGCATGCGCCACGGCCAGCGCGGTCGCCACCTGGGCGCCGACGACCACCGCCAGGCGCCACGGCAGCGGGCCGGCGGTGAGCAGGTTCGCCAGGGAACGCCCCTCCACCAGCTCCATCACGACGTACGGCAGGGGCGGCCCGCCGTTGACAGAGGCCTCGCCGTAGTCGTGGATGTCGACGATGTTGGGGTGGCGCAGCCGGGCCGCTGAGCGCGCCTCGATGCGGATCCGCTCCAGCAGGCCGGCGTCGGCCGCCAGCTTCGGCGCGAGCACCTTCACGGCGACCTCGCGCGCCAACACCTCATCCTGGGCGCACCAGACGACCGACATGCCGCCTGTGCCCAGGCGGCTGACCAGCCGGTACCGGCCGCCGAACAGCTGTCCGGCCTCCATGCCAAGTCCGGTTCCCCACCACCCGCGTCGCAAACCTCCTGCCCAGCAAGCGCCGCCACGCTGTTGATCAAGCTGGCTGGAAAGCGGCCGGGGCGTGGTACCGTCTCGGGGTCGAATGCCACGTTTCAGTGTTCTGGCACCGGGCATCCCGGGTGGCGGCCTTCCCGGAGCGAGTTTTGCGGAGGACGACACGGTGAGTCTGTCGATCACAACAAGCCGTCATGTCGACGGCGCGCTGGAGATCTGCCCCCGCGGTGAGATCGACCTCAGCAGCGCGCACGAGCTTACGGAGGCGACCAACCGGGCGCTCGTCCGTAGCGCTCCCCGCCAGATCCGGATCAACCTGTGGTTGGTCACCTTCATCGACAGCGTGGGGATCGGCAGCCTGGTCGCGAGCTACCACGCCGCGGCGGCCAGCGGCGTCGCGCTCACCGTGATCAACCCGACCGAGCAGGTGTACCGGCAGCTGTGGGTCTCCGGGCTGGTCGGGCTGTTCGGCTCGCCACAGCCGATCGCAGGCGTCGGTGGCCCCACTGCGTTCCAGGACCCGGTCACGCCCGTCCCGTAGCTCAGCCGGCGGGTTCGGGGCCCGCTCCGCCGACACCCCCGGCCGAGCCACGCGGCGGCAGCTTCACCACGCTGACGAAGAACTCGTCGATCCGCCGGACCACGCCGATGAACTGCTCAAAGTCGACCGGCTTTGTCACGTATGCGTTGGCGTGCAGCCGGTAGCTGCGCAGGACGTCCTCGTCAGCCTGGGATGTGGTGAGCACCACCACCGGGATCTGGCAGAGCTTCGGGTCGCTCTTGATCTCGGCGAGCACCTCGCGCCCGTCCCGGCGGGGCAGGTTCAGGTCGAGCAGGATCAGGTCCGGCCGTACCGCGTCGGTGAACGGCTCCTCCTTGCGCAGGTACGCCAGGGCGTCCACGCCGTCAGAGACGACCGACAACCGGTTGCGCACCTTGTGCTCCTCGAACGCCTCCTGCGTCATCAGCACGTCGCCGGGGTCGTCCTCCACCAACAGCACCTCGATGGGCTGGCCACCGGTGATGGGCTCAGTCACGGGACAGCCTCCTCGAGCTGCGCTTCGCCGGCCTGGGGGCCGGCCGGCTCAGGCACGACCGCAGGCAGGGTGAACCTGATCCGGGCCCCGTCACGGTAGCTCGTGTCCAACCAGATCCGCCCGCCGTGGTACTCGACGATTTTCTTGGCGATCGCCAGGCCGATGCCGGTCCCCGGGTACGCGTCCCTCGGGTGCAGCCGCTGGAAGATCACAAAGACCTTGTCCGCGAACTCGGGCGCGATGCCGATGCCATTGTCCGTACAGGCGAGCTCCCACTCGGTGACCTGAGGCGGATCGGTGGCCCCGGCCTCGGCGGTCTCGGCCTCAGCGCTTCTCACGGCAGGGGACACCGACAGGTGTATCCGAGCCGGCTGGTCCTGCCGGGCGAACTTCACCGAGTTACCGACGAGGTTGGTCAGCAGGCGCAGCAGCAGCTGCTCCTCGCCGCGGACCACCGGCAGCTCGTCCCAGGTAACCTCGGCGCCGCTGCCCTCCCGGGTGGCGTCGAGCTGGCTCACCGCCTCCTCGGCCAGCCGGTTCAGGTCGACGTCGGTGAAGCCGGACGTCATCCGCCCGATCCGGGAGAACGAGAGCAGGTCGTTGATGAGCCGCTGCATCCGCTGGGCGCCGGACACCGCAAACGCGATGTACTGGTCCGCCTTGTCGTCGAGCTGCCCTGCGTAGCGGCGCTGGAGCAGCTGGCAGAAGCTGGCCACCTTGCGCAGCGGCTCCTGCAGGTCGTGCGAGGCGACGTAGGCGAACTGCTCCAGGTCCCGGTTGGACCGCAGCAGCTCCTCGGCCTGCAGCTCGAGCTGCCGGTTGGCGTCCTCCAGCGCGATCCGGGCACGCCGTACCTCGGCCAGGTCCGACGCGATCCGCCTGCGTACCACGTCGATGTCCCGGCCCAGCAGCGCCACCTCCGGCGGGCCGACCAGGGCGATCCGGTGCTCGTAGTCACCCTGGCCAAGATGGCGGACCTGCTGGGCGAGTGCGGTGACCGGACCGATGACCATGCGGCTGAGCAGTATCTGAAGGGCGATGCCGGCGCCGAGGACCACGACCACGGCGGTGGCCAGCAGGGCGAGCAGGGCGTTTCCCGTACCGCGGGCGGTGCCTGCCGCCTCGGCACGCAGCTGGACGACGGACCCCTGAAGCTGGCCCAGAGCAGCACGGACCGCCTCGAACCGCTGCCGGGCGGACGGGTCGACCAGCCGCTGCCCGGGCTGCGGTCCTCCCGAACGGACCGCCTGGATCGCCGGCTCGGCGATATCGCGGCGCCAGCCTTCGGCCTCCTGCCGCAGTGCCCGCAGCCGCCCAAGCGCAGCCGGCTCATCGATGAGCAGCCGCTCCATATCCCGCACCAGGCGGGCTTCTTCGGCAACCCCCAGCCGGTACGGTTCCAGGTCGGCTTCGTCACCACTGACCACATAGCCGCGCACCGCGCTCTCCTGGTCCACCAGGGCGGCGCGCAGCCGCTCGACATCGGTGCGCAGCGGACCGGTCTCGGTCAGCAGCCGGTCGATCTGGTTCCGGTTGGTCACCGCGACGGTCAGACCGGCGACTGCGAGCAGGCCGAGCGCGAGACCCACCGCCGCGCACAGCACGGTGATCCGGGTACGCAGCGACCAGGCGCTCATCCCGGCCCTCATGCGGCGACCCCCCGCCTGGTGTGCGCCGACCGTCCGACGTGCAGCAGCAGGATCGCCACGTCGTCGGCGAGCGGCCCGCCGTTCAGCGATGTCGCCCGCTCGACCAACCAGCCGGGCAGCTCGGCCGGCCCGATCTCGTCCGCCTCCCTGGACCGGAGCAGGTCACACAGCCCTTCCACACCCAACCGCTCCCCCTCTCCCGCGTACCCCTCGATCAGCCCGTCGGTATAGATCAGCAGGGTCCATGCCCCGCTCGCCAGGGACAGCTGCGTTGCGTCGTACACGGTGCTGTCGACCGCCCCGAGCACCGCGCCCGGCCGCGCGTCGCACGGCTCGACCTGGCCTTCGGCCACGACCAGCGGCGGCGGGTGACCGGCCAGGCGGACCCAGGCGACGCCCTCGTCCAGCGCGACGGTGACCATGGCGACCGTGGCGAACTGCTCCTCCGAGCGGCGCTCGCTCTCCAGCACCTTCTGCAGCGACGGCAGGATCGCAGCGTCGGGCACCTCACCGAGCACCAGCGCCCGCCAGGCGACCCGCAGCGAGACGCCGAGCGCCGCCGCCTCCACCCCGTGCCCGGCGACGTCCCCCACCAGCAGCTGCACCCTGGCCGGGCCGACCTGGACCGCGTCGATGAAGTCGCCACCGAGCAGGGCCCGGTGGCGGCCCGGCCGGTACAGCAGCTCCAGCTCGGCCGGGGCGTCGCGCATCAGCGGCTGCGGGAGCAGTCCCCGCTCCAGCCGCGCCGACTCGGCCTGGCGCAGCTCCGCCTCGCGCAGGGCCCGCGCGCTCTCGTCGGCGCGCTTGCGCTCCACCGCGTAGCGGACCGCGCGGGTCAGCCCGACCCCGTCCACCTTGCCCTTGGTGAGGTAGTCCTGCGCCCCCTCGGAGAGCGCCGCGATGCCCAGGTGCTCGTCGTCGAGCCCGGTGAGCACGCAGACCGCGACGTGGCTGGCGATGCGCCGCAGCTCCCGCAGGCCGGACAGGCCGCTGGCGTCGGGCAGGCCCAGGTCCAGCAGGACGCAGTGGACCTCGATGCCGTCCAGCGCCTCGCGGGCCGCCCGCAGGCTCGGCACCGCGCGCAGCGCGATCCGCGCGTCCGCCTCGGCCAGCAGCTCCTGCACCAGGAACGCGTCGTCCTCGTCGTCTTCGATGAGAAGGACGTGCAGCACCTCTTCGCCCGGGCGCGCCCGCAGCGCGGCCACCGGCGGGGGCCCGCTCGCGGCGAGCGCATCGGGGTGCATGCGCAGATCTTTCCCCACCTGGCCAGGCCACGCAGCACCGGGCACGGTGTCAGCATCGCCGATCATGGGTACGACGTGGGCATGCGTAGCGACGACGCCTACCCCCGGCCGGTCTCCGACCCGGCGGCGGAGGGAATCCCCGAGTACGCCGACGACGACTCCACGGCCTTCGACGACGACTCGCCCCGGATCGCCGATGGCCGGGACCCGGCGGCGCTGCCGGCCGAGCGGGAGGACGGCCCGGTCGCGGTCGAGGACTTCGGCACCACCGCCGAGGAGCAGCGGCGCGGCGAGCCACTGGCGGCCCGGCTCATCCGGGAGGAGCCGGACGTGACCCCGGACGGCGCCTGGCCGGGCGACGCGGAGCTGCTCGACGAGGAGCCGGTGGATCCCCATCTGGGCTCGCCGGTGTCGATGTATGAGCGGATGGGCGCGGACCCGGTGACCGGAGGTCGGGTCGGGCGGTTGGTCGAGCCGGACCAGGGCGCCCACCCGGACGAGGAACGGGACGCGATCGCCACGGACATGGGCGCGTCAGGCGGCGGCGCCAGCGCCGAGGAGCTGGCCATGCACGAGGTACGCGACCCGGCGGAAGGCGTTGACCCGGACTCGCGGGGCTGACCTGATACATATAGGTCGATGAGCGGGGTGTTACGAACAGGTCGCTGCCCGTAGGCTCGCACCGGAGCTCGTACGCTGAACGGGCTGACCCTGGGAGCCCCTGCCGTGACCGCGCCTCTGAACCTCGCGGCGCCCCCGCACCCCGCCGCGCCGGCTGTCCTCGCCGCGCCCGCCGTCCTCGCCGCGCGCCCGCCCAGGCTGGACCTTGACTACGGTGCCCTGCTGGCCGGCTGGGCGACGCTGCTGGGCTGCGCCGTGGTCGTGCTCGCGATGGTGGGCCTGGTGGCGTGGGCGGTCAACCGGCGGGCAGCCGCCATACCGCGCCTGGCCCCGGGTGAGTACGCGCGCCTGCTCGCACACGTCCAGGAGCTCAGCTGGCAGGCCGCAGCGGCGGTCACCAAGTCGGCCCAGGCGCAGGCCGCCGCCGAGGCGGCGCGAGCCAGCTATGCACAGGCCCAGCAGGCGCGGGAGGCCGCCTGGCAGGTGCACGACAGCGCCCAGCAGGCACACGCTGCGGCCCGCCGGGAGGTGGCGGACCTGCCGCCGCCCGAGGCCACCGCCTCTCCGCTCACCCAGGACGTGTCCCGGGCGGCGCTGGCCGCGTTCCGCCGTGGCGACCTTTCAGTAGAGGAGCTGCGGGAGGTGTGGCGCCGGGCCGGTGGCTGGGACGCGGCGCGGGAGCGGGCCGACCACGAGCTGATGCAGGCCCGCGCCGAGGAGCACCGGACCCAGCGGGCCTACCGCCTCGCCGCAGCGGCCGAACGTACGGCGCGCCGGGAGGCGGACGTGGCAGAGGTCGCCGCGCGGGCACTCGCCGAGGAGGCGGCCACCGCGGTCGAGGAGGCGCAGACCGCTCGGGCGCTGGCCGCGGTGCACCGGCGGACTGTACGGCGATCGGCACGCCGCAGACGGGTCGCGTGACACTTGTCGCTCATGCAAGTTGCACCGTGCACTTTCGGAGAAGTGTGCCTCCTCGCCCGAATCTAGCTCGCGGCCTTGTTACCAGAGGTTGTGGATCCTATTCTCACAGTGACGAGCGCCACTCCGGCCAGGAGGAGCGCTCGTTTCGTCACCGTCGTTGATGTCGGGGAGGCGACAATGGAGAGGGATATCAATGCCGAGCGGATCGAGGACCATCGGCTGCTTCAGGAGAGCCTAGGTCTCGTCGCTCCCGTCGCGAACGAGCTGGTTGCTTCCTTCTACGACCAGCTGTTCGCCGAGTACCCCACCGTACGTGGCCTGTTCCCGGCGGTCATGGATGCGCAACGGGAGAAGCTGCTCAAGGCGATCATCGCGCTCGTCACGCACTACGATCGCCCGGAACAGCTGATGCCCGCGCTGACCACCATGGGCCGCAACCACGTGCGGTACGGCGCCGAGATGGAGCACTACTCGGCTGTCGGCAGCGTCCTGCTCTCCACGTTGAGCAGGTTCGCTGGCGACGCCTGGACTCCGGAGGTGGAGCGGGCCTGGACCCGTATGTACACCTTCGCCGCCGGGGCGATGATGCAGGGTGCCGAGCAGGCCAAGGCCGAGGACGCCGCCGTCCCGGCTAAGGAGCGGCAGGTGGCCTGACCTAGTAAACGGAGAAGGCCCCCTCCGCGCGGCCCGGGCAGTGGAGGGGGCCTAGCCAACCAGCAGCGGGCTCCAGCCGCCCGCAGGCCTCAGGCGCGCTGCTGGCAATGCGGCCAGCCGCGCCGGCGACGCACGGTGCACTCAACGTACGCGGCCGCGTGGACGCAGCCGCGTGGCGGGCATCGGCGGCGCCGGCAGCGGTTGCCCGTCGTACCCGTGGACCGTGCCGAACCGCCGCCCGGTCGCCCAGTCCTCGCGCGCACGCACGATCTCGTCGTGGTCCCGGCCGACAAAGTTCCACCACATGACGATCTGCTCCGCGAACGGCTCACCGCCCAGGAGCAGCGCCCGGGTGCCCACGGCAGCCCGCAGTGCCAGGTCGCGGCGGTGTGCGCCGAGATAAAGCAGTGGGCCAGGGTCCAGGGCCACCTCCTCGACCTCCACCCGGCCGGAGAGCACGAGCACCGCGTACTCGAAGTCGGGCCGCAGCGGCAGGCGCGCCACCGCGCCAGGCGCGAGCTGGAGCTCAGCGCCGACCAGCGGTGAAGCTGCGGGCCGGCGAGGTCGCTCCGGCCACCTCACCGACCATCACCGTGACCCGTACCCCACCGTCGGCCAGCACCGGCAGTTCGGGATGGTGGTCGAAGCCCGACGGGCCGTGCCGGGCCGGGTCCGGCATCGCCGCCCACAGCTGCACGCCGTGCAGCACCGGCGAGCGGTCCGGCGGCGACTCCTCGGAGTGGGAGATCCCGTGCCCGGCGGTCATCACGTTCAGCTGGCCGGGCCGTACCAGCTGCCGGCTGCCCAGGCTGTCCCGGTGCAGCACCTCGCCGTCGACCAGCCAGGTCACCGTCTGCAGCCCGGTGTGCGGATGCGGCGGCACCCGCATGCCCGGACCGCCGGCCACCTCCTGCGGTCCAAAGTGGTCGAGGAAGCACCACCCGCCGACCATGCGGCGGGTCCGGTTCGGCAGGGTACGCGTCACCGCCATGCCCCGCGGGCCGCCGAGGACCACCTCGCGCCCTGGCAGCAGCTCGCGCGCTGGCGCAACGGCGGTCCCCGTGGCGCCGCAGACCGCCTCCCGCGGCTCGGTCTCGGTGTTGCTCACCCAGCACCACCCACCGTCAGCTTGTCCACCTTGGACGGGTAGAACGCGACCATCCCACGAAGCTCGGCGTACCCAGGCTTCGGGTCCTCATACGACCAGGCCGCGTCGCGGACCACGGCGTCGCCGGCGTGCAGGTCCCAGTAGGACGCGACGCCCTTGTACGGGCAGGTCGTCCGGCGCGCCGAGGGCGTGAGCCGGCCGGACACGTCCTCCCGCGGGAGGTAGTACGCAGCACGGCGCGGCCACTCGCGCACCCGCCAGCCCCGGGTGGAGTCGGCCACCGTCGCACCGCCATGCCGGACCAGCACCCGCCGGCTGGTGCGCTCGGCGCGGGGCCGGCGGAGCGCGGCCAGGAAGGACACAGCCATACCCCTATTCTTCGCCCGTCTGCGCGGAACCTGCCCCTGCCCCGCGCGCCCGCCCACCCGCGTACAGCCCCCGCCGCTACATGCTGGCACCCGGGGCCAGCGGCCACTCCCAGCCGAAGTGCTGCCTGGTATAGACACGCATGTCAGCTTCTGACATGTCGCTGCTGAGCAGCCTCTCCACCGCCTTTCCGATGACGTGCCGGCTGTTCGCCGCGATCTCGACCTCTGGGGCGTTGAGCGGTCGCCGGACGACAAGGCGGATGTCGAGGAGCCGCTCGTCCCGCTCAGCGTTGATCCGCCGGTCGAACTCGACATGCAGGATGTACGTGAGCCTGCTCGCGGTCTCCTGGCTCTCCAGCGAGTACTTGATGCGCTCGATGCCGCCCGACGGGATCTCGTGGAAGGTGGAGAAGCGGGCCGCCCGTTGCGGCTCCTTGCTCGGATCTTCGATGTCGACCATCTCGGCCTGGATCTTCCGCATGAGCTCAGCCGACCCGGGGGACCTCTTGCCGATGCGGTGGGAGAGGGACGAGTAGTCGAAGACATGGGTCTCCAGCTTCTCGCCACCCCGCGGTCCGGCCTCCGGCACTTGGCGGTTCCGGCGCTCCCTGGCCGCATTGAGCCGGGTCCAGCCGTACCACACCCCACCGATGACGACCACCGGGAAGAGCAGCCAGTAGCCGACCATCAGCTGCTGGTCGCCCTGGCGGGGATCGAAACCGCCCTGGAACGCCTTGTCGCTGAGCACCAGCCCGACGCTGGTGAGAACCTCGAGCACCGCGATGACCGCGGCGGAGAAGGTGAGCAGGAGGGTGAAGCGCTTCTCCATCTCGCTGTCGAGCTTGAGCGGAGCGCCGCTCACCACCCCGGCCTCAATGTCGCTGCGCGGCGTCTCCGCGGCGATCTCGGAGAGCTTCCGGGCCTCGGTCAGCTCCAGGAGCATGAGCTCGCTACGCACCGCGTCCAGGCTCGACTGGATGGCCGCCAGATCCGCCGTGATCACGTTGACCTGCCGCTCGAACTGGGTTCTCGCCTCCTTCAGCGTCTCCTGGCTGAACCTCCACTCCACCGCGCCCCTGACACCGTTGGCTACCCGCAGCGCGCCGTCCGCTTCCACCGGTGCGCCGTTCGTCGGCCGGGAGACCTCACTCATGCCTTTGACGAGGTCCCTGACGAAGCTCAACGTCGGCACCTTGCCGGCGAGCAGGGCGTAGTAGGCCTCCATGTCGGCGAGCGTGAGCGCCTTGCTGCTCAGGGACGGCCGGCGGAGCTCACCGGAGGTCTGGTTCTTGCGCCGCTCCATGCTCTGGCTGATCAGCTCCGCCCGGATGTGGTCCAGCCCCGTCTTGTAGTAGACCAGCCCGAACGAGATCGCGACCCGCAGGAACTGCTCCATCGCGGCGAACGACAGCCGCGACAGGAAGATCTCCCTCCGGTGGAGCTCATCCTCCTGGTCCGCCGGGATGGTGCGTTCGGTGAGGCTCAGCGAGGTGTCCACATGGGCACTCTGGTCCCCGTGGGTACGCCGGAGCGTATAGCTCTTCCGCTGGTCGAAGAGGGGTGTGTACTCGTTGCCCAGCACGCAGAGCGAGAACGACCTGACGAGGTACTCGACGTCGTAGCACTCCTTCGCCTCGTCCTCGATCCGCCTCGTCTCGTCCTCGATGTGTCGCGCCTGGGAAGGCGGTCGCTCACCGAGCGCGAGATGGGGGTGCGCCGACTGGTCAAATACTCCGTTGAAGAGGAGGTCCAGCTGATAGTAGGTGAGCACTCCCGAGTAGCTGCGTAGCCCGCCGTCGGCGCTGCCCGGGTTCCATCCGAAGCTGAATATGCTGCCGATGTGGCGGCTGACGAAGTCGTCGCGAAGGAAGCTCCGGAAGATCTCCTTGAGGTGCCGGCCCGGCTCGCCGATGACCGGGTCCTTGAGCGGCATGCGGAACGACCACAGGTACACGCCGTTGGAGAGGAACAGCGCGTTGCCGTGGATCGGCCCAGTGCAGAGATAGCCGCCGAAGTCATAGTTGTGGTGGTAGGTGAAGCCGAAATGGATCTTCCGGAGCCCCAGCTCCCCGTCCATGGGCGCGAACGAGCCGGAGGTCTCCATGGAGGCGAGCACGTTGTTCGTCCGCAGCCGCTTCGCCATATGCTCGAAATGAGCGGAGATGGTGTCCTCCGACGCGACCTGCCGGCGGTACAGCGCCGTCCGGCTCAGCGGCGCATCGTCGAACAGGTCGAAGCCGA